>ENA-ORBV01005367-ORBV01005367.1-microbial-mat-metagenome-genome-assembly--contig:-NODE-5367-length-23675-cov-9.031020_pt1 | contig 23675 bp, 17 predicted proteins | sample MGYA00237777_ERZ505514 | MGnify/ENA primary metagenome ERZ505514 (study PRJEB26160, sample SAMN06269048) | microbial mat metagenome | isolation source: Oligotrophic lake microbial mat | place... | reverse complement strand
TCAAGCAGAAGACGGCATACGAGATTCGCCTTAGTCTCGTGGGCTCGGAGATGTGTATAAGAGACAGGATGATGGCATCGCCATCCCCAAGTCGCGCGTCGATGCCATCATCCGCGAACGTGCGCAGCAGGGCATGCCCGACAATGAAGACATGCGCAAAGCCATCCGCGATGAGCTCATCAACCGCGAAATCATCGTCCAGGAAGCCAACCGTCGCGGCATGACCAAGAGCGCAGACATCCAGAGCCAGATCGACATGGCGCGCCAGGCGGTGGTGGTGCGCGCCTTCCTGCAGGAGTTCGTCAAGACCCACCAGGTCTCGGACGCCGATGTCAAAGCCGAGTACGAAAAAGTCAAGGGCCAGATGGGCAGCAAGGAATATAAAGCGCGTCACGTTCTGGTGGAAAAGGAAGCCGAAGCCAAGGACATCGTTGCCAAACTGAAAAAAGGCGAGAAGTTCGAAGAGCTGGCCAAGGTATCAAAAGACCCGGGGTCCAAGGACCGCGGCGGCGACCTCGACTGGAACACGCCGGCGAGCTATGTCAAACCCTTCTCCGACGCGCTGGTCAAGCTGGAAAAGGGCAAGTACACCGAAGCGCCGGTGCAGACGCAGTTCGGCTTTCATGTCATCCAGCTCGACGACGTGCGCGACGTCAAATTCCCGTCCTTCGACGAGGTCAAGGCCGGCCTGCAGCAACGCCTGCAGCAGCAACAGCTTGAAAAAGCCGTGGCTGATCTGCGCGCCAAGGCAAAGGTCGAGTAACTTGTAAACGCCGATCCCCTGCGGGGACGGCTTTACCTTCGCACGAACGAGCGGACGCTGTGCGCCGCTCGTCGCGCGGGGGCCGAATAAAAAAACCGGGGCTTGCCCCGGTTTTTTTATTCGGCGCGTCGTCGTTTACTTTACGGCGATGCTGTTCTGCACTGACTTTACGCCCGACACGCCGGCGGCGACCTTGCCGGCCGCGGCGATCTGCTGCCTGCTCTCGACAAAGCCCGACAACTTCACCCGGCCTTCGTAGGTCTCGACGCTGATCGCCGTCGAGGGCAGGCCCTTGGCTGCCAGCAAGGCCGCCTTGACCTTGGTCGTCACCGCACTGTCACCGGCGTATTTCGCCGTCTTGTCGCGCTGGTAAATCGCCACACCCCTGGTGTATTCGTCCTCGTCGAGCTTGCCGTCCTTGTTGAGATCGGCCTGCGCGAAGACCGCGATGAGGTCCTTGTCGGCGCCGGCCTCGGTGCGGCTCAAAAATCTTTCCTTGTTCTTGTCCAGCTTGATGAAACCGAGGTTGGCCTGCTTTGCCGGTTCTTGCTGCGCCATCGTCGCAGTGGTAAATACGGTCAGCAGTGCCGTGATGATGAGGCGTGATTTCATGTCTATCGCCTGTTCTTTTTCGGTGCGCTCATTTTGCCGCCTGCCGCTTTTAAAGCACAGGACTTGCATGCGCATGACGAGAAATTTGTCACGCCGCAGGCCTGATCGGCAATAGAATCTGCCGTTCTGCGACGACAAACAAGCTGGAAAGCCTTGCCTGGCGGGGCTTTCCAGCCATCAGTGCAGTGACCGGGCGCGGCGCGTCAGTCCAGGCGCGCGCCGGAGCTCTTCACCACTTGCGCCCAGCGATCAATCTCGGTCTTGATATAGACCGCCGATTGCTCCGGATTCAATGCGATCGGCTCCATGCCCATGCTCAACAATTTGTCGCGCAGATCCGGTGAATTGAGCGCCTTGGAAATCTCGGCGTTAAGCCTGGCAACCACTGCCGGCGGCGTATTGGCCGGCGCCAGCACTCCGTACCAGGCCTTTAGGTCAAAGCCGGGCAGACCTTGCTGCGCCAGCGGGGCGACATCGGGTAAGGCCGGCGAGGCCTGGGCCGACGTAACGCCGAGGGCGCGCAACTTGCCCGACTTGATGTGCGTGATTGCCGTCGGGATATCGACGAAGCTCATGGTGATCTGCCCGCCCAGCAGGTCGGTCATGGCCGCAGCGCTGCCCTTGTACGGGATGTGGATCATGTCCACGCCCGCAATGCTCTTGAACAATTCGCCGGAGAGATGCTGCGAGGTTCCGGTTCCGGCCGAACCGAAACTGAGTTTGCCCGGCTGCGATTTACCCAGTGCCATCAGTTCCCTGGCGCTACCTGCCGGCACCGCGGCATTGACCACCAGCACGTTCTTTTGCACCACCGACACCGATACCGGCGTGAAATCGCGCACCGCGTCAAAGGGCATGCGCGCGCCGTACAAACTCGGATTGATGCCATGCGTTGCGCTCGAACCCATCACCAGCGTATAGCCGTCCGGAGCGCTCTTGGCGACATAGTCGGCGCCAATGTTGCCACCGGCCCCGGTGCGGTTTTCGACCAGCACGTTCTGGCCCAGTGATTCACTCAGTTTCTGCGCCAGGTTGCGCGCCAACTGGTCGAGGGCGCCACCGGCGCCGAAGGGGTTGATGATGATTACCGGCTTGACCGGGTAGGCCTGCGCGCGCGCCACGGACGGCGCCAGCGCCGTCGCCGCCAACAACAGCGCCGTGATTGCCGAAAGGCTTTGTTTTTTCATGATTCATTCTCCTTGGACATGATTTTTTGAAAATTTATTTTTCCAGAATTATCAGTGCATCGACAGCCATCGCCCCACGCCCCTGCAACAGCACGACAAAGGGGTTGATCTCAATCTCCAGCAGATTTTCCCGCGCCACGGCGTATCGGGACAGGCGCACCATGGCGTCCACCAGCGCCTCGATGTCGGCGCGCCGGGCACCGCGAAAGCCCTGCAACAGGCGCCCGGCGAGCGTGCGCGCTATCAGGGCGCGCGCGCCATCGGGCGTGCAAGGGCACTGGGTGAACGCCACGTCGCGCAATAACTCAACCATCGTGCCGCCGAGGCCGAACATCAGCATCGGGCCGAATTGCGCATCGACACGCACGCCGATGACCGTTTCAATGCCGCCCTCGAGCATGGCCTCCAGCGTGTAGCCGTCAAACTGGGCCTGCGGATTGCGCTCGCGCATCGCCGCCGCCGCCGCCGTGACGGCCGCCTCGCTGTCGAGGCGCAAGGCCACCAGGCCCGCCTCGGTCTTGTGCGCGACGCCGCGCGCAATGCCCTTGAGCACCAGCGGAAAACCGAGCGCGCGCGCCGCCGCCGGCAGCGCGTCCGCCCCGGAGACGAATACGGGCATCAGCACCGGAAAGCCGGCGCGCTGCAATTCGGCCTTTGCCTCGGTCTCGGCCAGCAGCCTTGGCGCCACCTCGTCCTGCCCCGCTTCAGGCGCTTGCGCCGCGTCAGGAAATGTATCCGCGCCTCCGGCCAGTGCCGCGGCCACCAGGCGTGCCGCGGCGCGGGCGCTGCGCGCGACCGCGATGTCCAGCGCATGGGCGCCGGCAAATCCGGCTTCGACCGGCGTTCCGGACATCGGCAGGATCACCGCCGGCTTGCCGCAATGCGCCAGCACGCCGAGCGCAGCATCTAGCAATTGATTGGATCGTTCGTCGCGCGGCGCGCCGACGCCGATCCAGACCACGGCGTCGATGCCTTCGTCCGCTGCGGCGATTTGCAATGCGGCACGCGCCGCATCCGTGTCGGAGAACACGCTGCTGCCGACATCAAAGGGATTGGCGGCGCGGATGAAATGGTTGCCCAGCGCTTCGCAGCGCGCCACTGTCTTGTCACTCAAGGCAGGCACCGCAAGCCCTTCGCGGCTCAACGCGTCGGCCAGCACCGATGCGCCGCCGCCAGACAGCGTATAGATCAGCACGCGCCGCCCTTGCGTACGGGCGACCGGCGCGCGCCGGCGCAGCATGCGCGCCACCGGCAGCAAATCTTCCGGCTCCTCGACCCGCAGCACGCCTTCTTCACGGCATACCGCGTCGAACACCTCGTCCGAACCGGCCATGGCGCCGGTGTGCGATCGCACCGCCTGCCGGCCCACCTCCGACACGCCGGCCTTGAACAAGGCCACCCGCTTGCCCAGGGCACGCGCGCGCCGCGCCAGCGCGACAAAGGCGGCGCCGTCGGAGAGCCCCTCCACCATCAGCGCCAGCGTTTCAATTTCGTCGCGCTCCAGCAGGAATCCCGCAGCCTGCTCGAGCGTGACATCGACGCCGTTGCCGACGTGCATGAACGCCTCGACACCGACGCCCGCGTCCTCTCCATTGAGCAGCAATCCACCGAGCATGGCGCCGCTCTGGCACACCACCCCGATGGGCCGCCGGTGGCGGAATGCAATGTGTTCGAACGAGCTGTTATAGGCCACGCAGTAGCCCGAGGCCGCCGCGCCGACGCCGATACAGTTGGGTCCGAGCACGCGCATGGTCGAGCCGGCCAGCAACTCGCGCAAGGCCTGTTCGCGGCGCAAACCCTCGGCGCCGGACTCGCCCCAGCCGGAACTGCAGATCACCGCCGCGCTGACCCCGGCGCGCACGCATTCGGCCACGGCATCGAGGGTGGCGTCTGCCGGCAAGGCGATCACCGCTGCATCCACAGCCATGGGTAGTGCGCTCACCGAGGGCAGGCAGGGCACGTCGAACAGCGTGGTATGCGCCTGCGCATGCTTGGGGTTGACGGCGTACAACGCGCCGGAAAAGCCCAGGCGCAGGCAGTGGCGCAGGCCGCGCGAAGCCGGCGCATTGACCCGCTCCGAGGCGCCGATAAAGGCAATTGAGCGCGGCGCGAGCATCGCCTCGAGGCTGCCACGCACCGCCGCTCCGCCGTCCGCTGCTGCGTTCATTTACATCTTGCCGGCGTAGTTGACCTCGAAGGCCGCGGTCGGGTCGCTTTGCACGCCATAAGGGGGAATCGGATAGCGGATGCCGCGCGCGGCCAGCCAGTCGAGTCCGAGCACCACTTCTTCGAGGTGCTCCATGCGCAGTGCGATCAGCAGCTCGTCGTCCTGTACGCCGCCGAAGCGGCGCTCGGCAAAGCACGGGATGGCAACACTGGGCTCGCCGGTGGCGAGGCCGCGGCCCCAGGAGTCGGCACACGCCGTCTCCCCGGTGACGGTGAAATCACAGCGCACATAGTTACGGTGCTGCAAAGCGTTGATCAGCAGCATCATCTGGCCCGGCGTGGCATAGACCAGCACCGAGTCGGGCGGATCGAGGCGCGCCTTGGCCAGCGGCGCGGCGACCACGCCGACGTATTTTCCGGACGGCACCCGCGGCATCTGGGCCTGGTGCTTGCGCGCCCCCTCAACCGTGGCGAACCAGACGTTGTGGAACATGCGGCCATCGAGATATTTTTCGCCGGGTGCATTGAGGCCCATCACACCGCCGCAATTGCTGTCGGCGACGACATTGTCGTGCGTCGCGCCGAGGGTCCAGCCGAGCCACCGCGCCTGCCCGATGAGCTGGCACATCGAAAAACGCACACCCGGTTTGGGACGGCGCAGGCCGGTGACCGCGTCCATCGCCTCGTGCGTCTCGAACAGCTTCAGCGCCAGAGGGTCGCTGCGCAGGCGCAAGCCCTTGCACAACGCTGCGGATACCGTCTCGTAATCGTGTGCCGCCATGGCTATTTCACCTCGACCTTGAACGACACCTGGCCCCAGCTGCCGTTGCAAAAACCGGCGTCCTGGCAACTGAAATGGTTGAACCACATTTCGTTCGGATCGAGGCCCGAGGCGATGCGGTCATGCGCCATCGCCGCATGTATGGTCATCGGTGCGACGGCGTAAATGCACACGTTGCACGACTTCACCACCCCTGCCGCGCTCACTTCTATGGTATCGCCAAGCTTGAAGCCGGCGGCGCAGCCGTGACTGGCGACCACGGTGGCGACAATGGTCTTGCGGTTAGCCTCGGGCAGCGCCTCGGCCGCGCGCCGCTTGCGCTCGTCGGCCTTGAACGTGGCCATTTCTTCATCGGTGTAGCCAAGGCTTTTCTGGAACTTGTCCCAGTTGAATGGCCTTGCCGCCGGTTTCGGATCGGTTGTGTCAGACATGCTTGCCTCCTCGTCTGTATCGGTGAAACTGCAGGCTTCAAAATCCCGGTTTCAAAATCCCCGTGTGAGTAGCGACTTCACGTAGTCCGTCTGCCGCGCCCGCACTTTTTCGGCCGCCTCGGCGCCGAGCCAGCCCGCCAGATCGACAGCCTCGAAACGGCCGCGCGCATAGCGCTCCGACTCCCTGAACGGCGCGGTCGCATCGATATAAACCTTGCGGCCCGTACCGGCGGCGTCGCCCTCGGCCAGCATGCCACTGACCTTGGCCAGAGGCGACAGCATCAGGCCGTCCTTCATGTCGCTGCGGGTGATCAGCGCCCACAGCACGTCGTCGGCGTTGGTGATGTCGATGTCGTGGTCAACCGCGATCACCCAACCAAGGTCCGAATGCGCGGACAGCGCGCCAAACGCCAGGTTGTTCTGCAGGCCCTCGTCGCGAAAACTTTTGCGGTTGATGCGTATCACCACGCCGAGACATCCGCGCATCGCCTGTAACACATGGCAGGTGTCGAACACGCGCGGACTGATACGACGGCAGGCGTCGAACACCGAGGCCTCGGCCGGCAGCGCCATCAGGTTGGTGGTTTCGGCGTTGACCGCCAGCGGAAACCAGTACACGTAGTCCTTACGGTGGGTGATGGCCGTGACCTTGAATTCCCAGACCTTCCAGGCGCGTCCCATGTAGCCGCCGGCCTCGGGCATCATGCCCTTGACACCGTCCTGCCCGGAGTCCTCCTCGGAAACCAGTTGCGTGGTGTCGATATAGCCCTCGAGCACCAACTCCGCCTCGCCCAGGGACCAGGCGCCCGGCTGGGTCAGACTGGGCACAATGCTCACAGGCTCGCCCTGTATCGCCCCGGCCATGCCCAACTCGTCATAGCCGAACGGCGTCAGCGTCTGCTGCGTGCTGCCCGAGCAGGCGAGCAGCACCGCAGGGCCGGCGCCGACATTCACCGTGATCGGCACCTGCATGTGCCCCGCCTTGCGGTACTTGCGAGCAATCTCGAGCAAATGCCGCCCGGCCTGGATGGTGATGCAGGTGCGGTCCATGCCGAGCACCCGCATGCGGTGATAGGAACCGTTGAACGCGCCGGTTTCCGGGTCGCGCACAAAGGCGATGCCGCCGGTGATGACGTAACCGGCATCCTCCCTGGTCTGCTGCGTTACCGGCACCGTCTTGAAGATGTCGATATCCGAGACGATGGCATGGTCCTGGCACGCTGCTTTCACGACTTCGACCGAAGCGACCGGATTGAGCGCGGCATCGGCGAGAAACCGCGGCAGATACGCCGGGTCAACGCCGCACAGGCGCGCAATGCGCTCGCGGCTGCCGAAAATATTGGAAATGACACTGCGCCCGGGATGCCCGGTGACGCTTTTGAACAGCACCGCAGGTCCGTTGTCGGTGGCGCGCGCAACCGCGGCAATTTCAAGATAGGGATCGGCGGACCGCTCTATTTCGAGCAGATCGCCGTGACTGCGCGCCTCTGCGACGAGGGCGGTCAGGCTGGTGATGCCGCGCATGGGTACTTCTCCTTGGTGAGACCCGGACTACTGCTTTATTTGTCGGGTGCGGCCGCTTGCATTTGTACGTACAATACTTTAGACGCCTGACCCGGCCCGGTCAAGCGCCGATAGTCGAAACGATAAGGGAAACATCAAGGAAAGGAGCACCCGCGTGAGCACCGCACAAAGCACGGATGGCGCGCGCCGCAGCCGTGCCTTCCAGCCCATCGTCACGGCCTTGTTGCGCGATATCGACGGCGGACGCTACGCCATTGGCGACCGCCTGCCGACCGAAGCGGATTTATGCGGACACTTCGGCGTCAGCCGCTTCACCGTCAGAGCCGCCTTGGCCCAGCTCGAAGAGCGCGGCATCGTCAGGCGCAGGCCGAAAATCGGCACCGTCGTCAGTGCCACAGCGCCTAAAGCGGAATACGCCGTATCGGTCGGCAGCCTGTCCGAACTGCTGGCGTTTCTAGACTCGACGCTGGTAACGCCGCTGAAAGTCGGGGAGATCAGCGCCGACAAGGCCGTCGCGCGCGACCTTGGTTGCGCCGTTGGCGAGACATGGATACGGATTCAGACGGTACGCACCCAAACCGGCCGCAGCGTGCCGATTTCGCTGACCGATTATTACCTGCGCCCGCGCTTCAAGGCCATCGTGCGCGAAATCGGCAGGAAGCCGGGCCCGGTCTATCCCTTGCTGGAAAAAAAGTACAAGGTGTTGATCGCCGCGATCGAACAGGATATCGGCGCCTGCCTGCTGCCGGCGGCCATGGCACGCACGCTGTCAGCCAAGACGCACTCGGCGGCGCTGCGGGTGATCCACCGCATGGTGTCGGCCAGCGACGGCGCGCTTTATTGCACTGTCAGTGTCTATCCGGCTGAGCGTTTTCGTTACGTCCAGGCGCTCAAGCGCAGCCAATAACCCCGCCAGGGGTGTCTGCGCCGCATGGACGCCAGCTGGAAAGCCTTGCCTGGCGGGGCTTTCCAGCCATCATGCGGATTTTCGACCTAGCGGTAGTCGTTCGAGCGCGAGTCGCCCTGGCGATAGTCGCTCTGGCGGTAGTCGTTTGAACGCGAATCGCCCTGGCGATAGTCGTTGGAGCGGTAGTCGTTTGAACGCGAATCGTTCGAATACGCCGCCACCGGCTGGCGGTCTTCGATGATGCCCACGGCGACCGTGACGCGCGAGCCCGGGTTGTACGGCAGCGTGGTGGCGATGTCGCGGCCGTTGTAGCGATAGACCACGTTATAGCCCTTGACCACTTCGCGCGTCGATTCGATGACGGCACAACGCTGCTGCTGGCCCTGCGCCTGCTGCTGCGGCGCGCGGTTGTCGATGCGGTCACCGACGACGGCACCGGCAACGGCACCGACCGCCGTGGCTGCGGTATTGCCGCGCCCGCCGCCGACCTGGTTGCCAAGAATGGCGCCGGCGAGGCCGCCGACGATGGAGCCGGTGTAGGAGCGGTCGCGTTGTGGCGCGGCCTGCGGCGGCGGCACATTGGAGCAGTCCTGGCGCTCATCGCGCACGCGCTCGATGATCGGGGACGAGGAAACCACTTGCGCGATGTCGGTGAAATCGCCGGCCTGCGCGAACAGCGGCGCGAGCGACAAGGCCGCGAGGGTGACTCGGGCAAAGGGAATCGTTTTCATCATGGTTTCCTTTCCTGCGTATTCTTGTTAAAGGGGCTGGTTAAAGGGTGTGGCCGGACTGCGCCGCGACTGCGACGGAGCCGCAAGACAGGGAAGGAGCCTTGGGTTCGGAACCGTCGCAGCGCGAGCACAGCCGTGCCACGAGGCCCATTTGAACAGCCGGTTGTAAGCAGGATGTGTCGCGATCACGCGACATTGTGAGAATTGGTAACAGCTAACGCCAGGCGCCGTTGCCAGGCCCGGCCGGGGCCGGACCGGCTCAGCCGGCGGCGTTCAGCCCACCCATTTACGGGCGTTGCGGAACAGCCGCATCCAGGCGCTGTCGCCGGTCCATTCGGGCGGGTGCCAGGACATCTGCGCCGCGCGGAACACCCGCTCCGGATGCGGCATCAGCGCGGTAAAGCGGCCGTCGGCGGTGGTGACGCCGGTGAGGCCGTCGGGCGCGCCGTTCGGATTCTTCGGATAGACGGCGGTGCGCTTGCCCTGATGATCAACAAAGTGCAGCGCCGGAATGACGCGCTGCTGATGACCTGACTCGCGAAACACCGCCCGTCCCTCGCCGTGCGCAATCACCACCGGCATGCGACTGCCTTCCATACCGGCGAAAAACAGCGACGGGCTTGCCGGCACTTCGACCATCACCAGCCGCGCCTCGAATTGCTCGGAGCGGTTCTTGACGAACTTGGGCCAGTGTTCGGCGCCGGGAATGAGTTCGGTAAGGTTGGCCATCATCTGGCAGCCGTTGCAGATGCCCAGCGCAAAACTGTCGTTACGCGCAAAAAACGCACTGAATTCATCGCGCGCACGGTCGTTGAAGAGTATGGACTTGGCCCAGCCCTCACCACCGCCCAGCACATCGCCATAGGAAAACCCGCCGCAGGCGGCAAAACCGCGAAAGTCGGCGAGCGAACGGCGGCCGGAAATGAGGTCGCTCATGTGCACGTCCACCGTGGCGAAACCGGCGCGGTCGAAGGCCGCCGCCATCTCCACCTGGCCGTTGACGCCTTGCTCGCGCAGGATGGCAATGGCCGGACGCGCAGCTTTGGCAATATACGGCGCGGCAATGTCCGCGCCCGGATCGTAAGCCAGACTGGCATGCAGGCCGGCGTCGGCTTCATCGAGCACGCCGTCGTATTCCTCCTGCGCGCACTGCGGATTGTCACGCAGGCTTTGCATGCGCCAGGTGGTCTCCGACCAGATGCGCTGCAACTCCACGCGCGGCGCCGAGAACACCGGTTTGGCATTGCGCAGCATGCGCATCTGGCCGGTCTTGTTGGGTGCGCCGATGAGGTGGGCCACCAGCCCGGCCTCGCGCAGGCTGGCGAGCACTCCATTGCGCTCAGCAGCGCGCACCTGCACCACCGCCCCCAGTTCCTCGGCAAACAGCGCGGCGAGCATGCGCTCGTCGCTGCGCCCCTGCAAAATACCCGGCGTGCGTTCACTGCCGTCAACATCGAGCGCCTGCGCGTCATAGGCCAGCAGATCAAGATTCAAGGTCACGCCGCAGTGGCCGGCAAACGCCATCTCGCACACCGTGGCGTAAAGGCCGCCGTCCGAACGGTCATGGTAGGCCAGCAATTTGCCGCCGGCGTTAAGGGCTTGCACCGCCTTGAAGAAACGCGGCAGCACGGCGGCGTCATCGACATCCGGTGCGGCATTGCCCATCTGCCCGTACACCTGCGCGAGTATCGAACCACCCAGACGGTTGCGGCCCGCGGCAAGGTCGATCAGCAGCAGTTCGGTGTCGCCCTGGTCCAGTTTGAGCTCGGGTGTCAGCGTGCGCCTCGCATCGGCACAGGCGGCGAAAGCCGAAATGATCAGCGACACCGGCGACACCACCTCGCGCGCCCTGCCCGCGTCGTCATTCCAGGCGGTGCGCATCGACAGCGAATCCTTGCCGACCGGGATGCTGACGCCGATGGCGATGCAAAGGTCGGCCACGGCGCGCACGGTATCGAACAACGCCGCGTCCTCCCCGGCGTAACCGGCCGGCGACATCCAGTTGGCCGAGAGCTTGAGGCCGGCCAGCGACGTGATCGCCGCCGCGGCGATATTGGTGATGGCCTCGCCCACCGCCATGCGACCGGAGGCCGGTGCGTCAATCAGCGCCAGCGGCGTGCGCTCGCCCATCGCCATTGCTTCGCCATCAAAGCCCTCGAAGCCGTACAAGGTCACGGCGCAATCGGCCACCGGCACCTGCCACGGACCGACAAAGGGGTCGCGCGAACACAGGCCGCCGACAGTACGGTCGCCTATTGAAACGAGAAAGGTCTTGTCGGCGACGGACGGATGCCGCAACACGCGGCGGCAGGCCTCGTCGATACCCATCACATCGACGTCCAGTCGCGGCAGGTCGCGCCGCAGATGCGTCACATCACGCGTCATGCGCGGCGGTTTGCCCAGTACCACCTCCAGCGACATGTCCACCGGCGCCACCGGCTTGTCGCCAAACTGCGCATCCGACACCAGCAGGCGGTCCTCTTCGGTGGTCTCGCCCAGCACCGCGAACGGGCACCGCTCGCGCGCGCACAAGCTGCTGAAACTATCGAGCTTATCCGGTGCGATGGCGAGCATGTAGCGCTCTTGCGACTCGTTGCACCAGATTTCGCGCGGCGACATGCCCGACTCTTCGGACGGCGCGGCGCGCAGATCAACGCGGGCGCCGCGTCCCGACAAATGCGCGAGTTCGGGCAGTGCATTGGACAGCCCGCCGGCGCCGACGTCGTGAATGGACAGAATCGGATTGTCGGCGCCAAGCTGCCAGCAGCGGTCTATGACTTCCTGGGCGCGACGCTCGATTTCGGCGTTGCCGCGCTGCACCGAATCGAAATCGAGGTCTTCGGTATTGGCGCCGGTGTCCATGCTCGAAGCGGCACCGCCACCCATGCCGATCAGCATGCCGGGCCCACCCAGTTGCACCAGCAGCGTCCCCGCGGGCAGACCGCGCTTTTGCACATGCTCGGCGGCGATGTTGCCGATGCCGCCGGCGATCATGATCGGCTTGTGATACCCGCGCGTCACGCCATCGACCTCCGCCTCAAAAGTACGGAAGTAGCCGGCGAGATTGGGACGGCCGAATTCATTATTGAACGAGGCCGCACCTATCGGGCCGTCGAGCATGATTTGCAGCGCCGAAGCTATGCGCGCGGGTTTGCCAAAATCCTGTTCCCATGGCTGCTCTGCGCCGGGGATGCGCAGGTTAGACACCGTGAATCCGACCAGCCCGGCCTTGGGTTTGCCGCCGCGCCCGGTCGCGCCCTCGTCGCGAATTTCACCGCCGGAGCCGGTGGCCGCGCCGGGAAAGGGCGATATCGCCGTCGGATGATTGTGCGTCTCGACCTTCATCAGCGTATGCGTCAGCGCATCGTGATAGCCGTAACTGCCCGCACCGTCCGGATAAAAGCGCCGGAACTGCGCCCCCGCCATCACCGCCGAGTTGTCGGAATAGGCGACCACGGTGCCATCGGGATGGGCTTTGTGCGTTTCGCGGATCATGCCGAACAGGCTTTCCGCGCGCGGCACGCCGTCTATCACCCACGAAGCGTTGAAAATCTTGTGGCGGCAATGCTCGGAGTTGGCCTGCGCAAACATGGTCAGTTCGGCGTCGGTCGGATTGCGGCCGACGCTGCCAAAGTGCGCCATCAGGTAATCGATTTCATCCGGCGACAGCGCGAGGCCCATGTCGCGATTGGCCTGCTCCAGCGCCACCCTGCCGGGCGCGAGATCGACTACACCGAGTGGACGCGGCGCGACATGGCGGAACAGCCCGTGGGCATCATCAAGACGTTCGAGCACCGCCTCGACCATGCGGTCGTGAACCAGCGGCAGTACCGAGGTGCGTTGCGCCGCCAGCACTTTGCCTGAAGAAAAATACCAGGCGCAGCCGCGTTCGATGCGCGTTACCGCATCAAGGCCGCATTGGCGGGCAATGTCGGTGGCTTTTGAAGACCAGGGCGAGATGGTGCCAAAGCGCGGTGTCACCAGCAGCATCGCGTCGGTGACCGGCCCGGCGGCATCGCCATAGGCCAGCAGGCGTTGCAGCTTGTCCTGCTCGGCCGCGCTGAGCGGCCGCGACACTTCGACGAAATGCCAGTAGCAGGCGGTGACCAGCGTAAGTGCTGATGGCCCGCCCGCCGGCGCCAGGGCGGCGAGGCGCGCGTTGAGCTTGTCGAGTCGAAAGGCGGAGAGGGCTGAACCGCCGCGCAGAGTAAGAATATCCGGCATTTGCGCGCCGATTATAGCGGTGAATGGGGCGGGACGAGCGACTCGGGTGGGACTATGGATTAGCTGATTGAGTAATTGGCGCCAGCTCCTGGTTCACCCCTTCACCCCTTCACTCCTTCACCCAATCACTCCTTCACTTCTTCACCCTATCACTTCTTGACCACCAGCCCATCCCTGACATTGCCCGCGAGCCCCAGGCTGGCGCGCGTCTGGGTCGCCCCGGAGCGCAGTTCCACCTGCATCCTGCCGCTGACCTCGCCGTTGGCGGCGACATCCACCGCACCGGTGCCGGACATCAGACCGGCCGAAATACGCAGGTTGCGCAATTGCACCCTGCCGGCGTCAAGCGACAGCCCGCTGTTAAGCTCCGAGAACAGCGTCGATCCGCCGCCCTGTTGCCCCGACTGTTGCAGGACGCGCGTGAAATCGATCTTGTTGAGCGTGCCTTTTTCAATCTTCACGGTGCCCTCGAGGCGCGTCGCCGCGAACAGCGCGGCCGGATCGGCCGCGCTCATGCTGTAACTGCCCTTGCCCTCGAGCTTGCCGCTGGCAAACACCTGCGGCACCAACTTGGCCGGTTCGAGCAGTCGTGCTGAGATTTCACCGGCAAGCGTCCATTCCGCACCCCACTTGAGTTTGGCATTTCCCGCGAGGCGGCCCTCCAGCGCCACCGCCTCGAACTCCGACAAGGTGAGTTCATCGCGCGTCAACATGCCCTTGCCGGAAAAATCGCCGAGCACAAAGCCCGCACCAAAGGGCGGCTGGAAGGACTTGGCGGAAAACTCGAGCTTGATGTTGCCCGCCTCCATCAGCAATTGCGCCACCTGCGATTTATCGGCAGTGGCGATGCTGGCGCGCTGCAACCTGCCCTCGGCGTCGATCTGGCCATCGACGTTCAGCGGCGGCAACGCCAGGCCGCCCAGATCAAGTTTCAGGCCCGGCAGGCTGAAGCGCTGCACGCGCAATGCCTGGGCATCGCCGGGCTTGCCCCACAGCGCCGCAGCCAGCATCGCCGGCGGCACCGTCGCGCCCTCCAGTTCGACCGACTTGAAAATCTTCACGTCGCCGAACAGCGAACCGAGTTCGGGCGCGGCGCGCACCTCGGAAAACCGCGCCTGCGGCGCGCTGCCAATGCTGACTTTTTCGAAGCGGATTTGCGGCAACGGGAACAGCGCAATATGCACCGCGCCTATGCTCACCGGCTGGCCGAAGCGCTCGCTGGCGAGCTTTTCGTACAGCGGGATATAGCCGTTCATCGGTATCACGTGCACCAGCCCAATGGCGGACAGCAGCAGCACAAACATGACCACCGCCGCCGGCTTGCCCCACTTCGCCGGGCGACGCGACACCATTGACGTCCCGGCGGCCGCGGCGCCGATGCGCGTCTCGTCGCGCTCGCGATCGTAGGCCTCGCCGTCTGATTTGCGCTTTGCCTCGGACTCGGCTTTTTCGCGCGCGCGCGCTTGCTTGCGCGCCAGCGCGGCCGACTCTGCCTCTGCCTTGGCACGCGCCTTGTTGTCCCGCTCAAGCGTCTCTGCGTCTTCGATCGCCTGGCGCTCGGCCTCCTCCTGTTCGCGCCTGGCGCGCTCCTCGGCCTCTTTTCTGGCGCGCGCCTCGTCGGCCTCGCGCCTGGCCTTTTCTTCCTTGGCGCGTTGCCGTTCCTCGGCTTCCTCGCGCTCGCGCCGGTCCGCCTCTTCCCGCTCCTTTTGTTCTGCCTCGAGCCTGGCATTGAGGTCGGACTCCAGGCTGTCGAGCGTGAAGCCACCGTCCTTTGCCTCCGCGCCGTCCTTTGCGTCTGCGCTACTCTTCGCCTCCGGCTCACCGGCGCTTTCGGTCGCGGCCGTTGCCACGACAGCAGCGCTTGCGATTGCAGCCGCCGCGCGCGCCGCACTTTCGCTGGCTTCGCGTTCAGCTTCTTCCCTGGCCTTACGCTCTGCCGCTTCGCGCGCCTCGCGTTCCGCACTTTCGCGGGCGACGCGCTCGGCTTCTTCCTTCGCCTTGCGCTCTGCTGCTTCGCGCGCCTCGCGTTCCGCTGTTTCGCGGGCGACGCGTTCGGCCTCTTCCGTCGCCTTGCGCTCTTCCGCTTCACGCGCCTCGCGTTCCGCTATTTCGCGGGCAATGCGTTCGGCCTCTTCCGTCGCCTTGCGCTCTGCCGCTTCGCGCGCCTCGCGTTCCGCTATTTCGCGGGCAATGCGCTCGGCTTCTTCCTTCGCCTTGCGCTCCGCCGCTTCGCGCGCCTCGCGTTCCGCTGTTTCGCGGGCGACGCGCTCGGCCTCTTCCGTCGCCTTGCGCTCCGCCGCTTCGCGCGCCTCGCGTTCGGCTGTTTCGCGGGCAATGCGCTCAGCCTCTTCCTTCGCCTTGCGTTCGGCTTCCAGTCTGGCCTTCAACTCGGCCTCGATGCGCGCGCGTTCCTCGGCTTCCTTGCGGGCCTTGTCTTCGGCTTCTCGCACCAGGCGCTCGGCATCTTCCTTGATACGGCGTTCCGATTCCTCGCGCGCACGCCGTTCGGCGGCTTCGCGTTCGATGCGTTCGGCGTCTTCGCGGGCCTTGCGCTCGACATCTTCACGCGCGCGCTGCTCCGCCAGTTCCCTCACCTTGAGTTCGGCCTGTTCGCGCACGACGCGCTCCTCTTCCAGCCGCGCCTTCAATTCCTCGGTTTCGCGTTTGAGGCGGGCCTGCTCCTCGTTACGCACGCGGTCTTCCTCGTCGCGCCGCGCCTTGTCCTCGGCGTCCTTACGCGCGTGCGCCTCGGCCTCGGCCCGGGTACGCAGTTCAGTCTCGGCGCGAACACGCTCTTCGTCATCGCGCCTGGCCTTTTGCTCAACCTCGATACGCAATTTCTCCGCGGCGTCCTTGCGCGCGGCCTCGTCGGCCAGCATCGCCTTTGCCGCGGCGGCACGTGCGCGCTCTTCCGCCTCTTCGCGTGCCTTGGCCACGGCAGACGCAGCTTCGCGCCGGGCCGCCTGTTCGGTCTCGGCACGCGCACGCTCTGCCGCCTGCTGGCTCGCCGCCGCTTCCGCCTGGCGACGCACCTGTTCTTCCACTTCGCGCTTGGCCCGCGCATCGGCCAGCTTGCGCTGCAAGGTTTCGGCATCGGTTTTCACCGGGCCCGGTGCAGCAGCCGGTTCGGCGGCGAGCTTGGATGCGGCAGCGGCCTTCGCGGCAGCGGCAGCGACAGCCGCCGCCTTGGCGGCCGCTGTCGCATCGGCCAGTGCCTTGGCCTTGTTCGCAGCTTCGGCCGCAGCAGCTTCGGCTTTCGCCTTGGCCTGAGCTTGCGCTTCTGCAGCAGCTTTCGCCGTGGCCTGGGCCTGGACCTGAGCCTGAGCGTGCGCCTGGGCTTGCGCCTCTGCCGCAGCCTTTGCCTTGGCTTCAGCCTGGGCACGTTGCGCCGCCTCAGTGGCAACTTTCAGCTTCGCCGCCGCCTCGGCATCGGCCTTGGCTTTGGCCGCCGCCTGTTCGCGCGCACGCGTCACGGCCGCAGTGCGCGCGATCTCCTCGGCTTCGCGTTTTTGCCGCTCGGCATCGACGCTCTTTGCCTGGGCGGGCGGGGCTGCGGCGGCGGGCTTGGCCGCCGCGGCCTTGGACGGAACTGCCGTGAAATCGAGGTCGTCGTCGCCGACCACCGGGCTTTGCGTCGGCGGCGCCACGGATGTTGGCGCAGTGACGAACTCGCGGATAAAGCCCTCCTTGACCAGTTGCTTCAGGGCTTCGAGCAGCTTGGGTTCGGGACGGTCAAGGCGTTTTTGCAGATCACCGACGGCGGCCTTGCCGTCAACCTCTTTCAGCACATTGCGCAGGTCACGCGACAACAGGCTGGTTTTACCGCTGGTCTCCATCAGACCTTTTGCCGTCTTGGTTAAAACCGTCCTCCGGTCCATGCGGGTCTCTCGGGTCTCAGAATTCGGGTTTCAGGCGGGGTGCAATACCAATACACTGGCACACTGGCGAAAGTGCAGGCGTGGAAACAGTCTGAAGTCGCTCATAACCAAGTCCATTATAGGGAATCCGCCAGCCACGGTGGAGGAACTGCGTCACGTTGCAACCAACGCCCATCCGGGGAGAAAAGCGCTAGACCATGGCAAATCAAGCAGCTTATGACGTCATCATCATCGGCGGCGGCCACAACGGCCTGGTCTGCGCCTGCTACCTTGCCGCTGCCGGCCTCAAGGTGCGCGTACTGGAACGGCGCGCCATCCTCGGCGGCGCCGCAGTCACCGAGGAATTCCACCCCGGCTTTCGCAATTCGACGCTGAGCTATACCGTCAGCCTGCTGCAAGCCAAAGTTATCGCCGACCTGCGCCTGGCCGAACACGGCCTGCGCGTGGTCGAGCGGCCGCTGCCCAATTTTTTACCCTTCGCCGACGGCCGCTGCCTGCGCATGCACGCCGACCTGCCGTCACTGCGCACAGAAATCGCACGCTACTCAAAACGCGACGCTGAACGGGTCGGCGATTACCTCGCGCTGGTGGCGCGCATGGCCGACACCTTGCGCGGCCTGATCCTGATGACGCCGCCCAACCTCGGCGGCGGCTGGCGCGCGGCACTCTCCGCACTGGGCATGGGGCGCAAGCTAAACAAGCTGGGCATCGAAGGCCAGCGCGACCTGTGGGAGTTCCTGACGCGCAGCGCCGGCGACCTGCTCGATGACTGGTTCGAGAGCGACGAAGTGAAGGCCGCGTTCGGCTTTGATTCCATTGTCGGCAATTTCGCCGGCCCCTACTCGCCCGGCTCGGCCTATGTCTTGCTGCACCACGCCTTTGGCGAGGTCAACGGCAAGCGCGGCAGTTGGGGCCACGCCATCGGCGGCATGGGTGCGATCAGCACCGCCCTCGCCGCCGAGGCGCGCAGGCGCGGCGTCGATCTCGACACCGACGCCACAGTGGCCGAAGTGACCGTACGCGACGGGCGCAGCAGCGGCGTGGTGCTCGCAGACGGCCGCACATTCGAGGCGAGGGCCGTGGCCTCGGGCGTCAATCCGAAACTGCTCTACGGCAAGCTGCTGCCGGCAAGTGCGTTGCCCGAAGGCTTTGGCGCGCGCATGGCGCGCTGGAAAAACGCCTCCGGCGTGCTGCGCATGAACGTCGCACTGTCGGAACTGCCCGACTTCAGCAGCGCGCCCGGTCGCAACCAGCAGCCGCACCACGGCGCTGGCATCATCATCGCGCCATCGCTCGCCTACATGGAACGCGGCTTTTTTGATGCGCGCACCCTGGGCTGGTCGCGCGAGCCGGTGGTGGAGGTGTTGATTCCGAGCACGCTCGATGATTCGCTCGCGCCCCGGATACCCGAAGGCCAGCATGTCGCCAGCCTGTTCTGCCAATACTTCAATCCCGAACTGCCCGACGGGCAGTCATGGGATTCGGTCCGCGAAGCCGCGGCCGATGCCGCCATTGCCGTGGTCGATCGCGTTGCGCCCAATTTCAGCGCCAGCATCATTGCGCGGCGCTTTCATACGCCGCTAGATATGGAGCGCGAATTCGGCCTCGTCGGCGGCGACATCTTCCACGGCGCGCTGACGCCCGACCAGTTGTTCAGTGCGCGCCCCCTGCTCGGCCACGCCGATTACCGAAGCCCGATCAAGGGGCTGTACCACTGCGGTTCGGGCGCGCATCCGGGCGGCGGCGTGACTGGCGCACCGGGGTATAACGCGGCGCGGGAGATGATTCGGGACTTGCGTTAATGGCGCCACATCCTCCACCGAGCGATGACTGGAAACGTCCTATTGGCGCGGGTTTCCAGCCATTCCTCATTCCATTTTTCCGTCATTCCCGCGAACGCGGGAATCCATTCTCATCATTCAACTGCCTCGGGAGCAAATTGATGCAACCAATTGAAAGGCCCAATCCACCTACGTCGGAACTCGTCTCAGCATATCGTGAGACGGTTTTTTGCGTATATGGCAACGCACTTATCGACCTAAAAATAGGCGCCCCAGCGGATATGCACGATGCCTGGCTGACGCGGATCGGCAAACGTTCCGCTGTGGTTATCACCGCATGGAATCCGTTCAGCCAGGCCACGAACTTAGCTTTGAATCAAGAACGCCAGCAGGAACTTATCACCGCAGTTGATGATGCTGCGCTGTCATGGTGCAATGCAGCGGGCAAAGACCCCACCGGACAATGGCCACCTGAGGAAAGCCTTTGCGTGTTTGATGCTTTCTCAGACACCATTGATCTTTGGCTTCGACAATTTTCACAATACGCCGTCGTCATTGCCGAAATCGGCAAGCCTTGCAATCTGCTGTGGCATCCTGATTTGCGATTAGCAATGGCTGACCCAGATGATGATCAAGATGATGACGATCTGTTTGGTCAGATATTGGAAAATGGACAAGAGGTTGCATATCAGGACTGGGATAGCGGCGGCCCAGGGGCTGGCGCGGGTCGAGTTTTTGTTCTTCTCCATGAAGGAGCCTTCTATGTTTTTCACGACGCAGGGATGAACGGTCCTTTCAGGTCAATGGCCGAAGCAATTGCTTCCGGCGGTATTGACCAAATCACTGATGCCACCGTTGCTATATGGCAAGTTGACATGGGATATACATTTCGTCGCTGACGCTCATATGCTGTTGCCTCGAAAAGTCTAACCAGCCGCTGTTCGACAACGGTGAGGTGCAAGGCAATTTGACGTGGTAACTCGCGCATCCGAATCCCCCGGAACTAACGACGAATGGAACCATTTGGGTCAGATGCCAATTAAATGCACGCATCGACTAGCTTGGGCTGAATCAAATGATTGCCTGAGGATCCACATTGCTGACTGGGATTATTTCGCCCAATGTCAGCGTTATTCCATTTCTTTTTCAATCCGATTGTGAATTAGCATGGAGCCGCCTCTGTGCGGGCAGATCAGCGGGAACACTTCGTAGATGCGCGCCAGCAGCGCGGCCAAAAGGCAGTGCGCCAAAGATATGGCGGCTTATGCACACGGCGGCGGCTTCTCGGTCGATGCCGGGGTGCGCATCGAAGCCGCCGACAGAGCTGGGCTGGAGCGACTGCTGCGCTATTGCGCTCGCCCACCCTTTGCCATGGATCGCCTCAAACAGCGCGGTGCGGACCTGGTCTATCGCTGCGGCAAAGGCCACACAGAGCCGCTGCAGTCCGACAAGTACTCGGGTGAATTGGTGTTGACCCCGCTGGAGCTGATCAACCGCATCGCCCAACTGGTGCCGCCACCGCGCACCCACCGGCATCGCTATTACGGTGTGCTGGCACCGAACTCGCCACTGCGAGGGGCGGTGACGGCCATGGCGCAGGACGCGGCGGTGGTGGTGACGCCTGAGGTGGGCAGCCCCGTGGCAGAGGAGGTGAATGCTGATGCGGGTACGGCGTGCACTGCCATCGCGTGCGGCGACGCGGGCAGCACGACCCCGCCTGAGCCGCCAGCCAAACCCAAACCCCGCCCATCCGCGCACTACCTGTGGGCCGCGCTGATGGCGCGCATCTACGAAGTGTTCCCGCTGATCTGCCCCAACTGCGGGGGCCAGATGCGCATCATCGCGTTCATCACCTTCAGCGCTGACATTCAGAAGATTCTGGAGCACATCGGGGTGGAGCCCGACGCCCCGCGCATCACGCCGGCACGCGGGCCACCGCTGTGGGATGAGTGTGGTGCGCGGGAGACGGGGGAGTGTGTGAAGGCTTTGCCGGACTGGGATATGACCAGTCAATCAGCACCCGATTACCCCGACGATCAGCGCACAGACTGGGGAACCTGAAAAAGGGGGGCGCGACGACTGCGCCGGGATAGGGCTGTGGCTACAGGACGGCTTTTCGGCTCATTGTGGTGACGGCGGCGAAAACTCCTGGCAAATCAGACTGGCGACTGTGGGCATGCGTGTTTTGTGAGACCGGTTTTGGGTGCCATACTCGGGCTCATGCGGTTGGAATTCCTATCCTTTTTTTCTCGGAGCCTGTATGACACTGAATCCACTGAAGTCATTTCTGCTCGTGGCCGCTACTCTTGGCGCGGCGCCGGCATTCGCCACGCTGCAGGCGACCTACACCCTCGTCACCAATACGCCTGAGCAGACTGTGAAGCGAGGCGGCGAGATTAACAGCAGCGCAAGTTCGTTGAGCTTCACCGACAGCTTGAGCGCAAGCAGTGCTGCTGGTGCGTCCCTGCGCGGCGACGTACAGGTGCAAACGGTCTACGGCGGGCTGCGCGGCAGTGTTTCGAACAGTGTGACGGTGCCCGGCGGCAACGAAACCGCCAACGCCAATGGCAGTTTCCAGTCGGGTTGGAGTGACACGATCGACGTCACGTCGTCGACGTTGGCACGCGGCACACCCGTCACATTCTCGGGTTTGCTTTACCTGCACACGGCCTACGGATTGAGCTCTTCAGAACGGCAAGCCATTGGCGTCGTCGGACAACCTTATGTCATTCTCAGCTTTCATGAGTCGCTTAGTGTCAGCAATGGGCGGCCGACTGACGGCATCAATACGAAAATCAGCTACAGCTCAATCCACGACACCACGACGTACCCGTTCGGCAGCGCAAACAACACTGTGACGACGGTGCCCTTCACCTTTACCAGTTTTGTCGGCGACCAGATGTCTGTCGGGATGGTCCTGCAAGGAGAGACCTATGCGACGGCCTTCCCGGGCGGTTCCGCCTCGGCCTACCTGGACGCCGGCCACACCGGCATGCTGACCCTGGCACTCGACACCCCGGGCGCCAGCTACATCACGGCCAGCGGCACGGACTACACCAGCTACGTGTTCGCCCCGGTGCCGGAACCGGCTTCCGCCGTGCTGTTGCTGGCTGGCCTGGCCGGCTTGGCTGCCGCCGGGCGGCGGCGCTTGCAGACCAGCCAGAAACCATGAACCCGAGACCCGCATGAACACCTTCAGAACCCTGATGATCGCCGGTGCCCTTTGCGCCGTTGGCACGGCCGCGCTGGCGCAAGAACGCCAGTACAGAGAAATCGTCACTGACGTCGGCGGCTTCCCGACACCCTATGGTGCGTCGGCGCCACATGCCAGTCCGCTGACGCTCAACCTGGTGGGCCACGATGCGCGCCTGACCGGCCAGATCCAGTTTGTCAGCACGCCAGCGCCTTCGGTCTTCGTGCGTGTCACGGCGGATGTCAATGGTCACCTGGGCGCTCGGCTGATGTACACCTTCGACGTGGCGGGCCCCTCAAACGCCATTGTTCCGATCGCCTACACCGCCCACTTCAACCTGAATCCCGAGAACTTTCTGGCCAGTGCGAGAGCCGGATTCGCTGTCGATGCCTATTCGATCGGCTTCGGCGCCGCCGGGGGCGTGACCGGCCAACTGGTATGCGGGCAGTCGTGCCAGGCCACAGTACAGCCCAGCGACACGGGGTCAGCCCAGTCCACCATCGCCATCCACTACGACGGCATCGGTGCCAATGCGCCGGATGGCCTGGCCGGCATGGCGGCCTACGGCACGTTCTCGGGCGTCTTGATGGCGCCCACCAACGCTGCTGGGCTGGGCATGGGGTACGTCTACTTGGATGCCTTCGCAAGCGGGAATGGCGGAAATACGGGTGGCAACAACACCTCCTGGGCGTTCATCGACCCGCGCTTCGAGGTGTTGCCCAGTTACCTGGCCGCGAACCCGAGCGCGGGTATCCAGATCCTGGCCGGGGTGGGCAATCAGTCCGGCGTGATGCCGGTGCCCGAACCCGGTGCTGCGCTGCTGATGCTGGCCGGCCTGGCGGTCCTGGGTTGGGCCCGCCGCGCTGGGCGGCCTGCCAAGGGGTCAATGCGCGTTTGAGCCGCGGTGCGCCCAGCCGGTGAAGCGCCGCTCCAGCACCGAGAACAGCTCGTACATCGCCATCGCCATCGCGCCCACCACCACCAGGCCGGCAAAGGCCAGGCCGATCTGCATCGAGCTGCCGGCGCTGATCAGCAGGTAGCCGATGCCCTCGTTGCTGGCGGTCATCTCGCTGACCGTGGTGCCGACAAAGGCCAGCGTGATCGCCACCTTCAGGCTGCCGAAGAAATATGGCATCGAGCGCGGCAGGCCCACCTTGACCAGCACGTCCCAGCGGCGTGCGCCCAGCACCCGCAGCACGTCCTCCAGCTCAGGCTCCAGCGTGGCCAGGCCGGTAGCGATGTTGACGGTGATCGGGAAGAAGCTGATCAGAAAGGCGGTGAGCACGGCCGGCCCGGCGCCGATGCCGAACCAGACCACCAGGATCGGCACGAAGGCCGCTTTGGGCAGCGCATTGAAGCCGGTCATCAGCGGGTAGATCGCGGCATAGGCCAGCCGCTGACGGCGCCGGGGAGACTGCACCGGCGGTAGCCGAGAGGGAATTCCGCCGCTACCTCGACTGCGGCATCCTTGCTCACGGCTTCGCCCGCGCCCGCTGC
>ENA-ORBV01005366-ORBV01005366.1-microbial-mat-metagenome-genome-assembly--contig:-NODE-5366-length-23679-cov-4.947547_pt1 | contig 23679 bp, 15 predicted proteins | sample MGYA00237777_ERZ505514 | MGnify/ENA primary metagenome ERZ505514 (study PRJEB26160, sample SAMN06269048) | microbial mat metagenome | isolation source: Oligotrophic lake microbial mat | place... | reverse complement strand
CGCTGGCGCTCTCGTTCGATGCGATTCCGGAGTCGATCAACGAGGCGGTCGGCGGCGATACGCTGGTGCTGGCGCGTCAGATCGGGACGCGGCTGGCGCACCTGCACAGCACGCTCGCGGACTCGAAAGGCGATCCGGCATTCGCGCCAGAGCCATACGGGCTGAATTATCAGCGCGCTCTGTACCAATCGTTGTTCAACATGACGACCCGCACAGTGCGCGCAGCGGCGGCATATCATCGTAGGGGAGAGGCGGATCCGATCGTGCGCTTTTCGACGGCTGAGACGCGCATCCTGACGCGGCTGAAACGGATCGTCGGACGCAAGATCGACGGTATGCGTGTGCGCACGCATGGCGCGCTCGACCTGGCGCACATCGTCCGGTCGGGCGATGATCTGCGTTTCGTTGGTTTTGGCGATGATCAGACCATCCCGCTCACCGAGCGCCGTCTGAAACGCTCGCCGCTGCGCGATTTGGCCTCGCTGTTGCGGTCATTCGATTACGCGGCGCGGGCCAGCTTGTTGGGTCTTAGTTCGGCGCGGGGTCGCACTCCCGGCTACGTCCGCGCCGACGACATCGCCCGCGACAATAGCGTGATCTCCACGAACATCGCGGACGCCCGGGTGGAATTTTACGCCGAAGGTTCGCTCACTGACGCTCAGAAACGCGGTTGGCTGGCGAAGGTTTACGAGAAGGTCCGTCCCCTCTGATTCGTCCGCGAATTTACGCTGATCAATGATTTTTAAGAACATGAGGTTCCCCCGCATATTTTTCTTCCGCTCGTTTCCGCTGATCGCCTGGCGCCTCCTGGTGGTTTTGGGGGCGGTGCAGGTCGGCGGGTCGACGTTGCTCGGTTCACGGCTGAAAGACCTGACACTCGTTGAGGGCGGACGGGACAATCAACTGGTGGGCTATGGCTTGGTGGTGGGTCTCGCTGGCGACGGCGACAGCAATGCCACGGCCACGTTGCGCAGCGTCGCCAACATGCTGCAGCGCTACGGCCTCACGATTAACGCTTCCGACGTCAAAGCGAAGAACACCGCCGCCGTGATGATCACGGCTGAGATCGGCGCTTTCCTGAAGCCAGGTGCGCGGATCGATGTGAATGTCGCCTCGATGGGCGATGCGAAGAGCCTGCAGGGTGGCGTGCTTCTCCAAACTCCGCTCATCGGGGCTGACGGCCGCGTTTATGCAGTGGCGCAAGGGCCGGTGGCGATCGGTGGGTTTTTGGGCGGAGCCGGCGGTGCGGGTGGATCAACGGTGCAGAAGAATCATCCGACGGTCGGTAATATTTCCAGCGGTGGCATCGTGGAGCGTGAAGTGCCGGCGATGTTTGTCCGCGACAACACGGTTCGTCTGCTGCTGCACAATCCCGATTTCACGTCGGCGTCCCGCATGGCTGATGCCATCAATCTCAAATGGGCCTCGACCGCGCTGCCGGTCGATGCCGCCACCATCGCGGTGTCGATGCCGGAGTCCTACCGCGGCCGCGACGTCGCGTTTCTGGCGGACCTTGGCCAGATCGACGCCATTCCCGACACGCTGGCGCGCATCGTGATCAACGAGCGCACGGGCACGATTGTGGCTACGTCGACCGTTCGATTGTCGCAAGTCGCGATCGCGCACGGCTCACTCACCATCACCGTCAGTTCGAATATCGGCGTCAGCCAACCGAACGCGTTCAACAACTCCGGCCAGACCGCCGCGGTCCAGAGTACGCAGACGAATGTGAACGAGGCCAAGGGTGGTTTCCAGATCATCAACGAGCCTCCGACCATCGAACGCCTTGCGGCCGCGCTCAACGCGCTGGGCGTTTCCACCCGCGAGATGATGGCCATTTTCCAAACCCTGAAACGCTCGGGTGCACTGCAGGCTGAACTCGTCATCAACTGATGAATACGTCCGTCATTTCTGCATCATCCACCGCTTCGGCGCACGCGGCCGAGGCGGCCATTGCCGCCCGTTCGCGCAGCGTGCCCTTCAATCCGGCCGCGCTGCGGAACGCCGCGCCGGAGGAACAACGCAAAGCCGCCGCGGCTCAATTTGAAGCCATCCTCGTGCGTCAGCTCCTGGGCAAGACCATGACCTCGATGTTGGGTGGCGAAGAGGGCGGCGTCGCCGGCAGTATCTACGGAGACATGTTGTCGGATACGATTTCACAACAGCTCACCTCGGGCCCGGGCTTGGGCTTGGGCCGTTTTCTCGAACAACAACTGGCGCCGAAAACCCCCGTGGCCGGCGCCGCGACACTCACCTTACCTTCGATCTGATGACGACTCACTGGGAATTTATCGCAGAACGTCTGCGCGACGAACTTGCTGCTTACGGCGGGCTCTTGCGTCTTTTTGAGGACCAGCAAGTGGCGCTGTTCAATCGCGACGCTGACACGGTTCTGCACTTCGCGGCTGAAATCGAAGATCATGCCCGGTCGTTGGCGGAAACCCGCACGCGCCGCGAAGTGGCGGTCTCCGCCTTCGCCGAGTCGCACGGCCAACCAAGTACAGCTTCACTTCGCTCCATGCTGCCGCTCATCGAAGTCAACGTGCGTCCGCTCATGGAAGCGTTGATCAGGGAAGTGAATTTGCTGCTCCATCGCGTGCGCCGCACCAGTCGGCATAATCACACGCTGCTTTCTCGAGCGGTCGAATCCACGCAGGACACCATTCAACTGCTCCGACCGCATTCTTTCATGAAGATCTATTCGCCTGCCGGGATGGTATCGGTGGGCCATGCGGGTCCCGCCACGCTCCGCGCCGCGGGCTGATCGGCGCGGCTAACGTTCAACTTTCACTCACGTGTCCGGCCTCTATTCCAGCATCAACGCCACGGTTAAGGCCATCACGGCGCACAGTCGCGCGATTGAAATTGCCGGGAAGAATTTGGCGAACGTGAACAATCCGGAGTACGCGCGCCAACGCGTCGTATTCGGCGACCGCGGTACGGTCATCACGCCTCAAGGTGCCGAGAGCTTGGGCATCGAAGCCCTCGCGGTTCAGCAACTGCGGGACGCGCTGCTCGATCGCCAGGTGATGCGCGAGGTCGGATTGCGCTCCGCGTTTGCGGCGGAACAGCAAGGTTACCAGCGCGCGCAGGCGGGGCTGGGGCAGAGCATCGACCGGACGAGTGGGGCGGCCGAAGCGGGCGCCGTTGGGAACGCGGGTCTTTCCGCGGCGATTGACGGCTTCTTCAATAGTTTTCAAAGTTTTGCCGCCCGACCGACGGATGATGGTGAGCGGCAGACGTTGCTGCAGAAAGCGGGAATCCTGACTGACCGCTTTCAATTGACCGACTCGCGACTCGCCCAGGTTCAGACCGATCTGAACTCGCAGATCGGCGATGATGTCGCCGGGATCAATCGGCTGCTGGGTACGATCGCTGAACTGAACAGTCAGATCGGTCGCTTTGAGATCAATGCTCCCGGAACTGCCATTGACCTCCGGGATCAGCGCCAGGCGCGCCTCGAGGAACTCGCGGCCAAAATGCCGGTGGAGATTCGCGATACACCGACCGGTCAGGTCGAGGTGGTCGCGAAAGATGCGGGCGGTTCCGACATTGTTTTGGTCAATCTCGCGGTGGTGCAGGGGACCGTGGCTTTCACTGGCACGCAGATCACGGCCGGGAGTGGCGCGACACCTGTGGCCCTTTCCTCCGGTTCGATCAAAGGCGCCCTCACCGCTCGCGACGGCGCGGTGCAGACTTTGCGCGATGACCTCGATAAACTCGCGCAGCAGTTCGTGACGTCGGTCAACACCGCGTATAATCCCGCGGGCACGAGCGGAAACTTTTTCAACGCCACCGGCACGACCGCCGGCAGTATCTCATTAGTCAATACGCTGACCGCGGCGACGCTGAAGGCCAGCGACGGCGGTCCGGCGGGCGACAACGCCGTGGCGCTCGCCGTGGCGCAACTGGCCACCCAGGCATTTTCGGTTTCCGGCGGCGATCAGATCGATGGAACGTTCTCCGGTTTTTTTGGCAAGACGGTCAGCAAACTGGGTCAGGCGCTCGCGGGCGCGAACGCACGCGTCGAGGATCAAAACAACATCGAGCGTCTGATTCGTTCCCAACGCGACAGCGTCAGCGGAGTCTCCCTCGATGAAGAAGTGGCTGACCTGATGAAGTTTCAGCGCGCGTTCCAAGCCTCGTCACGGGTCTTCAACGTGCTCGACGAGTTGCTCGATCTCGTCGTGAACCGGCTCGGAACCTAATCGCGATTTTCATTTTCCGTTTCCGCTCCCTTTTCCATGCGCATTACCACCAACACGCTCTCCGAGAGTATCGTGCGGCAGATCCAGCACCTCGGCTCGAACCAGGCGAAATTGCAGACGCAGGTGGCCACGGGGCAGCGGATATTTAATCCCGAAGATAATCCCACCGCCGTGGGTCGGGTGCTCGGACTCGAGACCGAGCAGCGCCAGCTCGGCCAATTTGATCGGAATGCCGGACGCGCGCTCGAGTTGAGCCAGGCGACTTTTTCTGCCCTCCAGCAGGTGAAGAAGGTTTCAGATCGTGCGACAGAGGTTGGCACGCTGGGCGCAGGAACGATCGGGACGGATGCTTCGAAAGCTTACGCGTCGGAAATCGATCAGATGATCGAGCACACGCTGCAGCTCGCGAACACCCGTTTCCGCAACGACCATCTCTTCGCCGGCACCGCGGTCGATCAGCCGCCGTTCGTCGCAACACGCGACGCTTCGGGAAAACTCACTTCAGTCGCTTACGCCGGCAATTCCAGCCGCTCGCTCATCCAGCTTTCGGAGACCGCCAGTATCGCGCCGGGTTCAACAGGCGACATGAATGTTGGTTTGGGTGATTTCGTTAACCAGCTCGTTGCCTTGCGCGATGCACTTGATACCGGCAGCACCACCGCCGTCTCGGCCGTCCAGACCAGCCTCATCGCGAGTGAAGACAAGATCGTCTCTGCTCTTGCCGGACACGGCGGCGTCCAGCTCCGGATCGATGCCAACCGCGCCCAACAACAACAGCGGTCGGATAATTTGGAATCGCTGATTTCCGGAGAAGTCGATGCGGACATGCCCTCGACGATTGTCCGGCTCAATCAAAGCCAGACCGCTTACCAGGCCGCCCTGCAATCCGCGGCCAACATCATGCGTCTCTCTCTGCTCGATTACATCCAGTAACCCTTCGCGCTCCAGCCACTATGAAAGTCATACCTGACCTTTATCCGACCGACATCGACAGTCCTCCAGCCAACCAGATTGAGCTGCCCCAAGGCATCATCGGCTTCGCCACTTACAAACGTGCGGAATTGCTCTATCTGCCGGATCACCTCCCGTTTCTTTGGATGAAGCTGCAAGGCCCGACTGACAACCTGCATTTCATCGTGATCGAGCCCGGCGGCATCGTCCCAAATTACGAGCCGGAACTCTTCGACTTTGACGCCGAGCTGCTGGATCTCCGTGATCCGGCTGAAGCCATGATTCTCAACATCGTCACGCTGAAGAACCAGAATCCAGTGGAGGCGACCGCGAATCTTATCGGCCCAGTGGTGGTGAACCGGCGCACGCGCATCGGGCGCCAGCTCGTGATCTCCAACTACTCGCGCTATACCGCGAATCACCCTCTGGTGGAAAACTCGCAGGCACCCTTGGCTGCCCGCATAGCCTGAGCCGCACCATGCTTGTCCTGTCCCGCCGGGTAAATGAGTCCATCGTCATCGGTGACTCCATCGAAATCCGGATTACGCGCATCGATGGCGATGTCGTGAAGATCGGCATTTCCGCCCCGCGCGACGTGCCTATTTTCCGCAAGGAAGTTCTCGCCGACATTACCGCTAGCAACCAAGCAGCGGCGGTTCGCCACACCGCTCCTGGTGCCTTGCCCATTCTGCCACCGAAGCCCGCCGCGGCGAAACCCGCCCCGGCGACTCCGACCAATCCCTGATTCTCTTTTTCAACTTTCAGCCTTTCTCGTCATGAGCGTTATCAATACCAACAACCAAGCCGTCGCCGGCGCCCGCAATCTGAATAGCAGTCAGGAAATGCTCGGTCGCTCGCTCACGCGTCTTTCGTCAGGATCCAAGATCGTTAACCCGTCCGACGATGCCGCCGGAATGGCGGTCTCCGCGAAACTCGATGCGCAAAGCCGCCGGATCACCGCGGCGTCAACGAATGTCCAGAACGCCGTTTCGTACGTGCAGACGGCGGACGGATTCATGAGCGGAATGACCAAGATCCTGTCGCGTCTGAGCGAACTCGCCGTTCTCGCCAAGGACGTAACCAAAAATTCGGGCGACGTTGAACTGTACCAGGAGGAATTTGCGTCGCTCCAGGATCAGTTGCGCGCCACCATTGGCGGAACCACGGCGGAAGTCGGTGGTACGAGCGATGTCAGCTCCCCGCTGGGAGCGTTCAACGGTCAGGTGCTTTTCGGTCCCAAAGCCGGTGGCGTGACGGTCACGATCGGGCAAGCCGTGGGTCAGGAAATGACCATTGGTGAGTCCAATTTGCGCAGTGGCGCCATGCTCGAGCTGATCCAGCAGGATGCCGCGGGCGCCTACACGCTTGCTTCCGATGACGCCAACGCCTTCGGCAAGCTCACAGCGGCCATCCACCATATCGCGAGCCAGCGCTCCTCATTGGGCGCCGCGCAGTCCCGGCTCGACCTCGCCGCCGCGACGCTGACCGTTGAATCCGAAAATCTCTCCTCGGCGAATTCGCGTATCCGAGATGTGGATGTGGCAGAAGAGTCGACCCGGTTTGCAAAGTACAACATTCTCGTGCAGTCCGGCACCTCAATGTTGGCTCAGGCCAATCAGCTGCCGAACAGCGTGCTGAAGCTCCTGCAGAATTAATAAGAGGTGAGGTCGGGCACGTTCGTGACCGATATCTCAAATCTCAAATTTCAAATCTCAAATCTCAAATTTCAAATTTCAAATTTCAGATCCCAGATCCCAGATCGCAAATCTCAGATTTCAGATTTCAGATTTCAGATTTCAGATTTCAAATTTCAAATCTGAGATCCCACATCTCAGATCTCCGTTCCCGCGCCGTCAAAGCGCTTGGTCAATCGGGCGCATCTGCCGGTTCCGGCTCCGGCGCGGAGCGGAGTCCGCTCCCTACCTTCTTAAAAGGTCACGATGGGTAGGGCGGCGAGTCCCTTCGCCGCCGCGGTGGCTGCCACCGCCAACCGGCAGATGCGCCCTGGTCAATCGGGCGGCCCTTTTTCGGTTTGCCTGACACGGCGTCGGCGGGTTTCAGTGGGGGGTGGCTTCCGGTCAAATGTCTGATGGCGTCGGGGTGCAAATCGTTCCTTTTGAGCCGCGGTTCGGCGCAGCTTTCAAGGGATTGAACGAAGAGTGGATTACGCGCTTTTTCGTTTTGGAACCGGCAGATCGAAAAGTACTGGATGCGCCCGAAGCGAACATCATCGCTGTCGGTGGACACATCTTGATTGCGCTTTTGGGAGCGGACGTGGTGGGCACCTGTGCGCTGCTGAAGGTCGATACCGAGTCCTATGAGCTAGCCAAGATGGCGGTCGCTCCGCGCGCGCAAGGAAAAGGCATCGGCCGCCAACTCGGCGAGGCGGCCATTTCACTCGCACGCGCGCAGGGTGCGCGAAGGCTCTACTTGGAGAGCAATACCAAGCTGGAACCCGCCATTGCGCTTTACCGCGGTCTTGGTTTCACCGAACGGCCGGCGCGGGGTTCATCCTATACGCGTTGCAATCTTCACATGGAGCTGGCGTTGCCCTGAGCTTGGAAAACCAGCGCAGCCCGTTAACGTGGAGGTTCGCAATTTGAAGTGCGGGATCTTTTCCCGTGGCAGCGGCTCGGGCTTGCGCGTTTTGCTGGCGTGTGACTCTGTCGGTCCAGCTTTCTGCTTTATGAACCCTCCGCTTTTCGCGCGCTCAGCGTTGATGACTGCCTTGGTGGTTTTCTCGACGGGTGGTGTCAGGGGCAAGACGGTGCGAGTGACGATTGGGGCTGCGAGTGCTGAGCGAGCGGCTCAGGTGATCCAGTTCAAGTTGCCCAACGATGTCGGTGCCGTGGATCGCGCTCAGGGAAAGGATAATCTCAGCCTTCCGCTGCAAGTTTCCGCCGATCGCACGGCCCGGCTTATTGTTCCTGCGCAAGCCGCCGGTGAGACTTTGACCTTCACCCTCGCCCAAGCAGGGGATAGTGGATCCGGCGTCGAAGTCACCCCGCGACCCGGGCAGGTGCAAGTCAACGTGGCGGGACAGCCAGCCTTCACGTATCAGATGGACAAGGACGCGGTGCCGAGGCCGAACATTCAACCGGAATATAAACGGGCCGGCTACCTGCACCCCATTCATACGGCGGCCGGCACGGTTGTGAGCGACGACTATCCGGTGCAGCACGTGCATCACCATGGAATTTGGTCGCCGTGGACGACAACGACCTTCCAGGGACGAGCTCCGGATTTTTGGAACATGGGTAAGAAGACTGGCACGGTTGAGTTTGTCGTGTTGGATTGGACCTGGAGCGGGCCAGTGCATGGCGGATTTGTGGCGCGTCACCGGTTCGTCGATCTCTCGGCGCCATCACCTGTCACGGCCTTGCACGAGACGTGGGAAGTGACCGCCTATCGGGTGCAGGCCGTTGCCGGCGGCCCGCGGTTGCAGGTCTTCGATCTGGTTCTGACGCAAGTGTGCGCTACCAATGATCCGCTGGTGCTCCCGTTGTATCATTATGGTGGTTTGGGTTTCCGTGGGCGCGGGGAGTGGTACGGGAAGGATAAGGCGAATTTCCTCACATCGGACGGCGAGACTGATCGCGTGAAGGCGAACGCGAAGAGCATGCGGTGGGTTCATCTTTCCGGGGCGGTGGAAGGCGGGACGGCGGGACTCGCGGTATTGGGGCATCCGGCGAACTTCCGCGCACCGCAACCGGTCCGCGTGCATCCAAGCGAGCCCTACGTTTCATTTACGCCGTCCCAAGGCGGTGAGTGGCAAATCGCGCCGGGGGCACCTTACGTGGCCCGGTATCGTTTCGTCGCCGCCGACGGTGCCCCCGATCGGCGGCAACTCGACGCGTTGTGGAACGGTTATGCGGTGGTCCCGGTTGTGAAATTGGAGACCATTCCCTAAGGTGCGGGTGCCTTCCGCATTTATCCTCATTGGCTTTCGTGTGAGAACGCCCACCTTTCCGCTCCCCCAAGCTTCCAGTTGAATGACATCAATTCAGCTGCCGCTGAAAATGTTCTCGCCACCGTGCAGAACTCGTCGTGTTTCGTTACTCCCCGTTTTCAGCTTTTTCGCTGAAGCTTCTCCGCGTCACCCAATTAACCGCACCTCCTATGTCTGTTGTTCGCGATAACAAGACCGGCGCCCTCATCCCGCCGGCGGAAACTACCACGAGTAAAAAACGCCTGTATTCCGTGCTCATCGCTGCCTTTCTAGGGTGGATGTTTGACGGCTTGGAAATGGGCATCTTCCCGCTGATTGCGCGGCCCGCGCTCCTGCAAATGCAAACGGCGCATGGCCTGCCCCTCACCGACGCGTTTGTCGGCCAGTGGATGGGCTACGTCACGGCGGCCTTTCTCCTCGGCGCAGCCTTGGGCGGCGTCGTCTTTGGCTGGCTTGGAGACAAGATCGGCCGCGTCCGCGCAATGGCGGCGAGTATCCTGTGTTACTCGCTATTCACCGGGCTCGTGTATTTTGCCACCGAGCCGTGGCATTTGGCGGCCACGCGGTTTGTCGCTGCACTCGGCATGGGCGGCGAGTGGTCCCTGGGCGTGGCGCTGGTCATGGAAGTCTGGCCAGAAAAGCACCGGCCTTTGATGGCCGGTATCATTGGTGCCGCCGCGAATGTGGGCTTTGCCTTGATTGCGGTGATTGGAATATTTTTCAAGGTGACCGTCGACTCGTGGCGTTGGGTGGCCTTGGTGGGCGCGGCGCCCGCGTTGCTGACGTTTGTCATGCGCATCTTTGTGCCGGAGTCCGAAAAATGGCACGCCGCAGTGAAGTCGGGTACGAAGAGTCGTCCGTTGGCGGAAATTTTAAGTCCGCCGCTTTTGAAGTATACCCTGATCGCCACCGCGTTGTCGTCGGTGGCCTTGATCGGCACGTGGGGATCTGTGCAGTGGTTGCCGCTGTGGGCAGATAAGATGGCCGGTGCGGGCGATCCCACGGCGAAGGCCTACACGCAAGCCGCTTCAGCTATAGGCGCCATTGTCGGGTGTTTGCTGGGTGCTTGGATCGGTGGATTTCTTTCCCGGCGCGTGTCTTATTTTCTCCTCTCGCTGGGATCGTTGCTCGCGTGCGGCGTGCTCTTCCGTGGGTTCGATTCCTACGGTCCGGCTTTCTTGTCGATGACCTTTATCGTCGGCGGGGTCACCGCCGCGTTCTATGGTTGGCTGCCCTTGTATTTGCCTGAGTTGTTTCCCACGCGCGTTCGGGCTACGGGTCAGGGGCTTTCCTTTAATGCCGGCCGGATTCTTGCCGCGGTCGGAGCGGTTCAGATGGGCGCGTTGATGCAAACCTTCAATGGCAGCTACGCGCAGGCGGGCGCCGTGATCACTTTGGTTTACGCGGTCGGCATGGTGATTGTGTGGCTAGCTCCGGAAACGAAGGGCAAGCCGCTTCCCGCGTAACGGTGGGCGATCGTTCGAATTGCGACGCGAGTCTTTCCCGAGACTCGCGTCTTTTTTTTGTCCGCTGGCGTCGACTGGCGCCGCTTCCGCCTTGAGCGCGTTCTGCCTTTAATAAACCTCGCGCTTGCCGGTACTGCGAGGCACCGGTGCGCCGAGCTGCCCGTCAGGCGGGGCGCGCCGCTGGGTTGCACGCCCGGTGTACGGCGTGCGCGAGTTCGTTGCTGGTAAACGGCTTTGCGAGCAGCTCGATTTGGCCGAGAGCATCAAGAGCCTGGGGCGAGATTTTTGAAAAATATCCCGACATGATCACGACCGGCAATGACGGTTTCAGCTGGCGCATGGCAGCGGCAAGTTCCGTGCCCTGCATTCCCGGCATCGTCTGGTCCGTCACCAACACCGTACAAAAATTTGGATCGTCCTTCATGCTCGCGAGACACGCCTCAGCTGAGCTGAAGATCATCGCGCGGTAGCCTTTGCTTTCGAGCACGAGCTTCGTGCAGCTCGCGACAACGTCCTCATCATCCACCACACAGATGTACTCGCCGGTACCGCGCGGTGTGGTCTGGGCCGTGATTTCTGCCTGAGGTTCGCTCTCATCAGCTCGCGGCAGATAAATGCTAAACACGGAGCCTTTTCCCGGGGTGCTCTCAACGTCGATGGCCCCCCGGTGCGAGCGAACGATGCCGTGGACGACCGCGAGGCCGAGCCCGCTGCCTTCTCGCGTGTTCTTCGTGGTGAAGAAGGGATCGAAAATTCGCCGACGCGTGGTTTCATCCATGCCGTGCCCCGTATCGCTAACGGAAATACGCACGTAACTCCGGGCGGCAGGTCCGCCCAACGTCATGGCCAGATCGGGAGTGACTTCGCTGGGTTCGAGTGAAATCCGCAAGGCACCCCCGCCGTTGCGCATGGCGTGCCCCGCGTTGGAGCCCAGATTCAGGATCACTTGGTGAATCTGCGTGGCGTCGGCGAGAACGTTGCCGCAGAGGGGCGCGCAATCGAGTTCGATGGTGATGTTAGCCGGAAGGGTGGCCCGCAGGAATCGGCGCGCTTCCTCCGCCACCAGACTCAAATCAAGGGGGCCATGCTCGCCGCCGCTGCTGTGTCGCCCGAACGTGAGAATCTGTTCCACCAACTCGCGGGCGCGCAGACTGGCATTGCGGGCCTCGTTGAGGCAGAATCGTGCCGGATTGTCCTCCGGTATCGTGTCGGCTGCCAGCTCGTGATAGCCGATGATGCCCGTCAGGAGGTTATTGAAGTCGTGGGCAATCCCACCCGCCAGGGTGCCCAAGGTTTCCATCTTCTGTGCCTGGAAGAGCTGCGCTTCAAGCTCGCGGCGCGCCTCTTCGCTCTGATGGCGGGCGGTGACGTCCTGAATGGCGCCGTGAACACTGATTCCTTGGCCATTCGCGAATTCGCCGTGGCCCAAGATTCGCACCCAAATGCGCCGCCCGCGCGCGGTTGTTATTTGCACCTCAATATCGAAGGAGGGCTCGGCAGAACTCACGCCGCGCATCGCCGCTTGCAGGACCGCCAGCGATTCAGGTGGGAAAAATGGCCAGGCCGCATCGAACGTAGGGTGAAAGCTGGCGTCGACTTCGTAGAGTCGCCGCATGCCCTCGTTCCACGTCACGCGGGAGGTGACAAGGTCCATTTCCCAACCGCCAATCTGGGCCAAACGACTGACTTCATTGGCCAGCTCCTCGGTTTTTCGCAGCCGCTCTTCCAGCTGCTTGCGCGCCGTGATATCCGTGAGGGTTCCGGCCATGCGCAAGGGTCGTCCGTCCGGCGCGCGATGCACGACGCGACCGCGATCGAGTACCCAGCGCCACGAGCCATCCTTGGCGCGCATCCGGAGCTCGTGTTGATAAAACGCCGTGCGTTGCGCCACGTGTTCCTGCAGCGCTGCGTCGTTGGCCCGGAGATCATCGGGGTGGGCGAGGCTTCGCCACGTGGCGTTGTCGCTCGGCAGCTCAAGCGGCTCATATCCCAGCATCCGGGCCCAGCGGGCGTCACGGAAGACCGTGCCGTTCGTCATGTCCCAATCCCACACGGCGTCGTTCGTGCCTTCGATGGCGAGTTGCCAGCGCTGTTCGGCCAGCGTCAACGCCTGCTCGAGCAGCTTCTGATCGGTGACATCGCGGCTTAATCCCACCAGTCGGAGCGGCTGGCCGTTAGCGTCGCGCAGGACGTGACCGTGCGACTCAATATGCCGAACGGAACCATCCGGGCGCTGGGCGCGGAAACGTAATTCGTAATCCGACTCGTTGGATTCCAACGCCTGCTGAATCCTGGCCACGGTTGCCGTGCGGTCCTCCGGATGGAAAATTTCACTCCAGGACTTCTCTGATTCGTCAAACTGCCCTGGATGCAACCCGTGAATTTCGAGCATGCGGTCGTCCCAATGTCGCCGGCGTTTCACCAGATCGTATTCCCAAACGCCGTAGTTGGAGGACCGCAGCGCCAGGCGCAGACGCTCGTTCAGCGCGCGCGTGTGGCGGGTCGCCTCGCGCTCCTGCGTCACGTCCCGTTCGGTTCCCGTGATGCGCAACACCCGCCCGTGGCTGTCGCGCTGTATGATAAAACGAGATACGATCACCCGTTCCGCCTGATCGTTGGCGCGCAGGATGCGGAACTCGTGTTCAAAATGGTCGCCACTGGCTGATCGGGCGTTCTCCATTGTGGCAATGGCGGGGGGCCGATCCTGGGGGTGAATCCGGTTGATCCAGTCTTCCCTCTTGCCACTAAAATCTTCCCGACGGACCCCGTAGATCTCAAGCGTGCGGTCATCCCAGACGCTACGTTGCAGCTCGGCGTTCCATTCCCAGACGCCCAGCTCGGCGGCCCGGGTGGCGAGGGCCAGGCGAGCGTTAAGGTTTTCGAGTCTCAGCTTGTCGGTGTGCTGAGTCTTGATGTCGGTCTCGTTGGCAACCGCGCGGAGCGCGTTTGCTTCTGTCGCGGCCCGTAAGCTGACGGTGACTTCGTTGAGTTCGCGTGTGCGCAAATCGACGGTGGCTTGCAGCCCGGCAACGGCCGCTTGGGAAGTCTCCGCGTTGCCCCGCGCGTGGCGCCAATAGGTGACCGCGTTAATGAGGACAAACGTGAGCCCGATGCCACAGGAAACCAGCGCAACTGCCAGCAGGCGTATTCCGGCGGTAAGCGTGATGTAATCTTGTCCGACCGCCCACGTGATAAGTCCGCTAAGCACCAGTGGGAGTAGGGCGGCGACGGGGAGGAGCCGTTGCGCCCAATGGGATTTTGCTGAGGACGTTCTACGACGTGGTGATTCGGAAGGCATTTGGGACGCGAGCGAAACGGCTACGTGCCCAGCACCGGCAGCGCAATGGCAATGAGGGGCTATCCAAAATCAGGAATAGGTTCTATCGGCACATGGCGCGTCTGGCTTAACCGTTTTTTCCATTTGAAGGCGCGTTCAGGGGGGCCGGGCGCGCTCCGGTGCGGTTTACAAAGTTTGAAGCTCAACTGCACGTCCTTTCGTGCCGATGAAATGGCCGCGCATGGTGCGCGTAGGCTGATGCCACATTCTAGAGCTAAACACCAGATCTGGGTTCTTGTTGCGGCGGCGACTTCGTTCGTCGGCACCGGGTGGGGACTGCATGGTCTGTTTACGTTGTTAGCGCCAGAATTCGGTGGTGGTGATCTCGGGGTGGCCGGAGCGCTTGTCGCGCTAACCCTCGGTCTGGGGGCCCTCGTTCCCGTCGTCAAATGGCTGCGGGGACATCGGCAACGCGAGCAGCAATTGAGGCTGCGGGTCCTTGCCCATGCGGCGCACAGTATCATCTCGACGGACGCCAATGGCTTGGTTGAGACGTTCAGCCGCGGTGCGGAAAATCTCTTAGGTTACAGCGCGATGGATGTGGTGGGGCGGGCGCCACTCGATCGTTTCCACGATGCCGCGGAAATTCAGGACCGAGCGGGCGACCTCACGATCGAGCTCGGCCGGCCAATCAAGTCCGGTTTCGAGGCGCTGAGTGTCAAAGCCTGCAGTTCCGATCAACCCGAGGAGCGCGACTGGACCTACATTCGACGCGATGGTGGTCGGGTTCCGGTGCGGCTGTCGATCACGGCCATGCGTGATCGTCGTGGACAGATCACCGGATTTCTCGCCCTGGCGAGTGATGTCACCGCCCAACGCCAATCGGAAGACCGTCGCCGGGAATTCGATACGCGCCTGAGCAAAATTGCGTCCCAAGTGCCTGGGATGGTGTTTCAGTTCAAGCAACGACCGGACGGCACGCGGTGCTTCCCCTTTGCGAGCGATGGAATTCGCCAGATGTTTAGCATGGAACCGGACGCGGTCGCCCGTGATTCGAGTGCGATCTGGCAGCTGATTTATCCCGAGGATTTGGAGCGGGTCTTGGAATCGATCGATGTGTCGGCCCGCACCTTGGAACGCTGGCAATGCGAGTATCGGTCGCGTTTGCCCGGCGGATCGGTGCAATGGCTTTGGGGTACGGCGTTGCCGGAAAAGCAGAGCGACGGATCGGTGTTGTGGCACGGTTTCATTACCGACGTCACTGAACGCAAACGAGCCGAACAGGCACACGAGGAAAGTCGCGTGCTGCTGCAAAGCGTTTTTTCCGCGGTGGATCTTGGCGTGTTTGTCGTCGACGTCACGACCGGCGGCGATTTTCGCTTTGTGGAAATCAATTCGGCCTATGAGCGTCTGACCGGCATCCCGGTAAACGAGATTCGCGGTCGCGGACCGCGGGATTTGGTGCCGTTGATTCCGATGGAGATGGCGGAGTGCATGCGCGCTAGCTTCCGGCGTGGGGTGGAAGCGACCGGTCCAATCGAGTACGAGGAGCCTTTTTTCATTCGTGGACGGCTGCTCTGGTGGCACACGCGTCTCGCGCAGGTGCGCGATCGTTCCGGGGAGGTCATCCGACTCGTTGGGCGCTCGCTCGATATCACGGAGCGGAAAACCATCGAGCTGCGTTTTCAATCGCTCACCGAGCGTCTGCAACTTGCCACCGAAGCGGCGCAGGTGGGAATCTGGGACCACGATCTGGTGCAGAATCGTCTCGTTTGGGACAAGCGGATGCACGCCATGTACGATTTGGAGGCATCCTCCTTCGACGGCTCTTTTGCGGCTTGGGTAAATCGGCTGCACCCCGACGACGCAGCTCGCGTATCGCAGGAGCATCGGGACGCGGCGGAGGGCAAGCATGCGTTCAATACTTCGTATCGCATCATCAAACTCGACGGGCGCGAACGGGAGATTCGGGCGTGCGCGCACGTGCAGCGTAACGCGGCTGGCCGCCCCGTGCGTATGGTCGGCGTCAACTGGGATGTTACCGCGGAGCGTCAGGCCCAAGCCGACATCGTCCGCGCTCGGGATGAAGCTGAGCGCCTGAATCATCAGCTCGAAGATGCGCTGCAACGCGCCAATCGATTGGCTGAAGAAGCCGCCGCGGCGACCGTCGCGAAGTCGGAGTTCCTGGCCAACATGAGCCACGAAATCCGCACGCCCCTGAACGCGGTTATCGGCATGAGTGGGCTCCTGCTGGGCACCGAGCTGGGGAAGGATCAGAGTGAGTTTGCCGAGACCATCCGCTCGAGCGGCGATAGTTTGCTGGAGCTGATCAACGGCATTCTCGATTACTCCAAGATCGAATCCGGACGGCTTGACCTGGAAGTTCGTCCGTTCGATCTGCGCGATTGCGTGGAGTCCGCGCTCGACGTATTAGCGGCGCGCGCGGCGGAGAAAAAGATCAATCTGGTGTTGTCAATCGAGCCCGGTGTACCGGAGGAAATTAGCGGCGACGACACGCGGTTGCGTCAGGTGTTGGTCAATCTTCTGAGCAACGCGGTTAAGTTTACCTCGCGCGGCGAGGTCTTCCTCTCCGTGGGAATCGTGGCCGGCGCCAGTGGCTCAATCCGTCTTCGCTTTGGGGTGCATGACTCCGGCATTGGAATTCCGCCGGATCGAATGGATCGCCTGTTCAAGACCTTCAGCCAAGTGGACGCGTCCACCACGCGTCAGTTCGGCGGAACGGGATTGGGCCTGGCGATCTGTAAGCGGCTCGTCGAACTGATGGGCGGCCGTATCTGGGTTGAAAGTACGGTCGGCCGCGGCAGCACGTTCTACTTTGATGTCATGACGAGCGTCCCGTCGGCGCTCAGTCCGGTGAAGGCATTCGCGTCCGGACGTTCGAGTATGCTGGCGGGCCATCGCGTCCTCATCGTTCAAGACAACGCCACGTTGTGCCGCGTGCTGTGTCAGCAATGCGTCGCCTGGGGCATGATGCCACGCGCGGTCTCGTCCTGTGCGGAAGCGCTGACTGTCCTGGCGCAGGATTTCTCGTTCGATCTGGTGCTCGCCGATTACGAAATGGCGGGAACCTCGACCCTCGAGTTGATCTGGACCATTCGGAAACAGCGCACGGCGGCGCAGCTGCCCGTTGCGTTGATGACATGGCCCGGACAACCCCGCGTGCCGGACGAATTGGGAATTGCCGGAGTGTTGAGCAAGCCGCTGAAAACCGCTTCTCTCTACGACCTTCTGTTGGAAGTGCTGCATGGCAAACGCAGCGCTCGCCCCACGGCTCCCGTGACTGCGGCGCTGTTGGCCACTCATCATCCGCTCGCAATCCTGTTGGCCGAGGACAATTCGGTAAATCAACGCGTAGCCACGTTGATGCTACAACGACTCGGCTATCGCACGGACGTGGCCTCGAACGGCTTTGAGGCGCTGCAAGCGGTCGAGCGGCAAAGCTACGATTTGATCCTAATGGATGTGCAGATGCCGGAAATGGACGGCGTCCAGGCGACGCGCGAGATTTGCGCTCGTTGGCCCGCTGGCACGCGGCCGCGGATCGTGGCCATGACTGCGAATGCGTCGACGGCGGACCGCGATATGTGTCTTGCCGCCGGCATGGAAGACTTCCTGACCAAGCCAGTCCGCGCGGCCGATCTGCGAAAAGCGATTGAGGAAACGCGTTCGCGCGTCGTGGAGTCGGCTGCCTGAGAATCGGCGGTCCGTCGGGCACCTCGGCGCACTGCGCTCCCATGTTCTGCCGCGGGAACAAGTCTGAACCCGCGCTGAGCTGAATTCCTGAGGGCCTGTCCGCCGTTGTCGGCGGACCCGGCCCGCGCGAGCACCTTCAGGAATTACGCGACGGCTTTCTTCTTCTCCGGCAATGCCCGCGTGGTGACTTCTACTTTCAGCTTTGCGACATACGCGTCGGCCGTCATCACGCCTTCATCACCTTTGGCGCGCGAGCGCACGGAGACGCTGTTCGCCTCCGCCTCTTTTTGACCGATCACAAGGGTGTACGTGACCTTGTCGAGTTCGGCCCGGCGGATCTTCGCTCCGAGTTTGTCGCTGTGGGCATCGAGCGTGGCGCGCAGGCCCTCCGCTTTGAGTTTCGTCAGCACGCTTTGCGCGTAATCCATCGTCTTGTCGCTGATGGGAACAATGCGAACCTGTTCCGGTGCGAGCCAGGCGGGGAAGTCGCCGGCGAAGTGTTCAATCAAGACGCCGCAGAATCGCTCCATCGAACCAAACGGCGCGCGATGGATCATCACCGGGCGGTGCGGTTGATTGTCCGCGCCAATGTAGGTCAGATCGAACCGGATGGGCAGATTGTAGTCCACCTGCACGGTGCCGAGCTGGTATTCGCGGCCGATTACGTCTTTGACGACGAAATCGATTTTAGGGCCATAGAACGCGGCTTCACCGGCTTCTTCCGTGAAGGGTACGCCCAAGGTTTTGGCCGCTTCGCGACAGGCGTTCTCGGCCTTGTCCCAATTGGCCGCATCGCCCGTGTATTTGTTGGAATCCGGATCCCGTAGACCGACGCGAACCCGGTACTCCTGCATGCCCAGCGTGGTGAGGACAATCTTCACCAGCGCAAGACAGCCGAGCAACTCCTGCGCAACCTGGTCCTCCGTACAGAACAAATGGGCGTCGTCCTGGGTGAAGCCGCGGACGCGCGCCATACCATTGAGCTCGCCCGACTGCTCCCAGCGATAAACGGTGCCGAACTCCGCCAGGCGCACCGGCAGGTCGCGGTAGGAGTGGGGCTGGGAAGCGAAGATCTTGATGTGATGCGGGCAGTTCATCGGCTTCAACATGAAGCCGTTCAGGAGCTGCTCGTTCGGCAGTACGCGGTCCGCCGTAATCGTTTCGCGGCTGGTGCGACTGTTGATTTGGTCGCGCAGCTGTGACGACACCGCCTCAAGGCGCGTGAAGACGTCGCCGCAGGGGCAATTCTCTGTCAGAACTTTTGCCAGTGAATCGTTCTCGAGCATGGGCGTAAACTGAGACTCCTTATAGTAAGGAAAATGACCGGACGTCTTATATAGTTCCAGTTTTCCGATGTGGGGCGTGAAGACCTGCGAATAGCCCTGCTTGCGCAGTTCTTCGCTGATGAAGGTCTGCAACTCCTGCCGGATAACGGCCCCGTTCGGCGTCCACAGGATCAAGCCCTGGCCGACCTCCTCGTCGATGTGGAAGAGCTTGAGCTCGCGTCCGAGTTTACGGTGATCGCGCAGCTTCGCCTGTTCCAATTGCGTGAGGTACGCGGCCAGTTCATCCTTGGTGGCGAAGGCCGTTCCGTAAATGCGCTGCAGCTGTTTGTTCTTTTCGTCGCCGCGGTGATACGCCCCGGCAATCGACAACAGTTTAAACGCCTTCAGCTTCGACGTGTAGCGCACGTGAGTGCCGGCGCACAAATCGATGAATTCGCCGTTTTGGTAGAACGAGATTTTCTCCTCGGCTGGAATGTCCGCGAGGCGGCCAAGCTTGTAGCGTTCCTGACCGCGTTCGGTGAGAATCGTGACGGCCTCTTCGCGCGAAACTTCTTTGCGCAGGAACGGCTGATTTTCCTCGGCGATCTTCTTCATCTCGACCTCAAGGCGGGTAAGGTCCTCCAGGGTGAACTTATGCTCCAGATCCACGTCGTAGTAGAACCCGGTGTCCGTCGGCGGTCCAATATCGAGCTTGGCATCGGGGAAGATGCGCAGGATGGCGGTCGCCAGCACGTGCGAGCACGAGTGGCGGATTTCTTCGAGCGGAGTCATGGGCATGATCAGAAAGTGACTAAAATTCGGCGTTCAGGAGACTTGAAGGCAAATCGGCGGCGCGGGCGTTACAGTGCTGCGATGAGGCGGGCGGCGGCTGAACTGAGCGAGGCCGGCGGCGTTATTTTTTTGCGGCCTCGAGCGAGTAGCCGTCCTTGCGGTCGAGCATCGCCCAACCGGCCGCGGCGATTTCTTTGCGCAGCGCGTCGGCGGTCGCGAAATCCTTTGCTTGCTTCGCGGCCCAACGTTTTTCGGCCAGTGCTTTTATCTCACCGGGAGCCTCCGCTTTGGCCGCGACGGGAGCGTCGAGTTTGAAGCCCAACGCGAACATCACGCGGTCGAATCCTGCGCCGTCGATCCCGCCGGGGCCACGATTGACGAGGGTGAAGAGCGCGCCCAGTGCGGCCGCCGTGTTCAGATCATCGCGCAGCGCCGTCCAAACCGGCGCAAACGCGTCCGGATTACCGCCAGAGGCGGGCAGGGAGGCACGGTACTGGCGCAGCGTGGCCAGCGCGCTTTCGCCGGCGTGCAACGAGTCCAAGGTGAAGTTCAACTGCTTCCGCGGATGTCCGGCCAGCAGCGTGTAACGGACGGCCATCGGAGAAAACCCTTTCGCGACGAGGTCATCGAGCGTGTAAAGGTTGCCGAGGGATTTGCTCATCTTCTTCCCATCCACGAGCAGATGTTCACTGTGATACCAGTGTTTCGCGAAGGTCGTGCCGTTGCAGCACTCGCTTTGCGCGATCTCGTTTTCGTGGTGCGGGAAAAGTAAGTCGACGCCGCCGGAATGCAGGTCGATCGTTTCGCCCAAAATGGCTTTGCTCATGGCACTGCACTCGATGTGCCAGCCGGGGCGGCCCGCGGCCGCACCGTTGGGTCCTGGCCACTGGTTCTCCCCGTCATCTGGCTTCCAGGCTTTCCAGAGCGCAAAATCGCTGCCGTCTTCCTTCTCGTCCGCGTCCGTCGCGGCCTTCAGCGCACTCCCCGGCTGTAACTCCCTCTCCTTCACGCGGGAGAGTCGTCCGTATCCGTCAAAGGAAGACACCTTGAAATAGACGGAGCCATCAGCCGCGCGGTAAGCGTTACCTTTCTCCAGCAAGACTTCGATCATGTTAACCTGTTCGCGCAGATATTTGGGATCCGTCGCGCGCGGTTCTTCGTGCGGCGGGAGACAGTTCAAAGCGGCGCAATCCGCATGAAACTTCTCTGTCCATTGCTTCGTGACTTCGGCCAAGGGGCGGCCTTCATCCCGGGCGCGTCGGATCGTCTTGTCGTCCACGTCGGTTAGATTTCGCACGTGCTTCACCTTGTCGGCACCCAGCTCCAGCTCGAGCAAGCGCCGGATCACATCATTGACCGCGAAGGTCCGGAAGTTGCCGATATGCGCGGGCGCATAGACGGTGGGACCGCAATTGTAGAAGCGGTAAACGCCATCAGGATGCGACGGTTTGAGTTCGCGCAGCTCGCGGGACAGCGAGTCATAGAGTCGAAGGGCCATGAACGAAAAGATAAGGGTAAGCGCTAACAGGTTTCCGGCCGGAGCGAAACGGATTTTTCCGCCATGAACCGGAAGCGGGTAGACCATTGGCACGCAGACGTTTGATTCTGCCTTATGAGTTCCTCGCTGTTTCCAGTGGATAGGTGGAGCGGCTTGTCCCCAAGCCGCTGACGCGGCGCGCCGCGCCAAGATGGCAATGGCTCTAAAACCAGCGCGTTAGGGAAAACGCGCTCCACCTCGGGCATCCGAAGTCTTTCGTTGATGGGCACTTCAGCTCAGCGACGACTTCCGGTGGCCGCCAGACGGGATGAACTCTTGCGAATATACTTTCATGGTTCCGGCTTTTTCTGGCATCTCTGACGACGCGCCAACTTTCAGAGTCGTTCCAAACCCCTTTTCGATCGAATTCCTTTCCCCATGACTACTCATGTCCGTTTCATTTGCGGTGTTCTCGTTGGTCTCCTGGCCTCGGCGCCCGTTGCGCTCGCGCAGGCCGTCCTCAGCGGCACGGTCACCAATGCCGGCACGGGCCGCGCGCTCGAGGGCGCCCGGGTTCAGGTGCAGGGCACCGATCTCGCAACGTTCTCCGATCGGCAGGGCGTCTATCGGTTTGTTGACCTCAAGCCCGGGAGCGTTGCCGTAGAGGTGTCGTACACCGGTTTGGACACCGCCGTAGCGCCCGTGACGATCGCCGCGGGCGCAGTGAATCGGCATGACGTCCGACTCACCTCGCAAATTTATGCGATGGGTCAGTTCGTCGTCGCGGGCGAACGCGAAGGTAATGCCCAAGCGGTAACGCTGCAGCGGGTCTCGACGGGAGTGAAGAATATCGTTTCGACCGACGCTTTCGGTAATCTTGCGGGTAATCCGGCGGATTTGCTGGTGCGCTTGCCGGGAGTCGAAGGTACGTCGGTCGACGGCACGATTCGTTATGTCCGCGTGCGCGGCCTCAGCCAGAATCTCACCACGATCACGATGGATGGTAACCGCCTGGCCGACGCGGCTTCGGCCGGCTCGACGCGCGAATTCCAGTTTCAGACGCTCGGCTCGGATATCATCGAACGCATGGAAGTGGTGAAGTCGCCCACGCCGGATATGGACGGCGACTCAATCGGTGGCGCGGTCAACATGGTGACGAAGACGGGCTTTGACAGTTCTCCCGAGCGACGGATTCGCGGTTCCTTCGGTGCCGTCATGCGGCCCTTCGATGAGCGCAAAGACAAGCCGCGGCAGAATTTCACCCTCGGCTATTCGGAAGTCTTCGGCGGACGTTTGGCGGTCGCGCTTAATGTCGGTTACCGTAGCATCTACACGCCGCAGGATACAGTCCGGCAGTCGTATCAAAACCTGCCCAATGGCGCGACCAGTCCCGCGTACACCTACGAGGCCCAGTTTCAGGATGAGCGCCTGACAACTTCCCGGTCCGGGGCGGGCGTGCGGCTCGATTATAAATTGGGTGACCGCAGTCGGATTTACCTGAGCTCGACGCTGAATCGCATTGTGGACCACGACACGGATCGCGTCGTGACCTTTGCCACGCCGCAGACCATCGCGACCATCGATGCCAACGGCAATCTTTCCGGCCCGGGCGGTATCATTCCTGGTTATACGAATGAGTTCACGGCTATTCGCGGCATTCCCAACAGCACGGTGAATGTGCAGGCCGACACCGCCTACAAGGACGGTGAAATGAAATACCATCAGTTCGGTGGCGTGCACGAACTGCCGCGAATGAAAATTGATTACAACCTCTACAAGTCGGACTCGAAAACCAATTATTCCGGCCAGCGGAATTTTAGTTTAATCGCGCGCAGCATCGGTTTCAGCATCGATCGCGGTGGGAATCACCAATGGCCCACGGTGCGGCAGATATCGGGGCCCAACTTCGCGGATCTCTCCAGTTACACGGATAATCGCTACCGGATCGACCGCCGCGCGGGTTGGGATGGGTTCGTTGGCACTTCCCTGAATGTGCAGAAAGACTTTGAAGCGGCGGTCCCGGCTTTCATCAAGACGGGGGTGCGAGTGCGGCAGCAGAAACGCACGCTCGAGAGTTCGCAGTGGAGTGGGACCTACGTCGGCTCCGACGGGGTGATGGGGATCAATCCAGCCACCGGTGCAAACGACGATAACCTCGCACAGTTCGGCCTCATTTCGCGCGGCCGATACAACAATGATATCATCGCGTTTCCGAATGTGCCCGTGCCTGCATTTCCCGGCCATTCGAACAGCAATCTCGACACCGCGCTCGCGGCGAGTCCGCAGCTTTTTCGTCGGGAACTCGCGACAAATCTTCAGACGCAGCTCACGGGCGACCAGCGTTTCAAGGAACGGATCAGCGCGGCCTACATCATGGGAAACGTGGATCTCGGGCGGCTCTCCATTCTTGCCGGTGTTCGCGTCGAGCGAACCAAGACGGAGGGCGAAGGCGCCTTGCAGGCGATTACGCCGGAGGAGCGCGCGCGGCGCGCGGCGTTCACCGGTCCACTCACTGACGATGAAATCCGCCGACGCACACTGGCTGAATTCAGCGGCCGGCAGCGGCGGGAAGGCGACTAT
>ENA-ORBV01005365-ORBV01005365.1-microbial-mat-metagenome-genome-assembly--contig:-NODE-5365-length-23683-cov-4.734093_pt1 | contig 23683 bp, 28 predicted proteins | sample MGYA00237777_ERZ505514 | MGnify/ENA primary metagenome ERZ505514 (study PRJEB26160, sample SAMN06269048) | microbial mat metagenome | isolation source: Oligotrophic lake microbial mat | place... | reverse complement strand
GAGGCCGAGCATGCCGCGCTGCAATTCGTCGAGGCGCTCCTGGGCGGCATCGAAGGAACGGACGATGCGGAGTTCGCCGATGGATTTGCCGGCGATGTCGAGCAGCGGTGCAGCCAGTAAGCCGAAGCCGGCACCCCGAGTGCGCACCAGGACGGGATCGATGCCCGGGTTTGGAGTCTGATTGAGCTGGGTGGCTTTTGCGGCATCGAGAGTGGAGGCGATGGGTTGACCGCCGGAGGAGAATACGAAATCGCTGCCAGTATTCTGTCGCAGAGATTTGGCCAGATTGGAGTTTACGGGGTAGCCGGTGATCAAAACATTGAGAAGGGCAGAGCCTTGTTGGGCGTCTATATAAACGGGTGTGACTACGATTTGCCAAAGTCTGCCTGCGTGGGCCAGGAAGCCTTTGCTTTGCTGTGGAAAGCGTGGGGATGCAGAGCGGATGACCTCAGCCAGTGGAGGTGCCGGGCCGCCCCCGAGAGAGGCAATTACGACGCCTGCCGGATCGGAGACAAGAAAGATGGCTTCTTCCTGTGAGACCTTGGCCCAGACTTCGGAAGCGGTATCGCGGATGGTGGCCTGGTCGCCGGTTCGGAATGAAGCTCTGACTTCTGGCATGTTGCTCATCAGCGAACTGACTGAGGCGAGCATGTTTTCTCTGGCTCGCCACAGGGTTTCGTAGGCCCGGAGGCTGGCGGTAACCTCACCTTCCAGTCCGCGTGAGGTCGTGTTGACGGCGAAGCGCAAGGCGAGCCAACTGGTGGCACCGACAAGCAAAGAAATGCTGATCGAGACGGCCAGGAGGATTTTTCGTGTCAGTGGCCAGCCCCGCATCATCGCTTTGCCCCAGGGTAGATCGGATTAGTGTCGGCCGGCGGATAGGGATTACCGTGTTTGTTGGGGTGAGGCGCGGGAACGTAGCCGGTCTCGGATACAACGATGTGTGGGATTTTGGTGCCAGGCTCAGCAATCCGAATCGTTCGTTCGAGAGCCTTCAGGGTGGCGCCGGTGCTGCGCTCATGATAGAGCTCAAGCCGATAGTTTCCAGCAGGTACACCTCGGATTTCATAAGTTCCGTCCGGGGCTGAGGTGACGAAGTAGGGCGTCGTGAGAACGACGACTATGGCGCTCATTGCAGAATGGATGTTGCAGAAGAGCCGGGTGATTCCTGGCCGGTCAAAGCGAACACTCCTGGACTGGCCAGGTGGGTAGAGACCGAGGTCGAAGACTTTGCCGTCGAAGTTGGAGAAAGCATTGTGGAAGATAGGGTCCAAGTTCGGGAAGTCTACGGTGGTCCCGACAGAGGCAGCGAGGACGTGGGGCTCAAAGCGTTTGTTCTTCTGGATGATGCGTGCTTTGGCTGTGGTGAGAGGTGAGGCTAGCGGTGGATCGAGCGGGGTGAGCCAGATGACGACTCCGCTTTTGTCTTTCTTTGCCTTCTGGCCGCGGGAATCCTGAAGCTCGACCGTGCCGCTGACGGTGACCGCGTGGAGGCTGATGGCAAGTAGACTAAAACTGATAAGCCAGCGAGAGGTCATAGTGGTTCTTCAGTCTTCGGCCGAGCCGGATGTAATCGGTGCGCACCTGGCTCGCTTCAAACGAGATAGTTACGTTGGTGGCAATGCGATAAATGAGGTTGCCTGCGTAGAGGAAGTTATTGCCGACGCCGCCAGTGGCGAGGTCGCTGTTTTTGTCATCGTGCTGGCCGGAATAAACGTTTGCTGCCAGGCGTGGAGTGAATTGGTACGAGACTTGTCCCCAGCCGCCCTTGCTGTTGGTGGGACGTACGGTGCGAAGACCGAGAATCGTGAAGCCCTGACGGTTGGTCCCCATGTGGGCAATGTTTTTGCCGGTGAAAAGTAGACCGGTAAAGGTGAGACGGTCCGTTGGGGCCCAGAGCCAATCGACGCCATAGAGCCTGGAAGGCACGCTAGTTGCGGCCACCTGCGTCGTACTTGCGTGAATGACGGGAGCGAGTTCCCAACTGGTTTCTCCGCCTGATTTTCGGTTGAGAGCAAGACGGCCTTGCCAGCCCGGCCGGCTGGGGGCGAGGCTGTCGGCGAAGGCGGCTGGCACGGCGGCGGACTCTTCCGCTGTTTGATAAATCGATCCTTGGGCTTTGAGCTGTGTGGATTCGTTCAGGTTGAAGCGTTGTTCGACGCGTACTTGGGGCTGCCAGAGCCAGGGGTTGCCGGCTGAGGTTGCGGGAGCGACGCCAACTTGCGCGAAGGTGGTGGGGTCGCGATGGGAGATGAGGGGCTTCTCCTGCCCGAAGGAGAGGCTGGTGTTCTTCCAGGCCATCTCGATGTTGGCTACACGGAGGCGTGGATAATCGGCAAGGTGGCGGCTCTGCTGGCGAGGAGGTGTGCCGGTGCGTGGGTTGGTGTCAAAGAAGTCGATCATGGCGTAGCCAGTGACGTCAGCACCGAGAATCGTTTGGGGGCTTTCAAAGCGCAGGCCGATGATGGTCTGGCTGGCGGTGATGCCTGCTGCGCGGGGAGAGGCGAGCAAGGCTGCCGAGCTTGAGTTGATCGCACCTCCATTGTTGCGGCCGTTCCAGTAACTGTTCATTAGAAGTGTGCCAGTGATAGCGAGGGGCTGCTTTGAGGCAGCTTCTACTTTTGTCTGGGCTTGTTCGCGAATTTGAGTTTTCTGTACTTCGACCGTTTCAACCAACGGGACATTGCCAGGGTTGAGTTGCCGGCGCAACGAGGTGACCTCCTTTTGAAGCGCTTCGTTTTGAGCTTCGAGCTTTGCGAGGCGTTCGAGAATCAATTCGAGTTGTGTCTTTTCCTGCGCCGCTAGAGGGGCGAGAGCAAGTAAGCAGGCGGTGAGTGTGCTAAGCGCTGAGGTTTTGCTTCGCATCGAAAAGTTGCTCCAGAGTTTGTCGCAAGACGAGGGGAGAGTAGGGCTTGGAGAAGAACGCGTCGGCCCCAAGGGCTTTTACTCTGGCAGGTGTGGCTTCGTCTGTGTTGGCACTGATCACGACAATAGGAATCCGACTATATCGGATATCGGATCGAACTTGTTCGATCAATTGAAATCCGTCGCCAAAAGGCATGTTGAGATCGGTGCAAAGGGCATGTACGCCATCTTTGCCGTCGAGAATCTTTATCGCCTCCAGCATAGATCCTGCCGTGCGCACGGCTACCCCCTGGATTGACATCAGGGCCAGCGCCAGCGCCTCTCGTGAGTAAGCGGTGTCGTCGACAACCAGGATGAGTCGCTGCATGAATGTCCTAAGGCAAGAAACGGTATCCGACGCCGTGCATGGTTAGAAAATAGCGAGGTGATTCTGGCTGTGGCTCGAGTTTTTGCCGCAGCCGGACGACATGTGCGTCGACGGTTCGCGTGTTGGGGAAGGATTCATAGCCCCAGACCGAGTTGAGGATGAGCTCCCGGGATAGCGGGCGATCCGGATTCTGGACAAAGAAGGTGAGCAGGTTGTATTCGGCCGGAGTGAACTTTACTTCGACATCATTCCTGGTTACGACCCGGCGGTCGAAATCGAGATGAATGTCGCTGAAGGAGAAAACCTGATTGGGTGGCGCGGTGGCCCTGCGGAGGACGGCCCTGATTCTCGCGATCAGCTCTCGTGTGCCAAATGGTTTGACGATGTAATCGTCAGCACCAATTTCGAGCATCAGTACTTTGTCGATCTCGTCGCCGACAGCACTCAAGACGATGATCGGGGTATCCATGCGTGCCGCGCGGATTTGCTTACAGACTTCGACTCCGCCGAGGACGGGCAAGCGCAGGTCAACGAGAACCAGATCAGGCTTGGCCGAAAGGGCCGCATCCAGGCCAGACTTGCCGTCGGCATGCGTGATAGTGCGAAAACCTTCGCGTTCCAGCAGGACCGCAATTGTGTCCCGGAGGCTTTCATCGTCGTCGATAACCAGAATCGTTGTCACTTTGGATAGTTTCAGTTTAGTTGGGACAAGGCGGATGGCTCATCTTCATTTTGTAAAAAACGTGTGAATGGGTGTGTCTAAAATGAAGGCGTGATACGTCGACTATTCTTTTTCATTTCCTTTGTGATGAATCTTCTTGCCATTGAGCCGTTGCCTGTGAAGACAGGCCAGTTGGCCAACGGGATGAAGGTGATTGTCGAAGAAGACCGCGACATCCCGAATGTCGCAATGTATCTGTTCTACAAGATTGGGAGTCGAAACGAGGTTCCTGGCAAGACGGGGCTAGCTCATTTCTTTGAACACATGATGTTTAACGGAGCCAAGAAATATGGCCCGAAAATGTTCGACATCGTGATGGAGAAGAACGGCGGTCGCAATAACGCCTATACGAGCGAAGACCTCACCGTATATACGAATTTCATTCCGAGCACGGCCCTGGACGTTACCTTTGATCTGGAGGCAGACCGGATTCGCGATCTGGCCATAGATCCAAAGATGGTGGAGAGCGAACGCGGTGTTGTGTACAGCGAGCGGCGACTCAGCGTTGACGGCAATAATATGGGAACGCTCAACGAACAGTTGCGCGCGGCTGCCTTTACTGCGCATCCCTATCAGTGGAGCGTGATTGGCTGGCCTAGCGACATTGAAAGCTGGACGATGGATGACTTGAGGGCTCACTTCAAGATGGGCTACGCGCCGAATAACTGCACGCTGGTTGTCGTAGGAGCTGCCAGCTTTGATCAGGTGATGGGGCTGGCCAAGAAGTATCTCGAACCGATTCCGGCGCAGCCACCGCCGCCTGCCGTCAGGACAAAAGAGCCGGAGCAGAAGGGTGAGCGGCGAGTGAAAATCGAGAAGGCAGCGCAGTTGCCGCTGCTGATGATGGGATACCACGTAGGGGATTCGCGTGACCCCGACTATCCTGCCTTGACTGTAATAGATGCACTGCTTACAGAAGGCAAGAGTGCGCGGCTCACCAACCGGATGGTGGACAAAGAGCAAGTGGCACTCCAGGTAAGGGCTGACAATCCGATGAAACTCGATCCTGCTCTGTTCCTGTTTTTGGTTCAGCCGCGCAGTGGAGTCGCTCCCGAGAAAGCCGAGGCGGTTCTCTATGAGGAACTTGAGAAGCTCAAGACGACCCCGGTGCCAGCCAGAGAACTGGACAAGGCTCGCAATCTGATCCTGGCCGCTTTCTACCAACAGTTGAAGACGATAGCTGGCAAGGCGAACTTGCTGGGGCAATATGAGATTTATTTCGGTGGCTATGAAAAGCTCTTTGGCTTTGACCAGCGAATTGCCGCTGTGACTGCGGCAGATGTACAAAGAGTGGCCGCGAAGTACTTCAGGGAGCAAAACCGGACAGTGGCGACGCTGGTGCCGGTGAAGGGCGAGGGTAAATAAAATGCGCATGATTGTTTTGATCCTGTTGATTTCGATTTCATTGGCAGGGCAGATCCGCATGCCCGCCTATCAACGCGTCAGTCTCGATAATGGGGCCGCCGTCTTTGTGATGCCCAAGAAGGACCTGCCGCTAGTCAGCTTGCGTGTGTCGTTGCGGGGTGGCGCTGAAGCCGACCCGGCGGGGATGAACGGTGTGGGGTCGGTTGCAATCGAGATGCTCACGCGCGGGACAGAGAAGCGGAGCAGGGAAAAGCTGGCGGAGGATCTCGATCAGTTGGGGATTCGCGTTCAAACCGCAATGTCGAATCAGACGGCTTCGATCGAGCTGGAATTCTTGAGCAAAGATACGGCCCAGGTCTTTGCATTGCTTGAGGAGATCCTGCTGCAGCCGAAGTTTGACGACGGTGAATTGAAGCAGTTGATCTCCGAGAAGGTAGACGCGGTTAAGGTGGCAAAGGATCAGCCACAGATGGTGCTGCTCGAGTATCTTTCTTCCTTCTATTTCGGGAAGGAGCATCCCTATGGCCGTGCCATGAACGGGGATGAACTTAGTCTGCCTAAGCTGACCCGGGCGGCGGTGGCCGAGCACTGGAAGCGGAACTTTGTTGGAAAGAATCTGGTGGTGGTGGTAGCTGGGGATGTGGACTCGAAAGCGGCTGAGTTACAGTTGAGGGGCTTGTTTGGCAAGGTGGCTTCCGGGACTGCCTACGTTCCGAAAAATGTTGCCGCTCCCAAAACCGGGGCTGCCCGGTTGCTGCTGGTAGATTCCGCGGGTGCCACGCAAACTTACTTTGCCATTGGCCAACCAGGCATTGAACGTGTAAATCCAGACCGAACCAAGCTCGAACTGGTAAATACGCTATTCGGCGGACGTTTCACTTCGATGCTCAACGATGCACTGCGTGTCGACAGCGGGCTTACCTATGGGGCAAACAGCATCCTGCAGATCGACCGGCTGCCCGGGACGATCTCGATTCTCACTTTCACCAAGACGGAGTCTACCGAAGCGGCAATCGATCTTGCGTTGAAACAACTGGAAAAGCTTCAGAGTCAAGGCATTGACGCCGGGCAACTAGCGAGCGCCAAGGCCTATGTGAAGGGTGAATACCCGACCAGAGCCCTTGAGACGATCAACCAACTCTCCGGGATGCTGACCAATTTTGAGATCTTCGGGCTCAATCGAGGTGAGGTGGACGATCTGATTTCGCGGATTGATGCCGCGACGCTCGAACAGGTGAACCAGACCGCGCGGAACTATTACAAGACCAGCGGCCTCGTGTTCGTGCTGATCGGCGATGCGGCCAAGATCCGCAAGACGGCTGAGAAATATGCCAAGGATATTCGGGTAGTGAAGATTAACGAACCGGGGTTTTGATGCGCTTCTTTCTTCTGCTTTTCTCTTCCAGCTTGGTTGCCCAAGTGCTGCTGATTGATGGCGAAAGCGCATTCGTGGTGCCTCCTCGAACCAACGTGGAATTAAAAGTGGTGTTGTCGGCGGCAAGCCTGGGTGGCAATGTGTCCGGCGTCATTGTTCGTTTTGTGCCTCCTGCAGGGCAGGCGAGTGTTACCGTCCGGACGGATGCGAGCGGGAAAGCGTCAACAACATACACGACTCCGGATCTTTCTGGCTACTGGAATGTGGATGCCGTGGCAGAGCTGGGTGATGGGGCTGTGGTTAGCTTTGCGTTCTCTGTGGGCTCCTTTGCGCCGACCGGTACTGCGACGGCCTTGAGGGCTGAAGTGCGCCGGGTGCTATTGCGGAATGCAGCCGATGGGAGCAACCTACAGCTTGTAGGGCCGTACTGGCTGCCGGCTGGTAGTCTGGTTCGTCCTGCCCGATGGGGAAAGGATAAAGAGGCTGGGGGGCTGTGGCGGGCCGAGGTGGGGAGCTGGTTGTTGTGGGTGGATGATGGGCCAGCCAAGAGTTGGGCGAAGCCGACGCGCTTCTACCTTGTACCGGGAAACGACTTAGGCCAGGCGCGGATTTCGGGTGAGATGTGGTGGCCAATTGTCCAGCCACCTAGTGGGAACTGGCAAAGCGTTGGGCGGACCACTAGTGTCGCCGGAGCCCTGATTCCGGTGGTCGATTTGGCCCCAGTTTCGGGTGAGACATGCGGGATCTTGATGTCTACCAACTTCGCCAGCAGTGTAGGATTTGAGGCTTATTTGCGGCGGGCAGGAGTGTTGCGCCTCTATTTGGACCCGGCTTTGGCGCTGGGTTGCAAGCGAAGTTTCGTTCTGGTGAGCGGAATGGGAGACTCAACAGGAGTTTGGCTCGACCGGTGGTTTTCGTGGGAGGAATTGGGACAGAGGTTAAAGAATCTAGGCGAGCTAACAGTGGTAGTGGAATCAAACCAAAGCGGTTTGGCTGCGAAGTGGTTTATCGGGTTGGGGTTGTCTGGAGTGGTTGTGAGTTCGACGGATGATTTGCGGATTGGATATGTGCAGCCGTTGCGGGGTGGATATGTAGTTCGAGGGTTGCTGCCGGCGTTGGAAAAGTCGAGTGGCAACTTTGAGCTCGCAGTCGCGGAGACTCAACGAGGGGAATTGACTGTGGGTAGTGCTCGCCCGCAGATTCAGCGATTGGTTGCGGCGGGAATTCAGCGGATTGCACTTGAAGACATCGAGTTCTCGACTGTGGGCGGAGTGCGTTGGCTTCGTTTGGATCCGCGGTTTGGGGCGGCTTCTGTGAGCGTGAGTGATTCGAAGGTGGCAACTGCGATTGTGAGTGGTAACGGATTGCTAGTGCAGGGCTTAGCAGTTGGCAGAGCTGACCTGATTGTTGTGGGAGGAGGGTATCAGGGGATTTCGAGTCTTCGGGTTGGGCTGGGGGATTCGAGTCTGCGTTCCTGTTTGATTGTGGCCGGGCAGACACAATGTTTGGGGCAAATGCAGCGGAATATTCCTGTAGCTGAAGATGAAGTGGGCGGTCACGGATTTCTTGATATTCAAGATGAGAATATTGCTGCAATCGATTCTAAAATATATACTTATAACCGTGGTGAGAGAAATATTCCCATTATTGTGAGGGGCTTGAAGGCTGGGCGGACTCGCTTGAAGGTACGGAGTCATGATGGCAAGGTGGTGGGCGATATCCCGGTGCAGGTGGCCGAGCCCGGTGCAACCCTAGCTGGGGTGTTGCCTACAAGTTGTCCCAATGCAGCAACTTACAAGGCTGTATTTAATGTGAGTGGTGGCGACCAGACCTTATTTGAGCGCTTCGGTGGCGCTTGGTGGGGGAACGGGATTACCTTGGTCTTTCGCCGTTTGGGGGCGGATCAGTTTGAGATCAGAAGCAGCGGTGCGCCGGAGGGGCAATTCTTTGCGATGGGTGGTTCGCTTGCCGCTGACTGCAGTTTTGTTGGAAGCGGAACGGGGGTGGCGGGATTGCGCGTGACCACGGCTCAGGTGAGGGGACGGATCCTGCCGCGCGCCGGGGTTTTTGATTCTATGACGCTCGACTACTCAATTGGCGTGGATGGGGTTTTCTCGCAGCCAATCGAGTATCGCGGGACGGGTATGCTGTTAGCGGGCTGTGGGTATCAAGTCTCGTTGGGTGAGAACTTGACGGCGTTGGGAGGTTTGTTTCCTGTTCGGGTTGGCAGCCCGGCGCTCTGCCCCTGGATCTCCGAACTGACAGCCGGTACAGCCGAGGTGGTGGCGGGGCAGGCGGGTTTTGGCCCTGGTGTCGTTTGGTTGCAGGTGCCGGAGAATACAGGCGTGGCACGGAGGATCGGTTTGCGGGTAGGAGGTGTGGCTATAGAACTGACGCAGCCGGGTCGGTTGGTGAATTCTCCCTTGGTCTGGACGCTACTGAACGCCGGGAGTCTCGAGACGGTGCTAACGCCAGGGGCTCAGGCGATAGTTTTGGGTTCGGGGCTGGTGAGGCCGATCCTCTTGGGTGGGCTTGCTGCTACCACCTTGTATTTCAATCCGGGTTATACGGTGGTTCAGGTGCCGGATCGCGTTAGGTTTGGTGTCGTCGAGGTGGAGAGCGGTACAGGGCGGGGAATTCCGGTAGTGGTGGAACGGAGTGCGCCGGGGATCGTCTCTGTGACCGAAGGGAAGGTTTATGTGACTGGGGTGGACCCGGATCTGCCGGTTTGGCTCGAGGTGGCGGGCTTTGAACTCGGAGTTGTGGCAGCGAAGCCTGTGGGCGCGGGAGTCTTCCAATTGGATTTGACTGTGGCGTTTGCGCGTTTGGGGCCGAAGGAAGTTGTTGTGCGGCAGGGAGGCCGGTCTTCTCAGCGCGGCGTATTTGTGATGTGAGCAGTGTGATGGCGGCCGTGCCAGGCGTAGAGCTGCAGCAGTTTGTCGAGTGTCATGACGCCGTTGTCAGGATGGATGATCTCTCGGGCGAATTGGTCTGCGGGGGTGAGTTCGAGCATGACAGTCATTCGGTGATGGACGTTGTCGATGATGGCGAGGGAGTGTTCGATCGGGAGCGAGGAGTCAGGGAGTTGGGACCAGGCATTCTCATCGTAGGGCTTGATTGTGGGTTTATCTTCTGTGAGGCCGAGACGAAAACGGATGAAGGCATTCATATGGGAATCGGCGATGTGGTGGATGAGTTGGCGTACGGTCCAGCCGCCTTCGCGATAAGGGGTGTCAATTTGGCTTTCGCCCAGGGTATCCAAGGCCGAGCGGACGTGGCGAGGCAGGTCTCGGATTTCAGCGATCGAGGCCTGGCGTTCGGATTCCTGAGTGAAGGGGGTGAAGGAAAAATTCCCAACCGGGTAGCGCGGGTCTGACATAATTTCATTATGGAACGTCGATCGTTTTTTCTCACGACCGCGACTCTATCTTCAGCCATGATGATGCAGGGGCAAGCTCCGGCTCCGCCCAAGACGCATCTGAAGGTTGGCGATATGGCCCCGGACTTTAGCGTGCCCACCACAGCGGGCAAGCCATTCAAACTTTCTGACTACAAGGGCAAGAACGGAGTGGTGGTTGCATTTTTCCCCGCTGCGTTCACCGGTGGTTGAACAAAGGAAATGACCGGGTACCAGGCTGGTATCCAAAAGTTTAAAGACTTGGGTTTTGAAGTCATTGGTCTATCCACTGACAACATACCCAGTTTGAAGTATTGGGCTGACAATGTGATCAAGCCTGACTTCTCGCTTGGGAGCGACTTCGCAACGCGCAAGGTAGCAGAAGCTTATGGCACGTTGATGAAGGATCGCGGGATCTCTAACCGAGCCACCTTTGTGGTGGATATCGATGGGAAGATCACAAGCATCGAAGAGGGAAATACGGCGGTCGACGTAACCGGAGCGGTTACGGCTTGTTCACGGAGTAAAGGCAAGGTTTAGTGGCTGCGCCGTTACTCGAAGTTCAAAACATCACAGTAATTCGCGGAGAGAGGCCGGCCCTGAACGGCCTCTCCTTGCGTATTGAGGATGGTGAGCATGTGGCGATTCTTGGCCCTAATGGCTGTGGGAAGTCGACGTTGCTCAAAGTGATTACTCGCGAAGAGTATCCGCTCTTGCGCCCTGACAGCTTTGTTCGCATTTATGGACAGGAGCGCTGGCACCTCGATGATTTGCGCAAGTGGCTGGGTATCATCTCGAATGACTGGCAGGCGAAGGGGACCAGGGATGTGAAGGCGCGCGAGCTGGTGCTGGGCGGTTTCTTCAATAGCGTGGTGATCGAGCCTTATCACGAGGTTACCGATGAGATGCGTGAGCTGGCCGATGCTGCCTTAACCGACATGGGCGTAATGCATCTGGCCGAGCGTTGGACCGATGAGTTGTCCAGTGGCGAGGGGCGGCGAGTGTTGCTGGCCCGTGCTCTGGTGCATACTCCCAAGGCGTTGCTGCTCGATGAGCCAGGTACCAGTCTCGACTTTGCGGCACAGCTTCATTTGAATGAGTTGATAAGTGCACAGGCGCGGTCGGGCAAGACGATTGTACTGGTGACGCATCATTTGAGCGATATCCTTCCCGAGATGGAGCGGATCGCCTTCTTGAAGGGTGGCCGTATTGTCGATGACGGGCCGAAGCAGAAGATGCTGACCAGTGCGAAGATGAGCGAGTTGTTTGGCGCAAAGCTGGAAGTGGTTGAGCGCGAGGGCAGGTATGCTCTGGTTTAGCGCCGTGCTGTTGATAGCCGGGATGGATCTCTTTGAAGCAGGGCAGGGTGGCTACATGACCTACCGCATCCCTGGCATGGTGAAGCTTGGCGATGGGACCCTGCTTGCTTATGCCGAAGCACGCAAGGACGGGCCAGGGGATTGGGCCGATATCGATGCGGTAATGCGGCGTAGTGAAGACGGAGGGCAGCATTGGTCTGATCGTGTAGTGCTGGCTGATCTTGGCACCGAGACGGTGAACAATATAGTCGCCATTGCCGGGCGCGGCAAGCACGAAGTACATCTGATCTATTGCGTCAACTATGCGCGGGCCTTCTATCGGCACAGCCTCGATTCAGGCAAGAGCTTTACCGAGCCGTTAGAAATTACCAGTGCCTTTGAGCCGTTGAAGAAGCACTACGACTGGAATGTGATCGCCACAGGGCCGGGGCACGGAATTCGCTTGCGATCAGGTAGGCTTCTGATCCCGGTATGGCTATCGACGGGCGGAAAGGCGCATCGCCCAAGCGTCGTATCGACGCTCTTCAGCGACGATGAGGGCAAGACCTGGAAGACCGGCGAAATTATCCTTGGGCAATTGCGAAACCCAAGTGAGACAGTGGCAGTTGAGTTGAAGGATGGCCGCGTGATGATGAACCTGCGCAGCGAGAGTGATGCTCTCAGGCGGGCGGTGGTCTATAGCAAGGATGGCGGGAGTGGATGGTCTGCCCCTGAGTTTGTGCCGGAACTGAAGGAGCCGGTTTGCATGGCGAGCCTGCTTAGGTATCCGGCTGGCAAGAAGCCCCTGCTCTTTGTAAATCCCGATCATGTCGATGCAGATGCTGCAACGAAGAAGGGGCGCAATTCGATGCGCCGCAACCTGACCTTGCAAGGGAGTTGGGATGAGGCGCGAACTTGGAGAGTGCTTGAAGTGATCGATCCTGAGATTTCTGCTTATTCCGATCTGGCTGTGAATGCCCGAGGTGAGGTGCTGGTGCTTTATGAGAAGGGCGGACGCAAAGGGAATATGTACTTCACCGAAGCGCTGCGTTTGGTGAAGATCAAGACTCCGTTGAAATAGCTCGGCCTGACCGCGCAGCTTTACATGACTTTTACATTGCTTCGGGCTGCAGCGCGAAACTCACGTTCGTGGATTGTGTTTTATTCATCAGGAGCGAAAGAACTTATGAAAAACAAGATTCTCAGAATGATGATGATGGTGACGCTGGTTGCCGGTTTGAGCTTTGCTCAGGGTGGCAAGCGCGGTGGCCGTATGGCCGAACAGCTTGGATTGAGTGAAGATCAAAAGCCTCAGGTGCAGTCGATCCTGAAGGAGCAGCGAGAAGCGATGCAGACCGCTCGCAAGAATAATGCTTCCAAGGACGACCTGAAGGCGATTCATCAGAAGACCCATGACAAGCTGTCCGGTGTGCTTAACGCCGATCAGTTGCAGAAGTTTGATGCCGGGGCGAAGAAGATGAAAAATCGCCGCAAGCCGCAGGCTGACTAAGGATCACCGATCTCAAGTCGCAGTTCAGAACATGGAGCCCCTCCGGGCTCCATGTTCTGTTTTGGGACTGAACCCTTTGTGTGTACGATGGATAGTCTATGACCATCCTTTCCCGATTGGAGCAATGGAAAGAGCGCGAAGTCATTTCGCCAGAACAGCACGCGCTGCTGGCGGGCCTCTCGCGTGGGGAACCGTTTTCCGTTTTTCTTGAGCTGAATATTCTCCTGTATGCGGGCATTCTGCTCTTTGTTGGCGGCCTTGGATGGACCGTAAGCACATGGTCGCAGCAAATGGGTGACTTCCTGGTGTTGACCCTTCTCACCTTGATTCTCGCGGCCTGTTTTTGGTACAGCTTCTCTCGGGCGCCTGACTGGGCTCCTAAGGAAGTTCCTTCACCAAACCTGGTCTTCGATTACGTGCTTTACCTCGGATGTCTCATTTGGACTGTGGAACTCGCTTACATCGAGAATCGGTTTCAAATGCTTTCCGGACAGTCGGATCTCTATCTGCTCGCGACTGCAGGCCTGTACTTTTTCCTGGCCTATCGTTTCGACAACCGCTTTGTGTTGTCGCTCGCTTTGACTTCGCTTGCAGGATATTTCGGACTCACCATCTCGCACTGGCGATCCAATCAGAACTCAGAGTACCGGCAATATGCGATCCTCTACAGCCTAATGGCCGGTGGCGCGGGAACTCTTCTTGAGCGGCAAGGCCTAAAGCCGCATTTCTTCGGCACCTATTTGAATATTGCGGCCAATGTCCTTTTCTGGGCACTGCTCTCTGGTATTTTCGAGCGGCTAAACCACGTCGTCTGGTTTCTCTTCCTTCTTGCGGCCTGTGGCGCGTCTCTTGCCTGGGGTCTTAAACGCCGTCAATTTTCCTTCGTTGCGTATGCGGCATTTTATGGTTACGTGGGAGTCAGCTCGATCCTCCTTCGCGGCTTGCAGGATTTCGCTGTAGTGATTTATTTCCTGGTCAGCGGCATCGCCATGCTCGTCATGCTGGTCTTGATCGCGCGCCGTTTCGGGAGGGAGCAGTGAGAGCCTATCACGCATCCGATGAAGAATCGCTCCTTGCCCGCAGTCTGCTGAAGGACTGGGCGGGTGAAGGCTTTCTCTCGGAATCGCAGCATAAACAGATGGAGCGGGAAACCGTATGCGAACTGCGCCGCACGAATATCTTCCTCAGGCTCGTCCTCTTTTTCTTTGCACTGATCATCGTTGGTGCCGCAGTGGGGCTGTTTTTCCTTCTATTCCTCGAAAGATCGTCGCAGCAAACGATAGGGCTCTTCCTGCTAGCTTTTGCCGCTGTTTCTTATGTTGCCGCAGAACTCGCCACCTCCAAAGCCCGGCTCTATCGATATGGGATTGAGGAAGCCCTCCTCGTTTGCTGCGTCGGGTTTGTCTGTGTTGGAATGTATTTCACTTTGTCCAGCGGATCATTCCTGTTTACGTCAGAACGGAACGCAGCGGAATTCCTTGCAGCCGTTGCTGGGTCGATCCTGTCGCTGTGGATATGGCATCGTTTCGGGCTCCCCTACTTTTTTCTAGGAGCGATGATTTTTGCGGTCTGGCTGCCTTCGTACTGGACCTCGTCCGATGCGACCCGTCACGTTGCCGTCGCCGCGCTGTATGCCGCTGCTTTGTTGACCGTGATGATCGTACGTCCTCGCCATCGCTTCACGTTTTTAATCCAACAGTATTCGATCGCCGAAGCACTTCTCTGGTTCGGCATCTATCTGGCGATCAACCTTCAGCTTTCCGATTCGAAGTTAAGCGGGCGGGCCACCACGGAATTCGCAAGGCCGTTCTATTGGACGACCTGGACTTTGATCTGGTGCCTGCCGCCGCTCGTTCTCGCTCGTGGCCTTCGCTTGAAGGACCGGTTCGTCATCGTGGCGGGAGCAATCGTTGCGATTCTCACCCTGATCACGAACAAGTCTTATCTCGGCGGAGAGCGGCATACCTGGGACCCGATGCTGCTCGGCGCATTCCTGATCGTTGTTGCACTTGTCATTAGACGCTGGCTCGCCAGTGGGCTGAACGAAATCCGCCACGGCTTTACGGCTCGCCGTCTTTCAGGAAAGGATAAAGTTTGGCTGAACACAGCAGCTACTGCACTCGGACTCGCAGCGCCGAACGCAATCGTGCCAAGCCCGCAAGCAGCCAGTCCCGATGCTCAATTTGGTGGAGGAGATTCGGGAGGCGGAGGCGCTAGCTCCGAGTGGTGATGCCGTCGTTATTTGGAACATAACCGCGCAGCGATAGGATCCTGCGGAGATACTCTTATTTCCCCTGCTCCGCTTTGTGGATTCTATTGACGAGGATGTCTATTCACGGACTCGGATCACCTGACCAGGTTTGATCGACGTCATCGCAGTAAGACACGATTCGACCACAAGCAGGAGATCTGCGAGCCGATTTGATTTGGCGCTCACAACCAAAACCGCGATGCTTCGTTTGGCCATGTTTTGTTGGTACTGCAAACCTTTGTCAAGCGTGAAGAATAGTTCAAAACCGGCGGACTCGGCGAGTGAAAGCAACTGCCCATTCTTTTTGCCCGCGAACCCCGCTTCGGGTACGGTTTGGCAGTAATGGCCTGAAATTGCAAATTTGAGTTTTCGCGGGACGCACTCATCCAGCAAGACCTTCATCCCAACTCGCCGACCAGGAGCGATTTCGCCAATTCCAAAGCGGCAATGGCTGAATCCTTCGATACCGTTGGGAAATCGTCCAGGAATTCATCAATCGTTTGACCACCTTCCAGGTAGTCCAACAGGGCCTGAAACGGAACTCGCGTTCCCCGAAAAACAGGAGTTCCACCGAGGATGTCCTCGTCCTTTATGATGATGCTGTCTAATGGCATTGGTTCGTCAATACGTCCGAAATCTCATTGTATCGCGTGGGCATTCAACTTTACCGAGTCACTGGTAGCGGTCGCAATTGCCGATTGTGGCGGGGAATCGGGGTCCGGCTGCTATCTTCCCACGAGTTCCGCGAGCCGGTATCTCAGTACTCTCTCAACCACTATAAATCGCTCCGCGTGCCACGTCGCTGCGAAGCCAGCTCTCCTGTACGGCGGCTCGGCTTGTACTACTCTTCTTACCCCCTGCTCCGGTTATCGGGCAGATCCCGCTTTGAGGAGGTCCAGCAAGGGTTAATCCAAATTGAGATGTAACCATGGCTCAACTCGATTGGTCCCAGTGCCCGGCGGTGAAAAGCGTACCGGGGAGAGTGAGCGGCGCATGGGTGTTTAAGGGCACTCGTATGCCGGTGCAGACTGTGTTTCTCAATCTGGAAGCTGGCATGTCTGCTCACGAGATTTCCGGGGAGTTTGACGTTTCGCTTGATCAAATCCAAGCTGTGCTCCATTTCGCTAGCCAGAGCCTTGCAAAAGAGCCGATGCTGGTGCCGTGAAGATTCTGTTCGATCATGGTACCCCACGATCCATTGCCCGAAGCCTTGCCGGACATGAGGTAACCCGAGCCGCGCAACTGGGCTGGTACGAGTTGGGAAATGGAGTCCTCATCCAAAGCGCGGAAGAAGCAGGTTACGATCTCTTTCTGAGCACTGACCAGAAAATCCGCTGTCAACAGAACCTGAGCCGCCGGAAGATTGCCTTCGTGGTTTTAACTGACCAACAGTGGCCTAACGTTAGGCTTCTCCTTGAAGGGATCGTTGCCGCAGTTAATTCTGCGGCTATCGGAAGCTACGCTGAAGTGGATATCCCATTCCCGCCGAAGCCAACCCGTAAGTAGGAAGAATTGAAGAGGGGGGATGCGATAGACTACCCCACGATGAACACTAGTTACCCAAATGCCGCTGCCGAAGATGCCGTCCGCGCAGCGCTTGCCCGCTTTAATGCCGCCGCCAAGGTAGGCGACGCCGCCGCACTCGAATCTGTGCTTGCCCAAGACCTGATGTACAGCCACTCCAACGCCAAAGTAGAGAACAAGGCTGAGTGTATCGCCGCCTTGGTGCGTTCAAATATCGATTTTCAAGAACGCGACGCCTCGACCATACTGGTTAGCAGCGATGGAAGCTCCGCTATGGTCCACGGTAAAATGGACGCTCACAACCCCGGCGGTGTGATCGTGCCGCTGCACTTCATGATGATGTGGGTGAAGTCTGGCGAAGACTGGTTGCTCTTAGGCCGCCACACGGCGAAATTGCCGAACTGATCTCTACGCGCTCTTACTTGCGGGCGAGGATCGCGTCGAGCGGTGAATGTTCAAGGACAATGCCCTGAACATCGCGGAAGCCTGCGCTCTCGAGGATTTCTTTGTACTCGCTGAGGCGGCGCTCTTTGCCCTCTGTAACGACAAGCATGTTTAAGGATTGCAGGAGTGTCCAGAGCGGCTTGACCCCCGATTCATCGAGCAATTTTTCAGCAATCAGGATTGCGCCACCTTCGGGCAGCGACTCGTAGATCTTCTTAAGCAGGAGGTCGATCTTGGCTCGCGTCCAATCATGGAGAATACGGCCCAAGGCAAAGAGATCAGCTTTCGGGAAAGGGTCGTTAAAGAAGTCGCCGCCTATGGTGTCGATGCGGGCTGAGAGGCCTGCTGCATCGATCACTTCCTGGGTGACATTCAACACAGCCGGCAGATCAAAGACGCTCGCTTTGAGATTCGGGTAGACTTGGCACGCGGCTATCGGCAGGTGACCGGTTGCGCCGCCAAGATCCAAAATGTGCTGGAAGCCTGAAAGGTTAAAGGCCTTCACTACCTTGGGCGAACTGATCTGACCGAAGGCATGCATACCCATCACGAACCGGCGCTTGTCTTCTTCAGTCTTGTAGTAGTGCGAGAAAAGTTCTCCCTGACCACCAAAGACCTGTTCCCAGCGGTGTGTGCCTTCACGTACTGCATCCGGGAGCTTGGCCCAAAGATGCCAGAGTGCCTTCTGTGAATACTCGATGTAGCCGATTAGCGAGTTGGGCGAAGTACGTGTGAGGTAGGTGGACGACAAAGGTGGGTTGGTGTAGGCACCGTTTTCGAGGGTGAGGAGTTCGAGATGAACGCAGGTGTTGAGCAGCCGCTCGAGCGCGTCGGGGTTAGCCTGGATCAGCGAGGCTAGTTGATGGGCGCCAAGCGGTGCGTGCTCAAGGTGGTCGAAGACGCGGAGTTCGACGGCGGTGAACATCGCCTGTGAGCGGCGGAAAGCTTCAATCAGGAAGAGAATTGGCTCGGGGTTGGATAGGGACATGAGATTAATGCCAGCGCGAGTAGGATATCAGGGTCCAATATATGGCTGGCATTGAGAAGAGGCTGGAGTCGAGGCGGTCGAGCCACCCACCATGACCAGCCAGCATGGTGCCTGAGTCTTTCATGTTGGCACCGCGCTTGAGCGCGCTCTCGGATAAATCCCCAATTTGCCCTGCGACGTTGCCGATGATCGATAGCAGGGCAGCCCCAAGGAGGCTGACCTCCGGCAGAACTTTGGGCAGGTAGATGCAACCAAAAAGGACGCTAGCGAGGACGCCACCCAAAGCCCCTTCTATTGTCTTGCCAGGGCTGATTGAAGGAGCGAGTTTGTGCTTGCCGAAGGCGCGGCCGGTGTAGTAAGCAGCGACGTCGCCCGTCCAGTTGAGGGCCGCAGCAAAGAAGAGCCAGTGATGACTTTTCTCGTGAAGCGCAATTCCGCATCGCCAGGCCCCAAAGATGTAAAGGATGCCTAAGACGAAGGCGCCTGCGCTGGCGAAGCCCGTCTTGAAGTCTCCGACGCGCAGGCTCAGACCAAATGCCAGTAATGGAAGCAGTGCAACGGATGTCCAGCCAATATCAGGAAGGGTCAGCAGCGCAAGGCCAGCAACATAGCCAGTAAGACTGAAGCTGATCAGCCCCTGATTCTCGACGATGCGGGCAAATTCCCGGAAGCAGAATACAGCCAGCAAGCAGACGGCCAGAACAAAAAGCCAGGACGGTGCGAAGAAGATACTGTAAATGCCGAAGGGAACCAGCCAGGCAGCGGTGATGATCCGTCTCATCGCGAGGCAACGCCGACAGGAACGGAGTCGGGTTCCTTCAAAGCCGATATTGGTTCTCCAACTCCGCCGAAGCGACGTTCTCTTCGTTGGTATTCAAGAAGCGCCTCGAGGAGATGGCGGCAGCGAAAGTCTGGCCACAGAGTCGTCGAAACGACGAGCTCACTGTAGGCAATCTGCCAGAGAAGAAAGTTGCTGACACGCATTTCACCCGAGGTGCGGATCAGCAGGTCTGGTTCGGGGAGTCCATTGGTGTAGAGATGGCGCTCGATCAATTCCTCATCGATTGCATCGGCGGGAACGCCTGAAGCGATGATGCCACGGACGGCGTCAACGAGTTCGGTGCGGCCGCTGTAATTGAGCGCCAGATTGAGTTGGAGCCCCGTGTTTGCAGCGGTCATGCCGGTAACGTGTGCCAGTTCGGTTTGCACATAGGCGGGGAGTTCTTCGATACGACCGATGGCAGTAAGACGAACGTTGTTCTCGCGCAGAGTGGAAAGTTCGGAACGAAGATAGAGCCTTAGGAGTTGCCAAAGTGCCTGGACTTCGAGGGTGGGGCGCTTCCAGTTTTCTGTAGAAAAGGCGTAGAGCGTGAGTGCTTCAATGCCTAGCCTTGCCGAGGATTCAACGATTTCGCGGACACTGTTAATACCGGCTTTGTGACCGGCAATGCGCGGCATGTGGCGCTGCTTGGCCCATCGGCCATTCCCGTCCATGATGACGGCAATGTGTCGCGGCAAACGCGAAGGATCGAGGCTCTTTGTCAGGAGCCATTCCTCAGACCCAGGTTTCAGTGTCTCGAAGAAATCATTCATTGCAACTTACCATGGTACAACGATGCCGCTCGATGCTTCCACGTAGAAGAAGGGAGGGATAAGGGCTGCTACACCGAGGAAAGACCCGAATGGAAGTTCGTAGGTTGTAGCGTCTTTCTTGCTGAGTGCAATGAAGAGAAGGCCCAGCACCGAGCCCGCAAGGCTGCCGAGAATCAGAGTCAGCAGTGAGCCCTGCAATCCGTAGAAGGCCCCGATCATGGCAATCATCTTTACGTCGCCAAAGCCGAGACCTTCGCGGCCTCGAAGGCGATAATAGAGTTCGCCGATTCCCCATAGAACGAAGGCAGGTAAAAGCCCACCAAGCAAAGCTTCTCCAAGACTCAGGAAGGATTCCCTCCAGCTTGAAGGAAGTATGAAATGGCCTATAAAGGTCGGCATTGGAACAAAGAAGCTGAGTAGGAAACCGAAAATCATGCCACCGACCGTGAATTCATCAGCCAGAATCCGCTCTTCAAAATCCATGAAGGTCAGACCGACAATCAGAGCGCAAAAGATGCAGAGCTTGATCGCGTCCGGGGTGGCGCCGAATCGCATCACGGAGGCAAAGAAGAGCAAGCCGGTGATGAGTTCAACCGCTGGATACCGCCATGAAACAGGAGCAGCGCAATTGCGGCACTTGGCACCCAGGATCAAATAGCTCAAGACAGGCATGTTGTCGTACCAGGCGATTTGTTTTTCACACGCAATACAAAAAGACCGTGGGTGAACTACGCTGAGGTCGCGCGGTAAGCGGAAGATACAGACATTCAGAAAACTGCCGATCAGGAGCCCGAAGAGGGCGGCAATTGAGGCCACCAGGACTATGTCAGACATTTTGGAGCTCCTTGTAGGCCGTGAGGGTGTTTGCCACCATGTGTTCCAGGGTGAAGAGTTGCAGGTAGCGGCGGCGGGCATTCTCGCTAAAGCGGAGTGCGAGGTTGCGATCCTCCCGGATAGCTTGTATCGCCTTTGATATCGCCGTCTTGTTGTTTTGAACAAGGAGCCCAGAGAAGCCTTCGTCTACCGCTTCTGGCAGACCGCCAACCCGGCTGGCAACGATGGGCATGCCGGCAGCCATTGCCAGCAGTACGGCAGAGCCGAGACCTTCGCTTTCGCTGAGGTAGAGGAAAAGCAGGCCGCCTTTGAGTGCGTCGGATAGATTCTCGCTGAGGATGAGTTCAGCCGATGCTTCCTTGCAGCCCAGATGCATCAACGCATTCATCTTGCCCGGGTCTTCGCTCTTGAGTCCTGCAATGTGTTGCTGCAATGCCGCCGGCTGGATGTCTGGCACTCCGTCGTAGACAACGCGAATGCGCTCAGCAGGAATATTGGCTCGCTTCAGTTCGCGTACGGCAGCTTGCGAGACGGCAAGGTAGCCAGCGGCCCGCGCGTACTTCTTCTGCGAGGCCCAGGTTTGCTTCACTGGAAAAGCGACTCGACGGGATACGAAAAAAGGGCTCAGGCTGGCGAGCGCCGCGAGGGTGTGGGAGTGAGAATCCTGCACATGCACTATGTCCTGATTGCGACTGGAGGCGAGCATGGTGGTGAGACCGACCTCTTTCGTTTGGAGGCCCGACTGGCTGCAGAGATCCCACAGCAGCGAGCCCTGTCTCACCAGCACTGTCACATGGTGACCTTGTTCGCGCAAGCCTTCTGCGAGGTATAGAGTCTGCCATTGACCACCGCGCATTTTCCAACCCGAATCAGCAAGAAGGATCTTCATCGTTGAGGTGCCATGTTCCTTGCTTTGGCGTATTTGAGGAAGGTGTAGATACCTGCCATATAAGCGATCGCGAGTCCTTCAGGGCCATCAAGGAATCCCCGTTGCAGGAAGTAGCTCTTGAAGAAGGTCCAGGCTGGGTCGATGGCCATGTGCCGCCAGGTAATCGATCGCTTGTCGTCAATCAGTTGCTCTGCGGCGAGAGTCGTATAGCGATCCATCGTGCGCAAGTGCTCACTGAGGGAATCGCATGTGTAGTGAAGGAGGTTTGCGTCGAGGTTTCCCACAGATCCATTGACTGCCACGCTTTCATGGACGTACTCACCAATCCATTTCGCCTTTCGGCGATCAAATAATCGCACCTTACGGTCGGGATACCAGCCGGAATGGAGAATCCAACGGCCCAGGTATTGAGCGAGCCGCGGCATTGTGTATCCGTCGAAATGGGCGCCATGTTTCTTGAGATGCCAGATCTCACCTTCAAGGGCTTCGCTGAGTGCTTCGTCGGCGTCGATGCTGAGGACCCAGTCATTCTCGCAGGACTCTGCAGCGAAGTTCTTCTGGGCCGCATAGCCACGCCAGTGCGTTTCGATCACCCTGGCCCCATGATTTTGAGCCAACTCTACTGTGCGGTCGTTTGAGCCACTGTCGATGACGACGATTTCGTCACAGCAGCGCAGGCTCTCGATGGCGCGAGCGATCTTGAGTTCTTCGTTATGAGTAATGATGGCGGCCGAGATCTTCATCGACATTAATAGCGTAGCGGAGCAATCATGAAGCAGAGTAAAAAAATCAGCGCCGCTATAGCGGCAAAGGCACGGCGTTGCGGGCTGAGGGGCGAGTCGTCATAAATCTGTGGATGTCTTCTGCCCAAAAAATATAACGCGATGGCCCAGCCCCACCAGGGCGGGTAGAAGTAGCCGAGCGGCACAAGAATCGCGATAGCAATGAGAGAAATTTGATTCGACAATTTTCCGGTCAGTGAATAGACGATGTGGCCGCCATCGAGCTGGCCGATAGGAAGCAAGTTGAGTGCTGTTGCGAAGACGCCTACCCAAGCTGCACGAGCCATTGGGTGAAGGTAGATCGAATCTGCAGGTATGCCCGGAAAGAAGATCGATTCGAAGAAGCGAATGATGAGAGGGGTGCCGAAAACGAGATCTCCTTCTATCGCTACTGGTGAGACATGGCTCATCCAGACTCCAAAGAAGAGGAAGGGAAGCAGCACCACCATACCGGCCAGCGGCCCGGCAATTCCAACGTCAAAAAGTACGGTGCGCGAGTAGATAATGGAGCGGATGCGAATGAAAGCGCCGAATGTGCCGATGAAGGTTGGAACAGGAAGGAAGTAAGGCAGCGTGGCGTCGAGCTGGTAATAGAGGCAGGCAAAGTAGTGACCTAGTTCGTGAGCCAGCAGAATCACAATCAGCGGGAGAGCAAAGGACAGGCCTGCAAACAGGGCGGCGGGGTTGATGAAGGCGTCGAAGAGGGCGAGAGCATCGGGCTCAAAACGAAATGCAGGCAGATTGTTTTCGAAGTTATAGACCATACGCGAGCCTGCTGCGCAGGTGGTCCAGAGGGTAATCAGTAACAGGGTGGCGGCTAGAAAGTATCTTGGCCGCTGCTGCTCTTCGATAATCACTCGGTTGGGTTAGAGAGTCTGCAGTTCTTTGCCGGGCTTGAAGCGAACTGCTTTGCCGGGCGGAATCGCAACTTCGTCGCCAGTGCGCGGGTTGCGGCCAATGCCGGTTTTGCGAGGACGGACGTTGAAGATTCCGAAGCCACGAAGTTCAATACGCTCCCCTTGTCCGAGGGCGCGCTTCATGCTTTCGAACACGGTCTCGACGGCCATTTCAGCCTTGGTTTTGGTGATGCCGGTTTTCGAAACCACTTCGTTGATGATGTCGAGCTTGATCATGAGCTGAATTCCTTGGGAGACGAGAACTAGTAGCTAAATTATTAAAAACAAGACCTTTACTATAGACTTTCAACCCCGCTCAAGTCAAGAGGCTTCAGTTTGAGCCCTCTGCTCCGCTATACTCTCACGATATGTTGCGTCGCAATTTACTTCCGTTCGGCTTTAGCCCTTTATGGGCTGCCTTTGCTCAGTCTGTGAATCCTGCCGCTCCTCGCGATGAGTCGTTCTGGACTATGTTGCGCAAGCAATTCCCCCTTCGCGAAGGGCTTGTCTATATGCTGTCTCTTATACACATCTGACGCTGCCGACGAATAGAGAGGTGTAGATCTCGGTGGTCGCCGTATCAT
>ENA-ORBV01005363-ORBV01005363.1-microbial-mat-metagenome-genome-assembly--contig:-NODE-5363-length-23684-cov-5.305164_pt1 | contig 23684 bp, 20 predicted proteins | sample MGYA00237777_ERZ505514 | MGnify/ENA primary metagenome ERZ505514 (study PRJEB26160, sample SAMN06269048) | microbial mat metagenome | isolation source: Oligotrophic lake microbial mat | place... | reverse complement strand
GTCTTCAGCGTGGCGCTGGCGATCCCACGCGCGCAGGCACCCACCGTGCCGTTGGCCGCCGCGCAACCTGCGGCCGCGCAGGCCACACCGGCCGAGGAGTGGTCCACGACCCAGCACACGATGAAGCTGGCCACTCAGTCGATTCCGTACACAGCCAGCGCCGGCACGACGGCCATCAAGAATGATGCCGGTGATGTGCTTGGCCTGATGTACTCGGCGTCGTACGTGCGCAGCGACGTCACGGACAAGAGCACGCGCCCGGTGACGTTTTTGTTTAATGGCGGGCCGGGCTCGGCGTCGATGTGGTTGCACATGGGGTCGGTCGGCCCCACCCGGGTCGTCACGCCGAGTGACAGCCGGTTCGCACCGCCGGCGCCGTACACGATCGTCGACAACCAGGAGACGTTGCTGCACCGCAGCGACCTGGTCTTCATCGACGCCATGGGCACCGGATTCAGCCGCATAGCCGGTCGCGGTACCGAACGGGATTTTTACGGTGTTGATGAAGACGCCAACGCCTTCGCCCAGTTCATCACCACGTGGCTCAGCCGGAACGGACGATGGAACTCGCCGAAGTACATCATCGGTGAGAGTTACGGCACCTTCCGCGGCGCGGTGGTCGCCAACCTGCTGCACCAGCGCGGCGTGCACCTCAACGGTCTCAACCTGCTGTCGATGGTGCTCGACCTGTCGACCATCACCTTCGCGCCCGGCGATGACCGCCCGTATATCTACTACCTGCCCAGCTACGCGGCGGTCGCGTGGTATCACGGCGTCCTCCAGAACAAGCCGGCGTCGCTCGCGCAGTTGCTCGAGGATGCGCGGCGGTATGCCGTGTCGGAGTACGCCTCCGCCCTCATGAAAGGCGCGGCGCTGACCGACGCCGAAATGACCGCGGTCGCCACACGGTTGTCGACGTTCACCGGACTGCCCGTCGACTACCTCAAGCGCGCGAACCTCAGGCCGTCGCTTGGTCAGTTCAACGCCGAGCTCATGCGGTCACGACGCCAGACGGCCGGCCGCATCGACGCACGTTTTGCCGGCGAGATGTTCAACCAGCTCACCGAGACGGCCGAGAACGATCCGTTTAACTTCGCGGTTGCGGGTGCATACACCGCTGCGGTCAACCACTACTCTCGTGAGGTCTTGAAGTTCGGCGGTGACCGGCCCTACCTCAACACCAACGGCGCAGGTGGTCGGTGGAACTGGGTGCGGCAGGCGGGTGGACGTGGCTTCTTCCCCAGCGCGCCGAACGTCCAGAACGACCTCGTGCAGGCAATGGTCGCCAATCCGCACATGGTCGTCCAGGTGGAGAACGGCTACTACGATATGGCCACGCCATTTTTTCCGGCGGAGTTCACCATGTCGCACCTCGGCATCTCTGAGCGATTACAGGCGAACATCACGCTCAAGTACTACGAGGCGGGCCACATGATGTATCTGCGTGACCAAGACCGCGTGGCGCTGCGCGACAATCTGGTCTCCTTCCTCGAACGCGGCATGCGCGCAAGTTCGCGCTGATTCAGAAGCGCTGAATTCGATACGAGACGTTCGCGCGAGTGCGCAGTCCCACGATCCACAGGCGAATGGCGTCGACACGCCGACCGGCATCAAGCGCGGCGAACCGTTGCTCAAGATACGCCTCGCGGCGGAGGTCGTCGGCGAGCCAGCGATCCAGAAACTCGGGTGTCACACCGGCGTCTTCGAAGAGGGAGACCGGGGCGACCGCGCCGATGCGGCCCTGCCATTCGACCTTGCGGGCCGCCAGCGCCGCCGGAGCAGGATCGGCCGCCTGGAACCGGCGCATTTCGCTGAGGACGAGGCGACGCTCGACCAGGATGTCCAACACCGCGACGTCGGTCGAGTCTGCAAGGACCAGCTGCAACACACGGGCCGCCCGCACGTCGGACAACGTAATGAGATCGCCATTCACCACCGCGAGAATGCGGTCAATGGTCGTCTGCTGCCCAGGCACAACCGCCAAAAGACACACGAGGGCGGCCGTCCACACACTCATCAGAAGATCTCCCCGATGCTCAGATGGAATTCCCATCCGCGCTCACGTTTCCCACTGACAATCCGTCGATCAAACTTGAATCCGAGGTCGAGGCGCAGAGGGCCCAGCGGCGATCGGTATCGCAGGCCGACGCCGGCCGCACCACGCAGGTCGCGCACCGACATATCGCCCGCGCGCGCAAACACGTTGCCGCCGTCGACAAACCCGACGACGGCGATGTTGGTCCAGAGCTGGGTGCGGACTTCTCCGTTGAGCACGATGACCCCATTGCCGCCGTTGGACAGGCCGTCGTCGTTCAGGACGCCAGGCACACCAAGACGATCCTGCTGAAACCCGCGCACACTGGTGCTGCCTCCCGCGAAGAAGCGACGACCGGCCGGTAGATCGGCCACGACCTCAATGCGATCGTTGGTGGCAGGCACGGTGACCAGCCGGGTGAACCCACGCGCGCTCCCCACCTGCACGCGACCGCCAATCACCACACGATTGACGCGCGTCAGCCGACGGAACCCGAACGCCTGACCAAACACCTTCGCGAACCCCACCTCGGAGCCGAGCGACCTCGCGGCCACCTCGCCGTCGAGGCTCATCAGTCCGCCGGCCGTCGGATCCAGCAAGTCGTCCCGATGGTCCCAGACCAGGCCCGCAGAGACGGCCGACAGCCGGATCTGCGGAAACAGCCGGTCGATGAGTGGCTGGTCTTCCTCTGGAATTCTGGTGTCGTACAACTCGGTGGAATCGAGCGCGTACCGCGCAAACAGACTCGTGTGGGCTGACGCCCGATGCAGTCCTTCCGCATTGATGGCGCGACGCACAAACGTGAACGACGTGCGGATGGCCCGCTCCGCGGTGGCGCTCAGGACGGCATCAATCCCCGATCCGAACGCGCGGGGCGCGCGGTAACTGCCGGTCACGCGATACTCACTGATCTCGAGACCGCTGCCGTCTTCGGTCGGATCATCCGGCGCATTGCGCGTGCCCAGGCTCAGGCGCGTGAACAACGTCGCCGATCGATTGCCGCCAAACAGATTTCGACGACCCAGCTCAAGGAATCCACGCGGGGAGAACCGCAGAGCATCCTCCGCACCGCCGCCGACCGACGACCGCAGGCGTCGTCCCACCTCCAGACCTCCGCCGTACCCAATCGTCGTGGCCGGCGCCTCCTCGACCTGCACGATGACGTCGACGTGGCCATCGGCCCGGCCTTCGCCGGCCTGCGTGATTGTGATGCGCCTGAAGATGGCCAATTCCGCCAGGCGTCTCTGACTCTCTAGCCGATCGGCCTGTCCAAACGGCTGACCGGGCCGCAAGCGCACTTCGGCAAGGATCGTCTCGGTATCCACGCGGCGATTGCCCACCACGATCAGGTGGTCGACGATCGTCTGGCGCCCCTCACGAATGGTGAAGCTCACCTCAAAGGGCGCGGCGCCGGCCTGTTTCGCGTCCACCAGCGCCGACTGAAACCCTTGGTTGAGATACAGCTGTTGAATGGCGATGCGGTCCTCGCGAACCTGGGCATCGCGGAGAGGCTGCCCCACCTGCGATCGCACCACACGCCGGACGTCAGTCTCTGGAATCTGCGCGGCGCCGATGACAGTCACGGCCGACACGATGCGCAGGGGCCCCTCCACGATCGCGATCCGAAGGCCCACACGGCCCTCTTCGCCGGGCAACGCGTCCGCGCGGTATTCGATCCCTGCGTTAAATCCGGAGAAGGCGTACGCGGCAGACAACGCGCCGAGCCGGGCGTCCACCAGCGCCTCCACAAACAGGTCGCCTTCGTTGAGGCGGAGCAACCCGCGAATGTCCGCCTCGCTGAAGTGGGACTGACCGGAGACCTCGGTCGACGCAATCCGGTAGCGAGGCCCACGGGTAATCGTGAACGTCACCACCATCCGGCCCGTCGTCGCATCGTCCTCGCGCCGCGGCTCGACGCTGGCCTGCCAGTACCCTTCCTGCTGCAGCGCCTGCCGGATTCGAAACGCCGAATCCTCCAGCAGGTCATCGTCAGCCGAGTTTTCGCGACGAATCGGAATCCACTCCTGCTGTCCACCCGGAGGCAGGGGATCACCGGCGACCACAATCCGGACCTCCGGGCCGGCATCCACCGTGACCGTCACGTCGACGACATCACCACCGACGGCGGTGGCGAAGTGGCTCGCGGACGCTTCGTAAAAACGGAGCGATCGCAGACGCTCGGCCACTTGCCGGAGCGCGTCTTCGGTGGCACGTCGACGATACGGCGCGCCGGGGGATAGCCCGACATTCGTGGTGACCTCGGCGCGACCAAGCGGCGAGGCCCCCTGCACCTGCACCGACCCGACCGTCTGCCGAGGTCCGGCGTCGACCATCAGCACCAGGGTGGATCGATGGACGTCGTGGGTCTGTTCGAGTGTCGGCACCACCTGCGGACGTGAATACCCTTCATCGATCAGGATGCGCTCGACGGCTTCTCTCGCTCCGTCCATCCGGGCGGCGGATGCGCGACCGCCGAACGGCTCAAGCACTGCACGTTCGAGGGCGCGACGGTCGAGACCCAGATTCCCCCGGAACTCGATCCGGTCGATCGGGTGCGCCGGCGTCAACGCAAAGACGACGCGGACGCCGGCGCCATCGGGCGCCGCCGTCACCGCCACATCGTCGTAGCGACCAAGGTTGTAGAGGTGGGACAGGCTCTCTCGAACGGCGTCTCCGCGCAGTGTGTCTCCGACTCGCACTTCCAGCAGTTCGGTAAACGCGGGACTGGCATCCGGGCGGCCTTCCACCTCCACACTGACGGTGGTGACTGAGCGTCCCAGCAATGCCGAGATGGTCGAGGGGGCCTGGGCCGCTGCCGCGGATGCGCCTCCACACCACACGAGCAGGCTCAACACGCAGAGTCGACGGATCCTCGACATCAGAACCGGTACCTCACACGGAAGTCGAGCGCGAACGTCCCATCCTGATTGCGCGAGAGCACCCAGGAGACGCGTTCACTCTGGGCGTACTCGAGCAGCAGCAGGTCGTAATCGATACTCGTCGCGGAGTCGAGCGATCGCGAATACGTGAGGAACACGCGGTTCGAGATTTTTTTTCCGACCGTGATACGGGCCGTGGGCAGTTGTTGCAGCGTCGCGTCGGTGCTGATGAGCGGCGTGACCGTGAAGGTGTCCACGTTCAACGTCCGTTCCACCACTCGTCCGACCTGTGTGGTGATGGGACTGGCCACCAGTTGTGCGAGCACCGAGGACATCAACTGATTCTGCACCTCCTGCGGGGACTCGATCGCGCGCAGTTCGGCCCGCTGGAGGTCGGGATTCTGGCCAAGGATGAGCGACAGCACGTCGACCTGCGTGAGGGGTGGATCAGAGCTGAGGTCATAGGTGAACGCCGCCATGGTGCCGGTGAACCGCACATCGATGCGGTACTCCTGCGACGGTTGTCGAATCTGCGTGCGGGCCTCGAGGTCGAAGTAGGGTTCAATGCTGTTGGGATTGGTGAACTCGACGTACCCGCCGATGGTGTAGCGGTTGCCAAGGAACTCGGTTTCTCCCCGATCAATTTCCACGCGACCCGCCAGTTGTGGTCGCGCCAGTGTGCCGCTGACGCGCAGGTCTGGTGACACCACCACCGTGGCATCCGCATCATCAATCACGCTGAGGCGCTGACCGACGAGGTCGACGGCAAGTGTCAGAGGCAGGTCCACGTCAACACCCGACGCCGACGGCAGTGCCACCTCGCCACCCCCTCCAGCGGCGGCCAGACCAAGCAGCCCTGCGTTGCCCTGAAGACGACGGGTGTAGCGCGCCTGTCGGACGGTCACCCGTCCCGAGAGCAGCGCGTCCTCGACCGACCCGGTCACCGCCAGGTCCGCATCCACGATCGAGCGGAATCCTTCCGGGAACCGCAAGTCCAGCCCGTCGCCCTGCAGAGTGAGATTCAGTTCTCCGGGCAGGAAACCAGCGAGGCCGATGGTGCCGCCGAAACGAATCTCGCCGGAGCCGTTGCGACCCCCGGTGCCCATGCGAGCGCGCAAGCCGTCAAGCCGAATCCCTGACGCGTCAAAGGTGACGTCCCCGTTGATCTCGTCGAGGCTGTGGGGAAACGAATAGTGGCGCAACCGGCCCTGCGTCAGTGTGGCCTTGCCGCCGTACGACGGCTCGGTCAAGGTGCCGCCAATGGTGGCGGAGATGGCAGCGTTGCCGGACGCGCGCACGTCCTGAATCACGCCCTGCAGAATGGCGAGGTTGGACGTGCCGTCGATGGTCACGTCGAGCGCTTCAGTCGCGCGGTTCACCGTGCCGCCCAATGTCAGGCTCGTACCTTCGCCGGTCAACCGGAAGGCATGCACGGTCAGGACATCGTTGACAAACCCCAGGCGCAGCGGGGTCCGCGCGCCGTCGGCCCCGATGGGGTTGGTCAACTCGAAGTCGAGCAGGCCCAGATCGGCTTTGTCGATCGTGAGGTCCACTCCAAGTCGCGACAGGTTCGCCGCCTGGCCGCTGACGCGCACCGCGCCACTGACCACCGCGCGGGTATACGGCGACAATCCGGGCGCGGCAAAACGGAGAAAGGGATCGACCGAGGTTTCACTGAAGCGCAGGGTCGCCTCCACGTCGTAGTCGTCGTTCATCGTGACCCGGCCAGACCCGGAAATCGACAGACGATCGGACGCCACGTCGAGCCGATCCACGGTCAACTGATCCCCCTCAATGATCATGTGGGCCGTCGCCTGCCCGATGCCCTCATCACCCCAGAACAGATCCACGATCCGGCCGTCCCACTCGTAGCGCGGACGTTCATTGCTGCCGCTGCCCCACATCTTGAACGACAACACGCCGGTCAGATCCGCGTCGGGCACGGTGAAACTCACGAGTGACTCCACGGGAATCCGCTCCGCGTCGAAGGTGAAGCTGTAGGTGCCCCAGTCGTTGTTCTGCGGGCCGGGCCATCCGATGTAGGCCGCACCGTGAGCGACGCCGGTGCTCTTGGTGAGTTCGATCTCGTCGAGGCGCATGCCGACACGCTCAAATGAGAGCCGGCCCGCGAACGTGTCGAATGTTTCCTCCCACCCCGTGCCCGGCGACACTCGGAGCAACCCGAATCCTTCCGGACCCTCGTAGTCGCCGTACAGCCGCAGATCCGCGAACGTCGTGCCGGTCACCGGCCAGTCGTCAAGCAGGAAGGCATGACGGAAATCGATCAGCGGCCAATCGTCAATCCGGATGCGTGCGTCGAACTGCTCACCGCCGTCGGCCCGCGGGTACCCGAGCGAGTAGCGGCCATTGGCCGTCATGCGCGCCACACCGGGATCCGCACTCTCGCCGACGAGACTGTTGGTCACGGATACGTAGCTGTTCTCGATCACGAGATCGGCCCGCGCGCGCCCCCACACGACGTTCCACGAGCGCATGCCGTCGCCCTCAAAGTGCCCGGTGATGAGCGGTGTGTTGAACCACTTCGTCAACACACCATCAAACACACCGCGACCCCCGACCTCGATCGCTCTGGTGGGTGATCCAAACGCCGTCAACACCCCGGCCAGCAACCGATCACTGGCCTGCCAATCCGTGCTGACCACCCGGAAGGGAATATCGGCGTTGTCTGTCCAGCCGGTCGTGCCCTGAAAACTCAGATACGTCTCGGGGGTGGCCGCCCACGAGTCCGCGAACGTCACCGAGTCGGGTGTCATCGTGTAGGTGATTTCCCCCGCCACCGGTTGCGGGTCGAGCACACGGTCGCGATCAAACGGCACCTCGTGCGGCGTGTAGACCGCTTCGGCCGGCAGGGTCGCCGACGCGAGCACGCGGCCATCTCCGGGCACGGCACGCAGGACACCGTCTCCCCGCATCTCGGCAAACCGACCGCTGGGCCACTGCATCGTGTGCCACCCGTTGGCGCGACTCGACAGCGCGAGGCCCGTCCAGCCCCAGACATTGCCGAACGGGATCAGGTCCACATTGCGGTACCGCACCGAGAGGTCGGCCACCGTGCCCCGCGCGGCGCTGGTGTCGAGCGCATACCCGATGCGCGCAGTGCCGCCGTAGAACTCGCTCTCGGTGCTGACCACCTCAAGACGACTCGGCAGCCACACCACATGACCCTTCAGGTTCGGGAAGTCGAGACCGCTGACGCGCATGAGGTCGCTGCTGAACCCGCCGTTGACCTCAAACCCCGTCCGCTGGTACTTGTGGAACTTCCCGGTGTATCGGCCGCGCCCGCTGGCCGTGAAATTCTGCCCGTAGAAGAACAATTCCTTCATCCGGGCGATATCGATCTCGGACGTGATGTCGAAGTCCTGCTCCGGCCAGCGTGCTGCATTCACCGTGCCCGTCAACTGCGATCGGGAACCGTCGGCCACGATGTTCATCTGGTGGACCCGAAGCAGCGCCCCATCGACGGTCAGCCGGGCCGACATGGCATCCACACGAATCGGCTGGTACTGCTGGATGTTCACCGTGCCGCCCTGAAAGCCCAGCGTGGAGACGTACTTATTGAGCGTCGGCGCAAACACGAAGTTGATCACCGCGTTGTTGCACGTGATCTCCCACGGCAACACATGGTCGATATAGCGGAACTGTCCATCGCGGGCGAACACGTGGTTGACGGTGACCGTCAGGTTGCTGGCGCTGCCCCCCCCACGCGGCATGATGCGAGGCGTGCTGCTGCGACCCACCCAGCTTTCAATCTGAATGGCCCACCGGTCGATCTCGATCTCGAGGATCAATTCTCGACGCAGCAAGGCCCACCAGGGAATGGACACAAACACGCGATCGGCTTTGAGAAACGGCGTCGACTCCGGCGTGACACCTTCGATGACAACGGAGCGCGCGACGAGGCGACCGGACCACAATTCCGCATGCAGGGATTCAATGTGCAGGGGACGTTCGAGATAGTCGGACGCCGCACGCTCCGCACGCCCGCGCAGTTGCGAACCAAGATCGAAGGTGATGAGCGAAACCAGGAACGCCGCCACGACTGCCACCAGCAGGTACAGTCCCCAGCGCGTCCAGCGGCGCAAGTGCGTCACCTCACCACTTTACTCATTTACTCAAGCACAATGAGCAGGCGGCCGGCTTCGACAGATACGCCCTCGACGACGGCGATCTCGGTGATGCGCCCGGCCTTCGGGGCCCCGAGTTCGTTCTCCATCTTCATGGCCTCAACCACCACCAGCCCCTGGCGATGGGTCACCTCGTCGCCCACGGCCACCAGCACGCGGACCACGCGGCCGGGCATCGGAGCGGTGACGCGCTGGGCGCCCGCCCCCGACGGACCGCCGGCGCCTCGCCGACCGTGCCGCTGACCGTCCACCACGACCTCGACGTCCACATAGGGCAGCTGGACCAGCCACTCGCCTGAACCCTGCGGGGTGGCGGCGGCCTCCAGCGAACGGCCATCCTCAAACACCAGCGACAGGCCGACATCGGTCTGGCGCACGTCAACCGCGTGTGCCTCGTCGTCGATCCAGACCTGAAATCGACCGTCGGGTGTGCGCTCAATCTGCAGCGTGCAGGGGCGACCGGAGACGTCGACATCAAATCTCATCGCAGTCCCTCCTCACGCGACGCCCGGCGCCAGCCACTGGTCTGGCCGCTGGCCACCGGCGTCCCGGCGGCCTGATGCGCCCTGAACCACACGGAAATCGCCGCCACGAGCGCGGCATCGCGGCAGTCCTGATCGGTGGGCTCCACAAACGACTGGCCCTTGCGCGACGTCAGAAGACCATCGAGATACGTCGTATCAAAATCGCCCGCCGAAAACTCCGGCTGTCCGACCAGCCACCGAAAAAACGGCAGCGTGGTGCGCACCCCCGCGACCCGGTATTCACCCAGGACCCGGCGAAGGCGCGCGATCGCCTGCGGGCGATCCTCACCCCAGACCACCAGCTTGGAGATCATGGAGTCGTAGAACAGAGGGATTTCGAAGCCAGCCGACACACCACGATCGTCGCGCACACCAGGCCCACCGGGCACACTGAGGCCGCGAATCAGGCCCGGTGACGGCATGAAGTTCTGATCGGGATCCTCGGCGTAGATGCGGCACTCGATGGCGTGGCCCCGCGGGGTGAGCGCCTGCACGGGATCAATGGTGAGACGTTCGCCCATCGCCACGCGCAGCTGCCAATGGACGAGATCAATGCCCGTCACAAGCTCGGTGACGGGGTGTTCCACCTGCAGGCGTGTGTTCATTTCGAGGAAGTAGAACGTGCCGTCCTCGTCGAGCAGAAATTCGATGGTGCCCGCGTTGGTATATCCCACCGTCGTCGCCACGGCGGCGGCACACTCCGCCATCGCGCGTCGTGTCTCCTGAGTCAGCGCCAGCGACGGCGACTCTTCCACGACCTTCTGATGGCGGCGCTGAATGGAACACTCGCGTTCGACAAACGGAATCACCGTGCCGAACGAGTCCCCCATCAACTGCACTTCGATATGGCGCGGATGCAGGATCTTGCGTTCGAGGTAGACCGCCGAGTCGCCGAACGCGGATCCGGCCTCGGACCGTGCGGTGCGAACCGCCGCGAGCAGGTCCGCGGGCGTGGCGACCGTGCGCATGCCCTTGCCGCCTCCGCCCGAGACCGCTTTCACCACAAGGGGATAACCAATTGCCCCGGCTCCCGCCACGATCTCCTCGTCGGAGGCGTCATCGGCGAAGGGTGTCTCTGTGCCCGGCACGACCGGTACGCCGGCGGCCATGGCCACCTGACGTGCGCCCGTCTTGCTGCCCATGCGCCTGATCACATCCGGGGTTGGGCCGATGAAGGTCAGCCCCGCGTCCTGGCACGCCTGCGCAAAGTCTTCGTTCTCGGCGAGGAACCCGTACCCGGGATGCACGAGTGTCGCGCCCGAACGCCTCGCGACGTCAATCAATTTGTCGATGCGGAGATAACTCTCACCGGCCGGCCCCTCACCGATGCGGTACGCCTCGTCCGCCAGACGCACATGCAGCGCCGTGCGATCGGGCTCGGCATACACGGCCACCGTGCCCAGGCCCATCTCGCGACAGGCCCGGATCACGCGGACGGCAATTTCGCCGCGATTGGCGATGAGCACTTTCGGCGCGCTCACAGCGGGATGTTGCCGTGTTTCTTCGGCGGGTTTTTGTCGCGCTTGTTGTCGCAACTGGCCAACGCCGCAATCAGTTTTGATCGCGTGGAGCGAGGGGTGATGACCTCGTCCACAAATCCCCGCGAGGCCGCCACAAACGGGTTCGCGAATTTCTCGCGGAACTCGCCCACCAGTTCCGCACGACGCGCCACCGGATCAGCTGCCTGCAACAACTCGCGGCGGAACAACACGTTGACCGCACCCTCCGGGCCCATGACGGCAATCTCGGCGGAGGGATACGCAAAATTGAAATCCGTCCGGATGTGTTTGCTCGCCATCACGCAGTACGCCCCACCGTAGGCCTTGCGCGTGATGACGGTGATCTTCGGCACGGTGGCTTCCGCGTAGGCGTACAACAACTTGGCGCCGGCGCGAATGATCCCGGCGTGTTCCTGTCGCACGCCCGGCAGGAATCCAGGCACATCCTCGAAGGTGATGATGGGAATATTGAACGCGTCGCAGAAGCGCACAAACCGCGCGCCCTTGACCGACGCGTCGATGTCGAGACATCCAGCGAGCACCTTCGGCTGGTTCGCCACAATGCCCACCGATCGCCCGCCGAGCCGCGCAAAGCCGGTGATGATGTTCTGCGCGTAGTGCTGGTGCACTTCAAGAAACGCCGCGTCATCCACCACCAGCTGGATGAGGTCGTGCATGTCGTACGGCTGGTTCGGCTGCTCCGGCACCACCCGATCCATCGCGTCATCTTCACGGTCACTCGGATCACTGGTCGCCACGCGTGGCGGATCATCGAGGTTGTTGGACGGGAGATATCCGAGCAGTTCGCGAATGAGCAGGATGCACTCGCGATCGGTGGGCACCGCAAAGTGCGCCACGCCACTGACCGCGTTGTGGGTCATCGCACCACCAAGTTCCTCCTTGGTGACCTCTTCGTGCGTGACGGTCTTGATCACATCCGGACCGGTCACGAACATGTAACTCGTGCCCTCCACCATGATGTTGAAGTCGGTGATCGCCGGCGAATACACGGCGCCCCCGGCACAGGGGCCCATGATGGCGGAGATCTGGGGAATCACCCCCGAGGCCAGCGTGTTGCGCAGAAAGATGTCGGCGTAGCCGGCCAGCGACAGCACGCCTTCCTGGATGCGCGCGCCACCCGAGTCGTTCAAGCCGACGACCGGCGCGCCCATCTTCATCGCCAGGTCCATGACCTTCACGATCTTCGCGGCGTTGGTTTCCGAGAGCGACCCACCAAAGACCGTGAAGTCCTGCGCAAAGGCGTAGACGGGCCGGCCGTCCACACGCCCGTGTCCCGCGACCACGCCGTCGCCCGGCACCAGCTCCTTCTCCATGCCGAAGTCACGGCACCGATGGGTGACCAGTTTGTCGAACTCCTCAAACGTCCCCGCATCAAAGAGCAGGTCGATGCGTTCCCGCGCCGTCAGCTTGCCACTGTCGCGTTGTTTGCGGAGCCGATCTTCGCCGCCGCCCAGTTCCGCCAGCCGCTCAAGAGCCGCCAGCCGTTCCTGCGGAGTCGTCACTGCTTGCCCGCCTGCGCCTTCGCCCAGTCGGACAGGAACTTCTCGAGCCCGATGTCGGTCAGGGGATGTTTGAAACACGCTTCGACCACCGAGGACGGGCACGTGCACACATCCGCTCCCATTCGCGCGGCTTCGACGATGTGCATCGGACCGCGGACACTCGCCACCAGGATTTCCGTGGTGTAGGGATACGAGTCGAAGATCTCGACGATCTGGCGAATCAGCCCCATGCCGTCCGACGCGATGTCATCGAGGCGTCCCACAAACGGGCTGACGTAGGCCGCGCCCACCTTCGCGGCAATCAACGCCTGCGTCGCGCTGAAGATCAGCGTCACGTTGACGCGAATGCCCTCATCGGCCAGGATTTTTGTCGCACGCACACCCTCGCGGGTGAACGGGACCTTGACGACCACGTGAGGGTCGATGGTGGCGAGGTCGCGACCCTCTCGGACCATGCCCTCCCAATCGGTGGCCACCACTTCGGCACTCACCGGGCCCTGCACCACATCGCAGATCGACTTGATGATGGCGCGGGGATCCCCGCCTTCTTTGGCCATCAACGAGGGATTGGTCGTGACGCCATCAATGATGCCCAGCGGCATCATGGCTTCGATTTCTTTCAGGTTGCCGGTATCGAGGAAAATTTTCATTGGACCACCACAGGGTTCGTGAGCGCGCCGACGCCTTCGATGGAGACCGTCACCGAGTCACCGGGCACAATCGGACCAATGCCCGAGGGTGTGCCGGTGGAGATGATGTCGCCTGGCAGCAGCGTCATGATTGACGTAATAAATGCGACGAGTTCGGGAATCGTGAAGATGAGTTCGCGTGTGCGGGAATCCTGCCGCAGGTGTCCGTTGACGTAGCCGCGCACGGCCAGGTCGCGGCCATCGAGCCCGGTGGCAATACACGGACCAATGGGCGCGAACGTATCAAACCCCTTGCAGCGCGTGTACTGCCCGTCCTTGTTCTGCAGCTCACGCGCCGTGACGTCGTTGACCGCAATGAGTCCCAGAATGTAGTCATTGGCCTTGTCGAGGGGCACACGATGCGCACGTTTCCCGATGACGAGACCAAGTTCGGCTTCATGATCGATCCGTCCGGCCCAGGCCGGGGCCTGAATGGCCTCGCCCGGCCCGATGACCGTCGTGGACGGCTTGATGAAGAGGAGCGGTTCGGCCGGCAGCGGCTTGTTCTGCTCAGCGGCGTGGTCCTTGTAGTTGAGGCCCACACAGACAATCTTGGACGGCAGCACAGGCGCGAGCAGCGTGTGGCCTTCCGGCGCAATCGCGGCCCCCCTGGTCCAGGTGCCGAACACATCACCCTCCACCAGATGCCACTGGCCTTCATGCTCGGCCGCGTAACGTGATCCACCCTCGTAGGCAATTCGATACAGTCGTGTCATGGTTCCCGTCCCGTCACTCTGGTTGGCGCGGACGGCTCGCTGCGATTGCCCGCACGATCCACCGCGACCACCGCATAAATGTACTCAACACCCGCGCGGACGGTGGTGTCGACAAACTCCGTGGCGGTCACCACCGCGGTCGTCAGCGGTCGCAGTGTCGCATCCGCCCCTTCGCCGCGCAAGATGTGATACCCCGCCAGGTCCTCCGCCGTCACGGCCGTCCACACAAGGATGACGCGTCCGGTGTCGCTGGCAATCACAAGTCCGGTGGGCACCGCGGGAGGGAACGTGTCCTTGGCCGTCCAGCAGATCGGACCGGCCGGCGCACTCTCAGTCGAGACTGCGGCATCCACCTGCACCTGCCGAATGGTGAAACAGCGTTCGACGCCGAAGGTCACCGGCGTGGACCAGGTGCCCGTGCTGATGGGCGTCGCCTGCACGGCTGTGGCCGCCTCGACGCCGTCAGCGGTGGATTCGTAAATCATCGCCCCCGCGCCGACCGGCGACGTCCACGTCAGGGTCAAGGTCGTTTCCGAGTGTGTCAGCGCGGCATCCGTGGGCACCGGAGGCGAACCTCCCATCCGCACCGCCAACATCGCGGACGGCGCGCCGTTGCGGCCGTGCGAGGAGACCGCGACGACCACGTAGTACCGGGTCGGCAACACGACTCGCGGAAACGGCACCGCGACAAACGACGGCCACAACACCAGCGGAAGGGGACGTCGCGCGGCGCGCGTGATCTGTTGCTCTCGTGACAGGGCGAGGGGGCGCTCCGCGCCGACGGGCAACGTCTCCGACCACACGGCCACGTCACCAGCCGCAGGCCGCGGATCAACAGCCGCAGCGGGGTCGGCGGGCGGCGCGTCGGGCGGCGGGGTCGGCCGCACCTCGACCGAGCCCACGAGAAAATCGCGATGCACCAACTGCGTCAGCGCCGGCGGTTCTGACCCATATCCCACCGATCGGGCGTAGATATCGACCCGGGACAGCGCGAGCGGTGTGGAGGGGTCCTGGTTGGTGGGAGGAATCGTGAAGCGCAGATGCACCCGATCGTCAACGCGCCGCGCGGCGACCTCGGACGGGCTCACCGGTACCGGGCGCAACGGCGGCAGGGGCGGGCCCTTCTGCCCGCACGCGGCGGTGACGCCGGCTGCCAGCACGACTACGGCCACCGCGAGGTGCGCGCGTCTCACAGGATGTACCGCGACAAGTCGTCGCTTTTGGCAATGTCAGCGAGCATGCGATCCACGTAGGCGGAGTCAATCGTAATCGATTGGCCGTCAAGATCGGGAGCATGAAACGAGACTTCGTCGAGCAACCGTTCCATCACGGTATGCAGTCGTCGCGCCCCGATGTTCTCCGTACGCTCATTGACCAGCGTGGCCAACTCCGCCACCCGGACAATCGCCTCGGGCGTAAACACCAGGTCGACCCCTTCGGTCGCCATCAGGGCGATGTACTGCGTGATGAGGGCACTGCGCGGTTCGGTCAGGATGCGGACGAACTCATCACGCCCGAGCGCTTCCAGATTGACCCGGATGGGGAATCGTCCCTGCAGTTCCGGAATGAGATCCGACGGTTTCGACACGTGAAACGCGCCGGCCGCGATGAACAACACATGATCCGTCTTGACCATGCCATGTTTGGTATTGACGGTGGTGCCCTCGACAATCGGCAGGATGTCCCGTTGCACACCCTCACGGCTGACATCGGGGCCGTGCCCGCCTTCCTTGCCGGCGATCTTGTCGATCTCGTCGAGGAAGATGATGCCGGAGTTCTCGACACGATCGATCGCGGCCTTGGCCACACCGTCCATGTCGATGAGCTTCTGCCCTTCTTCCTGAATCAGCATCTCGCGCGCCTCGACCACCGAGACCGATCGGCGCCGGGTGCGTCCCTGAAACATGCCGGGCATCATGTCGCGCAGATTGACGCCGATTTCCTCGACAGACGATCCCGCGATCACCTCAAATGACGGCATCGATTTCTGGGGCACGTCGAGTTCCACCATGCGCCCGTCAAACTTGCCCGCCCGCAACTGCTCCCGCAACTTCTCCCGCGTCGTCGATGCGTGGTCACGTGCCCGTTGCTCGTCGGTCGAACCCGGTCCGGACCCCGAGATGGTGGCCGGCAGCGGCGGCAGCAGCAGGTCGGGCACGCGCTCCTCGGCGGCTTTCTCCGCGCGTTCCCGCACCTCGGTCTCACGTTCTTCGCGCACCATCTTCACCGCGATCTCCACCAGGTCGCGCACCATCGATTCCACATCGCGACCGACGTAGCCCACCTCAGTGAATTTCGACGCTTCGATTTTCAGGAACGGCGACTGCGCCAGCCGGGCAAGACGACGGGCGATCTCGGTCTTGCCGACGCCGGTCGGTCCAATCATCAGGATGTTTTTCGGCGCCACATCCTCCGCCATCTCCTGAGGCAGACGTTGCCGGCGATACCGATTCCTGAGGGCAATCGCCACCGCGCGTTTGGCGTTCGCCTGGCCGACGACGTATTTGTCGAGTTCAGCCACGATCTCCCGTGGCGTGAGGCTGTTCATCAGATCTCTTCCAGTGTCAGTCGGGCGTTGGTATACACGCAGATGTCGGCCGCAATCCCCATCGCGTGTTCCACAATGGCGCGTGGCGTCAGTGAGGAGTGGGCCACCAGGGCGCGCGCCGCCGCCATGGCAAACGCACCGCCCGACCCGATGCCCATGATGCCGTCATCGGGCTCAATCAAATCGCCCGTGCCCGACAGCAGATACATCGCCTGCGGATCGGCCACCAGAAGCATCGCTTCGAGCCGGCGCAGGGCCCGGTCCGTGCGCCAATCCTTGGCCAGTTCCACCGAGGCCCGTTCAAGGTTGCCGCGATGGGCCTCGAGCTTGGATTCAAATCGGGCATACAGCGCAAAACCGTCGGCCGCGGACCCGGCAAACCCGGCGAGCACGCGGTCCTGATACAGGCGGCGGACCTTCCGGGCCCCGTGTTTCACGACCGTCTGGCCCAGGGTGACCTGACCATCACTGGCCATGACAACTTTTCCCTGGTGACGAAGGGCGAGGACCGTGGTGGCGTGGGTCTGGATCATGGCCAATTTGGCATCGTATACGAAACACCGACAGACGACGGTGCCGTCCGCCATGGAGGCCACCCGGTGACCGGTGCCAAGGACGCCAAGGGCGCCTGTTACCTCAGGTTTGGCCGGGATTGCCCCCTGACCAGAGTGGCAGTATTGTTGCAATAGTCAGCCACGAGAAGCCCCTGCCGAGGGTTGAAGGAGAGAACGTTATGGTCCGCTATTCGCGCTCGCTCGTGGTCCTGTCCGTCACGGCGGCTCTGGCCGTCCCTGCTGTGTTGTCGGCCCAGACAGCGATTCCCCGCACAGGAGGGTCGTCCTCGTCGGGTTCGTCCGGCGGATCGTCCGGAGGGTCGTCCGGCGGCGGTTCTTCCACCTCGTCAGGTGGAGGCGAAAGCCGTGTGTCGCCGCCGGCGATGCCTTCGACACCGACCGATTCCCGCCGGCCGTCTTCGTCCTCGTCTTCGTCGTCGAGCCGGTCCGGGGCGTCTTCCTCGTCGCGCAGCGGCGGTTCCTCGTCCAGTGGCGGCGGCGACGGGTACGTCGGCCCGGGCACGACTCGCACGGGGTCGGCGGTTCCCAGGGGAGGCGTGTCGGCGGGTGCCGGCGCCGGCTCCACATACGTCGGCTCACGATCACGTGGCGATCGCCCAGCGACCGGCGGCGCGATGGAGCGCCCGTACGGCAACGTGGGCCCCAACTACAACCTCTATTTCCCGTACGACCCGTTCAGCCCGTGGGGCCGGTGGTACCCCTGGTATTACGGTGGATACGGCTACGGATATGTCTCGTTTGACCCGTGGCGATATGGCACGTCGCGTTATTCGATGTATCGCTACGGCTCCTGGTACAACCCGTACGACCCGTGGTGTTACGGGGTCGGCTACTGGCTCTGTGACCCCTGGGGTGGCGCCACCACGTCGTCATATGGCAGTGTCGCCGTAGGTGAAGAAAAAGACGACGAGGTGCCCATGGGCTCCCTCCGGTTGCGAGTGTCACCCGCGTCCGCGAAGGTCTACGTCGATGGCGCGTTGGTGGGTGTAGTCGGCGACTTTAGTGGCCTGACCAATCACCTTGAGCTCACCATGGGTGAACACCTGGTGGAGATCAAAGCCGACGGATACGAGACGTTGGTGCCGAAGTTTGAAATGACGGCTGGTCGCACCACGACCATTCGTGGCTCGTTGAAGAAGCAGTGACGTCGTCGCGACAGTTGTCGGTCGTCGCGGGCATCTCGTTCGCGTATGACCTTGCCATCGGCCTTGCGCTGATCGTGGCGACCGACCGCTTCGCCTCTTTCTTCGGGGTTCCGGTTCCGGAACCCCGTCTTTTTGTGACCATCTGCGGGCTGTTGTTAGTGTGTGTCGGCCTGGGGTATCTCCAGCCGATGCGCGACCCCGTCCGACACCGCGCTTACCTCTGGATTTTTGGACCCGTGCTGAAAGGCCTCGGCGCATGCGTCTTTCTCCGCGAGCACTACTGGAACGGCGGACCGGAGTCCTTCCTGCTGTTTGCCGCCACCGACGGCACCCTCGCGCTCGTCACGCTGGCGCTCCTGCTGCGTAAATGACGTCGGGTGTCTTTTTCAGGCGCTGACAAGACGTCGGGTGGCTTTTTCTGCTATCGCTGAGATCTGAAAAAGACACCCGACGTCTTTTTTCACCGGCGACGCGCAAACAGGTAGTAGAGCGGAATGCCGGCCGCGATGATGAGCAGGCCGTAGAGCGTTTCGCTGGGTTCCGTCAAGAGCCGGTGGCCGATCATCGCCGCGGAGGCCACCACAAAGAGACCGGGCCGAGGCGACGCTCGAGGGAGGACTCAGTGGCCGGCGCGGTCACCGCACCGCCGAGTCCGTGGGAGCGGCCAACAGCAGGCGCCGCTCAGTCACGAACTCGCCGAAGGACACGATCTTTCCGCCGCGCTTCATGAACAGTTTGGCGGTGGTATCCCGGAAGAGCCGATGGTTGAACAGCTCTGCGCGGGCCTGCTCCAGTGAGAAGCCCTGCTTCGAGCGGACCACGATGGGTTCAGATAGCGCGCCGGGTGCGAGGCCGTCGCTGCCAATGGCTTTGATGATGACCTCGTCGAGTTCCTGGGGCAATTCGTCCCGGACACCCCAGAAAAAAATTACCATGTCCACCGAACTGATCGGTTCCGCGGAAATATTCTTGATGCGGAACGTCACGCTGGGCACCAGCTTGTTCAGGCCTCCCTCAATCACCCCGGCATCGTAATACCCCGATGTCAGCTCCTGGACCTCCAGGGCCGTCTTGAGATCAACCTGTGCGCAGCCCGACGCGGTCAGCGTCAGCAGCAGTGCACACGTCAGCCGTGCAGCGTGGGCCCGAAGGCGACGAACTCGTGACAACATCCCGGGGAATTGTAAATCAAAACTGCGACTCGATGACCCGCTTTCTGGCTTCTTCACGCGTGATCTTCCCCTCGTGGTACAGCGCCAGATTGACGCCGGTGATCCGGAGAATCATCGTCCGCGAATCGTCATACAAACTGTTCGGCATCGGATCATCTTCGCTGCGCGCGACGACCGACAGTGACTCGGTGGTGGGGATGTTCAACGGCCGCGAGTAGTCGAGCATGGCGTCCACGAGTTTGTCGCGCACGGCGTTGCGATAGAACTGATTCGGCTCGGTCAAAAAGGGATCCGGGACGATCGGAGATCGGGCCATGGGATCTTCGGTGATCACACCCGTGCTGCGCGTGGTGCCGTTGGCACCCGGGCCGCGGCCCGCGACCATCTGGGGGCCCGGAGGCGGCTGCGGGGGCACCATCATCTGGCTCGCGATGACCGCGCTTTCCCGGATGATCGGGATCTCGATGTCAAACACGATCCCGTACCCATCGAGCGGGAAGCCTTTGGCCTTTGCCTCGCCCATGAACAACGCGCCGATCGTCATGGTCTGTGCGCGCATCACGACTTCGACCGCGCCCTGACGCACGGCGTTGGCGAGCACCCCTTCCATCAGCTGGAACTGGAAGCGCCGCTGCTGCACCTGGGCATCAGCGGAGACCCCCTCGTTGCGAATCTGCTGGGCCGAGACGCCGATCCCCGCCACCACCACGGCGCCAATGACCAGCATCCGCGCGACATCATGTGTCTTGTTCATCTGTGTATTCACTGCTGCTGTCCTTTGGCGTTCTGCTGTTTCAGCATGTAGGCGATGTCGCTCTCAAGACTGTCGACCCGCGACTTCAAGCCGCCAAGCTCCAACTGGTATTCTTTCTTTTCGCGCACGCGCTCGTGTTGCACCGACACCACGAATTGATTCATCTGCCCCCACAGTTCCTTGTGGCGCTCGTAGACCAGTGACTCGGTCTCCCGCTTCAACTGGTCACGCACGGCCGACGACAGCCCCGGCGTGGTGTTGGCCACGCGCATCACGCCGCTACCGGCGATCGCGCGCTGGATCAAGGCCCGCACGTCCGCCTCGTCGAGGCTGACCAAGGTCGCGGGCGGCGTGACCGGCGCGGGCGCTGGGATGTCCACGAGGGGCACCGATTCGGCCTGCGCCACCAGTTGAACCGGTGAACCCGGCTCGTTGGCCATCAGTGCCTGCGCGGCGAAGCCACCGGCTGTGCCCAGCAGCAGCATCACACCTGCCGCTGCGGTGAGCGCCCACGCCGGCACCTGCTGATACCAGGGCGTGACCGGTGCCGGCGCAAACGGCGTCCACACCGATTCAAAGTGGGGCACGTCCCACGCCAGCAGGTCCTCCCGCACGCGCCGGAACGCGCGCATGTCGTCGCGACAGTCCCCGCACGACTCCAGATGTGCCTCAACCACCTGGCGTTCGGCGGGTGGCGCCTCGTCGTAGAGATAGTCCATCAATCGTTCACGTTGGTCGCACATGGTCTTCGTCCTCACTCGCGCGTGGGCGCGCGACTCCGTCGTCTACTCCGTCGCTATCTCGATCCACCGCTGGCTGAGAACGTCGCGCGTCGGAGGCTGGCGACCTCCGCTTGCTGCCGTTCGAGCCGTCGTCGCAACACCGTCAATCCCTGATACAAGCGCGTCTTGACCGTGCTGAGCGGGCAATCCAGTTGATCAGCAATCTCCTGAAAGGTCAGCCCGTGATATTCCTTCAGCATGATGGCCGTCCGCTGCTCTTCGGGCAGGTCGGCCATCGCGAGCTGCACCGCCGCCGACATCTCGCGGCGCGCGACCAGGTCCTCAACAGACTCGGTGGGCGCGGCCTGCTGGTCGGCCAGGTCAATCGGGTCCACGCCCTCGGGGGTCTGGGCGACCGGGGCGCGACGTTCCTTGCGCATCCAGTCCCGGCACAGATTCAGGGTGATTCGATAGAGCCACGAGGAAAACTTGGCCTCCCCCTTGAACCCTTTCAGCCCCCGGTACGCCCGCAGGAACGCATCCTGGACGACGTCCCGCGCCTCTTCATCCCGGCCCAGCGTGCGATAGGCCAGGGCATAGATCGGCCGCTCCCAGCGTTTGACCAACTGGTTGAAGGCGTCGTGATCTCCGGCGGTCGCACGCGCGACCAGTTCTTCATCTGACGTCATGGTGCAGGGGGGCCCACCCTCCGGGGTGCTCCAATTGTTGGTTCAGACGACTCGGGGCCGGGAACAGTCTGTACTCAATTCTGGAGGAGCAGCCGTTCCGCAGGGCTCGACGGCGATGTTATGCTGTCCCGGGTAATGACTGACGACCATTTTCTGACGACGGAAGAGGTGCTCGATTATCTGCAGGTCAATCTGCGGACGGTCTACCGCCTCATCAAGGCCGGGAAGATTCCCGCCGTCCGTGTCGGTCGGCAGTGGCGCTTTCGCAAACGGGACATCGACGCCTGGCTCGACTCCAGTCGACAGACCGGCCGCGGCGAGGGCAAGGACCGGCCCGGCGATCGCCCGCGTATCCTCGTGGTCGACGACGAGCAGGCCGTGCGCGACCTGTTGGCCAAGACCTTGACCATGGCGGACTACGACGTCGATTCGGCGCCCGACGGCGCGTCGGCGATCGACCGGCTGCGCGCTGTGGAATACGACCTGCTGATCACCGACCTCAAGATGCCCGGGATGGACGGGCTGTCGGTCATTCGAGAAGCCCGGCGGTCGGCGCCCGATCTGCCGGTCATCATCATCACGGGCTACTCGACCGAGGCCAGCGCCATCGAGGCGATCAACCTCGGCGTGGCCGGCTATCTGACGAAGCCGTTTCGACTGCCCCGGATCCTGGCCGCGACCGCACGCGCGCTTGGCGAGCCGGTGCCCACAGCCGAAGTCTGAGTCCGCCCTCGTGCCCACACGCCGCCGCGCAGGCGGACGCAGTACTCCCGCATGATCCAACTGTCCGGCCTGACCAAACGTTTCGGCGAACGCGTGTTACTCGACCGCGTGAGCTGGCAGGTCTCCGACGGCGAACGTGTCGGGTTGTGCGGCCCCAACGGCGCCGGCAAGACCACGCTCCTGCGGATGCTGGCCGGCCTGGACGAGGCCGATGCCGGCACGATCATCCGGCCCAATGGCCTCACGGTCGGCTACCTGCCGCAGGACGGGCTGGAACACAGCGGACGCACACTCGTCGATGAAGTGTCGCAGGCGTTCAGACCGCTGCTCGACGCACGTGATTCCATCTCGCGCATTGAACACGCGCTGGCGGACCCGGCCCTGCCCGACGGGGAACATGAACGGCTGCTGATCGAGTACCACGACCTCACGGAATTTTTCCGCCGCGAAGAGGGACACAGCATCGACCTGCGCGTCACGCAGGTGCTCGACGGCCTGGGCTTCGCGCGCACGGACGCCCAGAAACCCGCCGAGGCGTTTTCGGGCGGATGGCAGATGCGCATTGCGCTCGCCAAGCTGCTGCTGGGCCGCCCGGGCCTGCTCCTGCTGGACGAACCCACCAACCATCTCGACCTCGATGCGCGCAATTGGCTCGAGGACTATCTCGTCGCGTATCCCCATCCCGTCATTCTTGTTTCCCACGACCGGTACTTCCTCGACGCGGTGGTGACGAAAATCGCCGACCTCTCGTTGCGCACGGTCACCGACTATGTCGGCACGTATTCGAAGTACCTCGTTGAATACGACGCACGCATGGATCGGCTCCGCAAGGCCAAACAGGAGCAGGACGACGAGATCGCGCGGTTGCGCGCGTTCATTGATCGCTTCCGGTATCAAGCCACCAAGGCCGCGCAGGTCCAGAGCCGCATCAAGATGCTCGACAAGGTCGAGATCATTGAAGTGCCTCCGGAACGCAAACGGGTGCACTTCACGTTTCCGACGTGTCCAAAGTCCGGCCGGATGGTGCTGGAGCTCGAACACGTCCGCAAGGCGTATGGGGCACAGGTCGTATTCAGCGACCTGTCGCTGCACATCGAACGTGGCGATCGCATCGCCCTTGTCGCGCCCAACGGCGCGGGCAAGTCCACGTTGATGCGCATGCTCTCCGGTGCCGAGTCCCCCGACACGGGTGCGCGCCGCGAGGGGCATCAGGTCGTGATGCAGTACTTTGCGCAGGACGAGGCGAATAAACTGGACCCGACGCGCACGGTCTACCAGCTGTCTCTTATACACATCTGACGCTGCCGACGAATAGAGAGGTGTAGATCTCGGTGGTCGCCGTATCA
>ENA-ORBV01005362-ORBV01005362.1-microbial-mat-metagenome-genome-assembly--contig:-NODE-5362-length-23684-cov-5.841488_pt1 | contig 23684 bp, 20 predicted proteins | sample MGYA00237777_ERZ505514 | MGnify/ENA primary metagenome ERZ505514 (study PRJEB26160, sample SAMN06269048) | microbial mat metagenome | isolation source: Oligotrophic lake microbial mat | place... | reverse complement strand
ACCGGCCAGGTCCGCAACATCGCCGACGTGGCGACGGCGGTGGCCAATGGCGATCTTTCCAAGAAGATCACCGTTGACGTGAAGGGCGAAATTCTGGAACTTAAGAATACGCTCAACACCATGGTTGATCAGCTCAACGGCTTCGCTGGCGAGGTCAGCCGCGTAGCGCGCGAAGTCGGCACCGAAGGTAAGCTCGGCGGCCAGGCAGTCGTGAAAGGCGTGGGCGGTACTTGGAAAGATCTCACCGACAACGTAAACTCAATGGCGAACAACCTGACGGGGCAGGTCCGCAACATCGCCAACGTCACTACGGCGGTGGCCCGCGGCGATTTGAGCCGCAAGATTACCGTCGAAGTCAAGGGCGAAATTCTTGAGTTGAAAAACACCATCAACACCATGGTCGATCAGCTCAACGGCTTCGCCTCAGAAGTCACCCGCGTGGCGCGTGAAGTGGGCACCGAGGGCAAGCTCGGCGGACAGGCGCAGGTGCCCGGCGTGGCAGGGACGTGGAAGGATCTCACCGACTCGGTCAACGCCATGGCGACTAATCTCACCGGACAGGTCCGCAACATCGCCGACGTAACCACCGCCGTGGCCAATGGCGATCTTTCCTCCAAGATCACCGTCGAAGTGAAAGGCGAAATTCTTGCGCTGAAAAATACCATCAACACCATGGTCGATCAGCTCAACGCGTTCGCTGGCGAAGTCAGTCGCGTAGCCAGAGAAGTCGGCACCGACGGCAAACTCGGCGGCCAGGCCGCGGTAGAGGGCGTGGCAGGCACCTGGAAGGATCTTACCGACAACGTAAATGCCATGGCCACCAATCTCACCGGCCAGGTCCGCAACATTGCCGAGGTCACAATCGCCGTGGCCAACGGTGACCTTTCCAAAAAGATCACCGCCGACGTGCGCGGCGAAATTTTAGAGGTGAAGGAAACCATCAATACAATGGTGGATCAACTCCGCTCGTTTGCAGCAGAAGTAAGCCGTGTGGCCCGCGAGGTGGGCACCGAGGGCAAGCTCGGCGGACAGGCGCAGGTGCCCGGCGTGGCAGGAACCTGGAAGGATCTCACCGACAACGTAAACTCTATGGCCTCCAACCTCACCGGCCAGGTTCGTAATATCGCCGACGTGGCGACGGCCATCGCCCGCGGCGATCTTTCGCGTAAAATTACCGTGGATGTCAAGGGCGAAATTTTGCAGCTCAAAGACACCATGAACACCATGGTCGATCAACTTTCCGCATTCGCGTCCGAAGTCACGCGCGTGGCGCGCGAGGTTGGCACCGAGGGCAAGCTCGGCGGACAGGCGGCGGTCGAAGGCGTGGCGGGCACCTGGAAGGATCTTACCGACAACGTAAACGCCATGGCCACCAATCTTACCGGCCAGGTCCGCAACATTGCCGAAGTTACCATCGCCGTGGCCAACGGTGACCTTTCCAAGAAGATTACCGCCGATGTGCGCGGCGAAATTTTAGAGGTGAAGGAAACTATCAACACCATGGTCGAGCAGCTGCGCTCCTTCGCCTCAGAAGTAACACGCGTGGCGCGCGAGGTCGGCACCGAGGGGCGCTTGGGCGTGCAGGCGGTAGTGCCCGGAGTGGCGGGCACTTGGAAGGATCTCACCGACTCGGTGAACACCATGGGCGCTAATCTCACCGCCCAGGTCCGCAACATCGCCGAAGTTACCACCGCGGTGGCACGCGGCGATCTTAACCGCAAGATCACCGTTGACGTGAAAGGCGAAATTTCGGAACTGAAGAACACGATCAACACCATGGTCGATCAGCTTAACTCCTTCGCCGGTGAAGTCACCCGCGTAGCCCGCGAAGTCGGCACCGAGGGCAAGCTCGGCGGACAGGCGCAGGTCTCCGGCGTGGGCGGCACGTGGAAAGATCTCACCGACAACGTAAACTTCATGGCGTCCAATCTCACCGAGCAGGTTCGCGGCATCGTCAAAGTAGTGACGGCGGTGGCCAACGGCAACCTGACCCAGCGCCTGACCGTGCAGGCCAAGGGCGAAGTCGCAGCACTCGCGGACACGATCAACGGCATGACCGACACGCTGGCCACTTTCGCCGACCAGGTCACCAACGTCGCGCGCGAAGTCGGCGTGGATGGTCGGCTCGGAGGCCAGGCCAACGTCCCCGGTGCCGCTGGCACATGGAAGGATCTCACCGGTAACGTCAACCTCCTCGCCGCCAACCTGACGACCCAGGTGCGCGCCATCGCCGAAGTGGCTACGGCAGTCACCAAGGGTGATCTCACACGCTCCATCCAGGTGGATGCCAAGGGCGAGGTGGCCGAGTTGAAGGACAACATCAACACGATGATTTCCAACCTGCGAGAAACCACCGAGAGCAACCGCGAGCAGGATTGGCTCAAGACCAACCTCGCCAAGTTCACCGGCATGCTTCAGGGCCAGCGCGAACTGAACACCGTGGGCCAGATGCTCCTGACGGAGCTGGCCCCGCTGGTCAATGCCCAGCAAGGCACCATTTACCATCTTGCAGGCAGAGCAGACGAACCTGAACTTCGGCTGCTCTCCAGCTACGCGCACGGTGGCGAACGGCTCGCGCAAAGCATCCGCCTTGGGCAGGGCTTGGCTGGCCAGTGCGCGCTGGAAAAGAAGCGCATTCTGCTCGCCAACGTGCCGCCAGATTTCATCACCATCTCCTCCAGCCTCGGCGATGCCCGAAAGGTCAGCATCATCGTGCTGCCGGTGCTCTTCGAGGGCGAGACCAAGGCGGTCATCGAGTTGGCCTCGCTGCAACATTTCAGCACCGGCTCGCTCGCCTTCCTTGAACTTCTCACCCAGAGCATCGGCGCGGTCTTTAATACAATCGAAGCGACCATGCGCACCGAGGGGCTCCTCACGCAGTCGCAGCAGCTCACCGTCGAACTGCAATCTCGCCAGAGCGAACTTCAACAGACCAACGAAGAACTTGGCACCAAGGCAAAGCTCCTCGCCGAGCAGAACGCCGAGGTCGAGCGCAAGAATGCCGAGGTTGAGCAGGCACGACACGCGCTCGAGGAAAAGGCTGCCGAGTTGGCCCTCACCTCGAAGTATAAATCTGAGTTCCTGGCCAACATGTCCCACGAACTGCGCACGCCGCTTAACTCCATCCTCATCCTCAGCCAACAGCTCGCTGAGAATGCGGTTGGCAATCTCTCCGGCAAGCAGGTCGAGTTTTCCCGCAACATCAACTCCTCGGGCTCCGATCTGCTTCACCTTATCAATGACATTCTCGATCTTTCCAAAATCGAGTCTGGCACCGTCACCGTCGAAGTCGAGGAAATTCCCTTCGCCGCCCTGCGCGACAACATCGACCGTAACTTCCGGCACGTCGCCGAGGCCAAAAATCTGCCCTTTAACGTCCGCTTCTCCGAGGATTTGCCTCACGTCATGGATAGCGATCCCAAGCGCCTCCAGCAAATTCTTAAAAACCTGCTCTCCAACGCCGTCAAGTTCACCGCCCACGGCCAGGTCGAGGTGCGCGTCGCTCTTGCCACCCAAGGTTGGAGTCCTGATCACCCGGTGCTCAGCAAGGCCCAGCAGATCGTCGCCTTCGCCGTCGAGGACACCGGCATCGGCATCGCGCCCGAGAAACAGCGGCTTATCTTTGAAGCCTTTCAACAAGCCGACGCAGGCACATCACGCAAATACGGTGGCACTGGCCTCGGCCTCGCCATCAGCCGCGAACTGGCCGTGCTGCTCGGCGGCGAGATTAAGCTCGCCAGCGTCCACGGACAAGGCAGCAGCTTCACGCTTTACCTGCCCCTTCACTATGCCGGCCCCGACAGCGCCCGCTCGGTGCCAGCTGGCGCCGCCGTGTCGTCCCTCTCGTCCCTGTCCCGCGAACTTCGGGTGCTGCCGGTGGTGCGCGAAGAACGCATCGAGGACGACCGCGGCACCATCACCACGACAGACCCCGTGCTGCTCATCATCGAGGACGACCCGCACTACGCGCGCATTCTCCTGGGCCTGGCTCGCGACAAGGGCTTCAAGGGCATCGTAACGAATAGCGGCGCCATGGGCCTTTCTCTCGCCCGGCAGTTTCGTCCCTCCGCCATCTCGCTGGATATTTTCCTGCCCGACATGCTCGGCTGGACGGTGCTCAACCACCTCAAGCTTGATCCCGCCACGCGCCACATACCGGTGCAAATCGTCAGCTTGGAGGAAGAACGCCAGCACGGCCTCGCCCACGGAGCCTTTTCCTATCTCGTCAAGGCGCCTACCACCCAAGGGCTGGAAGCGGCGTTTGACCGCATCAAGAACTTCACCGCCCCGCGCACCAAGCGCCTGCTCATCGTTGAGGATAACTTCATCGAGCGCCAATCCATCATCGAGTTGCTGGGATACGAAGACATTGACATTGAAGCCGTCGCCACCGGGGCCGAGGCGTTGGCAGCGATGCTCGATGGGGGCTTCGACTGCGTGGTGCTGGATCTGCGTTTGCCCGACATGAGCGGCTTCGAGTTGCTCGAAAAAGTCCGCGCCGAACCAGCCCTGGCCGACCTGCCCGTGGTTGTCTTCACCGGCAAAGACCTGACCGCCGACGAGCAGACGCAGCTCAAGACAATGGCCAAGAGCATCGTCCTCAAAGACGTCCAATCCCCTGAGCGGCTGCTCGACGAGACCGCGCTCTTCCTGCACCGCGTCGTCAGCGATCTGCCGGCGGCAAAGCAGGCCATGCTCGAACGGCTCCACGGCTCCAAGGAAGTCCTGCGCCACCGCAAAGTGCTCGTGGTCGATGACGACGCGCGCAACATTTTCGCCCTGACCTCTCTGCTTGAGAACCAGGAGATGGAGGTAATCAGCGCGACCAATGGCCGCAACGCCATCGACCTCATCCAAAAAACGCCCGGCCTGAGCCTCGTGCTCATGGACATCATGATGCCCGACATGGACGGCTACGAGACGATGCGCGAAATCCGCCAGGACCCCAAGTTCCGCAGACTGCCGATCCTCGCCCTCACCGCCAAAGCGATGAAAGGCGACCGCGAGAAGTGCCTCGAAGCCGGCGCGAGCGATTACATCGCGAAGCCGGTGAACACCGACCAACTCCTCTCGCTCATGCGCGTATGGCTCTTCCGCTGAACATGAACATGAAGATGAACCTCCTCACCGCTCCGTCCGACATTCAGAGACAGACTCCGCCCGCTCCGCCGGCGGCGGAGTCCCCTGTCCTCGACACTCCGGTCAACATTCTGATCGTGGACGACGAGCCGAGAAACCTCACCGTGCTCGAAAGCCTCCTCGAGAATCCCGGCTACCGGATCGTCCGCGCGGAATCCGCGAACCTGGCGCTGCTCGCGCTGGTGGTCGATGAGTTCGCGCTCCTGATTCTGGACATCCAGATGCCGGGTATGAGCGGCTTCGAACTGGCCCTGATGATCAAGGAGCGCAAGAAGACCGCCTCGGTGCCGATCATCTTCCTCACCGCCTACTACAATGAAGACCAGCACGTGCTCGAAGGCTACGGCAGCGGCGCGGTGGATTACCTGCACAAGCCGGTGAACCCGGTCATCCTCCGCTCCAAGGTCGCCGTCTTCGCCGAGCTGTATCGCAAGCGTCGCGAGTGCGGCCTGGCGAATCGCGCCCTGCTCGCCGAGGTGGTCCAACGCCGCCACGCCGAGGAGCAGTTGCGCGCCCTCACGCATCGCTTGGTGCAGCTGCAGGAAATCGAGCGCGGGCGTGTGGCGCTCGAATTGCACGACAACCTTACGCAGCCTTTCTGCGCTGTCATCCTCCGCTGGCAGGCGTTGGCGGAAAAACTGCCGGCGCGCGGCACGGCGGAACGGGCCGAGTTGACGAAACTCAGCGAACTGCTCGCCCGGAATGTCGATGCATTGCAACGCATCGGCCGCAATCTGCTGCCCAGTGTTTTGGAACATTTGGGTCTGGTTCCCGTCCTGCGCAGTGAAAGCGCGGAGTTCGCGGAACGAACCGGCGTGCCCGTCAAGGCGACCTGCGGGCCGTTGACCGCGCGGCCGACCGCCGAAGTCGAGTTGGCCTTCTACCGCATCCTCCAGGAAGCCTTGAAAAACGTGGAGCGGCACGCCCGCGCCCGCCATGTGACGGTGGACTTGGCGGAGCAGGGCACCATGCTGCGGTTGGTCGTTCAGGACGACGGCCTCGGCTTCGACCCGGATCATCCGCCAGCCGGACAAACCGGGGAGCGCGGCTTCGGTTTGCTCAGCCTGCGCGAGCGGGCGGTTTCCGTGGGCGGCAGTGTCAGCGTCAAATCCGCGCCGGGCAAAGGCACGGCCATCGAGGTGCAGATTCCGTTCGGCTGGTCCGCTGGGCCTGAAAAAACGCAGCCGAATTTAGTAAGATAGAATTCCAATGAACGGCCAAATCCTCCCGGCGCCCCCGACGGTCGGGAGCAAGCGCCGTCAAGCCAGTTTGACCCCGCGGCCCTGAGGCCGGGGGCGCTGTTGACCTCATCCCGCCGGTTTTGGCGCCAGGGCGAACCGGGCGCCGCGAGCCGCGTTGGCGGATCGGGGTCGATCCGCTCCACCTGCCTGCTGAAAACAGCGAAGAAGCAGGTCGGGTAACACCCCAGCGCGCCGCATCGCGGTTTCGGCTATCGTGACTCCGCTATGTCAAACGTCCCCCTCCACTCACCCGCGAAAACCGCCGGCCCGGCCAAGAGCCCCTCCCAAGATGCAGAATCCACCGCGGACCCCACCGTCACGGACGCCATCGAGCCGCCACCGGCCAAACTCCCTGTTTGGCGGATCGCTCTGGGTGCGTTGTCGGCCGTGTTGCTCGTATTCCTGGCGGTGTCCCGCATACAACTCTCCCACCGCGACGAAAGCCTCGTGCAGGGCAAAAATCACGCCGAACAGGCGCAGGACGCCTTCGACGCCCTCAAGGTCCAACTCGACACGGCCAAGGCCGACATGGTCAGGCTGCAGAAAAAAATGGACGAGACCGAAGTCGAGTCGGAGCAGGGAAAACTGACTTCGGCGAAGGAAAAAATCGAAGCGGCGGAACGCCAAAGTCAGCTGGAGAAAAGCCGGGCCACGACGACCGATTTTCGGAAGCAAATGGCGGACGCCCAGGTCGCCGCCATCAACTATCAGGGAAAAACGGAGGTCGCGCTCGCGCAGGCCGCCGTAATGAAGACGCAATGGACCGCCGCCCAAGCGGAAACCGCCCAACTACAGACCTATCTCACGGAGGCCCGCGCCGCGTCCGATGCGTGGCAGGCCAAGTCCGAGAAGGCCGAGAAAGAGATCGAGCGCCTGCAACGAATCCCCGGCCGCAAGTGACCGGCTTGGACCGGGCGCGACGCCCTCTGCTCGCGAAAAGATGCCTAAAGATACGGCGTCTTTCCGGTTGGCGTTCGTCCGCACCGGTCGCCGGGGCGTGTGCTTTTGGTGGATGAAGCAGATCTCCGTCGGGCGAAACCGGCTGATGGAGCAGTTGCGCGAACAGGGGCGACGGATCGAAAGGCTCTCCAAAATCGAGCACGGTCTCATCAAGGAAGTTCACCCCCAGGTCGGCGAAATCAAGCAGGGCCTCTATGAAATAATCGCGGCCGTGAACGAGAATGCCGGGGGAATCGTCACCGCCGTGCGGAACAACGTCGGACGGGGGATTCCCGCCGGCCGAAAACAAAAAACCGATGCGTCGGCACGCGCCGGCCGCCGGGAGGCGCCGCGACATTGACGAATCCGGAAGGCGGCGGTTGCCCGCGAAACACGCGAAAGCACGCGAATGGAAACCGGATAAACCATCCGACCACCGGTAGGTTAAATCGGGGATCGAAAAAACGAAGCCGTCGCGCACCTCCGCGATTCGGGTTCGTTCGCGCGATTCGCGGGCCCTTTTATGCACAGTCCCGGCTGACACCAACATCTCATAAAAGTCAGACTTTTGGAATCGAGGGTAGAGCCGGGACCTCCGGGCCCGGCTTGGAGGGGGCCGCATCCCACTCCCGTCGGGCCCCCGTCGGGCCCGGAGGTCCCGACGCCACCCCATGTCTGATTTTGACTAGCCGGCGGTGTTAACGTTGGATTTAGCGCTCAACTGCCGGCGCTCGGAGCTCAACTGCATTTCTTCAACTTAACCCCGGGGTAGGGTAATACCCCATCGCTATTGCCGCCGCCCTAGCGTTTAATCCTAGAGGACGGACGTCGCACATCGGTGGGACGCAGCCGCGTGACCGCATCGAGACCGGCGGCCGGGAGGACGAATCCATTCCAGCTATCTCCGCTTTCACCCAAACATGATCCACATCTCGCAGGAAACTTTCACCCGCCGTCCGCTTCGCGCGGCGGGGGGGAGAATGTCGTCCGGCCTCTAGTCATGCCGAAAAAACGCAAAGTCGTCGCGCGGTCAGCGGCTCCCGCCAAGGCCCCTCGTCGTGGGGTTACATTTGCGGCCGAAGTGCGGTTTCCGATTGTCGGGGTGGGCGCCTCGGCGGGCGGTTTGGAAGCCTTCACGAAGCTCCTGCGCCGGGTGCCGGTCGATACGGGGATGGGTTTCGTGTTGGTGCAGCATCTCGATCCGGCGCATGAGAGCGCTTTGGCCCGCCTGCTCGCGGGCGCGACGGCCATGCCGGTGCGGGAAGCGGGCAACCGGATGCGGGTGGAGCCGAACCATGTCTACGTGATCCCGCCCAACACGAGTCTGAGTATCGCGAAGGGCGTGCTGCGACTGCATCCCCGGGCCCCGGCCGGGAAGGTCCTGCGCTCGATCGATCATTTCTTGGAGTCGCTGGCCAAAGACCGCCGCACGCTCGCGATCGGGGTCGTTCTCTCCGGCACAGCGAGCGACGGCACGGCGGGCTTGGCAGCGATCAAGGCCGCCGGCGGAGTGACCTTCGCACAGGATAACTCCGCCGGCTATCCGTCGATGCCGCAGAGCGCGGTTGCCGCCGGCTGCGTCGATTTCGTCTTGGCGCCGGGCGAGATCGCCAAGGAACTCGCCCGCATCGCCCGGCACCCGTTTGTAGCCGGGCCGGCGCCCGGCCGTCCGGCGAAGGCGGCGGTCCCGACCGATTTTCCGGCGACGGACGGCTACGGGACGATCCTGCAGCTCCTGCGCAGCCACTCGGGCGTCGATTTCTCCCTCTACAAATCGACGACGATCCTGCGCCGGATCATGCGACGCACGGTGTTGAACAAACAAGACTCGCTGGAAAGTTACGCGGTTTTCCTCCGGGGCAACCCTGCGGAGCTCGACGCCCTCTACTCCGATGCGCTCATCGGCGTGACGAGTTTCTTTCGCAATCCCGAGGTCTTCGCGGTGCTCCGGCACAAGGTGTTTCCAAAACTCGCCCGTCAAGGGGACCGCGCCGGGCCGCTGCGGGTGTGGGTGGCCGGCTGCTCGACCGGGCAGGAAGCCTATTCGATCATGATGACGTTCCTTGAGGAAGCGGAACAAATCCCGGGGGCGCGGAAGCTGCAGATTTTTGCAACCGACCTCAACGAGGCGAATCTGGAAATAGCCCGCCTGGGGCTCTACCCCAAGAGCCTGACGGAAGGTCTTTCCCCGGAGCGGCTGAGGCGCTTCTTCGTCGAGGAGCCCGGCGGCTACCGCCTGATCAAATCGATTCGCGAGCGCGTGGTCTTCGCCCGGCAGAATCTGATCGGCGACCCCCCTTTCTCGCGGATGGATTTTATCAGCTGCCGGAACCTGATGATCTACCTCGAGCCGGGCGCGCAGAAGCGGGTGCTGTCGACGTTTCACTACGCGCTCGAACCGTCGGGCTGCCTGCTGCTGGGCGCGTCGGAGTCGATCGGAGGTTTCGCCGACCTGTTCGCGCCGCTGGACAAGAAGCAGAAACTTTTCTCCCGGAAAGCCGCGCCGACGCCGGCGTTCCGCGCGCCCGCACGGAAGGAAGCCGGCCCGTTGCGTTCGCCCGGGACGACGCCGCGCCTTTCGCCCGCGGCGGGAAACCCGCCGGTGGTTCCCGCCGCATTCCCCGTCGAGCTCAGCGCGGAGCGCGAGGCCGACCGGGTCGTGGTCAACCGGTTCGCGCCACCGGGCGTGCTGATCAGCGCCGACCTGCAGGTGCTGCAATTCCGGGGTGCGACCGGCGCGTTTCTTGAGCTGGCCCCGGGCAAACCGTCGTTCGACCTGCTCAAGATGGCGCGCCCGGGGCTGATGCTGCCGTTGCGCTCCGCCATCAATCGCGCGAAGCAGGAAAACGGCCCCGTGCGGATCACCGGGGTCTCGTTCGGTGAAGGCGGAAAATCCGGGCCGGTCACGCTCGAGGTCGTGCCGCTGCGAAATCTGCAGGACCGTTGTTTCCTCGTGCTGTTTGAAGCGGCGGGGGCGCCGCCCGGACCGTCCGGCGAGGCCGACGCCGCGATTTCGGCGAAGGCCGCCGGGGACTCCGGTCGGGTCGCCGGGCTCGAACGGGATCTCGGAGAGATGCGGGACTATCTCCATTCGGTTCAATCCGATCAGGAGGCGGCCAACGAAGAGTTGCAGGCCTCCAACCAAGAGGGCCAGTCGGCCAACGAGGAACTCCAGAGCCTCAACGAAGAGTTGGAGACGTCGAGGGAGGAGTTGGAGTCCACCAACGAGGAACTCACGACCGTCAATGATGAGATGGTCGGCCGGAACGCGGAGTTGAACCGACTAAACGGCGACCTGACCAATCTGCAGGCTTCGACCAGGCTCGCGATTTTGCTGTTGGGCCGGGACCTTTCGATCCGGCGCTTTACCCCGCAGGCCGGGAAAAAGTTTAGCCTGCTCCCGACCGATATCGGCCGGTCGTTCGGCGCGGTGCGGCACACCCTGCAGGTCTCCGATTTGGAGACGGTGATCGCGGAGGTCATCGCCAAAGGCCGGGAATGCGAACGGGAGATCCGTGACCAAGACGGGCGTTGGTATTCGCTGCGCGTGCGCCCCTACCTGACGGCCGAAAACCGGGTGGACGGCGCGGTGCTCGTCTTGTTCGACATCGATGAACTCAAGCGGACGGAGCGGCTGATCTCCGCGGAGCATGAGCACGCCGAGGCGATCGTGCGCACCGTGTTCACGCCGCTGGTCATTTTGGGGGCGGATCTGCGGATAAAATCCGCCAACGATGCGTTCTACCGCAACTTCAAGGTCACGCGGCCGGAAGCCAAGGATCGGCTGATCTTCCAGCTCGGGCGCGGCTCCTGGAATATCCCCCGGCTGCGGCATTTGTTGGAGGAAATCATCCCCCGGAACAATTTCTTCGATGCGTTCGCGCTCACGCAGACCTTCGAGCGGATCGGCCGCCGCAGTTTGCTGCTGAATGCGCGGGTGCTGGACCATGCGGGCGGCAAGCCGAAGGAGATCCTGCTGGGCATTCAGGATGTGACCGAGGTTCTCGCCTTCGAAACCGGGTTGCGCCGCTCGGAGTTGCGGCACCGGCGGCTGTTTGAGGCGGCCAAGGACGGTATCCTGATCCTCGACCCGAAGACGCGGCGCATCACCGAGGCCAATCCCTTCATTGCGAAGTTTCTCGGTTACCCGCGGGGTCAGCTCATCGGGAAAGAGCTGTGGGAAATCGGTCTGCTGAAGGATGAAACCGCCAGCCGGCAGGCGTTTCGCGACCTGAAAAAGAAACGGTTCATCCGTTACGAGGACCTTCCCCTCCAAACCAAGGGCGGCCGGTGCCGGGAAGTGGAATTCGTCGGCAACCTCTACACCGAAGACGGGCTTCCGGTCATCCAGTGCAACGTGCGCGACATCACCGCCCGCAAGCACACCGAGGCGGCGTTGGCGGAGGTGCGGACGCAATTGGCGGTGCACGCGAACGAATTGGACAACGTTGTGGTGGCGCGCACGGCGGAGCTCAGGGCCGCGAACGCGCGGCTGGAAGCCTCGGTCGCGTCGATCCGTCAGGCCCGGGACGAACATCACGAGCTGTTTCTGGAGTCGCAGTTCATGCAGGAAAAACTCCGGCAGTTGACGCGGCAGGTCCTGACCGCGCAGGAAGAGGAGCGGCGCAAGATCAGCCGCGACTTGCATGATGATGTCGTCCAGACGCTCGTGGGCATCAACGTCGAGTTGTCGGCGCTGGGGCAGGCGGCCAAGCGCGGGCCGCGCGCCCTGCAGGCGAAGCTGAAGCTCACCCGACGGCTCGTGGAGAAATCCGTCGACGCCGTGCATCGGTTTGCGCGGGAGTTGCGCCCGGCCGTGCTCGACGATCTCGGACTGATTCCGGCGTTGCAGGCCTATATCAAACTTCTGGCGGAGCGGAAGCACCTGAAAATCAGCCTGACCGCCTTCGCCGGCGTCGACGCCTTGGACAACGCCCGGCGCACCGTGCTCTACCGCGTGGCGCAGGAGGCGCTCACGAATGTCGCCCGTCACGCGCAGGCCCATGTCGTCACGGTGACGCTGCGCAAGCTGCCGGGCGGCGTGTGCCTGGAAGTGCATGACGACGGCATATCGTTCCACGTGCCGCAGGTGCTCTCCCCCAAGGCCAACAAGCGGCTCGGCCTGCTCGGCATGCGGGAGCGCGTGGAGATGGTGGGCGGCCTGCTCGTCATCGCCTCGGCCCGCGGCCAAGGCACGACGGTGCGCGCGGAGATTCCGTGGCGCGATCCCGTCGAAACCAAACCTTTATGAAAAAAATCACCCTATTGTTGGCGGAAGACCACGCCGTGGTCCGGCAGGGCCTGCGGACCTTGCTCGAAGCGGAAGGCAGTTTCGAGATCGTCGGCCAGGCGCAGACCGGCCGGGAGGCGATCGACCTCGCGGCCAAGTTGCGCCCGGACGTCGTGTTGATGGACATCGCCATGCCCGTGCTCAACGGCCTCGAGGCGACGCGGCAAATCCTCGCGAAAACCCCGAGGGCGAAGGTCCTCGTGCTCTCCGCCCACGGCGACGACGAGTATGTCGAGCGGGCGTTGGCCGTCGGGGCGTTGGGATTTCTGGAAAAGCAAACCTCGGCCGACGTGCTCGCCAAGGCGATCCGCGAGGTGGCCGCCGGGAAGACCTATTTCAGCGCGACCATCGCCAAGCGCCGCGCGGACCAGCAGAACCGTTCCTGCGGTCGGGACGGCATCCCGAAGGCCAATCCGACCCGGCTGACCTCGCGTGAGACCGAGGTCTTGCAACTCGTGGCCGAAGGGCAGGCCAACAAGCAGGTCGCGGACACCCTCGGCATCAGCATCAAGACCGTGGAGAAGCACCGGCAGCATCTCATGGACAAGCTCAACATCCACGACACCGCCGGCCTGACCCGCCACGCCATCGCGACGGGCGTGATCGAGAGCCGCATCCAGCTTACCACCGCCTGAATCACCCATGAAAACCAAGAGCCCCAAGTTTCCCTCCCCCGCCACGTCTTTGCCCAAGTGCCGCACCGGCATCCAGGGCCTCGACGAGATCACCGGCGGCGGCCTGCCGCGCGGCCGGCCCACGCTGGTCTGCGGCGGCGCGGGTTGCGGCAAGACCCTGCTCGCGGCGGAATTTCTCGTGCGGGGTGCGACCCAGTTCGGCGAGCCGGGGGTGTTGATGGCCTTCGAGGAGACGGAAAAGGAGCTGACGGCCAATGTCGCTTCCCTCGGCTTCGATCTGGCGGGCCTGGTTCGGCGGAAAAAAATCGTGGTGGACTACGTGCACATCGAGCGCAGCGAAATGCAGGAGAGCGGCGACTATGACTTGGAGGGATTGTTCGTCCGGCTCGGGCACGCGATCGATTCCATCGGCGCCAAGCGCGTGGTGCTCGACACGCTGGAAGTGCTGTTCTCCAGCCTGCCCAACGAGGCCGTCCTGCGCAGCGAGCTGCGTCGGCTTTTCCGCTGGCTCAAGGAGAAGGGCGTGACCGCCGTCATCACCGCCGAGCGCGGAATCGGACAGCTCACGCGCCACGGGCTGGAGGAATACGTCTCCGACTGCGTGATCGTGCTCGATCACCGCGTCAACGATCAGATCGCCACGCGGCATTTGCGCGTGGTGAAGTATCGCGGCGCGCTGCACGGCACGAATGAGTTTCCGTTTCTCATCGGTGACGAGGGCATCAGCGTGCTGCCCATCACCTCGCTGGGGCTGAATCACCATATATCGAGCGAGCGGATTGCCACCGGCATCCCCCGGCTCGACGCGATGCTGGGCGGGCGGGGATTTTTCCGCGGCAGCAGCATCCTGCTCACGGGCACGCCGGGCACCGGCAAGACCATCGTCTCCGCCAACTTTGCCCACGCCGCCTGCAAGCGCGGCGAGCGCGCCCTCTTCTTCTCGTTCGAGGAGTCACCCAATCAAATCATCCGCAACGTGCATTCGATCGGGTTGCGGCTGGAGCCGTGGGTCAAGCGCGGCCTGCTGCGGTTTCATTCGGCGCGGCCCTCGCTTTACGGCTTGGAAATGCATCTCGCCACGATGTTCCGGGAGATTGCCGCGTTCAAACCCGACGTCGTCGTGGTGGATCCCATCACCAGCCTGATGGACTCGGGCACCGCCTCCGAAAGCAAGGGGATGGTGACGCGGCTGATCGACTATTTGAAGGCCGGACAAGTCACCTCGCTGTTCACCAGTCTGACGCAGGGCGGCCACGCGCTCCAACAAAGTGAATCCGCCATGTCCTCGCTCATGGACGCTTGGCTGTTGTTGCAGGACTTTGAAGGCAACGGCGAACGCAATCGCGTGTTCTACGTGCTCAAGGCGCGCGGCATGGCGCACTCGAACCAAATCCGCGAGTTCCTGATTTCAAACCATGGCATCGACATTGTGGATGCCTACATCGGCGCCAGCGGCGTGCTGACCGGCTCCGCCCGCGTGGCGCAAGGGGATCTCGAAAAAGCCGCCGTGCTGGTCAACCAGCAGGAAGCGGCCCGGCTCAAGCGCGAAGTGGAGCGCAAGCGCACGGCGATCGAGCGGCAAATCAGCGGGCTGCGCTCCGAATACGAAGCCGAAGCCGAGGAGCTGCGGCGCATCGCCGAACAGGTCGGCACCAGCACGCTCATGCTGACCACCGAGCGGGCCGCCTCGGGCCGCCTGCGCCAGGCGGATGTCAAGGCGCCGGACATCACCCGCAACCGCGCCGGCCGCATCGGGAGGGCGAATTGATGAAAGCCAAAAAGACTAAAAAGCCCGGCGCCGCTCTCCGCCGGCCTTCGCCGATCTGGCAACTGCGCCTCTACGTCACCGGCCAGACGCAACGGTCGCAGACGGCGCTCTCGAACCTCAAAGAGGTTTGCGAAGCCCATCTCGAAGCCCGCTATCGCATCACCGTCGTCGATCTGTTGAAGCAGCCGCAACTGGCCAAGGGCGACCAAATCCTCGCCATTCCCACCGTCGTCCGAAAATTGCCGAGGCCCATGCGCACCGTCATCGGTAACCTTTCCAATCTCGATCGCGTGCTCGTCGGTCTGGATTTGCAGCGCACAGCGAAACCATGACCAACGCCGTGAAACCAAAAAAAGTCTCCCGCGCGCCATCGGTCGCAAAAAAATCGCGGTCCGCCCCGACCGTGCCCAAAATCATTCTCCGCCTGTTCGTAGCGGGGAACACGGCCCGGTCGCAGCAGGCGATTCTCCGGGTCCGGGAGGTGTGCCAAGGGCCGCCGCACGACTGCTGTGAACTGGAGGTCGTCGACATTTACCAGCAGCCGAAACTCGCGCGGAAGAACCAGATCGTCGCCACGCCGACGCTCATCAAAACCATGCCAAACCCCGTGCGCCGGTTCATCGGGAATCTGCTGAACTCCGACGGCCTCTACCTCGAACTCAACCTGATCCCCAAAGGTAAAGTGATCCTTTGAAAACCGCCCCACGCCCGAAGCCCTCCGCCGAACTCAGCGGGCTGCGCGCCCGCCTGGCCGAGGCGGACGAGACCTTGCGCGCGATCCGCACGGGCGAAGTGGATGCGGTCGTGACCTTCGGCAAGGCGGGCCTGCAAGTCTTCACGCTGCAAGGGGCCGACCACGGCTACCGCGCGCTCATCGAGTCCATGAACGAAGGCGCGCTCACGCTGACGAAGAACAAGACGATTCTCTACGCGAATTCGTATTTCGCCCGCCTCGTCAAACATCCGCTGCAAAAGGTTATCGGCGGTTCCTTCCGCCGTTTTCTTTCCCCAAAAGACCGCGCCAGCCTCCAAGCGGTGATAATCCGGGCCGACCGCGCCGGCGCAAAAGTGCAAGTGCAACTCAAGGCCGGCGACGGCGCGCTCATCGCGGTGCAGATCTCGCTGCGCCCGCTCGCGGCCAACGGGGCCAAAAGCGCGACCATCGGTATGGTGGTGACGGATATGACGGAGGCGCGGCGCAGCGAGGAAATGCTCCGGGCGCTCACGCACCGCGTGGTGCAGGCCCAGGAAGCCGAGCGCGGGCGGGTGGCCTTCGAACTGCATGACCATATCACCCAACTGCTCTGCGCGCTTATGTTTCGCAGCCAGTCGCTCGTCGCCATGCTGGCCCGCCAAGGCGGCCGGCCGGCCACCGAGGCGGTGGCGCTCCGCGCCCAGTTGGGCGCGGCGGCGGACGAAGTGGAACGCATCTCGCGTAATCTCCGGCCCGGCGTGCTTGAGCATCTCGGTCTGGTGGCGGCCGTGCGGGCGGCCTGCACCGAGTTCTCCAATCGCACCAATGTCCCGGTGCGGCTGACGTGGGTGGAGTTGGCCGGTCGTCTTTCCGAAAATCATGAGCTGACGCTTTACCGGATCTTGCAGGAAGGACTGAAGAATGTGGAGCGGCACGCCCGGGCCGGCCGGGTGATCGTGCGCCTGTCGCAGCCCCGCGGCTTCGTGCGGCTGACGATTCGGGACGACGGGGTGGGTTTCGATTTACAGGCCGGAGGGCGCCGGGGAAAAGCCCGGGGCGGCCTCGGGCTTCTGGGCATGCGCGAGCGGGCAAACTACGTGAGCGGCGTCCTGAAGCTCCAATCCCGGCGCGGTGTCGGCACCGCCATCGAAGCGCTCATTCCCGCCGAGCCGGGACCGCCCGCGGCGAAGTGATCCGACCCCGTTACCGGGGTCACGCGCACACGGCCCGGAGCCCGGCCTCGGGCCGGAAGTCTTCCAGCCAGACGAGCGGCCGGGCGTCGGCCGCGAATTCGGCGAAGGACTCCGCCAACAGCACGCGGAGGCTTTCGCGGGCGCGGGCGATGCGGCTTTTCACCGTGCCGACGTTGATGCCGAGTTCGCGTCCGATCGCCACATAGGAACGCCGCTGCGTGTTGCGCAACGTCAGGACCTCGCGCTTGCTCGCGTCGAGGCGCGTCATGCATTGCTCGACGAGTTCGGAAAATTCGTTGGTGACCGCTTCCCGTGCCGGACTCGCCGCGTCCGATGCGATGAGATCCGCGAACGAGGACGCGTTGGAGTCGCTGAGGGGGCTGTCGATGGAGAACCGGGCGTGCTGGTGCCGGCGGCAACCATGCCAGTAGCGGTTGCGGGAAAGGTTGAGCGCGATGCGGTGCAGCCAGGTGGCCAAAGAGGATTCCCCGCGAAATTTGGCGAGGCCCCGGTGGGCGCGGATAAACGTATCCTGACTGATCTCCTCGGCGTCCGCCCGGTTTTTCAGCGCGGAGTAGGCGACGTTGAACATGCGCTCGCGGTAGCGACCCACGATTTCGACGAACGCGGTTTCGTCGCCGGCGTTGAAGCGGAGGACGAGGGCCGCGTCGTAAAGACCCTCGGCTCGCGCCGATTCGGCGCGCTTGGTGCTGTCGGGTTGGGTGCGGGAAAGACGGTAGGAAGACGATGGTTCGGTGTTGGAGATCATGCCGCAAGCTAACCGAAGCGGGTTGCGGCAGACATGGGGTGTTGTGCTACGTGGGGTGGTATTTCGTTTCGGCGGCGGGGCTTTTCCCCTCTGGGAAATCGGTAAAATACCATTCGGAAACTTTCGTCGCGGCGGATGAAAACGGAGGTGATTAAATCGGTGTCTCGGAGCCACGGGGAAACGAATTTGACCGCCGATCGCTTTCGCCAGCGGGCGAAATTTCGGAAGGCGGCTCCGGCTCATCGCCTGCGCAGCGAGAGAACGGGGCCCGCTCATCGCCGCCGATCGTCCGGAGCGAGAAGCGCGGAGGCGGAACGGGCGGTGGGCACAGTTTCAATCACACCCGATGAAAACACCGTCGGGTAGGTTTTCGCCCCATATCGTAATCTGCGATGTCGGCGTAATCTGGCATCTCAACCATGAATACAAAAAATCTAGTCGTCCTGCTTGTTTTAACCGCCAGCCCAATCCTGATCTTCGCGTCGCACGAGACGGATCGCAAGATCGAGGCCGCCGCGAAATCTTCCTACAACTACCGCACCGTCCTCGAAGATAACGTGAAGGTGAAAGCGCACGACGGCGTCGTCACGCTCACCGGCACGGTGGAGGACAGCGGCGACAAGGCGCTCGCCGCCGATACCGTGGAAAACCTCCCGGGCGTCACCAGCGTGAAAAATGAAATCAAAATCAAGCCCACCTATCCCGAGCATTCGGACGCATGGATGGCCTTCAAGGTCCGCGGTCGCCTGCTGGTCAAGGCCAACGTCAGTGCCACGACCACGAAGGTCGCGGTGCAGGACGGCGTCGTGACCTTGAGCGGCACCGCCGACAATGTGGCCCAAAAGGAGCTGACGGCAATCTACGCCGGCGAGATCGATTGGGTTAAATCGGTCAAGAACGACATCGTCGTGAAAGAGATGACCGGGAACCGCGAGACCATGGGCGAGAAGATCGACGACGCCTCGATCACGACCCAGGTGAAGTATGCGCTTCTCAGCCACAAATCCACGAGCGCGGTCAAGACCAAGGTAACAACGGTCGACGGCGTGATCATGATCTCAGGGGAAGCGGCCTCCGAAGCGGAGAAATCACTGGTCACCAAGCTCGCCTCGGATGTCCGCGGCCAGAAGAGCGTCACCAACAACATGACGGTCAAAAGCTGAACGTCCGCCTCCGCCACGCCGGGAAGAACGACCAAGCCCATGCGTCCGAAAGTAAAAAACCGCCCCGCCGGGGCCGGCGAATCCGCCCCCGACGTCAAATCCGTGATGCGGCATGACGTGACCAATCCCACCGCCTCCGCCTCCGCCGCCTCGCGGCTCCGGATGAGGGCAAAGCAGCCCGTCGCCAGCCCGTCGATCCACGCGCTGCACCACGTGCCGCGCGGGGATCAGGCTTAAGACGCACAGCCCGCGAAAAGCCACCCATGAAAACCAATATCGGATTGAACGACGAGGCCCGCTTCGAGATCGGCCAGATCCTCAACCTCATCCTCGCCGACGAGTCCGTGATCTATGCGACGACCCGGGACTACCACTGGAACGTCACCGGCGCGGACTTCCGCAGCCTGCACCTGCAGTTTGAAGAACAGTATACGCATATCGCGGAATGGATCGACGACGTGGCCGAGCGCGCCCGGTCCATCGGTTGCGGCGCGCGCGGAAGCTGGGCGGACCTGAGCAAGGCCGCGCGTTGCTCCGCCGATCCCGGGATCGGTCTGCCGGCGGAGCACATGCTCGCCGAATTGCTGGCGCTCCACGAAGAAATGATCGTGCAGCTCCGCGCCGACAGCGAGGCGTGCGGGGCAAAATTCAAGGATGCCGGCACCGCCGACTTCCTGACGGGCCTGATGGAGCGGCACGAGAAAGCCGCGTGGATGCTCCGAGCCCAACTCGAAACCGAGGAAGAAGAGGCCGGTTGAGGCCCTTTTCCGCCTTATTCCAATGAACAAAATCCTATCCATCGTCCTCCTCGCCGGCGGCATCGTGCTGATCGGCTACGGTGTCAGCGCCTCGGAATCGCTCGGCTCCGACTTCTCGCGTTTCTTCACCGGATCGCCGACCGACAAAACCATCTGGCTGATGATCGGCGGCATTGTCGCCGCCGCCATCGGCGCCGGCGGTCTCATCCGGGGTGGAAGCTCCACTTCGTAAACCGGCGGTTTCCCAACCGCAGGTTTTCCTACCCATGAACTCAAATAAAATCAAATTCACCGCCCGGCACGCCACCGCTCTGGTCGCCGGCGTGATCCTCTCGACCTTCGCGATCGCCACTTCCGGTTGCCTCGCCGTCGCGGCCGGCGCAGGCGCCGGAGCCACCGTGGCCTATATGCGCGGCGATCTCGATACGACCCTCAACGGTAGCTTTGACAAAGCTGTGCGGGCCGCAAACAGGACCATCGACCAGCTCCGGTTGGTCAAGGTGAGCGAGAACAAGGACGCGCTCCAGGCGACGATCATCGCACGGAATGCGGCCGACAAAAAGATCGAGCTGCACATCGCGCGCATGGCCGACGATGCGACGAAGCTGAAGATCCGCGTCGGCACGTTCGGCGACGATATGCTGCAGACCGAGATCCTCGCGAAGATCAGATCCAACCTCTGAGGCCTCCGGGCTCACAAATCCCATGCTCAACTACGCCGTGGCTTTTCTCCTGATCGCGCTCATCGCCGGCATCCTCGGCTTCGGCGTCATTGCCGGCACGGCGGCCGAAATCGCCAAGGTGCTCTTCGTGATCTTCCTCGTTCTCTTCGTCATCTCCCTTTTCCGCGGCGGCAAGCCGCGTTCCTAAATCCTCCGGTCGCCGGTCCAACGGCGGCCATCGTGTCTCTTTCTCCCTCTCCGCTTTATTCCTATGAAAACCAACGATACCACCACCCACACGCCCAAAGAACTTCTGACGGAGCTGCAAGCCCTCGTCTCGGAAGCCGAAACCATGATGGCCGATTCGCTCTCCGAGCACTCGGCCGAGGCCGTCAGTAAACTGCGCGAGCGCTTCGCGGCCGCGCAGGAACGTCTCTGCGAAGTCTACGACGGCGCGCGCAAGCGCGCGGTCGCCGGCGCCAAAGTCACCGATACGGCCATCCGGGAGAATCCCTACCAGTCCCTGGCCATCGCGGCCGGCGTCGGGATTCTCGTCGGGGTGCTCCTCGGCCGCCGTAGCAATTAAACTCCGCCACCATGGACAAAGTCTCCTCCGGTCCCGCGGGTTTCCTCGGGTCGTTCCGCGCCCTCGCAGACATTCTGCTGTCTTCCGTGCAGGACCGGATCGAGCTTTTTTCCGTCGAATTGCAGGAGGAGAAATTCCGCCTGATCCAGATTTTCGTTTGGATCTGTGCGGCCGTCTTCACCGGCATGATGGCGATCACATTCGCCAGTCTCACATTGGTTTATCTCCTGTGGGAGAGCGCGCGGCTGGCCGCGCTGGGCGGGTTGACGCTACTCTACACGGGCGCTCTGGTCTCGATCGTCGTGGCCTTCCGAAGCTACATCGCGCGGCAACCGCGGCCCTTCGAGGCCACGCGGCAGGAACTCGCCGAAGACCGCTCATGTATTCGCAACGCGAGCTGAGGCGCTTGGCGGCCCACAAGGCGACGCTCCGGTGCCGCATCGCGGCACGGCGGTTTGACTGCGCCGATACGGTCGGGCGCTTGGCGCGGCCTTTGTCTTGGTTTGAGCGGGTCTTGGCCCTGTGTCGTAGGATCGCCCCCTTGGCGGCGTTGCCCTTGGTCGTGGTAGCGATGCGCATGGCGTTTCCCCGCTCGAAGATCCTGACCTCGTTGTTGCAGTGGGGTCCGTCGATTCTGGGGGCATGGCGCGGAGCCGGCGCGGCGTTCGGATCGGGCAGGAAGCCGGGTGGGAAGTCGCAGTGGTAGAGCTGGCCCTTATTCCAGCCGGCGTTCGGCACTCCCAGGCGTCTTCGTAGGAGGGTAGCGGTTGCCCGCGAAACCCGCGAAAGAACGCGAATCATAACCGGATAAACAATCCGACCCCTGAGAGGTTGTATCAACGTCACCCGGTTTTTAGACTTCGGGCGGATTGAGGTAGAGCCGGGACCTCCGGGCCCGGCTGAAGGGGTGGCGCCTACCAATCCCGTCGGGCCCGGAGGTCCCGACGCCACCTTGAAGAGGCCAAATTCATCAGCCGGTGGTCTTAGACCAAGAATCGAGGAAACTAAGGCGTCCCTGCATCTCCGCGATTCGCGTTCATTCACGCAATTCGCGGGCCCTCTTCTGCATCGGTCCGGCTATGGGACGCTTTTTTGTCTGCAGGCGGCCAGATAGAAGCAGAAAAGCCTCGCCGGTGGCATCGGGACCTCCGGGCCCGACGGGATTGGTGGGATGCGACCCGGTAGCCGGGCCCTCAGGTCCCGGCTCTCCCTTCAATCCCCGAAGGGCTCAAAATCAAAGTGCCGGCCGTGATTACGCGGCCCGGCGTTTCGCCGCGTGAGCACGGCGACCGGCGGCGAACATCAGGGCGAGGCCCGCGACGATCGCGGCGTAGGTGGAGGGCTCGGGGATCGCCGAGGGAACGGTGATCTGATTCGCATCCAAGGTGACGGCTCCGTTGAGCGCAAAGACGCGGCCATTGAGACTGGCACCGGTGTTGAGCGTATTGCTGGCCAAGGCGACGATTGTGCCGGCAAACGATGCGCCGGTGCCGAGGGTGGCGGAACTACCGACTTGAAACCAGAGGTTACTCGCCGTGGCGCCGTTGGTGAAGTTAAAGGTGACGGTGCCGGTCGAAATGAGCGTGGAGCCGATTTGGAAAACGAAGCGCGGATTGGCCTGGTTCATGCCATCGAGCGTAAGCACACCCGTCGTGAACGCAGCCGCGGCGTTGTATTTGAAAACGCCGGGTTGCAGGGTGAGGCCGGTGAGGTCCTGGCCGGTGCGGTTCGAGGTGGGGGTAAGGCCCGCAAGTTGGTTGTAGGCGGTGGTCGCGTCGGCATTGGCTTGGATCGCGGCGGAGTCGTTGATGTGAATCGAGCCGCTGGTGAAGTTTGCGGCAGTGAGGCCGGTGACCGAGGTGCCGGGGCTGAGACCGAGGCCGCCACTTGCGCCGGAAATGACGGTGGCACCGGTGCTGGTAATCGTGGTGTTGCCGAGCACGGCGAAATTGGCCGCCGTGCCGAGCACAATGGTCTGGGCCCGGCCTAAAACCAGCGAGCCCGCGAAAAGGCCGGCAAGCACCAAGGCATGGACCGAGCGGAGAGCGGATGCAGGGAGTGAGATCATCGGGAATGTGCTGCGTGCATAAAGGGTCGGGTTGAACGAGGGACACTACGCTTTCCGCCCGTTACGCTCAATGGGGCGTAACCCTACCGGCTTTGATCTGAGGCCGCTGAAGTTCGCTCCAGGTTGTCGAGGAGCCGACGCGACGGGGTGGTGCGCCCGAGGCCCCAGCCGATGGCGGCGAGCAACGGGCCGGTCGCGAGGAAAAGCATATCGTAGAGGAACTCGTGGGGGTGGCCGGGTCGCACGTGATGCAGACCGAGGAGATGATGGTTGATAAGTCCCTCGGTGAAATTGAACGCACCCCAGCCGGCGAGCATCGCGCCGCCAAGCAGGCGCCCGGACCACAGGGACACCGGCGGGCACGCGGCACGGAAAAGCAGCACGACGCCGGAAATGGTGAGCAGCCAAACGGAGAAATGGAACCAACCGTCCTGGGTATTCTGCAGCTGGAGCGCGGCGATCGAGTCCGGTTGGCAGGTGGCGGTGGTGCAGACGACATGGTGCCAGCCGAGGATCTGATGGAAGACGATGCCGTCGAAGAAGCCGCCGAGACCGAGCCCGAGAACGAGGCCGGCGCGGACGAGCGGAGAGAAGAGAGGCGATGGTTTCATCCGTGGTTGGGGAAGGCGGCGATGTCGGACTGTTTTTGAGGCGAGGAGGGCAACGCGGGCGGCGGCGCCCGGCGCGAATTCTGGGCGAGCGAGCACGGCCGAGGTCGTGTCGGTGTCGTAGATTTCCGTGAGGGCGAGCCCGGCCGTGCTGTTGGGACGGACCATGCT
>ENA-ORBV01005360-ORBV01005360.1-microbial-mat-metagenome-genome-assembly--contig:-NODE-5360-length-23696-cov-8.038528_pt1 | contig 23696 bp, 18 predicted proteins | sample MGYA00237777_ERZ505514 | MGnify/ENA primary metagenome ERZ505514 (study PRJEB26160, sample SAMN06269048) | microbial mat metagenome | isolation source: Oligotrophic lake microbial mat | place... | reverse complement strand
TTCAAGCAGAAGACGGCATACGAGATTCGCCTTAGTCTCGTGGGCTCGGAGATGTGTATAAGAGACAGGTCTAATATTGCTGATCTTTTCACTTGCAATCGCACCATTTTGGAATTGAAACAAACTTGACCCCGACCGGGCGGAAAGTAGCGACTACTTGCAATCGCACCATTTTGGAATTGAAACTAGATTTCAGACTCAACCTTCTCAAGTTGCTCGAACTTGCAATCGCACCATTTTGGAATTGAAACTCATCATGGACGTGCAACAAAACAGGCATTCCGGGCGCTTGCAATCGCACCATTTTGGAATTGAAACTGCTCGACGTTTTGGATTATGCTTTCAACGCTAATTGCTTGCAATCGCACCATTTTGGAATTGAAACAATCCAAACTAAAATCTGAATCCAGGGATGGAGACTCTTGCAATCGCACCATTTTGGAATTGAAACAACTAACAAGCACGTCGCGGTCTTGAACACTTAGCGCTTGCAATCGCACCATTTTGGAATTGAAACTCTTGTATTTTTCTCCGTGCCAATGTGTTATTTTGTACTTGCAATCGCACCATTTTGGAATTGAAACAATCCAGATTGCCTTTATAATTGTTTACGATTTTTTCTTGCAATCGCACCATTTTGGAATTGAAACATATTTCTGTTGGGAAATCCTCAAAGAATTTGGTGGCTTGCAATCGCACCATTTTGGAATTGAAACAACCTAATCTCCGTAAAACTTCTGTTCGGTTGTCACTTGCAATCGCACCATTTTGGAATTGAAACACCTAAATTTGTAGTTGCGGACGACTGTGGCCTTGACTTGCAATCGCACCATTTTGGAATTGAAACACTAAATTCGGGAGAAAAGTAATCAGTCTAGGCTTCCTTGCAATCGCACCATTTTGGAATTGAAACTTGTTAAATACAATGTGACTGTGTTGAATAATCATAACTTGCAATCGCACCATTTTGGAATTGAAACCGGGCGGCGGCGCGAATTATCAAACGTGGAAGGATCTTGCAATCGCACCATTTTGGAATTGAAACGGAAGAGCAGGGCGGGGGAAGCCTCGCCCTGCAAATCTTGCAATCGCACCATTTTGGAATTGAAACCGTTCGTACTCAAAGCGAACGGAACACTTACAGCGTCTTGCAATCGCACCATTTTGGAATTGAAACCTTCTTTGCAAAGATGGATTCACCGTGCTGCTCGAGACTTGCAATCGCACCATTTTGGAATTGAAACCGGCACACGGTTTTGAATTGTGCCCAGGTATTTGTCACTTGCAATCGCACCATTTTGGAATTGAAACCTCTTTTGCGGCGGGAGCTTTGCCCGTTTTAAATCTCTTGCAATCGCACCATTTTGGAATTGAAACAAAAGACGTAGTACAAAAGCGCATAAACGCTCTTCTTGCAATCGCACCATTTTGGAATTGAAACAAGTAAAACATTGACCTAGGGCCAATTTCAAATGACCTTGCAATCGCACCATTTTGGAATTGAAACTTTTTTTTTGCCCGCCGCGCCGGGGCTTGGTTTCTGCCTTGCAATCGCACCATTTTGGAATTGAAACTCGGGATTGTCGCCGGGTTGAAAGTCGTGACAGTACTTGCAATCGCACCATTTTGGAATTGAAACTTTCGGCGCGGTCCAGAGGTGTCATGCGCTCGAAGTCTTGCAATCGCACCATTTTGGAATTGAAACTGAACACGAAGCATCTTTCTACGCCCTCTGCAAAATCTTGCAATCGCACCATTTTGGAATTGAAACTCCGTACTCAACCTTGACCAACGCGGTCATGGTGTCTTGCAATCGCACCATTTTGGAATTGAAACCTTGAAGAGAACTGGCAAAAAATAATGATCTACTTCTTGCAATCGCACCATTTTGGAATTGAAACGCCTCAACAACTGATAAAACACTGTTTACACGCGACGCTTGCAATCGCACCATTTTGGAATTGAAACAGCCCGACGTCATGGCTACCTTGCTCGCTCAGGCCTTGCAATCGCACCATTTTGGAATTGAAACGTCGTCGTAGATTTTGACGTAGGCGGCCGTTTGACTTGCAATCGCACCATTTTGGAATTGAAACACGGCATTAGCGTCGGCGGCGGCTCAAACATTTCTTTCTTGCAATCGCACCATTTTGGAATTGAAACATAACATAGCGGATATATGACCCCTAAAAACCCCCCCGCTTGCAATCGCACCATTTTGGAATTGAAACTCTCTCCGCTTACGCGGGAAGGTAGGTATCTCATTTCTTGCAATCGCACCATTTTGGAATTGAAACATAGTTACAGGATTATCTCCTCCAACCACAAAGCCCTTGCAATCGCACCATTTTGGAATTGAAACTCGTTCCGACTGCGACCTCTGCGGATGATGCGTCACTTGCAATCGCACCATTTTGGAATTGAAACCTTTTCGGTAGGTATTGTGCTTGCAAGGCTTTCTACTTGCAATCGCACCATTTTGGAATTGAAACTCAGGTTGAAGTTCTGTGCCCGTGTAAGCGCACTCTTGCAATCGCACCATTTTGGAATTGAAACATTTGGTACAGCGTTCATAAAAACCATACCGCGCTTTCTTGCAATCGCACCATTTTGGAATTGAAACAACAAGCAAGAGGTAGAATCGGCCCGCGAAGATGTCTTGCAATCGCACCATTTTGGAATTGAAACAACGATCTGAAAGCCTTGTTTGCAAACGCGGTCTTCTTGCAATCGCACCATTTTGGAATTGAAACAACGGAAAACATTGCCCCCCGCCTCGTTGTCGCTCACTTGCAATCGCACCATTTTGGAATTGAAACACTATTGCTTGACAAAGTAGACTTCAAAGATGACGACTTGCAATCGCACCATTTTGGAATTGAAACAACTTTGACCGAAGGCACATCCCCCTGTCCCCATACCTTGCAATCGCACCATTTTGGAATTGAAACGGGGTACAAAAACGCATTGTCGGTTCTGAAGGATAACCTTGCAATCGCACCATTTTGGAATTGAAACCAATTGCACCGACCGCGCTAATCGCGCAAACGGACGCTTGCAATCGCACCATTTTGGAATTGAAACGTCTTTGGCAGCACTGTAAGACGACGTAGCTACTGCACTTGCAATCGCACCATTTTGGAATTGAAACTACCGAACTGAACACTATCCCCGCATTTTTCAGGTCTTGCAATCGCACCATTTTGGAATTGAAACACCCTTCAGGAGCGGGAGAAGGCCCATCGTGTTTTCCTTGCAATCGCACCATTTTGGAATTGAAACCACATCTGATCGCATAGCAACCCACCCGGCTATGCCGGCTTGCAATCGCACCATTTTGGAATTGAAACACAAACACGACGGCAAACGCCTAAACGCGGGCTAGATCTTGCAATCGCACCATTTTGGAATTGAAACGTCCTCAATTTGTTGTTGTCCCATGTTTAAAGTTTCTTGCAATCGCACCATTTTGGAATTGAAACGCGTAGGCTACGCCATGGGTGTTAGGGAGTTTGAACTTGCAATCGCACCATTTTGGAATTGAAACTGGATCGGAAGTTGAACGTCGGGGGGTTCAAATTTTACTTGCAATCGCACCATTTTGGAATTGAAACCTTATGTTGCAATTGCTTTCCCCGCCAGCACTGCCCCTTGCAATCGCACCATTTTGGAATTGAAACTTCCTTTCGTGCCCAAAACCCTTAATAGGGCTTTTTGCTTGCAATCGCACCATTTTGGAATTGAAACTTCAGATCGCAAGTGATGCGCCAGCCTCCTATCTCTACTTGCAATCGCACCATTTTGGAATTGAAACGCGGATTCTTTGAATTTTTCCCGTCCGAAATGTTGGCTTGCAATCGCACCATTTTGGAATTGAAACTCGCTTACCCGCTCGACCTTTGGAAAAACCACCTCGCTTGCAATCGCACCATTTTGGAATTGAAACATGGTAAGTATCTTGGTTTGTAGTGCCGCGTTCAACGCTTGCAATCGCACCATTTTGGAATTGAAACGCCGTTCGGCTTCAGCTTCAACCTTTGCCCCGTCCGCTTGCAATCGCACCATTTTGGAATTGAAACATCAAACAAAAATCATTCGTAATTATGGACTATGCGCTTGCAATCGCACCATTTTGGAATTGAAACAAAACAGGGACAGCGACAGCAGGCTCTACATTTACCCTTGCAATCGCACCATTTTGGAATTGAAACTGACGTCGGGGCGAGTGTTTGAGATGCGGGGTTCGCTTGCAATCGCACCATTTTGGAATTGAAACGAGAATGCGGTTGGGGACAAAGAAGAAGTCTGTAGTCTTGCAATCGCACCATTTTGGAATTGAAACGCGATACTTAGGAGAGCGGAAGGATCCATTTTTGCCTTGCAATCGCACCATTTTGGAATTGAAACTTTTGTACCTGCATCTGTCGAAACGGGGAGCATGCATCTGACAGACCGAGGTTCGTTTAGCAATGGTATGCCTTTGCGAAAGAGCGAGGGGGTAACCGTGGCGCGGTAATTGATGCCACACCAGGCTAGACATTAAAACTTGGCTGATCTCGTACCCCGTCGTACTTTAGCCCCGTCTAATCCACCTTTATGCCTGATTTTGTAGAAGATTACCGCAATACCATCGTCCAGATTGCCACGCCTTATAGCACAGGAACAGGCTTTTTTTTGCGCGACAAAGGGCTAATTGTCACCAACCACCATGTAGTGGAGGGAAATCGTTCGGTCGTTATTGAAGGCGCGAGGTTCAAAAAGCAACTTGCCCGTGTTCGCTACATTGACTCCAAGTACGACCTTGCTTTTCTTGATGCGCCGCAAAACGGGGGAGAACTCCCTGAAATTCAGCTTGGTACCGCCAAAATCTTGCGTGAACGGGATACGGTGATGGCCATTGGGCATCCTTTTGGGCTTAAATTCTCGCTCAAAAGTGGCATCGTGTCGAACACCGCCGAACTTATGAACGGCATCCCGTACCTCCACATTGATGCGGCACTCAACCCCGGCAATTCAGGTGGGCCACTCGTTGACACGGACGGTGCAGTGGTCGGCATCAATACTTTCGTCATTCAAAATGGGGATAACACAGGGTTTTCGCTCCCCGTACGCTTTCTCGAAGAAACACTCAGTCAGTTCGCTGAAGCCAGTTCAGACAATGCCAGCCGATGCACAGCCTGTCTCAACATCCTTACCGAAGCTACCGTTGAAAACAAGCACTGCAGCCATTGCGGCAATAAAGCAGAACTTCCTTCTACCGTAGAGGAATATGTTCCCTCTGGTACTGCCAAAACCATCGAAGCCATCATACACAACATAGGCCATGACGTAATGCTCAGTCGTTCTGGCCCCAATGCTTGGGAGATCAAGCAGGGCAGCGCTACCATAATCATTACCTATCACGATAAAACGGGACTGCTTTCTGCGGATGCATTGCTTTGTGAGCTCCCCAAAAAAGATATTAAGCCACTCTACGAATATCTTTTGCGCGAAAACTACTCCAATGAGGTGCTAACGCTCAGCGTACATGAGCAAGACATAGTGCTTTCATTGCTCATTTTTGACCGGTATTTGAACGACGAAACCGGGCAATCCATGCTCCGAAATCTTTTTGAGAAAGCGGATTATTACGATAACAAACTCGTGGAAGAATTTGGCGCAACTTGGAAACCTGAATGAACGAGGCAGTAGCCGAAAGGACGCTTGTTTGCGCTTATACAAACCAAGAAGGCATATTTATTTCACGCAACGACGCAACGTTTTAATTGCTTGTCTCTCAAAACGCTGCGTCGTTGCGCCATCGCGTGAAATAAATTTTTATCAAAACAATTTCACTCCATATAGTATCAGCCACGCGATGGCAAGCAATGCGGTAGCGATGACCACTCCACGCATGGCGCGTTCCCAACGAAGGCGACGGAAACGGCTGAGCATGAATAAATTGAGCGCGATGGCCACGATGGCAAGCGTGCGCTCCCGGAAGTTTTCGGAGAAGCCTGCTCCGCTTGCTGCACCTTTTATTTCGAGGAGCGAAAAGAGGTTGTAGAGCAGTAAAAAACCTGCTGCAGGTAAAAGAAGGCCATAAAGCAGGCCTACCCAGATTTCGTCACGTTGGAACATTTTTATGTTGGATGTAGGTGAAATATGCCCGCCATTGGGTTGCTTCGGCGCGTAAAAACGATGGACGCCGTGCCTTTGGCGTTAGAATTTTTTAGCGTTTTCCAATCCTTTAAGGGTTTCAATAGCAGGGTAATTGGTCAGGTCGTGCATGGAGGGAACAACAGAGATGTATCCGTTTTCCAATGCCCACACGTCGGTATCAGAGCCTGGGTCGCTGTTGGCAAATTCGCCGCTGAGCCAATAGTATGGCTGTCCGGAAGGGTCGCGGCCTTCTACCATTTTTTCAATCCATCGGGCATCGGCTTGCCGGCAAAGCCGTAGTCCGCGTATTTGGTCGGAAGGGAGTTTTGGGATGTTGACATTGAGCAGTTGCCCGTGGTTGAAAGGGCGCGCGAGCATAAATTCCATGACGTGCCGAACCCAGGGTTTAGCCGGCTCAAAATCGGCATCAAAACCGTAGTCGAGCAGGGAAAACCCTATACTGCGGATGCTTTCCAGCGAGGCTTCCATTGCTGCGGAAAGTGTGCCGGAGTAAATGATGTTGATGCTTGCGTTGCTGCCGTGATTGATGCCTGAAACGCAGAGATCAACGGGCCGGTCTTTGAGCACGACGTGCCTGGCAAGTTTTACACAATCAACAGGAGTGCCGGAGCTTTCCCAAGCTTCGATGCCTGGAAATGGATTGACTTTTTTGAGCCTCAATGGCTCGTGAATGGTGATGGCATGGCCTTTGCCGCTTTGAGGCGAATCGGGCGCAACAACGACGACATCGCCCAATGTGACAGCGACATCTACCAGGGCGCGGATACCGGGGGCTACAATGCCATCATCGTTTGTAACAAGTATGAGTGGTCTGGACATTTTGCAAAAGTAGCGTGAAAGAAGGATTAGGAGCGGACAAGAAATTGGGGTATTGATGCGTTTGTTTGCGGTTTTCAACGTATTTTTTGCCATCTTCCTGATTTTCAGGAGATTTTTTCAAAATTCTGCCATAACCTTGCAGGAAAATTTAATAACAAAGCAACCCTTCTCACCAGCAAAAATCTTTGCCATGAAACAAATCCTCCTCGCACTTGTCGCTTTTTTTACGCTCCAAATCCTCCCAGCGCAGGACGTCACATACGTCCTTTTCAACCGCGCTTGCATGAATCAGTTGGAATACCGCTTTTCATACCCGAATATAAAGGGCGAAAACGCAGTTTGGGCTTACTCTGTGAAGCCCAATGTGCAAGAGCATTTCCTTTTTATGACCGAGGGCGCTGGCCACTACTCACCCGAATTGCCTGAGGGCGCGGCGTCTTGCCGAGACCTCGACCTGGATGACGCTTTTGTCGCAAACATCAATCGGGGAGCGTTGCAAATGCTCATCGTTTTCCAACGTCAAAGCGGCGGTTATTGGCTTATGCCTGTGGAATCGGCCACGCTCGTGGCTCGAAAGGGCGCGAAATACTGGGTACGTGCACGGCAGAGCTCCTTCCAGTTCGATACGCTCCGTTTGGTGAACGAACAAAACCTTGCCGTGGCAGGCTCGCCAACGGCGGCTTATTTTTCTGGGGCAAAACTCAATAATTGCCTCATGGAATATTCCTTCCACTGCGAACCCGTGAAAGCTGGGCAAATCCGCTCCGACTTGCAGTTCATACCGGACATAGGAATTGTCAACGACCGCACAGGCAATAGCGCCTCGCAAGCCATGGAAAATGAACTCCAACTCGTGAAAGTGAACGGCAAGGCATTGGACGATTTTATAACGGAAGCATGTCCCGAAGGCTCCGGCAAGATTGCCATGTCGAAATACCAAAAGCCGGCAGCTTACGGCGACGGGAATTTTGAAGCCGACAAGGAGATCAGCTCCATCATGCAAAAAGAACAGGTGGGGGGACAATTACCTGCCACTTATTTCACCGATGCAGATGGCATCCACTGTATAGAAGAATGGGAAACTGGCACACACATCGTGCAAAAAGGCGAAAACCTACGCGCTATAGCCCGCACCTACAAAGTAACGGAGCAACAACTCGTCACATGGAACAAAATCCAAAACCCTGACCGCATCGAAATTTGTCAAAAGATATGGCTCAAACAACCTCCTGCGAGCCGTACTTCAACCGCGAATAAAGGTGTGAAACCCCAAGTGTACGACGCACAGCCCGAAACTGGAAAAACGGTAAAAATTCAAGGAAATAGCCAGAGCCAAAAAGGCCTCCAGAAAGTTCAACGCCAAAAAGGCCTCACCCGAAAAAGCATTGACCCCAACGCCCCTGTGGAGTACGCATACGGCCCTGCTGACCTGAATGATTATGAGTACTTTGAGTCAGAAAAAACGGTCAAAACTGGTCGGCCAAAAATACACACGGTACGCCGCGGTGAATACCTGTACAAAATTGCCAAAATGTATGGCTGCCCCGAAGAGTGCATCCGCCATGCCAACGCAATGCCGCTCGAAGGCGACGAACCGCTCACCATTGGCCAGGAAATCATCATCCCGGAATGCAGCTGCACAATAGATGGCGAAACGTTTAAAAAAGCCCCCAATGCCGTCCCCTCAAAGACTCCTACAGTTAAAAAACAGACCAAAATAACTGAAAAAAAACCTTACGCTACTACTAAAAAACCTCGTGCCAGCATTTTAGACGAGACCGAAAGCCCTGCTGAGTACGGTTATGAGGACGGGTATCCGGAGCCAGAGCGTGTTAACAAAACCAACCGCTACGAAGAAACCTCCCTTTACGAGGACGAGAGTACGCGCACCAGTGGCAATAAAACCACTGGCACTAAACCCAAAAAAGGTGAAACGGCCAAGGTGCCGCTCTTCAAGGAACACCATGTCAAGCAAGGCGAGACGCTCAATTCCATTGCGGCTAAATTTCGGGTAGACGCTTCTGAACTATCCCAAATAAATGGTCTTACACCGAAAGAGGCCCTCACTCCGGGCAAGTTGGTTTTGATTCCAATAGAAGAAGATTAAATATTTTTGCTTTCTAAAGCACTGAATATCAATAGTTTTACAAACGAATAACATTTCAAAGTATACGAATGGCATAGATTTTGGCATTTAGTGGTTGTCGCACAAAACCGATAGCGACCCTCCCACTATGAAAAAGAATAAAGCACTTGTCACCATCTGCGCTTTTGCATTCCATCTTGCCCTGCTTTTTTGGGCGTTTCAGCAGATGAACTAAGTTTCCAAAATCAAAAATAAAAGAAGGGGCAGCCATACGGTTGCCCCTTTTTATTTTCCTATGCTCCAAACCGAAAGTCGGAGCGACAACTTGTCGCGGACCATCTTTCCTACAACCTCATCGTATCGAGCATCTCCAATTTGGTGGAGATTGTTCAGCCCATGAGAATAAACAAATGCCGGCTGCAATCGCAAACGCCCCACTTTGATTTCTGCGCCTAAACCAAGGTCGAGTGCAAATCGCTCTCTAGCGATTTTTATAAGATTGGACGATCTTTCTGTAAAATTCCAACCCATACGACCTCCAAAAATGATACAGCCACGGAGCGGAAAGTCGCTTCGCCGCCAGTTGGTCGCGATAAAATGGAGCGGAAGTTCTGCATCCAAAAAATGGAACCCTTGGCGCCCTTCATTTCGGAAATTGATTTGGTTTTTGGTGTACGAAGCCAACAATTCCGGTTGAAAATACAATCCCTTCAAAAGTTTCTTTCTGGCGAGAACGCCTGCCGAGACCCCCATCCCAAGCCTTCCTGATTGCACCGCCGCCTCTTCTGGTTCCCGAGTGTCAAGTGGTTGTATGCCCAATGACTGGGTTTCCATCCCAATAAAAAAACCGAGCGTAAAGCGTTCGTTTTCTTTGCTTTGTGCGAGTATTTGAACGGAAAACAACAAAAAAGGAAGGACGAAAAATTTTCTCATTGGAAAAGTATTGGGCATTAATGGCCAAATGGCTCAAATTGCAAAGGCAACAATGACAAATGACGCAACAACAATCCTCCCCATGACACTCATTCGCAGCGGAGGGTTGCCTTTAGGTACGTGGACACCGCTTGCTAGTGGGATGCCCGATTGGGCAGCACTGCTCAAGGCTGAGCAACACGCGGTGGAGCAACTGCTTCAGGTTTTTGATGCTGCGCTTTACACCTTGCCCGATTCGTCTTTACGAACCGCTGTTTACAATGCCAGAAAAGATTTTTTTCAACGGCGGAAACTACCTTCTGCGAATTTTGAAGCAAGTATTCAGGCCAACGAAGGTTTGACACAACTCCTTGAGGGTCTTCGATTATGGTATAATACGCAAGCAGAAAAGCAGGCCGCGGAAATCCTTTTTGAACAAAATCTTGCGGCCAACTACCACTGCCTCCAAGCCATCACGAAATCACACGACGAAACCCTTCGCCGCGCCCTGCTTTTTGCCAGTCATGATTTTCTCGCTGCCCTCCCTGCTTTTGCAGAAAAACCGATAGGATATTTTGACAAAAAAGACCGACGCACTGCTTTTTCGCTTTTGCAATACCTGACAAGAGCGGTGTTCAAAACTTCGCCTTTGGGGCGTTTCACCACGGTTCAGGTTCGGGATTTGCGAGCCATTGACGGGGTCAGTATGCCAGAAATGCCTTTAGAGCAGATAGGGGAGGGGCTTGATTCCAAAGTGCTCATTACGCCCAATGTGGCACTTTTGCCCGCTATTTATGAAGTTTTGCTGCGCGAACCAGCCTTTTTTCAATCGCTTGATGTTTCACTGAATCCTTGTATTACCTCCCCACTTCATGCCGAAAGCGCATGGCTTTATTTTGATGGTGAGCGAGAAGCGTTTCAGCAAATGGAGCCTGATCCGGTGGCCGAATTTTTGGTGAATCTACTGATAGAAAGCCAGCGGAAAATGCCGTTTCTGGAAATTATCAGCCATCTGGAAAAAGAGGTTGAAGCAACTAAAGAACAATTGCATAGCCTCGTTAACCAATTGATAGACATCGGTTTGCTGGAATGGCAATTGCCTGAAAGAGGTCTTTCGCCGGGCTGGTGTGCGGCACTTTACAACTACCTTGGCTACCTTCCATCCTCAGCTGTGCTGACTGAGGCTGCATCCCTGCTTCAATGGCTGCGGGCTGCTGCCCGGACGATGCCTTTCCAACCAATATTGGATGCCCAACACTTGCAAAGAGCGGCTGTGCAGGAGTCGAAGAAATTTCTCGAAAAACATGGCGGCGAGATGCCGCCCATCCCGCCCGAACAGATTTTTTTTGAAGATGTGGCACAAGAGCACATGGTTAATTTGCCTCAAGGAGTGATGGAGAAATTGGTAGGACAATTGGCCGAATGTTGGCAGCAAAAGGAGTTTCATAGGTTGCCTTCATTCCGGGCGCGGATTTATGATTTTGCTGAGAAGGCCATTCCTGATGGGACAGACATTGATTTTTTGAAATTCAGTCGGGCATTTTTGGAAGCCAATGAAGGCGAAGCGCAGAGTCAAAAGACACTCGCGCGGCGGATGGAGGGGGCACGTCACCGAGGCAAAGTCGGTGCCCTGCTCCAAATTTTTCAGGAAAACGGCGAATACAAGGCAGTGGTAAACGCAATGTACCCCGGTGGAGGGAAACTATTTGCCCGCTGGCTTCCGCTATTTCCTATGGAGGTTTCAGAAGCGATCAAAAAATGGCAAAACGCTGGAAAAGTTGGAACGGCTTTTTTCCCATGGCAAGGCTGGTCGAATGCCAATTTTCAGCCAGCGATTTCGGAGGTTTCAGTGGCTGTACCCGATGGCCGTGTGATGGATTCCAAGAATGTGCGTACGATTTTGCTCGGCAATTTGGCGGTGCGAAAAGACGCGCATGGTTTTCCACAACTCGTTGAAAAACAAAGCAATCAGCCGCTTATCTTCAATGACCTTGGGCTTGAAGCCCCAGAAACGCGGCCACCTGTTATGCAAATACTTTGGCATCTGGGTGTGCCAGCAGTGTCGTCAGAATCTTTGTTGCCCAAAGCGTATAGCAGTGAATTAAATGGCGGAATTCGCCGTCGCAGTCGGCTGGAATTTCAATCGCTGGTGCTGGCACGTGCAGCCTGGGAGTTGCCGCCAGAAGTTTGGGGGGAATTATTTTCAAGAGAGAAATCACAAGCCGAGCGAATTGGTATAGGCATTGCGGCTATGAAGGCTTTGGGCATTCCGCGCTGGTTTTTCGGGCAATTCACCGGGCAGCGAGAGAAGCCCCAGTTTTTCGATTTAGAAAGCCCAATTTCGATGTTGTTGCTGGAAAAAAATCTTCGTGGAGGCTCCGGCAATTTGCTTCTAACGGAAATGCTGCCCACGCCGGAGCAATGGTTGGGAGATAGGGTGGGGGAGTTCGTGGTGGAGTTTCAGTAGAAACTTTCTATTTTTCAATCAACTCAATCAGCCGATTCAAATCAGTGTCGTTGTCGAATTTGACCACGAGTTGGCCTTTGCCTTTTTCGTCGCGTTTAAGGTCCACTTTTGCACCGAAGAATGCTCGGAATTGGTCTTGGATATTGCGGAGGTTTTCGTTCAGGGCCTTTTTCGGCTTGGGCTGCTCGCCTTTGCGGCTTTCCTGATAACTGGCAATGAGTGCCTCTACCGCGCGAACGGACAAATCTTCCGCCACAATTTTCTGGTACACCGAGTTGCGAATGGCATAGTCATCTACTCCGGCGAGTGCACGGGCATGGCCCATTGAAATCTTGCTTTCTACAATGCCCTGTTTAATATCAGGATCGCTCTCGAAACGCAACAGACGGAGGTAATTGGTGATGGTGCTACGTTGTTTGCCCACCCGGTCGGATAGGTTTTCGTGGGTAAGTTTGAACTCCTCCGCCAAACGGCCATACGACACCGCTATTTCCCAAGCGTTCAGATCTTCCCGCTGAATGTTCTCGATCAGCGCCATTTCGAGCAATTCCTGATCGTTGGCGAGGCGAACATAGGCAGGCATTTCTTTCAGTCCGGCCAGTTGGCTGGCACGGAAACGCCGTTCACCAGAGATGATTTGGTATTCCTTATCGTGGATTCGGCGCACTGTAATCGGCTGGATAATGCCGTGAGCGCGAATACTGGAAGCGAGTTCTTCCAGGGATTCCTTGCTAAAGTTTTTTCGAGGCTGCCCGGCATTGGTTTTGATGTGCCCAATCGGCAGCTGGGCTACCGTAGTGGCCAATTCACGTACCACCTGTTCCGGATTTTCTTGTACGGCTTTTTCCAACTGTTTTGGGTTGCCGAGCAGGGCTTTGATGCCTCCTGTATTGAATTTTGCTTTTGCCATTGTTGCGTAAGCCTTCTTTTTTATGGTGGGGATGCGTTTCTGGGTTTTCTCCGAAAACCTCGAAACGCATCCCCACCATAAAAAAGAAGGCTGTGGTTTAGGTGATACGATGCGGTCGAAAACGAAAAGGGTTGCAGACAAATCTGTCCTTGTCGCATACAACCGTTTTTTAGTGGTCGTTTGTTCCTGTAAGTTTTTTTCTTGGGAGGGGGGGCTGCTACCAGTTTGGCGAAGCCAAACGAGGAGCAGTCCCCCCTCCCAAGAAAAAAACTCCCCCAGCGGCACTAGTTCCTCCTCAGAAACTCTTCTGCCAGGTTAAAAAAATTGACCGCGCCCTTGCTGGTCACGTCGTAAAGTGCCACGGGCGTGTGCGACATAGGGGCTTCGGCCACACGACTGTTGCGGTGGATAATTGTTTCAAAAACATAGTCGGTGGCACTGTTGCGCACTTCCTCTACGATGGCGTTAGCGAGGCGGAGGCGGCCGTCGTACATGGAAATAAGGAGGCCTTCCACCTGCAAATCGGGGTTGTATCCCTGGCGAATAAGGTCAATTGTGTTTTTCAATTTTGCCAGTCCCTCGAAAGAGAACATTTCGCATTGTACGGGGATGAGCACCGTGTCGGCGGCCACGAGCGCATTCACGGTGATAAGGCCAAGCGAGGGAAGGCAGTCAATAAAAATATAGTCGTAATCGTTGCGGAGTTCGCCGACCACCCCGCGCAGCACATACTCACGGTTGGGTTTGTTCACCAACTCTATTTCCGCGCCCACCAGGTCAATGTTGGAAGGCAGCAGGTAGAGGTTGGGCGTTTCGGTCTGGACAATGGCTTCGCGCGGATCAACTCCGTGTACAAGGCAATCGTAGAGGCTAACTGATTCTTCGGTGTCCACTTGGCCTACCCCTGAAGAGGCGTTTGCTTGTGGATCGGCATCAATGAGCAGCACTTTTTTCTCCAAAATGGCGAGTGAGGCGGCTAGATTGATGGCGGTAGTAGTTTTGCCCACGCCACCTTTTTGGTTGGCAATGGTGATAACTTTGCCCATGTCTTTTAGCATGATGTTTCGAGCGTTTGAATGCCGCACCTTGTGGCACAACGCGGGCAAAGGTAGTTGGGCGTGAAACAGCGCGTGGAACAATGGTCGAGAAGTTATCCAAGTTTTTTCCACAAGTTGCCAACATGTGTGATGGCGCTCCGAAAAGTCCTTGATGGTCAATTCTGTCAATGATTGAATTATCCCATTCCTCTGATAATCACATTATTCTACCTTTGCCGCTCACAATCTCGATACATGACTCCTGCTGAGCAATTGCTGAATGAGGTCGAAGCGCACATAGCCGATTTTTTTGCGCAAAATATCTCATCTGAATACGTTTTCCACGATTTGGGACACACCATCCAAACCGTGGCTGCCACAAAAACCATCGGAGAAGGTTTCCGACTGGACCCCCAAGACATGCTTACGGTGCTACTTGCGACCTGGTTTCACGACACAGGTTATGCCGAAGGGCCTGCGGACCATGAAGACCGCAGTTGTGCCAATGTCGCGCGATTTTTGGAAGGGAAAATTCCCGCCGAGCATATCAGCGAAGTACAGGCATGCATACGGGCCACCAAAGTGCCGCAAAAGCCCGAATCCTTGCTTGGCCAGATCATTGGTGATGCTGATCTGAGCCACCTGGGGATGGAAATCTACTGGGATCGGACGAGCCGTTTGCGCCAAGAATTTGTCCTCACTCGCGGCAATGTGATGAGCGACCAGGATTGGGTGGATTTTGAAATCAATTTCATGCTCACCCACGAATACCATACTGTGGTAGCGCAAGAACTTTTCAACAAGCGCAAAGCCAAGCACATACAACAACTCCTCAAACAAAAGCGCAGGCTCAACCCCAACCTGGCCCCTACGATAGATGAAATAAGCCTTCTCGAAGAAAAAGAAAAAACCGGCGACCTCAAAAAGGTGCTGAAGGAAAGTGAAAACGAGATTAAATCAGCTCGCTTTGGGCGTGGTGTGGAAACCATGTACCGTACTACCTATCGCACCCACACCAACCTCAGTGCCATGGCCGACAGCAAAGCCAACCTTATGCTTTCGGTCAACGCCATTGTCATTACCCTGCTGGTTTCCAACCTACTTCCCAAACTTCAGGAAGGCGCCTCTTGGAAAGTGATAGTCCCGACCATCTTACTAACAGCCACTTGTCTTGGCTCCATGGTCTTTGCTACCCTTGCCACCCGCCCCAAAATCACAGAAGGCACCGTGACCCGTGAAGCCATCAAACAACGAAAAGCAAACCTATTGTTCTTCGGGAATTTTTACAATATGAAACTTGAAGATTTTCAGTGGGGTGTAAACGAGATGCTTACTGATCCTGAATTTCTCTATACTTCCATGAGTCGTGACCTTTATTTTCTCGGCATTGTACTCGCCAAAAAATATAAATACCTAAGTGCCTGTTACAATATTTTCATGTACGGACTCATCATCTCTATAGCAGCGTTTGGCGTTGCTGCAGTGATGTAGGTTTTGACTTTGGACGGCTAGAAAGGCAGGCTGTCTTCCAATCACCCAATCACCCAATCACTCAATCACCCAATCACCCAATCACTCAATCACCCAATCACTCAATCACCCAATCACTCAATCACCCAATCACTCAATCACCCAATCACCGACAAACCAATCACCAATCTCCATGGCGAGCATAGTCATCATACCGACTTACAACGAAAAAGAAAACGTGGAAGCCATCGTTAGGGCCGCGCTGGCCCAATCTGAGGAATTTCACGTGCTTATTGTGGACGATGGTTCGCCCGACGGCACGGGGCAGATCGTGCGGGACCTGCAAGCGCATGAATTCGCTGGGCGGCTTCACCTGCTCGAACGCAGCGGCAAACTCGGCCTTGGCACGGCATACATAGCGGGTTTCCGTTGGGGCTTGGAACGTGACTACGAATACTTTTTTGAAATGGACGCGGATTTCTCGCACAATCCAGAAGACCTGCCTCGCCTCCTTGCCAAATGCCGCGACGAAGGGGCAGATGTGGCCGTGGGCTCTCGTTATTGCCGCGGAGGTCATGTCGTCAACTGGCCACTCGACCGTATCATCCTCTCGCGCGGCGCCTCGCTTTATGCCAGCCTAATACTCTGGATGCCCGTTGCCGACCCCACCGCTGGCTTTATCTGTTATCGCCGCAAAGTGCTGGAAACCATGGATTTGAGCAAAATAAAATTCATCGGTTACGCCTTCCAGATCGAGATGAAATACACCGCCTACCGGCTCGGCTTTAAAGTGAAAGATGTGCCCATTACGTTCAAAGACCGCGAAAAAGGGCAGTCTAAAATGTCCTTGAATATTATCCGGGAGGCGATGCTGGGGGTGTTGCAGATGCGGTTGAGATGAATCTCCCACAAAATCCCCGCCCCAACACGGCGAGGATTTTGCATTTTTGCACCCGACCATGAACGCACCCGCCCACATATTCCTCTCCTTCGACCCTGCCGATGCCCGCACAGCGGCAGATCTGCAGCGCCAACTCGCGCTGGCCTTGCAGCCACGACCTACTGTTTTTTGGAATAAAGCCGCTGTACCGACCGAAGCCTTTCGAGTTGAGGCTGCCAAGTTTTTGGAAAAGACCGAGATATTTGTAGCCGTGCTTTCCATGCACTATGAAGATACGCCTGACGTGCGATGGGAAGCCGACCAAGCCATCCTGACACAGCGGAGCCGCCCGGCCCTGCAAATCCTGACTGCGCAGGCGCGGAGTGCAGCCATTCCGCCCGATCTTCAAGCTTTCCAAACTGCACTTCCACCGGGAGAAACAATTGAAAACGAAGGCGTTGCCCGCGACCGACAACTGCTCCGTGCTACTGCCACAGCCACTTATGTATTGGCTGCCGCGCCCCGTAGCAACGACATCGGCATCGGACATATCGAACTCCCCATAAGTATTCAAGATCTGCGCGAACGCTTGCTGGCACAAACAGATCGCATCAACCACGCCCCGCTATTGGCCTTGCTGAAACGCCTCATCCGTGATGTGCAAGTGAAACGTGGGGTGCTCGATGTGGAAGACTATTTCAAGCATTTGCGTGAAAAAACCCGCCTCTCTCAGATTAGCCTCGTCGAACTGAAGGAGAAGGCAGGCCCCATTCAGGACGATTTGTTCAACCTCATCGAGCGTTTGCAAGAAGAGGATTTGGTGGAAGATTGGAGACAAATTTTTATTCGAGACTACTATCGTTTTGTAGCCGACAGTCGCGAAGACAGTACAGTTCCGCCGTTTTTCGTCCCAGTGGATGATATCGCCATCCCAGAATCATTGAATTTGCCCGTCGGACCGCGGGAGCAAGAATCTTTGGAACAGATCGGCCTTCTTTCCTTTGAGCAAAAAACAGATTTTCGCCGCAGCCTCTTGTTGGCAAAAGACGCGATGGCTGTAAAAAACTATTCACAAGCCTACGCATATTGCGATCACGTTCGCACCAAAGTAGACCCGCAATCCGCGCAATTGTACGAGTACCTGCTCATCACTTTTCTGCAAAAAGAAACCGCACTCCGCATAATGCAAGAGGCGGTGAACGGCAACGACCGACTGCTCCAATACGTCCTCCTTTATGCCAGCCGATTGCGCGACTACGAGCGAGAAGGAAAATGCCCTTCCAGCACTTCGCTGCACAACCTGTCTATCGCCTCAGAGGGCATCTCTGATGCGGCTTTGCGGCTTTATCACGCTTTGCCCAACGACCCACTGCGCCACACCGGAAAACACGCTGAATCGGTGCCAGACAACCGTCGGCCTTTACGCATCATTTTGGGCAACACACTGAAAGTGTGCAGGTTGGTACATCCCTCGGAGGAACTTTTGGAAGCGGCGGTCATTGAATGTTGCGGGGGCGGAAAGTGTGCCTGGCTGGAACGGGTGGACGTGGTCAACGGGCAGTTCCAGTTCATCCCCAATGGTCATTTCGATTTGCTTGGCGAAATCCAGGAGTTGCTTGGTATGCTCCGCGACATTGAGATGTCCGACAAAACCAAGATCGTAAAAGACCCAGGGTTGTTGCGTGAAGACCTGTATTTCAGTCTGTTGGCAAAACGCCAGGCACTTTCAGCACAAATAGCCGAAGATGAAAAACGTCGTCGTCCGTTTACCGACATCAGGGAATCGGTGGTGCGGTTCAGTTATGCTTGCTTATTGGGTGCGGAAATATTTACCGACTTTGACAAACGCGGCAGGGGGAATTCGTTCTACCTGCTTGCCTTGGAATACCTGCTGCCGGGATTGTTGGTTTCGCCATCCCAGATCACGGGTGCAGATTTGCGCTGGTTTACACTCGATGTACTGGGCGAAGTAGTAGCACATTCCGAATGCGCGAAGTATAAATTTGATGTACAGGCCATTGTAGAAAAAATTGTGCGGGATCATGCCGGGCAAGCGGGTTGGCTTCAAGTGCAGCCAAATATTAAGCAGAGCGTGTACCTGCAATTTGTAGCCGACACGCAAGCAGAATGGGAGGCGGTGAAAAACAGCCTTGCACACACGGATTTCCGCCGGATGGACAGTTTAGATGCGCGCCGCAGGCTCATCTACTGCCTCCGGTGTTGGCGGATTATCTACCGCGCCTATCCCAAAAAGTCGGGACAAGATTATTTGGACCATTGCATCCAAGAAATCGCGGGCGAGCACCTGCTGGTATGGCTTCAATTCGACGTGACAGGCCAATTGGATACAGTGCCCGACAGTCTTGCCTTGGGCTTCGACGCGCAGACGGAATTGCGCGAATTGTTAGCGGAATCAACGCGTTACACGGAGGAGGATTTGAGGAAATCAATTTCAGAGAATATTTTTCAAAAACAAATTTTGCCTGAATACGAGGAGATAAAAACGGGCGACGAAAGCCAGCGTACTGCTTGTGCCCGGCTTTTGCGTTCCGCACTTTGTGCTTACAAACTTCAGCAAGACCAGCACTTTTTGGATTTTGTGTGGCGCGAACTGACGGAAGAAATCAAATTCCGCTGGGTAGAAGTGACGAATGAGGGGGGAGAAGTGGCATTCAAAAAAACACCCGAATTAGACGCGCTTGCCCTGCTTCGCGAGTTAAATGAAGCAATGCCGAAAAGATTCCGGCTATACCAACTCCGCGAGCGGGTGGCTATGCAACGTTTCCGCGACACGGAGGCGCGTTATTTCCACGAGATCAGCGAGTTCCGCCACGAAAATCGTTTGCCTGAAAGGAAGGTGGCGGTGGAAATTATCCGAAAAATGAAGGGGCTTTACCACTATTTTCCGCAGGCAGAATTCCTCAAATTGCCGATGGACGAACTTCACGGACGAGGTCGAGTGCGTTGGCACGCAAAGGTGTTCGGCTTCTTTCCAACTACGGAAAATCATTATGAGAATCGCTATTTCAATTTTGAGTACAAGTTTGAGCGGTATGAATTGAAACGTATGTTGGACAACCAATTTGGTGAAATGCAGCGTATGATGGGCGAAACCAGGGAGGTTTAGGCTTCAAAAAAAACCGCCCGTGACTTGCGTCCCGGACGGTCTATATTTTCACTGACTGTTTCTATTTCAATTTACTCCGAGCCGTCGGTGCGACCGCGTGTGACGGCAAATTCACCAACTTTTTTTCCGTGTTTAAGCCCGTTTTCGCTGTCAAAACGATAATGGATGCCCCCATACACCCGAGAGTCAGCGGCTTCTTGTGCCCATGCTCGTAAATCGGTTTGATTGCTTGGAAACAAATAAGACAATACTTCTGCTGCAGCACCCGAGAAGGTGGAGTGGCCCGAAGCATAGGCAGGGAAATTTGGAATGCCTGTACCAGTGGTGATACTCGGGTCAACCTCAGTAGGGCGTGGGAACATGTAATAAAATTTTGCCTCCCAACAAACGATGCCAGCGTCCACCATAGCGGTATTTACCAATGCCATAGCCCTTGCAGTGCGGATTTCGTTGAATTGGTTGTCATAAATCAAATTGGCAGCGCGACGATTCCAGTGGCCTGGTGGAGTGTAGGTGCCCGCGCCATCGGACCAAAAAGTGGTAATACGCTGCTGCTCACGGCTGCGGTTTTTGGAGATTCCACGCAGCTCTTCCAAAGCAGCCTCAAATTCGGCTGACCCTGGCCGCGGCGGTGCTTCAGGACGAATGAGCACTTTGGTTGCATCGTCAAAATTCCAGGCCTTCACGTTCCCAAAGGCAGGAAGCATTGGCGCGCGAACCGGTAGGTCAAGGCTGCGCCATTGCGTAGTGAACCCCCTTGCGGCGGAACTGTCACGTTGTGCCTGGAACCCGGCCTGATTGTTGGCCAGGCCCATTCTGTCCTTTTTAGCCCATTCGTTGAGGACGTTCAGGGCAATTATTCTGCCCAAGGAGTCGCCTGCTGAAAGGTCGCTTTGCACATTGGCGCCCGCCCAAAGGCGACTGTTTTTGTGCTCTTCCGCTTTTTCAGTAACATTGGCTACCTCTCTAGGAAAAATAAATTTGAGGATTTCGCGAGAGGCAGCAGCCACCACTGCATCCTCGGAAGGGTAGGAGGGCAGGTCGTTGGTAGGGATAATCGCTTGGATGTCCGAAGCATTTTTGTAAGGTGCCAGGCGATTGTGCTGGAACTTGCGATGCCAGCAGGCCACCAAGGCATCATATTGCGCCACAGCCAGCAGTGCGAACATACGTGAAGCGATGGGCGGATTGGCAAATGGTGCACGTGGATAAGCATCTGGATTGGCTGGATCAAATGCTGGAGGCGGGTAAACGAGCGTGCCAGAGGCGTCCGTGATATAGTTTGGCGGCACGTTGTAGAGGGCCGCCAGCTCGCGGGCGATTTCGTGCCAGCGGAGTGCGCCATTGCTGCCCCACCAAGTGGCAAGTTCTTTCTCTTCTGCTGTGGCTGCAGCCATTTTTGACCTTAAATCATTCAATTCAGTCAAATAGGCCGCAGAGCCAGCAGCATCGGGTGTTGGAACGGCCGTCTTATTGCTGTCAATCGTCAAATAAGGTTTCCAATTGCCCGCATTTGCGTCTAGGCTGGTCTCTGCGTAAGGTTCGAGAACAGCGGCTTCGGGCGGTGTTTTGTCGCACTGGCTAAAGGCGAAAATCAGGCCGAACAAACCGGCCACGAGATTGGTGATGTGTATCTTTTTCATTGAAAATGAATTTTTAAGTGTGAGGTTTGGATAATGGGATAATGGGATATTAGGGTATTGAGATATTTGGATATTGCAGGATTCGTCGAAATATCCAAATATCTCAATATCCTAATATCCCAATACCTCAATTCTGCTTTCCAACTTCTTCTTCTCCTTTTTTATTGATGTCCAAGAAATAGGTTGCCCCGGCAGTCCAGGTCAGTGCCTCGCCGACATTGCGCCCGCTGAGCACTTTGCTTACTGCTGCCAAAAGCCCCAGCCGTTTGGTGATAAAGTATTTGCCAAAAACGCCCGCTTGCCCGGCAGCCATTTTGTTGGAAGCTTGTGGGGCTTCATTGTAACGAATATCGTCGCCAGAGAGGCCTGTAAATGCATCGTACCAAACTTCAGCCTGATAGCGAGGTTTGATAAAGCCGAGGCGCGCCGAGTAATCGAACACATTTGGCACAGGCATCTCATCGCTGTAAATCAACTTGTTGTCAAAAATGTAGGCATTGTGGTCAATGGTCGTATTGCTCCGCCATGTATGTCCAGCCTGTGCTGTTACATAAAGCCCAAAGTCGGCTGTGTAGTTCAAGACGGCACGGAGCGAAGCCGTTTTGCTGTGCAGACCGATGCTGAACGGCAACAAATCAGGCGTGTAGTTGCTGACGGGTGTCGAAAGCCCGCCTGTGGCTTGCAGCTTAAAGGCACCGCCTGCGGCTTCCAACTCTAAGGCTTGATATTTCACAAAAACCGAAAGGTCTTGCAGGCCTTTTTGTCCGGTGATGTAACTCACGTCAGAACTCGTCCAAACGTAAGGCACGCCAATCATGACGTTCAGGTCTTTGGTGATGCCGTAGTTGCCCATGAGCAAGGCGCTTTGGGTGGTCAGCTCGCCGAGATTCAGGTTGGAGCGTTTCGTTTCTCCTTGCCAGTAGTTTTCCCATTTACTGTTGGAATACTGACCAAGGATACAAAGTTGGCCTTGAGGCATCATCAGCCCGTCAGTGGGCGTTTGAGCAGCAGCCGTTCTGCACAAAAGCAGGAACATAGGGAGATAAAAGTGTCGCATAAATGTTGGGTTTTGTTCAAAAAAAATCTGCCGCAAACCTAGAGCCAACCCATAAAGAAAGGCCTTAGAATATGCTTAGAATTGGAAATATGGCTCTTTTGGCATATTTTAGAAACAAGCGTGGCTGCTTACAATAATTGCAAGCTCAGGCCACTGTTCCGAAGTACGTTTTTACCTTCGCACCATGAAAATAGACGCTCCCAATGCCCCCAAACCAGTTGGGCTTTACCCACATGCTCGCCGAGCAGGCAATTTACTTTTCCTTTCCGGCATCGGTCCACGTGAGCCAGAGACGGATAATGTGCCGGGCCTTATTCGTTCGCAGTCAGGCAATTATGCTGAATTTGACTTCGAGGCACAGGTACATTCTGTATTCCGAAACGTGCGCATCGTATTGGAGGCAAGTGGTGCGAAATGGGAAAATCTGGTGGATGTGACGGTGTTTCTGGTGAACATGGAGCGCGATTTTCACACCTTCAACCGGCTTTATGCAGAATATTTCAAGGATAATCAACCTTGCCGGACTACCGTAGGCATTGACCGCTTACCGACACCGATTGCCATTGAGTTGAAATGTGTGGCCTTGGTGACCGACTGAGGTTTTACAAATTGGGCAAAAAGCCATCCAAACAAATGGTTTTGAGCAAGCTCGCCATATACTTTTTTTAAATTTTCTAACAAGCAACCGATTCTTACATACCTTTGCTCCGTTCACTGAGCATCGCAACCCAAAGGCAAGCCATTCTTACCCGGCATTTTTTTGTTCGAAGATGATTTTGCTGCAACAAGTCGATGCTCGATTTTTTTTCATTTTTTTCATTTTTTCGCAATGAACATCTTCGTAGCAAAATTAAACTACGACACTATCGAAGACGATCTCCGTGCTGCTTTCGAGCAATTCGGTGAAGTCTCTTCGTGCTCCATCGCCCACGACAAGATGACCGGCCGCTCTAAAGGCTTCGGTTTTGTTGAAATGGACAACGATGAAGAGGCTGACAAAGCCATTGACGCGCTCAACGAAACAGAACTGGATGGCCGCACCATTGTGGTCAAAAAAGCAGAACCACGCGAATCGCGTGATTCACGTGGCGGCGGCGGCGGCGGTCGTGGTGCTGTCTCTTATACA
>ENA-ORBV01005356-ORBV01005356.1-microbial-mat-metagenome-genome-assembly--contig:-NODE-5356-length-23699-cov-8.282576_pt1 | contig 23699 bp, 21 predicted proteins | sample MGYA00237777_ERZ505514 | MGnify/ENA primary metagenome ERZ505514 (study PRJEB26160, sample SAMN06269048) | microbial mat metagenome | isolation source: Oligotrophic lake microbial mat | place... | reverse complement strand
CGGCGTGTAGAAGCGCAGGGCTTCGTCGTAGGCGGCCAGGGCGGCCAGCAGCCGCTCGCGCCGGTTCTCCCCCGCCAGGGTGGCGATGTCACTCAGGATATTCGCCCGGTTATTCTGCGTACTGGCGTAATCGAGCGGGGCGGTCTCCGGCGTGTAGAAGCGCAGGGCTTCGTCGTAGGCGGCCAGGGCGGCCAGCAGCCGCTCGCGCCGGTTCTCCCCCGCCAACGTCGCAACGCGGCCCAGCGCATTTCCCAGTGATCCCCAGGCACGCGCCACGTCGGCAGCGGTTCCACGTACGCGGGCCGCATTCAGCGCTTGCTCGCACCAGCGTAACGCCTCACGCGCCAGGCCGAAGGCTGCCTGGAGTTCGGCGCAATCGCCGATGAGGCGCTGTGCGCGATCCAGGTCGTTTTCCACCGCCCAGGCGAAGGCATGCCGGAGCTGCGGCGCTTCCGGCAGCATCGGGTAGAAGCGCTGCGCACCATCGGCCGCTTGCATTGCTTCGCTGTACAACCGCGCCTGCTGTGCTGCCGTCTCCTCGTATGCGCCGGATCGCTTGAGCAGGGCCAGGGCGTAACCACGCAGCAGCGCGTGCTGCTGCCAGCGCCCCGTCGTGCCGCCACGGGTAAGCAGGGCCGCGTTGACGAAGGTATTCAGCTGCTTGCGCGCCGTAGCTTCATCACAGCCCCACAACGTCGCCGCGAAAGGCGTGCTGAACTCGGCGTCAGGCGCGAAGGTGCCCAGCTGGCGGAAACGCAGGCGGGTTGTCTTGTCGAGGATGGCGTCGTAGCTGTAGCGCAGCACAGTTTCGACATGGCGCTCGCGGTCGGTCGGATCGAGTTGCAAATCGTCGAAGCCTGCGCCGACACGGAGTTGCTCCGTAATACGCCTGGAGGTCTCGATCCACTCTTCAGGCGCCGCACCACCTTCCAGCCGCAAGACGCCGAGGGCGACATCCAGCGCCAGGGTGTGCCGCCCGACGCCGTCAATCAGGTCGTCGGCCCATTCAAGGTGTTCATGGGGGATGCCGGTCTCGTGATCGAACAGGCGGAGCGCAACAAGCTCGCGCGCGTCGTCGCGGCTCAGCACGTCGAGCAGGAAGGGGCGGCCGCGTAAGGACTCCAGCACCCGCTGCGATCGTGTCGTGACCACCAGGTGCGCCTCAGGCGGCAGCGCGTCGCGTAGCAGTTTGATTGCATCAACCGACCAGACATTATCGAGCACGACGAGCAGGCGCGGATGCTCGGCCAGAAGCGTGCGTACATCCGCAACATCGAAGCGGGGAGGATTGCTCGGTTCAAAGTTGATCTGAACGGCCCGACGCCCCCACCGATCAAGGATGTCCTGCGCCTGATCGGCGCGGGTCCGATCGGGGCCGATCACTTCCCAGATCACGCCATCTGGATACTGCGCGTTCATCTCATGCGCAAGGATACGGGCCAGGGTGGTCTTGCCCACGCCAGGCATACCTTGCACCCCTACCGTACGCCCACCGATGGCGACTTCGCCCTGTGTGACGAGGAGCGCCCGCAGTTCGTCAAGCTCCTTGTGCCGGCTGACAAACGCATCCTTTTCCACTGCCAGGGGCGTCGGGCGCGTCCACGTGCGTTCAAGGAGATTGATATTCACGATGTTGTACACGTTCGCCGTGCCGCCATCGCTGGCCTGCGCCGAGTTGATCAGCGTTGTACCGCGCTGCGTGTCCAGGCTTGCACCGCCATCAACAGTCGGCAGCGTAGCTTCAACGGCACCAGCAGCTCCCCGCAGCTCCCGCAGCAACGCGGCGCGGGCGGCGAAGAGTGCCCGCTGCTCCTCAGGCGCCTGCGCTGCGAATCCGTCGAGCATGCGCTGTGCCTCGTAGGGTTGGAGCAGTGCCTTCTTGTCAGCGAAGATTTGGCGCGCAGCGGCGTCGCTGTCGGCCCGGAGGAAGGCAAGTAACGCCCGTACGGCAGGCGGCTGGCGATCCAACTCCTCACGCTGCTCACGCGCCTGGCGCATCGCCGCGATCTGCCCGCGCATCCGCTCGGCGACAGCGGCTTCTTCCAGCACAGCGGCACGTTGCTCGGCGACGGCGAGAAATGTCTCTTCAAGGTCGATCGGCAGGTCGTTCCAGATCGCGCCGGCAGCGCGATCATCCTCAGCCACCTCAAGGCGCGTCACCGCGTCGGCAATGCGGGCGAAAACCTGCTGCGTCTGCTCAAGCAGCGCCCGCAGCCCATCGCGGCGCTGGCGCAATCCCTCAGCCGCATCCGCCAGACCCTCCGCCTCTGCTTGCGCAATGCGCGCATCCACAGCCTCCAGAAAGGGCTGTTCCAGATCGCGCGGGATCTGTTGCCAGAGCGCCATGAGTTGCGCGTCGTCAGCGGCCTCAGCGAAGGCGGCGAGGTAGCCGTCGAGGATCTGCGGGAGCGCTTCTGCGCGTTGGGCATCCAGGTATGCGCTGAGATCAGCCTGGAGTTGCGCATCGCCGGATAGCGCCACTGACAGCATCGCCGCATCGCTCACCCCCGCCGCATCAAGGCGGGCGCGCAGATCGGCGGGCACGGCGGCGAGTAGGGCCGTAACGAAGGCGTCGGCCTGCGCTTGCTGCTGGGCCTGAAGCTCAGAGGGCGGCATGGAGTCGTCGGAAGCGGGGTGCGTCATTTGCCTCTATGCCCTTGCTTGCAGCGGGTGCACTGCCCTGCGCACGCCTTGCCTGGAACGGGGTGGGATGCTGCAATAGCAGCGCATACGTCTCATACCTGCCACCATGCCCACTCCCCGCGTCCAACTCAGGGGCGGGTTTTATATTGTCTTGCACTATAACAGAATCAGATCGGCTTTGGCGCGTGCAAATGGTTTAAATGTGCTCACAATACGCTCTGCGCGGCCGCCGCGCACGACCCCGTGCGGGTGCTAGCCTGGAGCCTTGCCCGCGCTACGATGTTTCGCCGCTCTTCGCCGACCCAGCGGCCTTCGGCGCCCTGCTGACCGACCTCGCGGCGCCCTTCGTGTCCGCGCCGCCGCAGCTGGTGGCCGGCATCGACGCGCTCGGCTTCGTGCTTGGGGCGGGCCTCGCAGTGCGCCTCGGCTGCGGTTTCGTGCCGGTGCGCAAAGGCGGCAAGCTGCCTGGCCGAGCCGACCGTCGGGCCTGCATCGACTACTCAGGCCAGGAAAAGATCTTGGAGCTGCGGGCGGGTGCCATCCCACTTGGGGCGCACGTCCTCCTTGTCGATGAGTGGGTCGAAACCGGTGCGCAGATGGCCGCCGCCGCAGCGCTCATCGAGGCCCAGGGCGGGGTAATCGTCGGCCTGGCGACCATCCAGCTGGAAGACAGCGACCTGACCCGCCAGTTGCGGGCGCGCTACCGCTGCCACAGCCTCTCGCCGGGTATGTAGGTACGCCTTGTGACTGGCGTTGTTCCAGCTTCTCGTGCCAGAGGCAGGGCGCATGTGAATGCAGGCCATGCCTCAAGGACGCGGCCAGCAATGAGCCGGCGCGGAGAGAGCACGGCCGGCCCGGCGCCTACCTGGCCGTCCGCACCGGTTGAGCAACGCTCTGGGGCGCCGTGGGGGCGACGCCGAGCTGGCCTGTCACGTGGGCCTGAACAATGGCGAGGGTAGCAGACAGGCTTCGCGAGCCGAGCTTGCGTCGCACACGCTTGGTATAGGTCTCGACCGACGCTACCGACAGCCTGCTCATCTGCGCGACGACCTCCGGGTCTGCGGTGAGCAGGAGTGCGACGATCACCTCCCACTCGCGCGCGGTCAGGCTGGCAATGGGCGCAGCCCACCGGGCGATCACTCCTGCGGGCACGGCCAAAAAGGGTGTTCCTGAGGCGACCGTTTGCAGCGCCACGAGAAACTGGCGGATGTCGCCGGCCTCGTTGAAGAGGAGCACGCTCGCGCCCGCCAACGTGGAGTAGGGCGTGAGCTCGAACTCGCGCGCGTGGAGGGCGACGAGCAACAACGGCAGACGGGCAGCCTGAGCCACAGCCTGAAGGGCTTCCAGGTCACTCAAGGGGCCGATGACCAGGCGTGCGCCAGGCGGCACCCCAGAGGAGCCCGGCACGACCCGCCGAGCAGGCCGAGGCCGCACGCCGGCGCATCGCCGCCCTGCCCGCCGAGAAGCGCGAGCTCTTCGACGCGATCTATGCGCACGACCGCCAGCGCATCCAGCGCCAGCTCGACGCTGAGGCGCCCGTGCGCGGCGGCACGGTGAAGCGCGTTGACCCCGACGAGGTGGCGCGTCGCGCCCTCGCGCGCCTGCTCGAAGAGGCCCGCGGCCTGCACCGCGACGACCGGCGCGGCATGGTGCCGCGCGGCAAGCCCGACGCCGTGAAGTGGCTGGCCCTCGACCTCTCCGACGTCGCCCAGGCGCCACCGAGCGAGACTGACTACGAGCTTGCCGCCGACAGGCAGGATACGCGGCGCAGCATCATCCTTAATCTCGTCTTCGCCGCCCTGGCCGTTGCCGCAATTCCGGTCCTCCTGTTTCTGCTTCGGCAGCCCACAGCGCAGATCGCGAGCGTCGGGCTGCCAACTGGAAACGGAACGGCGCTCGCCCCGTGGCCGGTGAGTGCCGTGGCCGCAAACGAGGGCGACTGGACGCTCCCGGCGCAGGCCGTCGATACACGCTGGCCGGCAGTCTGTGCCACCGAATTGGCCACGAGCTCCTGTTGGCTGAAGGGCAGCTTCCGGCCGCTGCAGCTCTGCCTGCCAGCCGAGCGGCTGGCTGACCTCGCGACGCTCCGTGTCGACGCGTCCAACGGGCTGCCATCGCGCCTTTTCACGCTGGCTGCGGGCGACACCAGTACGGCCGACCTCGTCGTCAGCCCGTGCGCCAACGCCGAGGAGGTCGCGCCACTGGCCGGCCGGCTGCAGGGCGTAGAGCTTCCAGCCGCGCTTGCCGTCGGCACTGAGGCGCTCGCGGGCTTCCGCGTCACTGCGATAACGGCGCGTGGCCGCGGCGAGGACCCATCCATCGCTACAGGCTATCTTTCACTCACCGTGGTTGTCCACGACCCGGACCGAAACCGCGACTGGGGTGCGCTCGCCCCCACGCTGCTGCTCGCCGACGGCAGCACCGCCTCGCCGAGCGGGCACGGGCAGGAGGGCGAGCTACGTCGCCTCCAGTATTTGATCGCCGACCAGCGCGAGCCCTTCGACGTGCGCTGGCAGGTGGCGCTCGCGGACCAGGTCGTCCGCTACCGCGCCACCCTGGAGCCCCCGCCCGCCCGCGACCGCGTGCTCCGCACGCAGCTGCGGGTTGAGAACCTGGCCGTCACCCCGTCGCAGCAGACGATGGCGGTGACGCTCACGCTCCACAACACGGCCACGACGCCGCTGGTGGTGGAGGCGGCGGACTTTGGCTTCCAGACCAGTGCCAGCCGCCGGGAGCTCGCTGCCCCCACGCTGCGGCAGCCCCTCGCTCCCGACGAGCGCCGCGTGCTCACGCTCGACCTGCCCCTGGAGAGCGGCGTGCTTCAGATCGGGCCGTTTCGCTACGAGCTTGTGGTAAGGAGGTGATCTTCGGCTCGTTCCTGGCTGGCCCCCAGCGTTCATGCCGTCGCTCGTCTTGCCGCTCGTGTTGTTCTCGTGGAAGGAGGAATCGTTCGTGGAACCGATCATCGCGTTCTTCACCCAGTGGCGCACCCAGATGCTCACGCTCGGCCCGATCGTGGCCGGCTTCGGGGTGGCCTGCTGGTTCATTATGAACTCGCTGTCGGGGGTCATGCCGGAGTGGGCGCAGCAGGCCCGGGGATGGGTGCAGCGCATCCTCGTGGGGGCCATCGTGCTTGGCCTCGCCCCGGCCCTGATCACCGCCTTCATCGGCATGGGCGGTGGTGGCGCGCCCTAGCGCCGCTCGTCGTCGTTGGTTCACCAGCATCGTGCCCGCGGGGCCACGCCTCGCCCCGCGGGCTGAAAGGGCCCAGTATGCCTGCCCGCATCATCGAGGAACTCGCCAGCCGCAAGCAGGAAAAGATCGCCACCTTCCTGACCTTCGAGAGCATCGTGGCGGTGATCATCGGGTTCATGCCCATCTTCATGATCTCGTCCGCTTGGCCCCTGCTCACCCGCGTGCCGCTGTGTCTCATCGGCGCCCTCGCCGGCTACGTGGTGACGTTGGAGCTCCAGGGCCTGCCGCTCTACGAGCACGTCCTCTGGACCGCCCGCGGCCTGCTTCGCCTCCGCCTTCACGGCAATCGGGTTGGCCCCGAGGATCTGCCGGGTGCGATCCCCGCCCCCGACCAGGACCGCGTGATCGTCGTGAGCGGGCCGATCGAGCTCGTGCAGCGCCCTGACACTCCCGTCGCTCCCGCCGAGCGTCTGCCGGTCATGCTGGCGATCCCAGACGACGCGAGCGATGCCGCCGACAAAGCCATGCTGGGCCAGGACACCAGCGCGTCAGTGATGAGCTGAGGCACCCATGTATCTCTTCGACATTGCCAGCGTGCCGATCGACCTTGTCGGTGACCTCGACCGCTTCGAGGAGCGCCTCGGCGCCTTCTTTACCGCGCGCGACTTTCCCATGCGGCTCGTCGCCCACTCGACCGCCTTCCCGATGCACGAGCCGATTGCGGCCGTGCGTGACGCGACCCACCGCGTTGAGAGTCTCTATGCCCGCACCCGCGCGCTGCGCGCCGCCATTGACACCTGGTGCCACGATCACGCCGCCGTTGATCTCGCCGATGCCCTGCTGGCGCTCGACGAGCGTGCGTACGACGAGCTTCGCGTCCAGCTGCGCGAGGTTGGCTTCGACCTGGCTTCCTGCTTCGCGGAGCGCGTTGACATTGCCCAGTGGGAAGCATGTATCGGTGCTGTGGATCTCCTGTTCTGGCGCATCCCGTGGGCGCGGCAGGCAGTGGAGATGTACGAGCTGATGGAGCGCCGCGTCCTGCGCGCCGTGCAATACATCCTGATGACCTGGGAGCCCGCCGACGTGTCCGAAATGGCGATCCGCGTGCCGCTCGCCGCCGCCACGCGCCGCCCGGTGCGCCGCATCGACTACCTGCCGCCGGTCATCCACTGTCCGTACCGCGAGCACCTGACGTACCTGGAGCCGGAGGAGCCCGAGCAGCCCTTCCTGGCCGTGCTGACCAGCTACGACTTCGCCGGCGCGTGGGACGCCACCCTGTTCCACGAGCTGATCGCGCTGAACCTCGACATCTCGCTCGCGGTCGACGTGGTCACGCTGAACCGCAACAAATCGCAGCGCGTGGCCGAGATGGCCTACAACGCCGCGAAACTGGTCGCCCGCGACGCCAGCCTCGTCGATATCCGCGGCGAGCAGGTGGTCCACGACGCGCGCGAGGTGCTCGGCGAGCTCAAGGGCCAGACCCTGCACACCGTCCAGGTCGCCGTGCTCGTGCGCGGCAAGACCCGCGAGGAGCTGGAGACGAATGTCGTCACCGTGCGCGACCTGTTCGGCGCCCGACTCAAGCTGCTCCGGCCCACCGGTGCGCAGCGCGAGGCGCTCAAGCTCTTCTCGACGCTGCCCCGCAAACGTCTCGACGCACCCTGGAAGCCGCGCACCCAGCTCTCCAAGGTGGTGGGCTGCGCGGCCGGGATGGTCGGCTTCCATCGGCCCAACCAGACCAAGGGCGTGTTCGTCGGCGTCGACCGCAACGGGCGCTTCCCGATCTTCATCAACCTGTTCGAGCGCAACCAGGCCGCCCACATGATCATCGCCGGCCAGAGCGGCTATGGAAAGACGGTGCTCCTCAATTTCATCGCCGAGCGGGCGGCGAGCCTGGGCAATATGCAGGTGATCGGCATCGACGCCTTCTCCAACGGCCTGCGGGTCGAGCGGGCCATCCAGGACTGTGTCTGCTTCAAGGTGGGGCTGGAGCACACGATCAACCCGCTCGACATCGTCTTCGGCTGGGAGACCGAGGGCGGCTGGCTCAACAACCAGATCCTGCACGCAGTCGGCCAGATCGTGATGCTGCTGGGCGAGCCCGGCGAGAGCGTGGACGGCAAGAAACGCTTCATTCCACTCACCCTGGAGACGGGTGCGCGTGGTGTCTTGTCGCTCGCCGTGAAGCGGCTCTACCAGAAGTACACCATCACGCCCGAGACGCCGGCCACCTTCACGCCCACCCTCACCGACCTGATCGCCGTGCTCGAGGAGATGCGCGACCCGATCGCCGCCCAGTTCGCCACCCGGCTGCGCTACTTCATCTACGGCAGCCTCACCGATGCGACCGAGAAGACACCGGACGGGGCGGCCTTCGACGGGCAGACCACGATTGACTGGCACTTCGAAAACCGCATCGTCTACTACGACTTCAAGACCGTTCCCGAGTTACTGCTGCCTTTGTTCTACGTCCAGGCCATGGGCAAGGCCTGGCGCTACATCACCACCCGCCGCATCACCCACGATATCTTCCTGCAGATCGACGAGTTCGGCTACGCGAGCCAGGTGGAGGCGGTGGCCAATACCGCCTGGGTGATGGCCAAAACGGCGCGCAAGTATCGCCTGGGCATGGTGCTGGTCGACCAGACCATGCGCCCGTTTTTGGACACCCCGGCGGGCCGGCAGCTGCACGCCAATGCGGCCGCCCACTTCTTCTTCCACATGCAGGACGTCGAGGCCCACGACGTCGCCCGCGCGATGAGCGTGATCACCCCGCGCCACCAGCAGTTCATCCTCGACGCCGAGCCCGGCCAGTGCCTCGGCGTGATCCGCAAGGACGTGTACGAGATCAACGTCGAGTGCCACCCACTGGAAGCCAGCGCCTTCCTCAACTCATAGGTTTGACCCAAGGAGACCGAGATGACCCGCCACTCCCGTCAGCCCGTCCAGTCCGCAGCCAGCGCCGTCGAGCGCCTGCACTGGCATAGCACACCACGCCTCGTCCTGCTCGTGCTCGCCCTCGCGATCCTTACGGCGGGCTGCGGCGCCTCCGACGAGCGCGCGGCGCCGCAGAGCGCCGACGCCGTCCACGCGGCGTGGATCGCGGCTGTGCGGGAGGGCGACCAGGATGGCGCCCTGGCGCTCACCGATCCGGAACTGCCCCAGCGCGAGCAGTTCGCCCGTGAGGAGGTACGCCGGATGCAGGAGTACCTCACCAGCCCCGCAAGCCCGAGCGGCGCCTTGCAGAACGTTTCGGTCGAGCCGATCAGCGACGGCGTCGGGCGCAGCGTGTGGCAGTTCGCCAACAAGCGCTGGTGCTACCGCGCCGAGCTCGTCAGCCGTGGCGAGCGCTGGTACGTCAGCCGTTGGGGGCAGACCAGCGTGAACTGCACGTAGCGGAAGGAGGTGGTCACATGCCGCAGCTACTCTGGCGGGTCGAGGGGACGAGTCGATCGCCCCACCTCGCGGGCTGGCAGCAGGGGTTGACCCTGCACCTGCTCTTTCAGCCACTCACCCTGGCCATCGCCCGGCGCGACGGCCAGATGCGCTACTACGTGGCGCTCCAGGGCTGCCCCAGCTGCCGCCCTGATGGATGTGAGCGGGTTTGCCACCGCGTGCTCTTCGAGCAGCTCGTGCGCACCACGCTGCCGGGCGTCACCCTGGTTCCGACGCCGCGCCTCGTCCCGCACGCGTCCGAGACGCGGCGGCTGCTGGCCAACCCGCGCGCCGCCGATGCCCACCCGCTCGACGCAGCATTCCTCGCGCAGTGGGACGAGGGCCGGCTGATCACCACCTGGTCTCGTTTGCAGGCCAGACCCCAGCCCATTCGGGTCGGCGTGGTCCTCGCGGTCGGCCCCGAGGGACCAGACCCGTGGCATGCCGTGCAGGCCCGCGGCTGGTCGGCGAGCAGGGTGAAAACGCTGCTCTACCGCGCGGCGTTCGAGCAGACCGTACCGTCCACAGCGCCAATCAGCAGCCTGGGGGGCGAGACGCTCCTACACGCCCTGCGCGACCCGCAGCTCCTGACCGGGGCCGTGCCAGCCGGGCCGGCAAGCTCCGAGCCGAATGAGGTGCCAGAAGCCAAAGCAGTGGATGGGCAGATCATCGCGGGCGAGGTCGTACCTGCGTCCACCGGGGAGGCGTGATGGCCAAACCCTTTGTGCTCACCCAGCGCGATGTGGACATCCTTCAGTCGCTCGCCCAGGTGCGCTACCTCACCGTCCAGCACCTCCAGTGGCTGCACTGGACGGCCCGCTGGCGTGAGCATGAGCGGGCCGCCCGCGACGCCGGCACGACCAACCGCTGCCCGAAGAAAGCCTACGAGCGTGTCGCCGGGATGGCCGAGCGCGGGCTGGTCGTGACCATCCAGCGCGCCGCCGACCGGGCTGTCACCATCTACCGACGTCTCGCCCACTGCGTAAGCCTCACCGCTGCCGGCGCCGAATTGCTGGCTAGCGAGCGCGGCATCGCCCTGGAGGAGGTCTGGTATCACGAGCGCTCGACGCGGGCCGCGCTTACGCTGGAGCACAGCCTGGGTATCGGCGCCTTCTACGCCGCGCTGCGCGCCGAGCTGGAGTTCCGCGGCCGCAGCCTGGAGCACTGGGCGGCCGACCATGTGCTCGCCGGCGACTACGACTCGGTCATCGTCGCCGGGGTCGGCCACGCCCTGCCGATCATCCCCGACGCCACCTTCACGCTCGACGGCCAGCGCTACTTCGTCGAGATCGACCGTGGCACCACCCGCCTCGACCAGTGGCGAAAGAAGGCCCTTGCCTACGATGCCTACGCGCGCGACCCCCGCATGCGCGAGCGCTTCGGCGCGTCGAGCGCGCTCGTGCTTGTGGTGATGCCGCCGGGGCCGCGCATGCTCGCGATCGCGCGCACGATCGCTGCCGTTCATAACGGGAGCACCGATCGCTACCGCTTTCTATCCGAAGAGCGCGTCCACCCCTTCAGCATCCGGCGGCGCTGGCAGCGCATGGAGCGTGTGACATTTTTGCCTGGGCGCCGGGCCGGCGACAGCCCGCTGCCGAGCGTCGCGCTGGCCGAGGCGGCGCTCTGGCTGCCATCCCCTGGGGAGCAAACCGCATGAGCACGTCGGCGACCCCCACCCGCACACCACTGTCGATGCAAACCGAGTACGCCCGACAGCAGCAGTTCACGACCGTGGGGATGTTGCTGCTGCTCCTCGGCCCGCTCACGCTAGCGGTCGCGGGCCTGATTGCCGGATTGGTGGGCCGCAGCCCACGCCGGATGGCTGCGTGCGCCATTGGCGGCATGGCCATCCTCGCGGCCGCCGGCTGGTTCTGGCGCGACTACCAGAGTCTGGCGCTCCACAGCTGGACCATCTGGTCAGCCGCGTACCAGGCCATCCAGCAAGCACAGACAGGTGGCAAAGGCCCCAACTACTGGCAGCTGGCCCAGCAGTGCTGGCCACCGCTCTGGACCTGATGGCAGTGGAGCCTCCCGGTCGCCCCGCTGGCCGCGCTGAACCTGCTGGCCAACCGGGTGCGCTCGGCGGCCGAGCTGGAGCAGGCGCGCTTCGCGAAAGAGGAGCGCGCTGCGACCGCGCGGGAGCGCCGCGCACGAGCGAGACTCACACAGGCGCCGGAGAGCGTGACGGGAGCGATGGTGCTCGGCGTGCCGCTGGACGCCGGCGACCTGCCCTGGACGAAAGGTGCGGTGTTCACCTACCCGGCCGACAGCATGGGGCGCCACGCCGCCGTGATCGGCAGCTCCGGCATGGGCAAGAGCGAGACCGTGCTGCGCCTTGCCGCCGGGGCACGGCAGACCTACGGCTGGAAGGTCTTCTTCGTCGACTGCAAGGGCGAGTCGGCGCTGCAGGAGCGCTTCGTCGCCACGATGCGGGCGGCAGGGGCTGAGCGCATCGGCCAGTTCCCGCAGCAGCCGCTCGCCGGGTGGCAGGGCGATGCGGTGGCCCTGCTCAACCGGCTGCTCGCGGTGATCGATTATTCGGAGGCGTACTACCGCGATCTCACCAAGATGCTGCTCAACCTCACGCTGGAAGCACCCGGCGGCCCGCCGCGCTCCAGCACCGAGCTGCTGGAGGGGATGGTGCTCGCCCGGCTGCGCCAGCGCTACGCGGGCCGGCCCGAGGTGGACGAGATCGACGGGCTGCGCCCCCGCGATGCCGCCGCATCCTACAACCGCTACCGCGCCTTCTTCAAGGCCCTGGGCGGCGGACTCGACGGGGCTGCCGACGACGAAGGGGCGTGGAGCTTCGATAGCGTCGACGCGGGCTACATCCTGCTCGACGGGCTGACGCTGAAGGACCAGACGGCCTCGTTCGGGCGCTTCATCATCGAGGACTTCGCCCACTACGTCGCCCGCCGCAAGCCGAAAGACGAGCGGGTGCTGCTGATCATCGACGAGTATCCGGTGATTGCCTTCAGCGGCGCCGGCACGGCCAGCCTGTTCGAGATGGTGCGCTTCCACGGCGCCTCGATCATCGTGACTGGCCAGAGCTACGCCGGCATGGGCGAGGGCTTTGACCGCATCCTCGGTGCGGCCGAAACGCTCATCCTGCACCGCTGCGGCGACCCCGACAAACTCCTGCCGCGCGCCGGCCAGCGCCTCAGCTTAAAGCGCCGGGTGAGCTTCGCCGAGCGCGGCATCGGCCAGGGTGCCCGCGAGTTCGCCACCGGCGCGGGCTACCTCGCCGTGGACGAGGAGCTGAAGATCCACCCCAACGCGGTCAAGGAGCTGCCGCGCGGCGAGTGCTTCGTGATCGCGGGCGGCCAGTACCAGCGCGTGCTCGTCAAGCGGGCATCGCTCGCGAGCACGCCGTCCGCGCCAACGCAGCACACCGCTTCCGTCGTGCCGCACCTCTCCGCTGCCCGCCCGCTGGTGGTCGAGGTCGCGCGCGCGCCGCAGGCCGCAGCACGCCTACCCGCTGCGGTCGCGCACGGTGTCGATACCCCCACCATTGACGCGTCCGCTGACGCTGAACCTTCCCCCGCTGCTCCAGCAGCGCCCGCCTACCGCGATGAGCACGATGCATAAAGGAGGCACGCCCCAGACCCAGCACATGCCGGGGCATCGGACGATGCTTGCGACATCGCCCGACGCCCCCGGCGAACCACCTATCCGACCGACCGCAGCGCTGATGCTTGCCGGCAGGCGCTGCGGCGGGACTGACCCCATCCGATCGGCGGCAGTGTGCACGCAAGGATAGCACACCGTCGCCGGCACTCGCTGAACCACAACCCTGCGTTGATGAAAGGCTTGTTCATGCACCGGTTCACGCATCCGCCGCTGGCCCTCCGCTCCTGGCATCGTCTGGCGATGCTCCTGCTGCTCCTGCTCGTCCTCGGCGCCCACGCGCCGCCCGCTGCCGCCCAAACCGACGAGCCGCCGCTGCTCCCTGGACCCAGCGAGCCGAGCAACCACGGCCCCTGGTTCCAGATCGTCTGCCCTACCGGCCAGCGGCTCCACGATGACCCGATCGTCTTCCCCAACCAGCCTGGTGCCGCCCACGAGCATCAGTTCTTCGGCAATCGCAGCACCGACGCCTTCGCGACCTACACGCGCCTCGTCGGGGGCGACACCACCTGCACCGACCGCGGCGATAGCGCGGCCTACTGGGTGCCCGCGCTCTACGACGCCAACGGGGTGCTGCGCACGCCGCGCCGCGTGCGCGCCTACTACTACGCCCACAGCAGCGACCGCGCCGCGCTGCGGGCCTTCCCGCCCAACCTGCGCATCATCGCCGGCGATGCGCGGGCTACCGCCACGCAGCCGCGCGGGGTGATCAACTGGCTCTGCCGCCGGCACGCTGATCAGAGCCAGGGCCTGCCGCTGCTGAGCACGAACCCGCCGCGCTGCACCACGGACGCCTATCTGTCGCTCTCGATCGCCTTCCCTGACTGCTGGGACGGGGTCCACCTCGACTCCTCCGACCACCGGCGCCACATGGCCTACGCCGACGCCAAGAAGCGCTGTCCGGCCACCCACCCGGTCAAGCTGCCTCGCCTACGCCTGAGCATCACCTACGAGGACAAGGGCTTCAGCGGGGGCACCTTCAGCCTGGGCGGCCCGCGTGGCGACCACCACGCCTTGCCGTGGTACGCCATGCACGCCGACTTCTGGAACACCTGGCAGCAAGGGGCACTCGAGCAGTACGTCGACGGCTGCCTGCGCCGTGGGCGCACCGTTCGCGGCAACCCCTGCACGTGACGCCTCCACCGCACCACGCGCTCCCCTGGCTTGGGGGGCTGCTCGCGCTGGTCGTCGGGCTGCTCTTGTTCGGCGGCCGGGCGGGGGCCAGCGAGGATGGGGTCGTCCTGTCGTCGCTGGCTTGCCCAGCCGGGAAGGTGACGTGGCTTGCAGGAACGGCGGCACCGGGCCGCGCCCTGCTCGCCGACTTCGATGGCAGAACGGTTGGGGGTGGAAGCGCCGGGGCCGACGGCGCGTGGCACATTCCGCTCACCGTAGACGTGCCAGCGGGTATCTACCCTGTGACCGTCGTTGATCGTCAAGACCACAGCCAGGTCGCGGCGTTCATCTGCTACATCGGCGTGCCGGTTGGCGCAACGCCCACGGCCACACCGACGCCGAGGCCGACCGCGCGACCGCTGCTGTTCATGCCAACCGCCACGCCGACGGTGATGGCGACGACACCTGCCCAAGCCGCATCCATGACCGCCTCAATCGTCGCGACAGAAGAGACCCCAACCGTAATGTCCTTGACCCCAACCAGCCAGCCAACACCGTCAGCGACCAGCGTCGCCACGATGACGGCGGCACCAACCACAGCGCTACGCACAACGATCCCCATTGATGGCGCCCCTGTCGCACTCGTCGCGGCACGCGCCGACGACCCAGACGACCCAGAGCTGTTTGAGTACGTCATTCTCGAAAACCAGTCCTCGGAGGCGCAGGAGCTGACGGGCTGGTGCCTCGTCCACGCGACGACCGGCGAAAGTTACACCTTCCCCACCATCACCCTGCTCGCCGACGAGCAGCTCGTGATCTGGAGCGGCCAGGGCGAGGACGATCCGACCACGGGCGCGCTCTTCTGGCCCGCATCGGTCGGGCGCTGGGCCGGCGGCGCTGTCGCCGAGCTATGCAGCCCCGGCGGCCAGATCGTGAGCACGCTGACCATCGCCGCGCCAGAAGGCAGCGATGCGTAACGGAACAACTGCGTGCCTGCCGCCGGTCGAAGGACTCCGGCGGCAGGCAGAAGGAGCTTGGGATGGAATTGATCAAACAAGGCATAAGGCCCCTACCAGCCGGATCGCCTCCGGAGCCCGCGTTACGGGACGACGGGCGTCCTGAGCCCGGCAAGCCCGTTCGCAGTACGCCGCGCGAACGCTCGCCGCTGCGGGCGCGAACGCTCGCACTGCTGCAGCGCCTGCGCGCAGCGGCTGCAACTACCCAGGCCGGGGCGGCATGCAGTGCGCCTCCCGTATCCCCGTCGGCGCCCGCGCGCGACGCAGCGGACCTCAACCGCGTCCACCTCACGGGGACGCTCGGCAGCGAGCCGCTGCTTTACGACGTCGGCGATCATGCAGTTGCTGCGCTCACGCTGGCCTGTGCGCGCCGCTGGCGCACGGCCGCTGGCGCGATGGAGCATGAAACTATCTGGCTCAATCTGACCGCGTGGGAAGCGCTCGCTGAACAGTGTGGCCGGCTGCTCCACTGCGGTGATCACCTCTATGTCGAGGGCAAGCTCCACCTGGGGACCGATCAGCACGTCGCGCAGCGCGCTGCGTACCCGCTGATCGTCCTTGATCGCATCGTGCTGCTGCGCGCGTCTCCACATCGTGCGGTTTCCTGCGCGCCGATGCCTGATGGCGGACACCCATCCCACACCACGATCACGCGGCATGCGACCGGCGCTTCTGATGTTTCCCCCATGTGCGAATGAACGAGAAGGAGTTCCTACGATGCTGGTGATTCTACGGTTGATTCTGATAGGCATCTGGGGGGTCGTGCTGCTCGTGTCGGCAGCTGCCCCGCTGTCTGCGTCGGCGCATGCTTCGCGACCCGTGTCGGTGCGTGCCGCGCTCCTCGTGCGTGGTGTGCAAGAGGGAGCGACCGTGCAGGGGCGGGTCCGGATTGAAGCCCATCCCGCCACCCCAGTGGAGCATGTGGCATTTGCCCTCGCGGGGCCGCAGGCCTACGCGCACACCGAGCGCGGGGCACCCTACACGCTCGCCCCGGCGTCGCAGGGCGAGGTCTTCGACACCAGGGCCTACCCAGACGGCGCCTATACCCTGACTATACGTGCCTTTACGGGTGGGATGGTGGTCGCGGAAACGACCCTGCGGTTTGTGATCGACAACGTGCCTGCGCCCCACGCGCTGGCCATCACGGGGGTGGAGCAGGGCGCGGCCCTGAAGGGCAGCGTGGATATTCGCGCCGTGCCCGGCGGGCCAGTGGACGCGGTGCTGTTTGATCTCCGTGGTCCGAGGAGTCACCAGCAACGTGAGGACAACCTCCCGTACACGCTGTTCGGCAGCACCGGGTCGGACGTGCAGCGATGGGATACCACGACGTTCCCCGACGGCGCCTACACGCTGACGGTGGAGGCCGTGCATGGGGCGGTGCGCCAGACCGCGACGGTGCGCTTCACGCTGGCCAACACCACCGCGGCGGCCCCACCGGCGACCTTGCGCTGGGCGCCGCCCGTCCTGACCAATCCTACCACCATCGCGCTCAACGACGGCTATTCCAAACTCGCGCTCAATCCGACCAAGGATTACATCCTCAAAATGCCGCTGTCTGTCAAGCGCGGTGGCGTCTCCGTCGTGGGCGGACGCAACGTGGTCATCATCGGGGGGCATGTGCAACTCCCGGCAGAGCAACGGGCCGACGACGGCCGGCTGATCCGCTGCGACGACCAGAAGAACTGCGACGACGGCGGCTGTAGCACCAGCGCCACCCCGCCGACGAGTTGGGACTATCATCAGTACTGTCGGGCCTTCTATTTCGCCAAGACCACTGGCACGGTGCATATCGAAGGGGTGCTGATCGACGGGCGGCGCACCAAACAGGATGCGTTTGCCATCAACGCGCCGGCGGCGACGGTGCAAATCCAGAACGTGCGCGTCGAAGGGCTCTACGGCGACGAGGCGACCTGGCACGCCGACGTGATCCAGCCGTGGGGTGGGGTGCGCGAGCTGCGCGTGGACCGCCTGACCGCCGAGACGGCCTTCCAGGGGTTGCAGATCGCCCCGGACCCGCGCGGCAACCCGAGCATCGGCATGATCACGCTGGCGCGCACCAACATCAGCGGCAGCGGCAACTGGAAAATCATGGCCAGTTATGGCTGCACATTTGCCCGGCGGCTGGTGTTCATGGAGCTGTATGTGCAGCCGGGGCCAGGGCGCACGCTGGGCACTACGATCTGGCCGCGCGCGACGAGCGACCAGGGCTGCCGGGCCATGGTGCGCAACGGCACCAAGGCCGTGTGGCCGGCGGCGCCCATGCAGGGCGTGGTCCGGCTAGGTCCGCCGCCGGGTGGGGATTTCGTGCGCGCTGGCGTTGCTGGCACCACGTATCAGTCGCCCGGCTACCAGGAGTGAGGCCGACGGGCCGTGCGCCGAGCACGAACGCCCGGCGCACGGCTCGCCCACCGTGCTGCCGTCGGAGACGCTGCGGGCGGAGGCGGCAGGGCAGCGCGCCACGTCGCTACGAGAGCGGTGATCATCCAGTCGCTGACCTTGTCTTCATCGCCCTGCTCGCAGCGAGCTCCGGGCCTGCGTTGATCGTCGGACGGCGGCCGAACACGGGATGCCGCTGAAACGTAGAGCGCGTCACGCGCAGGCCGACGAGACCCCTTTGTCTCCTTGCCACGGGGGGAGGGCACCACTGGCGTAACCGCCGCCGTGGGCCAAGGAGCATATACGTGATAAGGCAGCAGAGACCCCAATGATCCTCATGGTCAGCGGCGCGACAACCACCATAGCGCGCTACGCAGGCCACCCGGCCCTCGGCCGACTCGTGCAGCCCCGCAGTTGGAACGGGATCGCGACCATCGTGCGGGCAGGGCAGCCGTGGGGCGCCGACAACGACGCGCTCGCGGGCGTCAAGCCGGACGCCTATCTCGCCATGCTCGACGCCATCGCGCGTGCCCCACGCGATCAGCTGAAGTTTGTCGCCGCTCCCGACGCGGTGGAGCGCACCCCCGACGGCATTGTCGGCTCGTGGGAGGGGACGTTGTGGCTGTGGCGCTGCTGGCGGCCCGCGCTTCAGGCCCGTGGCCTCCCGGCGGCGATCGTGCTCCAGGACGGCGCCACACCCGAGAGCGTGCCCTGGGACGAGCTCGCCGCCGTCTTCGTCGGCGCCTCGACGCGCTGGAAGCTGAGCCGCAGCGCCGAGTTGCTCATCCGTATGGCCCGCACCCGTGGGCTCTGGACCCACGTCGGCCGCGTAAACACCATGGGGCGCCTCGCGCGGGTCGAGGCGATGGGGGCCCACAGCTTCGACGGCTCGCAGTTTAGCAGATGGCCGGATCACTACATTCCGCCGTTCCTCGCGCGCCTGGAGTATCAGCAGCTTCCTATCCCTGAGGTGACGTGTGCGAACGCCTAATCTCCTTGTTGCGCTCTACCTGGCCGCGATCGTCCTCGCAAACGTCCTCGTCTCGCACTTGGGCCCTCCGGCCATCGTCGCGAATGCCTTCCTCTTCATCGGCCTCGACCTGTCCAGCCGCGATCGCCTCCACGAGCAGTGGCAAGGTCGCGCGCTCTGGCCGCGCATGCTTGCCCTGGTTGTCGCCGGCGGCCTGCTGTCGCTGCTGCTCGGCGGCGCGGGGCGTGTGGCACTGGCGAGCTGCCTGGCCTTCATGCTCGCTGGCGTCGCCGACACGGCAACCTACCGGGTGCTTCAGCGCCAGCCCTGGCTCTGGCGCGTGAACGGCTCGAACCTCGCCGGCGCCGCCGTGGACAGCCTCTGCTTTCCGCTGCTCGCCTTTGGCTGGCCGCTACTCTGGCCCATCGTTTTCGGCCAGTTCGTCGCCAAAGTTGCTGGCGGCGCGCTCTGGGGCTGGCTGCTCACATCGCAGGAGCGGTCGGTTGAAGCGACTACCGGACAGCGCTAGCAGGGAGCGCGAGGTTGTAGGGGGACAGCACGCGATCGCTGGTGCCTCGGTGCAGTGGGAAGCCAACGCCCAGACTGCCAGGTGATGGAATCGACGCCCATCGTTTCCAAGCACGCAGAGCCCTGGGAGACCACCGTGAGTCACCAATCACTCCCTATCCTACGCGCTGGCGAAGTGCGTGGCTATCAGGTCGGCGCCGAGCTCTTTCCGCGGAAGGACGACCTGCTCGCCCGTGTTCGCCACATCCTGTACACGACGCCGCTCAACGCAATGGTAGCGGAGGCGCAGCTCGCCTTTCTGCTTGCGCTGCTCGCCCATCACCCCGACGCCCGGCGGAAAGTCGGTGTCGGCATCGTCGCGATGCACGTGCGGCGCAATCCGAAGTATCGACCCAATCGCGGCTTCTGGGCCATCCGTGCGGACGGCTCCGAGACCGACTGGAGCCTGATGCAGTGCATCTACCCCACGACCACGATGCAGCTGCTGCGCGCGGCATTCCGCCACGCGGTGCTGGCCCAAACCACCTCCTTCAAGCAGGAGCAGTGCGCCACGCACGCAAACACCCACGGCGAGGTGTGCTGCCCGGTCGAGCAGATCTGGGTAGGAGCGCGGGACGCGCACGTCGATCATATTCCTCCGCGCACGATGGAACGGCTCATCGTCGCGTTTCTCGCAGCGCAACATCTGGCTCCCGAGGATGTCACGCTGTCGGTTCCCCGCGATGGCAGCATCGGCCGCACGCTCGCCGACCCAGCGCTGCGGCGCACCTGGCGGGCCTATCACCACGCGCATGCCCGGCTGCGGGTTGTCAGCGGGATCGCCAACCTCAGCACCATCCGGCGTAGTGAACGGGCTGCCCGTCGCCACGATCAGGACACAAGCGGCGAGCTGATGCCTACAGCTGAGGGCTGGCAGACAGAAGCCACCTGAAGAGCGGCCAGTTGTGAGGGGTGGAGTGGCCAGGGCGACCGCGTCGAGCGGCCGCCCTGGCCTCGGCGTGCGCCGAAAGGCCGCCTGTCCGGCGGCGCTGCCGCGTGGTGGTGCGCGGAGGGCGTCAGTGCAAGCGCGTGAGCCCTACCCGCGTCCGCGAGCGGCCGGTGCCAGGCGGAGTCGTGAGCTGAAGCTTTCGCAGACCACCGGCGCCTACACCCGTGTCCGGGTGTATTTGGGGGTCGGTGTTTGTTCGCGCAGGACACTGGGAGGACATGATGGCCGCACGTCGGGTGGAGTTTCGGGGCTGGGCGTGCCGGGTGGAGCGGGCGCGCTACGGCGACACCGAGCGCATCGCGCTGCCGCTGTACGCCGTGGAGGACGGCTCGCCGGTTGCGGTGGCCACGCTCCACGTGCCCGCGCTGTCGCTCGCCGCCGACGAGGTGGTCATCAAGGATTACAGCGAGAACGCGGGCATGCTCAGCCTCCTCGTCGCGGCGGGCGTGGTGAGCACGCCGCTGCGCGAGGTGCAAAGCGGCTATGTGACGCTGTATGTCTGCCGGTGCCTGCTCCCAGCGTGAAGGAGAAGTTCGTCATGACGATACCCATGCCGTGCGGCGAGCTGGTCGATCTGCAAGACGTCCGTGGCCAGGAGCATGTCAAGCGTGGCCTCGAGGTGGCGAGTGCGGGTGGCCATCATGTGCTCCTGATCGGCGCACCCGAGTCGGGCAAGACCACGCTCGCCCGCGCCGTCCTCGGCCTGCTGCCCCCACTCTCAGAGACCGAAGTGGCCGAGGTGACGGTGATGGCTTCGCTGGTTCACCTAGCGGGGGACGGGACGGAGCTCTCCGACCGACGCCCGTGCGCAGCGCCGCGCGTCGATGCGAGCAAGGCGGCGTTGTACGGCAGCGGCGGGCGCCGCGTGCGGCCCGGTGCGGTAAGCCGCGCCCATCGCGGGGTGCTGCTCCTCGATGACCTGCCGTCGTTCGGCGCGAAGCTAGCGGCTCTGTCCGCCATCCTGGACAACCGGGCGGTCAGCATCGAGCGGGCCAGCGTGACGCTCACGCTGCCAGCAGCCTTTCAGCTGGTCGGGACGGCGCGGCCCTGCCCCTGCGGCTGGTTTGGCGATGCCGAGGCGATCTGCACCTGCACACCCGCCCTGGTGCGTCGCTACCAGCAGCGCATCCCAGCGGCCCTGCGCGGCCGCATCGAGCTGCATCTTGAAGTGCCCCGCGTGGCCTACGAGCGGTTGACCTCGGGCCGGCTGGGCGAGCCGTCCGTGGTGGTGGCCGATCGCGTAGCCAGGGCCAGGCGGCGCCAGGCCGCGCGCTTCGCCGACACCCCTCGCTGCGCTACGAACGCCGAGATGGGCCTCGACGAGCTCAAGGCGCATTGCGGGCTCGACGGCGCTGGCCACAGCCTGATGAAAGCTGCGGTACGCCAGCTCGACCTCTCGGCCGGCGCCTACCACCGCATCCTGCGCCTCGCCCGCACCATCGCCGACCTCGCCGGTGCGGAGCAGATCGGACCGGCGCACCTCGCCGAAGGGCTGCAGTATCGGAGCAGGCCGACGCTTTGAACTGCGAGCAGTCCCCGGCAGTGCCTGATCGCACGCACCGTGTGGTCAGGCACTGCCGCGAGGTGCCTGAAGCAATGCGCGAAGCTTGACGCACACGAACACCTGTGCGATACTGCCCCCTCCAACTCCCACCACGACGGAGGCCAAGATGGCCCCACGGATTGACCACGACGCCATGTTCAAGCTCCTGCTCACGAACTTCTTTCGTGAGTTCTTGGAGCTGTTCGCACCCGAGCTCGTCGACGCCCTTGATCCCGAGCCACTCGTCTTCCTCGACAAGGAAAGCTTCAGTACACTGCTCGACCCCGACCGACGCGAGGCCGACCTGGTCGTGCAGGCCCGGCTGCGAGACGAGCCCGCGACACTGCTCATTCACTTGGAGCACCAGGCCCAGGAGGATGCGACCCTTCCCCGAAGGATGTTTCGCTACTTCGCCCGTTTTTACGACGCGTTTGATATGCCGGTCTACCCCATCGCGCTGTGCTCATACACAAAGCCAGGCCGCCCTGCCGCGTCGCATCACCAGTTGGTGCTCCTGTCACGCCAGGTCCTCAATTTTCAGTATCAGATGATACAATTGAGCATGCTGGACTGGCGCGACTTCGTGCAGACGACGAACCCGGTCGCGATCGCCCTGATGGCACGCATGCGCATCGCTCCACGGGAACGCTGGCGCGTCAAGGCGGCGAGCCTACGGCTGCTGGGGGGGGCGAGGTTAAGCGGGGCGCAGCGTCGCCTGCTCAGCCAATTCATCGATGTGTACCTCCGGCTTCGCGGAGCCGAGGAGCAGGCCTTTCAGGCTGAGGTCGCAACGTTTACTACACCTGAACGGGAGGCTGTGATGGAGATTGTGACCAGTTGGGAGGAGAAGGGTGAAGCGCAAGGCGTGATCAAGGGTCAGCGACAGCTGGTTGAACGACAGTTGCTGCGCAAGCTCGGCACACTGCCTGAGCGAACCTTAGCGCAACTTGCGGATTTATCTTCTGCGCAACTCAATGTCCTCGGCGAAGCCCTGCTCGACTTCGCGACGCTGGCCGAGCTTGCGCAGTGGCTCGTCGCACATCCGGCGCTGGATGGCGTATAGCTTCTGGCGCGCGGTCAACCCGCGCTTCAGCGCCCGGTGCCGGGCAACCGTGACCGCCGCGCGATCAGGCGCACCCTTGGCGCAGGCAACCCGCATGGTTCGGCACGCCGCAGCGTTGCGAGACGCACACCGGTGATGGCGTAAGGCGCACATGCGATCCGTCACGTTCCGTACCGCCTCTCCCTGGGATAGCCTGCCTATCGCGGAGCTGCACACCGCGAGCTGGCGCGCAGCGTACCGGCCATTCTTGTCGGCCACGTACCTCGAAACGGACATCGTCGCCGAGCGCGCGCAGGTCTGGCAGGAGCGGCTCGCGCAGCCGAGCGCGCGGCAGTACGTCCTGCTCGCCGAGGCGGCCGGCGCACGCGTCGGCTTCGCCTGCGTGCTGCTGGACGCGGAGCCGGCCTGGGGTGCCTGCCTCGACAACCTCCACGTCCGGCCCGGCCTGACCAGCCGCGGCCTTGGGAGCGAGCTCCTCGTCCGGGCAGCGCAGTGGGTCGCCCACACCGAGCCGGGCTGGCCGCTACACCTGTGGGTGACCGCGGCGAACACCGCAGCGCGCCGCTTCTATGAGCGCCACGGCGGCGCGTTGGTCGAACAGGCGGCCAAGCGCATGCCTGACGGCGCACAGCCGACCGTCTGCCGCGAGCTCTGGCACGAGCCCGGCCGGCTCCTCGGAGCGCCCTCGACGGGCTGAGCGGGCTACGGCCGTCGGCCACTGCGGGCGGGCCGGATCATCGTGGAGCACGAGCCCTCGCCATCGCTGGCGCCACCACCCCAGTCGGCGCACGCTGCGTAGGCCCACCCCCGCGCGGCGCCCCGCCGCCGCCGGCTCAGGCCGGCCCTGCCCTGGCAACGGGCGGTACCCACGTGCGCTCCCAATGCTCGCCCTGCGGCGTGGGGCGGCGTGGCGGTCACGCGCGCGCCGGCGGGTGCGCAGGGCCGCCGTGGGTTGTTGCGCTGCCGACAGCGCAGTGACGCATGGTGACGGGTGCCTCCCGTCTCCTTGAGTGCGCGTGCGCGGGCGTCCGCCGCGGCCTGTCCTGTGCATCCTGCCACCGCCGCGCCGGGCCGACACGGGTCGAGATAAACGCTGCGCGCCCTGCGGCCCGGCTCCTTCGGCGTTGGCGCGTCTGGGCCAGGACCGAACGGAACGCCGCAGCAGCGGCACACAGCAAAGGAGACCTCCATGTCCACCACCG
>ENA-ORBV01005354-ORBV01005354.1-microbial-mat-metagenome-genome-assembly--contig:-NODE-5354-length-23706-cov-9.084303_pt1 | contig 23706 bp, 20 predicted proteins | sample MGYA00237777_ERZ505514 | MGnify/ENA primary metagenome ERZ505514 (study PRJEB26160, sample SAMN06269048) | microbial mat metagenome | isolation source: Oligotrophic lake microbial mat | place... | reverse complement strand
GATCCTGCCCCTCGCCGATCCCGTGGCCGAGCGGGCGGGTGCGCTCTTCGCCGCCGCCGGGAACTACAGCGGGGCGGACATAAGCGTCGCCGCGCTCCTGGCCGAGCTCGCCCCGCCCAACGACCCCGGCCTGCCATTCGCGCTCCAGTGGCTGGCCAACATGGAGGGCGCCGATACCACTTTGCTCAGCGCCGCCGCCCTCTCACGTGAGCAGGCCACTGCCAGCAACGGCGATGCTAACTTTCACATCCTCGACGGCTACGACCGCCTGCTCGCCTTCATGGCCGACGGGCTCGCGCTTCGCCTCGCCAGCCCAGTGGAGCATGTGCGCTGGGAGCCAGGCCGTGTGGCCGTGGAGCTTGCGGGCGGCGCGCAGCTGGATGCGCGCAGCGCGATCATCACCGTGCCCCTCGGCGTGCTCAAGGCTGGCCGCCCCGCCTTCGCGCCGGCGCTCCCGCCCGCGAAGCAGCGCGCCATCGCCGCCATTGCCATGGGCCACGTTGCCAAGCTGATCCTCTGGTTTGAGCGCTCGTTCTGGCCCGACTTCAGCGCGCTCAGCACCGATGGCCGCGTCGCCACCTGGTGGCCCGTGGAGAGCGCGGCCACCCCCACGCTCATGGGCTACACTGGCGGCCCGGCGGCCCTCACACTCACCGCGCTCGGTGAGCAGGCGGCCATCGCCACAGGCCTGGACGAATTGACAAAGCTGTTTGGGGTGGACGCGCGCGGGGCGTGCCTCGGCGGCCGGCTCACCGCCTGGTCGCACGACCCGTGGAGCCTCGGGGCGTACAGCTACAGCCCCGTTGGCATGGGCGACGCGCGCGCCAGGCTGGCGGAGCCAGTGGCCGACACACTCTTCTTCGCGGGCGAGGCCACCGTCACCAACGGGCATCTCGCCACCGTCCACGGCGCCATCGAGAGCGGGCAGCGCGCCGCGCACGAGCTGCTCGCGGCAATGCCAGCACGCCGCTAACGCCCGGTCGTAGACGGTTGCCGCATATTGCCACTCACTGCTACAATGGCCGTGCTACCAACGCTACCTGTCCGCGCTCGGAAGGAATCGCCCCATGTCTGTGACCGACGCCCCAACCCTGGCTCAGGTGCTCACCCTGGCCCAGCGCCTGCCCGCCGCTGATCAGTTGCGGCTGATCGCGCGCCTGGCGCCTGGCGTAGCTGCCGCCTTGCCCGCCGAGGCCGCCGACGACACCTGGGATGAGCTAGTGCGTTTCGGCGACGAGGCTGCGACTCTGCCGCCGCTGGCTGCGGATAGCGCCGATGTATTGTCCGCGATGCGGCGCTAGGTGTGTACACGATTGACACCAGCGTCTGGATCAACGCGGTCGAGCCGCACGAACAAGACCACGCTGCCAGCCGCCAGCTGCTCGGCCTGCTACGCGCTCGCCAGATCCCGGTGATCGTCCCTACCCTCGTGACCGTGGAAGTGGCTGGTACACTGAGTCGTCTGCGTGACGCCGCCCGTGGGCAGCGCATGGCCGAGCTCCTCGTTCGGCTCCGCATGGTCTCGGTGGTGGCCCTTGACGATCTGCTGGCCCGCCATGCGGCAGCGCTAGCCGCTGCCCACCGCCTACGCGGCACCGATGCGGTGTACGCGGCCGTCGCCCAGCAGTTCGCTACCACTTTGGTCTCACGGGACCGCGAGCACCTGACGCGCCTGGTCGGCATTGTGCCGGTGCTGCACCCGGTGGCGGCCCTAGCCGCGCTCACTGGCGTGCTGCCGACCCCGTAGTCACCAACGTGGGCGGTAGGCACTGCTCGTTAAGCTCGCGCCGCATCTGGCCGACCGAGAGCGGGCAGCGCGCCGCGCACGAGCTGCTCCAGGCAATTCCAACACTCCTCTAACGCCAGAAACACGAGCGACGTGAGCTACGCAGGACGACTTGGTGGCCCTGTTGTAACAGTGCCTGTTTCTGACATTTTTTCATTTTACTGATCTTGAGTATTGACAATGTCGAAGAATTCCTTATACTGCTCCTATTGACACAACAGCTCCACACTCAGAGGAGAGGGCTATGCCAGACGGTGATCGGGTGCATCCGGGCCTCACGCGGCCATATCAGAAAGCCTATAAGCAGCTCTGCGAAGGTCAGTTTAGCGACGAGTCGCTCGCGACTGAGGCTGTTGATGCGATCAAGCGTCAGCTCAAGCAGGGCGGCGATGCACCGGCGCAGTTGATTGCGCAGATTGGCTCGCGGCTTGAGGCGATCTCCAAAGCGCCGCTCCTTACGAACTGGCCGCATGTGAGCCGCGACATTGAGCACATAGTCGCCAAGGTTACGGTGCCCAAGCGTATCGGCCAGCAGATCGTTGAGGCCAGCAAAGGGCTGCTCTACGAAATTCGCAAGGGCGAGGCGGTGCCACGAATTCGTGAACAATTCATGGAGCGCACCTTGAATCGGGTATATGCTGCGGAGTTTGAACAGCGTGTGCCGATGGCGCAGCATTACCAAGGCGCCCGCCAGGAAGATGTCGACGCGCGCCTTGAAGGGATGCGCCCACTTGTCCAGAAAAACCTGGCGCACATTGCTCAGCAAGCTGCCAAACGAGTGACCTTTCAGCGTCTGCGCCGCTCACCTACGGTCACTCCAAAAGTTAATCTCGAAACAGATATCGCGTCGCTGAACTAAAAGAGAACAGACCCATGCAGCCAGCCGACTATCTGTTCCATTTCGATGATCTGTGCGACTCAGCCAGCCGGGTGCAGATTGCTGAGCGCCACACGGGCCGCTCGCAGGAGCTGCCGGTCACGATTGATGACTCTCAGTTCCCTCACATTCTCTTCCGCCAGATCCCTTCCCTGCACGCTGATCTGATCGACCTGGCAATCGCTGTCCACGTTGCCGACCGTTTTGCTATCGGGCGAGCTGATCTGCCACGGCGTCTGCGGGTTCAGCTACCACTGCGCAATCGGGAACTATTTGACCGACCGACTGTGGTTGAGAAGTTGCGCGAGATTCTTCTATGGTACACGGATGATCAGTGGGAGTTTGTCTTTACCTCACGCCAGGCAAGTGGGCGTATCGCTGAACGCCAGGGCTGTCTTGCCTTGGGCGAGCAGCCGCGCTCGACGGAGGTTGCACTCTGGAGCGGAGGGCTCGACTCCCTAGCGGGATTGATACAGCGTATGTCAGCAGAGACTGCCGAGCGCTACCTGGTTCCGTCCACGAGCGAAGACCGACCGTATCGCTTCTCAACCGGGAACCATCTCCGTGCCATGCTTTGGCAGGTTCGAGCGATGCACCATCTCCTTTCATCCGACAAGCCTTGGGACAGCCTCGCACGTTACTATCCCCGTCTGATCGATATCATCGACCGCACGGCGGTATTGGAGGGCCTGACTCCTGAGCGGATGCAGGATCAGTTCGTGCAGATGTATCAGCGCTACGTACACGAGTGGGAACAAGTGCGGCCATATATTGAGCGAGGATTGCTTGGGGACGAGGAACTACGCGAGGCCGCGTAAGTTGGCAAGCCGCCAAATGAAGGGAACGCCCCCATGACGACCGACATCCTCGACGAACTCGATCTACGCGCGTTAGGTCGAGAACTCCAGCAGGCGCGTAAGCGTTCTGGCCTCACGCAGGAGCAGGCCGCCACTATTCTTGGGGCGGCCCGTACGACGCTTACCGCGATCGAAAAGGGCGAGCGCCGGATAAGACCGGACGAGTTGATCACACTGGCGCGAACCTACAACCGCCAGGTAAGCGATTTTGTCCGGGTTCGACCAGCCATTGAGCCGTTCGAGGTTCAGTTCCGTGGGCCAGCCACGCTCTCCGAGGTAGACCGGGCGCGAATCGACCCGCTCATTGTCGATCTGCAAGAGCTAGCGCGCAACTACCTGGAGCTTGAGGAGATCGTCGGCAATCCGCTCGCGCGGCGCTACCCCGATGAATTCGCTGTCGCGGGCCTGAACACGGATACGGCCGCCGAAGAACTGGCCACGCGTGAGCGGGCCCGGCTCAATCTCGGCGATGCGCCACTGCCCGTCCTCCGCGACATCCTGGAGCAGGAGGTGGGGCTGCGCATTTTCTACCTCAAATTTCCTCAGCGCTTCTCCGCCATGTATTTCTACGACCACACACTTGGCGGGTGCATCGCCATAAATAGCGACCATCCGGAAGATCGGCGCCGCTGGTCGCTCGCGCACGATTACGGCCACTTTCTGGTGAGCCGCTACAAGCCGGTGCTCTATGTAGAGAACGCCTATGTGCGGAGGCCCGAGAGCGAGCGCTTTGTTGATCTGTTCGCAATGTACTTCTTGATGCCGACCAGCAGCGTGTCACGGCGCTTCAACGATATTCGCCGTGCGAAGGCAAAGGTGACGCCAGCCGACCTCTGCATTTTGGCTCACTACTTCGGGGTCTCATTCGAGGCGCTGATGGGACGCCTCGAAGGCATGAAGCTCGTGGCGACGGGCCTGCTCGACAAGCTGCGCGCTGGCGGGTTCAAGATCCGTGATGCACAGCAGGTATTAGGGTTAGCCCCAATCCCAGCACGCGAGAGCGTCCTACCGCTTCGCTATCAGTACCTGGCCCTGGAGGCGCTGGATCGGGAATTAATCACCGAGGGTCGCTTCGCACGCCTAATGCAGCTTGACCGGCTGGAGGCACGCCAGCTGGTTGATCTGCTCAGGGATGAGATTGGGATAGCTGAGGATAGCGATCAGCCGGTGGGCCTCGACCTCGCACAGTCGCTGGACGCCGAGGAGGAACACAGTTGACGTTGCCATTACCCATTGCGCACAACTGTCTCATCCTAGACGCCTGCTGTATCATCAACGTCTACGCTTCGGGTCGCATGCACGACATTCTCGCCAGCCTTGCACGCGCAGTCACGGTCGCCGCCTACGTGCAGGATTACGAAGCGCGCGCGGTCTACGCTGCTGATGGCTCGGGGGCGCGTGAAGTGATCGACCTGAGCCCGTTTATCAATCAGGGGCTCCTGCGAGTCGTGGATATCGAGACGGCTGATGAGCGCGCGAACTACCTCGACTTTGCGGCCAGGCTGGGCGATGATGGCGAGGCGATCACGGGGGCTATCGCCGCTGAGCGTCACTGGGCCATCGGCACGGATGATGGAGCCGCGATCCGGTTCTTCAATCAGCGTTGCCCCACGCTCCAGATTGTCTCGTCATTGGAACTGCTCAAGCATTGGGCTGATACGACCCGTGTTCCTCTGGTTGAGCTTGGAGCAGCGCTGCGTCTCGTTCGTGTCTGTGGGCGATACCAGCCCAAAGCGCGGCATGCACTCTACAGCTGGTGGCAGGCCCACTATTCCAACACTCCTCTAACGCCGCGCTAGTGTGCATCAAGTGAAAAATCGGTACACTACAAACAGACATCAAGCGCGCCCCCCGCGCCTATCTTTTTGAGGAGAAACGACACCATGGCTAAGATTGTTGGCATCGACCTGGGCACAACCAACTCCTGTGTGGCAGTGATGGAGGCCGGCGACGCGGTGGTTATCCCCAGCGCCGAGGGCAACCGCACCACCCCGTCGGTTGTGGCCTTCGCCAAAAATAGCGAGCGCCTCGTCGGCCAGACGGCCAAGCGCCAGGCTACGATCAACCCCGATAATACGCTCTACTCTGTGAAGCGCCTGATCGGCCGCGACTACGACGAGACCACCACCGAGCGCGAGATCATGTCGTTCAAGGTCACCAAAGGCCCCCGCAACGATGTCCGCATCAGTGTGCCCCAGACCGGCAAGGACTACGCCCCCCAGGAGATCTCGGCCATGGTGCTTCAGAAGCTCAAGGCCGACGCCGAGGCCTACCTCGGTGAGCCGATCACCCAGGCTGTGATCACGGTGCCCGCCTACTTCAACGACGCCCAGCGCCAGGCCACCAAGGACGCCGGCAAGATCGCTGGCCTCGAAGTGCTGCGCATTATCAACGAGCCCACGGCGGCCGCCCTCGCCTACGGCCTCGATAAGAAGAAGGACGAGACCATCCTCGTCTTCGACCTTGGCGGCGGCACCTTCGACGTGAGCGTGCTCGAGGTTGGCGATGGCGTGGTGGAGGTCAAGGCCACCCACGGCGACACGCACCTCGGCGGCGATGACTACGACGCCGCAGTGGTGGACTGGATCATCGACGAGTTCCGCAAGGATCAGGGCATCGACCTGAGTAAGGATCGTCAGGCCCTCCAGCGCCTCAAAGAGGCCGCCGAGAAAGCCAAGATGGAGCTGTCCAGCGTCAGCGAGACCGAGATCAACCTGCCCTTCATCACCGCCGACGCCAGTGGCCCCAAGCATCTGCAGATGAAGCTCAGCCGCAGCCGCTTCGAGCAGCTCACCAGCAGCCTCACCGAGCGCCTGCGCGGCCCTGTCACCCAGGCCCTTAAGGACGCCGGCCTCAAGCCCTCCGACATCGACGAGGTGGTGCTGGTTGGTGGCTCCACCCGCATGCCGATCGTGCAGGAGCTGGTGCGCAAGATGATCGGCAAAGAGCCCAACAAGTCGGTCAACCCCGACGAGGTTGTTGCCGTGGGCGCTGCCATTCAGGCCGGCGTGCTCGGCGGCGATGTGAAGGGCGTGGTGCTGCTGGATGTGAGCCCGCTCTCGCTGGGCGTGGAGACCCTGGGCGGCGTGATGACGAAGCTGATCGACCGCAACACGACCATCCCCACCCAGAAGAGCGAGATCTTCTCGACCGCCGCCGACGGCCAGACCGCCGTGGACATCCACATCCTTCAGGGCGAGCGCGAGATGGCCGGCGACAACATGACCCTGGGCCGCTTCCGGCTTGAGGGCATGCCGCCCGCGCCGCGCGGCGTGCCTCAGGTGGAGGTGACCTTCGACATCGACGCCAACGGCATCCTGAACGTGAGCGCCAAGGACAAGGCCACCGGCAAGGAGCAGCGCATCACCATCACCGCCAGCACCAACCTGAACAAGGACGAGGTGGAGCGCATGGTGCGCGAGGCCGAGACTCACGCCGCCGAGGACAAGGCCCGCCGCGAGCTGGTGGAGCTGAAGAACCAGGCCGATAGCCTGGCCTACCAGAGCGAGAAGACGCTCGGCGAGCTCGGCGATAAGCTGGACAGCATCGAGAAGGAGCGCGTCGAGGGCCTGATCAAGGATCTGCGCGAGGCTGTCGGCCAGGAGAGCAAGGAGCGCATGGAGAGCCTGTCGACCGAGCTACAGGAGGCTATGGCAAAGCTCGCCCAGAGCGCCTACAGCGACAGCGCCGCCCAGGGCCAGCCGAACAGCGGCGCCCGCAAGGACGACGGTGTGGTGGAGGGCGAGTACACGGTCGAGTAAACGCAAAGCGCAGAGCGTAGAGCGCAAAGCGGCGGGCCGAGCAAGAATCCTTGCCCGGCCCGCTGTTTGTTGTTGGCCTTACTCTACTGGCGCGCCAGCGGCAGGTAGAGCCGTGGCAGCTTGAGCGTGTAGCCGGTGGCCTCGGCGAAGCCCCTGGCAAGCACACGATGGCCCGCCTCGCGCGGGTGAAAGTCGAAGTTCACATCCAGTTGTCCAATGAAGTTGTACGGAAAGCGTACGTTCGTAAGCTGTGGCTCACGGCCTAAAAAGGCGCTGTAGGCGTTCACTATGGGGATGCCCCGCTCGGCCGCCTCCTCCACAATGATCTGGTTGAAGCGTGGCACATCCAGGTCGGGGTTAGCGTTGAGCGGGACAGGGCTGGCCGCTTTTAAGCCGGGGTACGGGTTGTAGTAGCTCATCAGCACCAGGTCGCCGGTGCGCTGCCCGCCCACTGCGAGCGAGGCCACAAGCGTGTCGAGGATGCGCTCCAGGTTCGTGCGGTAGAGCGTCAGGGAGGCTGTCACTGTGGCGGTGCTGCCCGGCAGGATCACTGCAACGGCGTCGTTCCCGCCGATGCTGAGCGTAACGGGGCTTACCCGGCGACCTGCGGCGCGCTCGCTGGCGATGAAGGCTGTGGCCGCTTCCAGCTGCCCACCGGGCTGGAGAAAGGTGCTGCTCGTTTCGCCCGATGTGACACCATTAAAGGTCACAGAGCTGTTGCCCAGGTTCGTGAGCGTGATCGCTGGCTGTACCTGCCGCAGGTAGTCGAGCAGATAGGCAGGGTAGCCAGGCTTGCCGTCATCCACCACTTCGTAGCCGGTGGCGAGCGAGTCACCGAGGGCGAGGTACGTGTCGCCAGGGCCAAGCGGCATATACACAGGTGGGTCGGCGGCCAGAGCGGGGCCAGCCACAACCGGCAGCAGGGCCACGAGCGCAAAGGCGAGCAGGGCCATCAGGCGGCGGCGCGAAGCCATATGCATTTCCTTCGTTCGCAATACGAGTGTGCGTATTATAGGCGGCGCTGCGGTTGCGTGGGCGCGCCCCTCGTGGTAAAATCCGCCCGGTAGCGAGGGCAGGTCGCATAGCCTGGTCTAGTGCGCGGCACTGGAAATGCCGTACAGCAGCAATGCTGTCGAGGGTTCGAATCCCTCCCTGCCCGCCACCAGCCATCACCGCATCGACCGGGTGGATGCGCTAGAGAAATAGCTACTAGCCGAGCTTCCGTCCCCCGTCCTCCGTCCTCCGTCCTCCGTCCTCCCTCTGACGCTCCAAAAACTCGCGCATATAAGCATACAGTGCAGCCATTGCCTCAAGGCAACGCCAGCTTCTACTGGCTAGCGCGGCGTGGCGCTCATCAATCAGAGCAAGCGCCTGCGCAAGCTTCCCCTTATGCACCCCAAGAGGAGCGCATGACTGATCGCCAGTTCATCGAGGTGCGCGGCGCCCGCGAGAATAACCTCAAAGACATCTCGCTGAATATTCCTAAGCAGAAGCTTACGGTGTTCACCGGTGTGTCCGGTTCCGGTAAATCCTCCCTGGTCTTCGATACCATCGCCGCCGAAGCGCAGCGCCAGCTGAACGAGACCTTCACCGCCTTTGTGCAAGGCTTCCTGCCGCACTACGGCCAGCCAGACGTCGACCGCATCGAACATCTGAATGCGCCGATCATCATCGATCAGAAGCGCGTCGGCGGCGGCTCGCGCTCCACAGCGGGCACCTACACGGATATTGCCGTCTTGCTGCGGCTGCTCTTCTCGCGGGTTGGGCAGCCCGCTGCGGGGCCAGCCTACGTCTTTTCGTTCAACACCCCGCAGGGTATGTGCCTGGAGTGCGAAGGGATCGGCAAGACGGTGCAGCTCGATCTGGAGAAGCTGCTCGACCGCAGCAAGTCGCTGACACGCTGTCGGGCGGCGAAGGGCAGCGCCTGAAGCTCGCCAGTGAACTCTACAAACAGGGCAGCGTCTACGTGATGGACGAGCCCACCACCGGGCTGCATCTCTCAGATATCGGCCTGCTGATGGGCATCATCGACCGGCTCGTGAATGCCGGGAACACGGTTATTTTGATCGAGCATCACCTGGACGTGATCCGGCAAGCCGATTGGATCATCGACCTTGGCCCCGAAGGCGGCAGTGCCGGTGGCGAAGTCTTGTTTGAGGGGCCACCACAAGCATTGAAGAGCTGCGAGCGAAGCATCACGGCGCGGTTCATTTGAAATAGCCGATAGCCGAGGAGCGTAGCGGCGCGCTATAGCGCGCCCGTACAAGGGCCGGAAATCGGTGTCATCTGTGGACAAGCAGCTCGGCCTGCTCCGCGCGCAGTTGTGCTGCGACGGCCCACGCGCCCTGGAGCGCCGTCTGATCGCCGCCCGCCACTGCGCGCAGCGCCGCGTCCAGCTGGTCGGCGAGGGCGGCAAGGCGCACTGGCAGCAGCGCCTGCTGCGCCTCCAGATTGGCGGCGTGGACGGCCATCGCCACGTGGCAGGCCACCAGCTCCAGCAGATCGAGCTGCGCGGGGTTGAAGTGCCGACTCTGGGTGGTCGTCACGGTGAGAGCGCCGATGGCGCGCTCGCCCCAGAGCAGCGGCACGGCCATGGCGCAGCGCGTGCGCAGGTCGTTCTGGCTGAGCCGCAGCCCAAGCCAGCGCCGGTCGGTGTCGGTCTCGTCGATCATCACGGGGGCGCGGTCGCGCAGCACCATGCCGGCCAGGCCGTGCTCGCTCACCTCGCGAGCGCGCTCCGGCGTGGAGCGATGGCTATTGCTCAGCAGCAGTAAGGGCTGGCTCTGCGCGTCGGGCGCGAGCAGCAGCACCGAGGCGCGCTCGCCGCCTACCATCTCCGGCAGCTGCGTGGCGATCTGGAGCGCCACGGCGTGCGGGTCGGCGGCGGCGCTCACGATCGTGCGCCCGTAGCGCAGCAGATGCTCCAGGGTGCCGGCGTTGGCCTGGGCCTGGAGCGCGTACTGCTCCATCTCGCCCTGGAGCGCGGCGTGCTCAAGCGCCGCGCCGATAATCTGGCCGAGCGCCGCCACAAGCGCGCGGTCGTCCTCGTCGAACGGCTTCCTGCGCCGGGCCTCGATGCGGCCCACTACGCGTCGGCCGATCTGCACCGTGCCGTAGAGCCTGCCGGGCTCGTCCGAGCGCAGCGGGCCTGTGCCCGCCGGTACGAGGATCTCGATCTCCTCGGCACACAGCCAGTCGCCCGCGAGGTCGCGTAGGGTGGGCAGCGGGTCGGGGCGACGCGCAGCGGCGAAGAAGGCGCCGCAGCCTGCCAGCGCCTCGCGCACGCGCGCCACTCGGCTCTGAAGTGATGTGATCTGCAATGGAGTGGTAGAGCTTATTGTCATACGCTGCCTCGCTCACAACAACCAGGGTGGCCCATCTCTGCGCACAGGGCCGTGCTTAGTGTGTACAGCATACCGTAAAAGCATGAACCTGTCATTAACCATCGCTCCCAGGCTCCAGCTAGGATTATTAGTAGATAACACACTGTTCACGCTGGTTACGCAGCGTCTCCATCAGCAATAATGTCCCACGCTCGTGCACAATGGGGCTGTTCGCAGCAGAGCCTGTAACGAAAGTGTTATACAAAGCCCCTCGCTCGTATACGAGCGAGGGGCTAAGGAGCGTGCGGCGTTCTACGCTTTGCGCTCTACGCTCCCAGCGGCTCAGCGGGGTGCTTGCTCTCGATCTCTAGCACGCCGCTGCGGTGCAGCACGAGCTGTCCGCTCTCCAGATCCACCTCAATCGTGTCGCCCCCCTTGAACACGCCCTTCAGCAGCTCGCGTGAGATCGGCGTCTCTAGCAGGCGCTGCACGGTGCGGCGCAGGGGCCGGGCGCCGTACACCGGGTTGAAGCCCTCGGTGACGAGGAACTCCTTGGCGGCCGTAGTCAAGGTCAGGGCGATCTTCTGGTCGCGCAGTCGCTTGACCAGATCATCGACTTGGAGCTCGACGATGTGCGTGAGATCCTCCATCGAGAGCGCGTGGAAGAGCACGATGTCGTCGATGCGGTTCAGGAACTCGGGGCGGAAGGCCTGCTTCAGGGCGTCGTCCACCTTCTTGCGCGCCTCGCGCAGGTCGATCGGCTTGGGGCCCTTGGCGCCGCCGCCAGACGAGAAGCCGATCACGCTGCCTTGCAGATGCTCGGTGCCCGCATTGCTTGTCATAATGATAACAGCATTGCGGAAATCCACTGTGCGGCCCTGGCCGTCGGTCAGGCGGCCGTCGTCGAGCACCTGGAGCAGTGCGTTGAACACGTCCGGGTGGGCCTTCTCAATCTCGTCGAAGAGTACGACCTGGTACGGTCGGCGGCGGATGCTCTCGGTGAGCTGGCCGCCCTCGTCGTAGCCCACGTAGCCGGGAGGCGCGCCGATCAGGCGGCTCACGGTGTGGCGCTCCTGGAACTCGCTCATGTCCACGCGGGTCATCGCCTCTTCGCTGTCGAACATAAACTCGGCCAGCGCCTTGGCCAGCTCGGTCTTGCCCACCCCGGTGGGGCCAACAAAGATAAAGCTGCCGATTGGGCGGCGCGGGTCGCGCAGGCCGCTCCTGGCGCGGCGGATGGCGTCGGAGAGCGCGACGACCGCCTCGTGCTGGCCGATCACGCGCTCGTGGAGCCGCGCCTCCATGTCCACCAGCTTCTCGCGCTCGGTCTCCAGCATGCGGCTCACGGGCACGCCCGTCCAGCTGGAGACAATCTGGGCCACGTCCTCGTCGTCCACCACCTCGTCGAGGTTGGCGGAGGTAAGCCAGGCGGAGCGCTCGGCCTCAAACGCCTCGTTTAGGGCGAGGAAGCGTGAGCGCAGGCTGGCGGCGCGCTCATACTCGCGCCGGGCGCCGGCCTCCTCCTCGTCCTTCTGGATCTGCTGGAGCTCGGCCTCCTGCTCCTTGAGCGCCTTAGGCATGGCGAAGATGTCGATGCGCAGCTTGGCGCTGGCCTCGTCGATCAGGTCGATCGCCTTGTCGGGCAGGAAGCGGTCGTTGATGTAGCGGCTGGAGAGATGGGCCGCCGCAGTGATCGCCTCGTCGGAGATGGTGAGCTGGTGGTGATCCTCGTAGCGCTTGCGCAGGCCGCGCAGCATCTCCACGGTGGTCGCCACATCTGGCTCTTCTACGAACACAGGGCTGAAGCGGCGCTCGAGCGCGGCGTCCTTCTCGATATGCTTGCGATACTCGTTGATCGTGGTGGCGCCAACCACCTGGATCTCGCCGCGGCTGAGGGCCGGCTTGAGCATGTTGCTGGCGTCGATCGAGCCGGCGGCGGCGCCCGCGCCCACCACCGTGTGCAGCTCGTCGATGAACAGCACAACCTTGCCCTTGGCGTTGCGCACCTCGTCCATCACGGCCTTGAGCCGCTCCTCGAACTCGCCGCGGAACTTCGAGCCCGCCACCATGCCCGCCAGATCGAGCGAGAGCAGCTTGCGGTCGCGCAGCGTGGGCGGAACGTCGTCGGCGATGATGCGCTGGGCCAAACCCTCGGCGATGGCCGTCTTGCCGACGCCTGTCTCGCCTACGAGCACGGGGTTGTTCTTGGTGCGGCGCGAGAGGATGCGAATCACGCGGGTGATCTCGGCCTCGCGGCCGATCACCGGGTCGAGCTTACCGTCCTTCGCGAGCTGGGTCAGATCGGTGCTGTACTTCTCCAGGATCTCGTAGCGGCTCTCGGCGCTGGGGTCGTCGGAGCGCTGGGCGCCGCGAATCTCCATCAGCGCCTGGTAGATCCGCTCTTGGTCGATCGAGAAGGTGTTGAGGATGCGGGCGGAGGCACCCTCGCGCTCGCCGCTGAGGGCGATCAGCAGGTGATCCACGCCCACGTACTGGTCGCCGAGGCGGTTGGCCTCTTCCTCGGCCCGCTTCACCAGGCGCTGGGTGCGCGGGGTAACGTAGACCTGGTTGCCAAAGCCGTACTGGCCGTAGACCTTGGGCGACTTCTCTAGCTCGCGCTCGACGCGCTGCGAGATCGTCTCCGGCTCAACATTCAGACGGGCGAGGGCGCGGGCGGCCAGTCCATCGCGCTGGCGCAGCATCGCCAGAAAGACGTGCTCGACGTCGAGCTGGGTGTGATGCTGCTCCTGCATAATCTCCTGAGCGGCCTGGAACGCGTCCTGCGCCTTCTCGGTGAAGCGCTCAAGTCTCATATCCATGGTCCTTTGTTTCTGGTTTGGCTGCCGGCCATTCGTGGCGCAACGGGCGGGGCTGCGCTGCCCGGCCATGCGTCCGTCCGGGCGGAAGCTCGGCGACCGACAGGCAGAATAAGTATAGCACACGGGCTTTTGGATTCCCGGCCAGGAGTGTAAGAGTTCTATTGGTGTAGCCCGCTCTGGTATGCAAATTGCTTTTGTGCAAGAAGGAAGCGAAGCAGACCAAGTGAGGAGCATATGCACCACGAGACCACTACCCGCGACGAGGCGATCACCAGGCTGCGCGAGCTGATCAAGGGCATCAAGCTTGCCATGCTTACGACAGTAGACGACGACGGCACCCTGCGCAGCCGGCCCATGGACACCCAGGAGGTTGAGTTCGACGGCGACCTCTGGTTTCTCACCGAGGCCGATGCGCCCAAAGTTGATGACGTGCAGCACGACCGGCAGGTGAATGTCACCTACGCGGACCCCGGCAAGATGCGCTACGTGTCGCTCTCCGGCACCGCCCAACTGGTGCGCGACCTGGAGAAGAAGCGCGAGCTGTGGAAGCCAGACCACAAGATCTGGTTCCCCAACGGCCCCGAAGACCCGAACGTGGCCCTGCTGAAGGTGAGCGTCCACAAGGGCGAGTACTGGGATTCGGGCAGCAACGCCGTGGGCCGCCTGTTCGACTTCGCCCGCGCCCTGGTGACGGGCGATGGGAGCAAGGTCGGCAATAACGAGAAGGTCGACCTTACGCATTGACGCCTGCGCGACGCCGTGCTAGGATAGCGGCCAATAACTGAAGAATGCTCGGGGAGCCAGGAGAGCCTGGCTGAGACTGCGGCCCGCCAATGCCGCTCACCCGTGGAACCTGACCTGGGTCATTCCAGCGTAGGGAAGCGCCAGCAGCCTTTAGGGCCGCCGATCTTTCCACAGGTCGGCGGCCTTCTTTTTTACATGTGCGGAGTGTGCAAAATGGGCCAGAAATCTGTGTCATCTGCGTAATCTGCGGACAACATGCCGGACAAAGGAGTTGCTATGCGCCGCCTCGCCTGCCTGATCACTATCGCCCTATTGCTCGCCGCCTGCGGGCAGCCAGGCGCTCAGAACCCTGCCGCGCCGCCGATCATCACGCCTGCCGCGAACACGGTGCCTACCACCGAGCGGCTCGTGCTGATGACCCACGACAGCTTCAGCGTGAGCGAGGATGTGCTCGCCGCCTTCGAGCAGTCGGCCGGAGTGAAGGTGGAGGTGCTGAAGGCGGGCGATGCGGGCGGGGCGCTCAACCAGGCTATCCTTAGCAAAAGCGCGCCGCTGGCCGACGTCTTCTTCGGGGTGGATAACACCTTCCTCAGCCGGGCGCTCGCCGCCGATATCTTCCTGCCCTACGAGTCGCCCGCACTGGCCGCGCTACCCGCAGAACTCAAGCTTGATCCAAGCAGTCGCCTGCTGCCCGTAGATTTCGGCTACGTCCTGATCAACTACGACAAGGCCGCGCTCGCGGAGGCCGGGCGCACGCCGCCCACGAGCCTGGAAGATCTGGCCAAGCCCGAGTGGCGCGGGCAGCTAGTGGTACAGAACCCCGCCACCTCGTCGCCGGGGCTGGCCTTCCTGCTGGCCACGGTGGCCCATTTTGGCGAGGGCACGGGCTACAGCTGGCAGGACTACTGGCGCGACCTGCGGGCCAACGAGGTGGTTGTGAGCCAGGACTGGAGCGACGCCTACTACACGCAGTTCAGCGGCAGCAGCGGCGCTGGCCCCTACCCGCTGGTGGTGAGCTACTCCACCAGCCCGGCCGCCGAGGTCTTCTTCAGCGAGGGCAAGCTGGCGGAGCCGCCCACGGGCAACCTGATCGTGCCGGGCGGCAGCTTCCGCCAGGTGGAGTTCGTTGGCATCCTGAAGGGCACCGCGCGCGAGGAGCTGGCGCGGCGCTTTGTGGACTTCATGCTCCAGCCGGAGTTCCAGGCCGACGTGCCGCTTCAGATGTTCGTCTACCCGGCGAGCCCGGCGGCGGCGCTGCCCGAGCTCTTCACGCAGTTTGCGCCCGTGCCCGAGCAGCCGGCGACGCTCACGCCCGAGGCGATCGAGCAGGGGCGCGAGGCGTGGATCCAGACGTGGACAGAGCTTGTGCTGCGCTAATGCAATCGTCTGGACCGCGATCGTCTGGACCGCGATCGTCTGGACCACGAAGGGCGCGAAAGAGGGCGAAGAGCGCGAAGCCAGAGCGTTCGCGCCTTCGCGGTTTCGCGTTCGCGCCCTTCGCTGGCCGCTTCGCGGTGTTCGTGGTCCAAAGGTTCGCGGCGTTCGTGGTCCAGAGGTTCGCGGCGTTCGCTGGCCGCTTCGCGGCGTTCGTGGTCCAGAGGTTCGCGGCGTTCGTGGTCCAGAGGTTCGCGCCCTTCGTGGTCCAGAGGTTCGCGCCCTTCGTGGTCCAAAGTGCGCCCCTGCTCTTCTTCGCCGTCTTCTTCCTCTACCCGCTCTTCGCCATCCTGCGCCTGAGCTTTGCGGATGGGCTGGCGGGCGTGGCCGAGGCGCTTGCGGAGCCGTACTACTGGCGCGTGCTTGGCTTCACCGTGTGGCAGGCGGCGCTCTCCACCGCGCTCACGCTCGCCGTAGGCCTGCCGGGGGCATATGTGTTTGCGCGCTACGACTTTCCCGGCAAGGCGCTGCTGCGCGCCATAGCGACGGTGCCGTTTGTGATGCCCGCCGTGGTGGTGGCGGTGGCGTTTGGGGCGCTGCTGGGGCCGCGCGGGCTGCTGAACCAGGCGCTTCAGGCGCTCTTCGACCTGCCACGCCCACCGCTGAGGCTCCAGGGCGGGCTCTGGCTTGTGCTGCTGGCGCATGTTTTCTACAACTACACCGTGGTGCTGCGCCTGGTTGGAGGAAGCTGGGCCAGCCTCGACCCGCGCCTAGAGCAGTCGGCCGCCGTGCTTGGCGCCTCGCCTCGCCGTGTGCTGCTGCTGGTGACGCTGCCGCTGCTGCTGCCCGCCGTGGGCGCCGCCGCCCTGCTGATCTTCATCTTCTGCTTCACCAGCTTTGGCGTGATCGTGATTCTGGGCGGGCCGCGCGTGGCCACACTAGAGGTTGAGATCTACCTCCAGACGGCCCAGCTGCTGCGCCTGGACATCGCGGCCACGCTCGCGCTGATCCAGGGGCTGTGCGCGCTGCTGCTCAGCCTGGCCTACACGCGCCTTGCGCAGCGCGCCGCCGCGCCCCTGGGCATCCAGCCGCAGGCCGCCGTGGCGCGCCGCCCGCGCAGGCCGCGCGAGCGGCTACTGGTGGGCGCCAACATCCTGCTGATCACCGTGCTGCTCGGCACGCCGCTGCTCGCGCTGGCCCTGCGCTCCGTGCTCGCGCCGCCAGGGAGCGGCCAGCTCTTCAGCCTGGCCGCCTACGCCGCCCTAGGCGAGAACCGCACCGGCGCGGCCTTCTTTGTGCCGCCTACCGTAGCTATCGCCAACTCGCTGCGCATTGCCGCCACGACTATGCTGCTCGCGCTGCTGCTCGGCGTGCCGACGGCGTATCTGCTGGCTGGACGGTGGACGGTGGACGGTGGACGGTGGGGGCTACCGTCCACCGTCCCTCGTCTACCGTCGCTCCTCGACGCCCTCTTCATGCTGCCGCTCGGCACCTCGGCGGCCACGCTGGGCCTGGGCTACCTGATCGCCCTGAGCGCGCCCGGCCTTGGCTGGCTGCGCGTCTCGCCCTGGCTGGTGCCGCTGCTGCACACGCTTGTGGCGCTGCCCTTTGTGATCCGCGCTCTGCTGCCCACGCTGCGCGCCCGCAGCCCAGGCCAGCGCGAGGCGGCCGCTATGCTCGGCGCCACGCCCTTCCAGGCATGGCTGCGCGTGGAGCTGCCGCAGATCTTCCCGGCCCTGCTCACCGCAGCCCTGTTCGCCTTCACCGTGTCGCTGGGCGAGTTCGGCGCCACGCTGCTTGTGGCCCGCCCCGATGCGCCCACCCTGCCTGTGATGATCTACCGCTTCCTGGGGCAGCCCGGCGCGCTCAACTACGGCCAGGCCCTTGCCCTCAGCAGCATTCTGATGCTCGTCACCGCTGGCGCGTTTCTTGCCCTGGAGCGCGTGCGGCCACCAGGCGGCGAGCTGTAGGTAGGGAACAGGGAACAGGGAACAGGGAACAGGGAACAGGGAACAGGGATGGCCAGACCGGAGTGTGACAGAAAATAGGCCGGAAATCGGCGTAATCTGTGGATAAAGCAGGCGATCTGGTACAATGGCCTGAGCAAGCGGAGGCCACTAAGGCCAGAGGGCATGCCCATGACCAAGCTTCAGAACAGTGTCGTTGTCCTGGTTGGCGTTGCAGCCACCTGGTGGCTTCTGAGCCAGATCTTCGGACTGCTGGGCAGCTTCGCCGATGTGCTGGCGATCTTCGGCTTCGCCTGGATGCTCAACCTGCTGCTCGAGCCGCTGGCGGAGCAGCTCAGCCCCCGTATCGGCCGCACCGCCGCCTGGAGCGTTGGCTACCTCGCGCTGCTGCTCTTCCTCACGCTAATGAGCGCGCCCGTGGCCGCCCAGGCCAGCGCACTGCCCGGCGCACTGCCAAGCGCGATCGAGCAGGCCACCCGCCAGATCGACGGCTTCCTGGCCTGGCTGCGCGAGCACCGCGTGGCCGTGCCCGCCAACACCGGGCGTGTGCTGGAGACGAGCCTGCTCGCCGAGCAGATTGGGCCCACCGTGCTGAACTGGTCGGTGGCGCTGCTGAGTATCGGCGGCCAGTTCCTGCTTGTGGTAGGCGTGGCCGCCGCGATGTCCGCCGGCGACGACTCGCTGCGCTCGATCATTGGCGCCCTGCTACCGGAGCGCTGGTCGGACGACGCTCACTGGCTGCACGACGACGTGCGCCGCACCTACTCGGCGGCGATCCGGGGCCAGCTGGCGATCTGGGCGCTTGGGATGGCCCTCAGCCTCGGTGTGATGATCCTATTCCAAACGCCTGGCTGGGCGCTGTGGGTTGGCCCGCTGGTGGTGGTGCGGCTGCTGCCCTACCTCGGCGGCATCCTCGGCGGTGCGCTCACCGTGCTGATCTTGCTGCTGAGCCTGCCATGGCCAGCCTCGATCCTGCCCGCGCTGCTTGTGATCATCGGCCAGAATGTGATGGGCTATATCGTGGAGCCGCGCCTGCTAGGGCGCGTGCTCAGCCTCTCGCCTGCACTGGTGCTCTTCGTGATCCTGGTAGGCTGGAAGCTGGGCGGCATCACCGGCATCGCCTTCGGCGTGCCAGCTGTGGCTGTGGTGCAGGCCCTCGCCGAGCGCGTGCTCACCCGACGCCAGTCCCAGGCGATGCCCGCGCCGCTCGCCGCCCCCCCCGACGAGCCAGCACCTGGCGAGACGGCCTGGCGCGCAGCTACCACGCCGAGAAGGTGAGCTGGACGGGTGGACGGCGGGCCGCGGACGATGGACGATGGACGGTGCCGCGCCCTACCGTCCACCGTCCACCGTCCACCGTCCACCGTCCACCGTCCACCGTCCACCGTCCACCGTCCACCGTCTACCGTCTACCGTCCACCGTCCACCGTCTACCCCGCAGCCAGCAGGGCCGGCGTCGGCGCCAGCGGCAGGCTCAGCGTAAAGACGCTGCCCGCGCCGAGTGTGCTCGTCACGCTGAGCGTGCCGCCCATGCGCTCGGCCAGCGCGGTGGCGATAGCGAGGCCGAGCCCGGCGCCATGGCCGCCAGCCTCATCGCTGCGGTAGAAGCGCTCGAAGATCCGCGCGAGCTGTGTGGGCGCGATGCCCGGCCCCGTGTCGGCGACGACCACCGCTGCCCGTCCAGCGGCGCTCAGCCCGCGCACGCCGATCACTGCCTCGGGCGGGGTGTGGGCGAGGGCATTGTCGAGCAGGCTGGTGATAATCTGGCGGATGGCGTCGGGGTCGCCCAGGGCGAACAGCTCGGCGGGCACGCTCACAGCTATGCTGCGCTTGGGCGCCTGCAGGCAGGCCTGGCGCACAAGCTCGCCCGCAATCGGCGCGAGTGCCACTGGCGTGCTGGCAAGCTGCTGTTCGCCGGAGTCGGTGCGGGCGAGCACGAAGAGTGTGTCTACTAGCCGGAGCAGGCGGTCGGCATCGCCCATGCCCGCCTCCGCAGCCTCGCGCTGCGCTGCCGGGGCCACAGGTGGCACGCGGGCCAGCCGCTCCAGGCTGCCGCGAACCGCAGTGAGCGGCGTGCGCAGGGCGTGAACGGTGTCGGCGGTGATGCGGCGCTGCGCTGCGAGCGTGTTGGCGAGCCGGGCGTGCTCGGCTTGGCTTGGCGCGAGGGCTTTGCCCACGAGCAGCCAGACAGCCAGGCAGGCGAGCAGGCAGGCGAGCAGCGCCCCGCCGATCAGGGCCAGCCGCAGCGTGGCCGCCTGATCAGCCAGGGCGGCACGCGCCACAATCAGGTAGACGGCTGCACTGAAGACCAGCAGGGTCAGGACGAGCACGGCGCAAAAGAGGAGCGTCAGGCGAGTGTGAAGCGTCATAGGTCTAACTATAACAAATACTACAGTGCTCCGTAAGGCGTAAGGGTTCCCAGTGTCAGGGCGGATGCAACGTCCCGCGCCAACGCCCGCTGGGGCTAGCGATAGGCCGGAAAGCTGCGTCATCTGTGGATAAAGCGCCCGGCAGTGCTATACTGCCGCCGACACCGTCGGATCATCACGAACCTCGCCGAGGAGGCACCGCATGCTGCTCGATTGCGCCGTCCCCGTAGATGCAAACCCCCTGGCGACGGCTGGCGAGCTTGCCAGCGCCGCCGAGGCCCTTGGCTTCGCCGCCCTCTGGACGCCGGAGACCGGCCATAATCCCTTCCTGCCCCTCGCCATCGCCGCCGAGCACACCCAGAAGATCACCCTCGGCAGCGCAGTGGCCATCGCCTTCCCCCGCAGCCCGATGGTCACCGCCCAGCTTGCCTGGGATCTCGCCGCCTACTCGCGCGGGCGCTTCGTGCTCGGCCTCGGCACCCAAGTGCGCGCCCACATCGAGCGCCGCTTCAGCGCCAGCTTCGACCAGCCGGTGGCCCGCCTGCGCGATTATATCCAGGCCCTGCGCGCCATCTGGGCCACCTTCCAGAGCGGCGCGCGCCTCAACTACCGTGGCGAGTTCTACCAGCACACGCTGATGTTGCCCTTCTTCAACCCTGGCCCGATCGAGCACCCAGAGATCCCGATCTACATTGCTGGCGTCAACGCGGGCCTCGCCCAGCTGGCCGGCGAGCTCTGCGACGGCTTCCACGCCCATCCGCTCAACAGCGCAAAATATCTACGCGAGGAGCTGCGCCCCCAGATCGCGGCGGGCGCGGCGCGGGCTGGGCGCGATCCTGCCGCCTGCGCCGTTGCCGGCAGCGCCTTTGTGATCACTGGGCCCGATAAAGAGACCACCGAGCGCATGCGCGGCTTTGTGCGCCAGCAGATCGCCTTCTACGCCTCCACCCCCACCTACAGGCCTGTGCTGGAGTGCCACGGCTGGGGCGAGGTTGGCGCGCAGCTCTCGCAGCTGGCCTCGCAGCAGCGCTGGGCCGAGATGACGGCATTGGTAGGCCCCGAGATGCTGGAGGCCTTTGCGGTGGAGGCGCCGCCCCACGAGCTTGGCGCCGCCCTGCGCGAGCGCTTTGCCGGCCTGCTTGATCGTGTGGGCCTTTACTCGCTGCCCTTTGTGCCTGGCCAGCACGATGAGCTCTGGCGCGGGCTAATCCAGGCGGCCGCGGCGTAGGGCCATAGTAGGCAGATACCGCAGAGGCAAAAGCTGCGCTTGGTGGGTTCCTATGTAGACTAGCCAACCCAGTCGCGCGCAGGATGGCGAGCTATGCCCGGTGTGTTCGAGGCGCTCGACCTCACCCCAAACGAGCTTGAGCTGGCCCGCCAGCGCCGTGCCGCCGGCGCTGGCTACATCGATCTTACCAGCAGCAACCCCACGCGCCAGGGCCTGATCTTCCCGCCCGCCATTCTGCGCGCCGCAGCCGAAGGCTTCTGGGAAGATCGCCGCCACGAGCCCGACCCGCACGGCGCCCCGCTCGCCCGCAGCGCAATCGCCGCCTACTACGCGGCGCGCACCCCGCCCCTCGTGCTGGAGCCGGACGATCTCTTTCTCACCGCCAGTACCAGCGAGGCGTACAGCCTGCTCTTCGCGCTCCTGGCCGACCAGGGCGATAACCTGCTGGCCCCCAACGTCACCTACCCGCTCTTCGAGTTTCTCGCTGCAATGCGCGGCGTGGAGCTGCGCCCCTATGCATTGGACGAGGCGGACGGCTGGGCGATCAACGAGCCGAGCCTGCTCGCCGCCGCCGATAGCCGCACCCGTGGCGTGCTGCTCGTCTCCCCCCACAACCCCACCGGCGCCATTGTGGGCGCGCCTGTGGCAGCCCTGCGCCGCCTTGGGCTCCCTGTTATCTGCGATGAGGTGTTCGCGCCGTTTACCTTCAGCGCCCCCGCCGTGCCGCCCGTGGGCGCCCTGCACCCCGAGCTGCCGGTCTTTACGCTCAACGGCATCTCCAAGCTCTTCGCCCTGCCCGACCTGAAGCTGGGCTGGGTGGCGCTCAACGCTGCCGCCCGCAGCTTTGGGCCGCGCCTGGAGCTGCTGAACGATACGTTTCTTGGCGCCAATAGCCTGAGCCAACACCTGCTGCCAGCCCTGTTTCGCGATGGCAGGCCCTTCGTGGAGACCATGACGGCGCGCGTGCGGACCAACCTCGATCTGGCGTTGGCCATGCTCGCCGACCACCCGCGCATCGTGGCCCGCCCGCCCGCCGGCGGCTACTATCTCTTCCCCGCCGTGCGCGGCTGGCCCGACGAGGAGGCCCTAGCCCTGCATCTGCTCAACCACGGCGTGCTCGCCCACCCCGGCTACTTCTACGGCGACGTGCCCGGCACGCACCTGATGCTCTCGGCCCTCACCGCGCCCGCCCCCTTCGCCGAGGGGATCGCTCGGCTCGCCGCTGCCGTGACCGGGTGACTGGGTGACACGGTGACCTGCGCTCGCTTCGCTTGTGCTGACCGGGTGACCGGGTGACACCTCACGGTGCCGATAGGTGTCACCGTGTCACCCGGTCACCGTGTCACCGTGTCACGCCTCGCTTTCCACATGCCTTTACACTTGCCAACGCTAGGCAGGGCGAATCGCCCATTGTGCAGGCATGGCGCTATTGCATATGTGCAGACCTGCTTGTATAATGATCATCGGTCGCCCTGGCGGCTACATGCGCATGTTCCTTTAAGCTACCCCTTCCAGGCAGCCTGATGTCGCCAACCATGCCCAACGGCAACGCCCCGCAGGGAACCGATGATGGGGCGCTGCTCAGCGCGCTGCTCGTGAGCGAGGTGCCGAGCCGGCAGGGCCAGTTACGCCCGGCGCGTATGCGCTCCACCACGCAGCAGCAGCAGATCGCCCTGCGCGGCTTTCGGCTGCGCAACTGGGTTGATCGGACGCTGCACCTGGCCGAGCGCGCCCTCGTGCTGGCTGCCGTCGTTGCCTTTGGCTACTGGCTTGTCGACGGCCCTGTGCGCGACTGGCTGCACACCCGTCAGAGCCAGAGCATCGTGTGGGCTGGTGAGGGCCGTGCGACGCCCACCCCGCCCATCAGTCTTCCTGGCGTGCCGCTTGCACAGGGTGCGGCGGCCATGGGTGGCGCGCCAGCTCTGCCCTTCACCCGGCCCGACACGCCCGCGGCGGCACCGGTCGGGGCGCTCCCCCGCGATCAGTTCCTGGTGCCCCAGGCTGTCGTCGGTGCAGCTATTGTCGATAACCCGCTCCCCTTGCGCCTGAGCATGCCCAGCATCGGCGCCGACATGGATGTTCGCGAGATCTTCGTGATCAACGAGGAGTGGGAGGTGGCCGAATATGCTGCTGGCTATCATCACGGCACGGCCCTACCGGGCAACATCGGCAACAGTGTGTTCTCTGGCCACGCCGGCCTGCGCGGCGCGGTCTTCAAAGATCTTGGCCGGCTGAACCCCGGCGACGAAATCATCGTAGAGACGTCGCGCTGGCGCTATGTCTACCGCGTGCGCAGCTCGACGAGCGTCTGGCCCACCCAGATCGAGGTGATGAGCCCAACGCCCACAGCTACGCTCACATTGATTACCTGCACGAACTGGGATACGCAGCGCCTCGTCGTTGTCGCCGATCTGGTCGACGCGCGGCCGCTCTCCTGACACTAGGAGTTTGGTATGCAGCCTCCAACCCGGGGTCGCCCAACACAGCCCGGCCGCGGCCGCCCGCCCGCCCGCTGGACGGGGCTCGAGCTCACGCTTATTCTGCTCAGCGCCGTGATGATCGCGTACCCGCTCTTCGCGGGGACGCTGAGCGTCATCGTGC
>ENA-ORBV01005353-ORBV01005353.1-microbial-mat-metagenome-genome-assembly--contig:-NODE-5353-length-23708-cov-4.428378_pt1 | contig 23708 bp, 23 predicted proteins | sample MGYA00237777_ERZ505514 | MGnify/ENA primary metagenome ERZ505514 (study PRJEB26160, sample SAMN06269048) | microbial mat metagenome | isolation source: Oligotrophic lake microbial mat | place... | reverse complement strand
AGCAGAAGACGGCATACGAGATTCGCCTTAGTCTCGTGGGCTCGGAGATGTGTATAAGAGACAGGTGTTCGGGTTCTCCGGATCCGTCACCCACGTCGCATCGTCGACCCGGAACTTGTAGAGGACCTCGGCATCGAACGGCACCGGCAGCTCGGCGCGCCTCGCGGTGAGATACCGAGGCAAGGAGTTCCAGCCACAGCTGTCGTCACTCTTCGTGTCACGGGACTTCCGCCCCGAGCTTGGCTTCGTGCGTCGGCGCGACGTCGTGCAGACTCGACTGCTCGTCCCGTACATCCACCGTGATAATTTTTCCCGCACCACTCACTCGGGCAATCTGCATGCACTCCAGGCCCATACTCCCCTGACCAAGAATCGCAACCGAATCTCCGATCTGAATCTGAGCCGTCTCAACAGAAGCCACACTGTCACTCAAGCTCTGCAAACAAGCTGCCTCACTATCGGAGATCCGGTCATCCACCAGAGTCAAAGCAATCTCCGGCAACACAGCAAACTCACAGAAACATCCCGGCAACTGAAACCCGATAATCGGTCCCTTACGACACAAATGCCCACGCCCACTCACGCAAAGCGGACAACTCTCACAAGGCAACTTAGCCCGCGCCGCCACGCGATCTCCAACACGGAACCGCGTCACCCCAGCCCCCACCTCCACAATCCGCACACAAAACTCATGGCCAAACAACTGTACCGGAGCTTCCGTCTCCAGCCTCTTCTTGATCTTGTCGAAAGCCAGCGTCCTCACCCCGGCCGCCAACTGCGCCTCGGTCACACTCGGCTGCACCACCAGCACCTGCACCAGCACATGCCGCGCCTTCAACTCAGGCATAGCCACCTCATCCAGTCGCAAATCGCCAAATCCGTAGAATCGCCAAGCTTTCATATAGAACTCCCCGTGATAATATCCCAATTAAATGAAGCCATCCGCCTGCCTGCTCATCTTCTTCGCCGCCACGCAACTGACAGCGCAAATCTTCGCCCCCGGTGCAAAGCTCGAAAAGATCTACCAAGGCGGCCATCTCACCGAAGGCGTCGCCGTAGCCCCCGACGGCACCGTCTTCTTCAGCGACATCACCTTCACCATTGAAACTGGCATGCAGGCCGGCCACATCCTCCGCTACGATCCCAAGACCAACAAGACTACCGTCTATCGTTCCCCCAGCGGGATGTCCAACGGTCTCAAGTTCGATGCCCAGGGCCGCCTCGTAGTAGCCGAAGGCGCCGACTACGGCGGTCGCCGCATCACCCGCACTGACCTCGCCACAGGCAAAAGCGTCATCCTCGCCGGCCTCTTTGAAGGCAAGCCATTCAACTCGCCCAACGACATCGCCATCGACGCCAAGGGCCGCATCTACTTCAGCGATCCCCGCTACCTTGGTCACGAATCCATCGACCAACCCGTCATGGCCGTTTACCGTCTCGACCCCGACGGCAAAATCCAGCGCATCGTCACAGACGCAAACAAACCCAACGGAGTAGCTATCTCTCCAGACCAAAAGACCCTCTACGTCGTCACCAACGACGACGGCCATCTCGGCTTCGACCGCATGCCGAAAGGCATTCCAGCCCGTAAAGGCCGTATGGAACTCTCCGCCTACGATCTCCACCCCGAAGGCACCGCAACCTACAGAAAACGTCTAGTCGACTATGCTCCAGAAGACGGCCCTGACGGCCTCGTCTGCGATGCTTCAGGCAATCTCTTCGTAGCTGTACGCGACGAAAAGCGTTTCGGCATCATCGTCTATTCTCCAGCCGGCGCGGAACTCGCCTACCTGCCCACACCAGAGCGTCCCACCAACGTCGGTTTCGGTCGCGGTACCGAAGCCACGACGCTCTACATCACCGCCGGCGGCAGCGTCTATCGCATCAAAGTATCCCGTCCCTAGCGACGATTCACCTCAACCGATCTCACCTGCCCGTTCGCCAGATTTACCGAGCACGAAAACTCATACTTAGCATTTCCTCCCTTACCCCGTCCTGCTTTCGCCACTCCAGACAAGGTATCGTTCCGGCCTGAATTATTGTTTGCCCTCATTTTTTGAAACTTGACATTGCCATATCCATCGCGCTGAATCCGTTCCCTCACGGCAGACTGACAAATCTGACTCGCCTGCGAAGACCCTGCTGAATTCCAGCGCCCATCCTGGCCGTAGTAACGAGGGTCGCGATTCCCGTCATTCCCAAACACACCGCCATTGCCATAACTCGGCCCATTCCAGCCACGGTTATCCTGACTATTCCATTGCCCGCCGCTTCCACCACGCCACTCCAGATCTACCGTGTACCCTTCGCGCCCACCCTTCGGGTCTTCAATCCGAAACACAATCCTGCCCCCATTTTGCCGCGGGTCCTGTACAAGCTGCACATTCCCTCGCCCATCGATTCCGCGAAAACGAAAGTCCTGCGGATTGTTCGGCATCTGTCCATTGCAAACAAACCGCACCCAATCCGCACGCTGCCCGGACAGATTCCGAATTCTGCCAACACTTCCTTGCACCTCCACTTCGGCTACTCCATCGACATTCACTTCAATGGTGCATTTACCGTCCACCGCATTCCCGCTGATATCCGCACGCCTCGTGTTTTGCTGACCATTCGCCATGCCAACACAAACTGCTAATCCAACTACTGCCAGCTTCAAGTTCTTCATAATGAACTTTCAATAGCATTCCGATCCCCAAACCTTTTCCTCGCTTACAAAGGGGCTTTTCTCTCCTGATTGACCATCTCTCGCCACCTGACCGTAAGGCGTCATCCCAATCACTCACAAACTCAATGCCGGCGTATTGGTCCCAGACGTGCAGTACTTCCAGCCGGAAACTTAAATGCTAAAAAACATAAAAGACCTCAATGGTTTCTCGATCCGAGCAACCGACGGTGAACTTGGCACTCTCAACGAGTTCTACTTCGACGATGAGACTTGGGCCATTCGGTACCTTACTGTCGAAACAGGTGGCTGGCTAGGCGGCAAAGAAGTTCTCATCTCCCCGTTTGCCATCCTCAACACAGACTGGCAGGCCAAGTGCCTAGACGTAGTTCTCACTAAAAAGCAGATTGAAAACAGCCCCAATATCGACACTCACAAGCCAGTCTCCCGTCAACACGAAGCTTCCTATTTGGGCTACTACGGCTATCCCATCTACTGGGATCCCTCCGTTTACGCCTCAGGTGTCGCCATTCCCATCGGTGAAACAGATGAATCCATAGAGCAAATCATGGAGAGCGAGTCTATAGATTCCCACCTGCGCAGCACCCAGATTGTCAACGGTTACAACATTGAAGCGCTCGATGGCGAAATCGGACACGTCGACGGCTTCGTTATCGATGATGAAGCTTGGGCGATTCGATACATAGAAGTGGCAACTCGCACATGGTGGCCCGGCAAAAAGGTCCTCATCTCACCTGCCTGGATCGAAAGCCTAACGTGGATGGACTCCAAAGCCCACGTCGCCCTCACTAGAGAGCGCATCCAGTCCGCCGATGCCTACCTGGAAGACCAGCCCATCACCAGAGACTACGAGGCCCAGCTCTACAACCACTACGGTAAGCCCCCCTATTGGCTCGAAGGCACTAAACTCAAATCCCTTTTTGCAGCGGCAGGCGCCGCCTCACCGGCAGAGCCCATCCTTCGCTAGCCACACTGTACAGGGATGTTCGACGACCTTGTCCAAGCGATTCAGACTGGCGATCAAGCCAAGCTGAACTGCCTCCTTTCCGCTGATCCTGCTCTGGCACAAGCCAGAGTAGACGGTCACCGGACTCCACTTCACATCGCAACCGATTGGCCCGGTCATTTTCCCAATGTCTCTCAAACGATCTCAATTCTGATTGCAAAAGGTGCTGAGGTCAACGCAAAGGCCATAGGTCTGCTCCACACCGAGACCCCCATCCACTGGGCCGCCAGCAGCGATGACGTTGAAGCTTTAGACGCCCTCCTCGACCACGGCGCAGACATTGAAGCAACAGGCGCAGTCATCGGCGGAGGCACACCATTGGCCGACGCAGTAGCCTTCGCCACCTGGAATGCCGCACGCAGCCTCATCGCCCGCGGTGCCCTCCCAACCTTTTGGCAAGCCGCCGCACTCGGCTTGTTAGACCAACTCAAAGTTTTCCGCGAACCCACTCCAGACGAAATCACCAATGCATTCTGGAACGCCTGCCACGGCGGCCAATTGCCATCAGCGCAATATCTTCTAGCCAAGGGCGCAAACCTCAACTGGATCGGTCACGACCACCTCTCTCCCCTAGGCGCAGCAAAGCGAAATGGCAACCCCGAACTCCTAAACTGGCTGCAAAGCCAGACACCATTTACAGATTCATCTCGGCCTTAACAGCAGCAAACTGCTCCACTGCAAACAGCACATCCTCGCGCGAATGCGCCGCCGAAATCTGCACACGAATCCGAGCCAAACCCTTCGGCACCACCGGAAACGAAAACGCAATCACATAAATCCCACGCCCCAGCAGCCTCTCCGCCATCGCCGCAGCAACAGACGCTTCCCCCAACATCACCGGCACAATCGGATGCTCCCCATCCTGTAACTGAAAGCCCAGCCCGCTCATCCCCTCACGAAACACCCGCGTATTCTCCCGCAGATGCAAACGCAAATCATCCAGCTCATCCAGCAAATCCAGACACCGCAACGAAGCCGCCGCAATCACCGGCGCGAGAGTATTCGAAAACAAATAGGGCCGCGACCGCTGCCGCAGCAACTCAATCACTTCCTTCTTTCCACTTACATAACCACCGCTAGCCCCACCCAGCGCCTTACCCAAAGTCCCGCTAATCAGATCCACCCGGGCCTGCACACCAAAGTGCTCCGGCGTCCCGCGCCCTCGCGGCCCAATAAACCCCACCGCATGAGAATCATCCACCATCACCATCGCATCGTACTTCTCAGCCAGCGAGCAAATCTCCGGCAGCTTTGCAAGGTACCCATCCATCGAGAAAACGCCATCTGTCACAACCAATCGGAACCGGTTCCCCTGTGCCTCAACCAGACGCGCCTCAAGCTCCGCCATGTCTCCATTGGCATAACGAAACCGAGCCGCCTTCGACAGCCGAATCCCGTCGATAATGCTCGCATGATTGAGCGAATCGGAGATCACCGCATCTTCAGCGCCAAGCAGCGTCTCAAACACGCCACCATTGGCGTCAAAACAAGACGAATAAAGGATCGTATCTTCGGTACCCAAAAATTCGCTAATCCGCTTCTCTAGCTGCTTGTGCAAAGCCTGCGTGCCGCAGATAAAACGAACACTTGCCAACCCATAGCCCCACTCGTTCAAAGCCTCATGCGCCGCCGCAACAATCGCCGGATGATTCGCCAGGCCAAGGTAATTATTGGCGCACATATTCAGCACGCGGCGCCCATCGGCCAACTGAACCTGATTGCTCTGAGGCGAAGAAATCAACCGCTCGCCCTTGTACAGCCCGCTCGCGCGAATCCCGTCCAACTGTCCCTGTAAATGCTCTTGAATCGATCCGTACATAACTTACTTCTCCCAGCTCAGAATCACCTTGCCACAACTTCCGCTACTCATCGCCGCAAATCCTTTTTCGAACTCCGTGTAATGATACCGGTGCGTGATCACCGGCTTTAAGTTCAAGCCAGACTCCAGCATCACCGTCATCTGATACCAAGTCTCATACATCTCACGGCCATAGATGCCCTTGATTGTCAGCATGTTGAAGATCACCTTGTTCCAGTCAATCGCCATCTCACCCGGAGGAATCCCCAACATCGCAATCTTGCCTCCATGAGCCATGTTATCGATCATGTCCCGAAATGCCGAAGCATTACCTGACATCTCCAGGCCCAAATCGAACCCCTCATGCATCCCCAGCTTCTCTTGCACCTCGCCAAGCGTCGTCTTGCGAGGATCTACAGCCAGCGTTACTCCAACTTGCCGCGCCAACTCGAGCCTGCTCTCATTCAGATCTGTAATCACCACATGCCGCGCACCCGCATGACGCACCACCGCCGCCGCCATAATCCCAATCGGCCCGGCCCCGGTAATCAACACATCCTCGCCCAATACAGGAAACGATAGCGCCGTATGCACCGCATTCCCGAACGGGTCGAAGATCGCCGCCGTATCGAGATCAACAGTCGGTGAATGCCGCCAGATATTGCTCATCGGCAGCGAAATAAACTCGGCAAAGGCCCCAGACCGGTTCACTCCAACGCCCTGAGTATGCGCACAAAGGTGCCGCCGCCCGGCCATGCAATTGCGACAACGCCCGCAAACCACATGTCCCTCGCCAGACACTATCTCCCCTGCATGAAAGTCGTTGACGTTCGAGCCCGTCTTCACAATCCGGCCTACAAACTCATGCCCCACCACCATCGGCACCGGAATGGTCTTCTGTGCCCACTCATCCCACTTATAGATATGTAAGTCAGTGCCGCAGATCCCTGTCCGCATCACTTCAATCGACACATCGTTGATGCCGATCTCCGGCTCAGGAACATCTTGGAGCCACAACCCCGGTTGCCGTTCGGCTTTGACTAACGCTTTCAACTTGAATCTCCAATGTACAGGACGTAATTCCACTATACTGGATGAATGCCAAAGCGCAAGGAAAAAATCGAAGCTCCGATTGTCCAGGATCCAGCCGCATTTCTAGCTGCTCGCCTCAGCACCCTGAGAGCCCAGCGCAAGTGGTCTCTCGATGCGTTATCGAGCGCCTGTGGAGTCAGTCGTTCGATGCTCAGCGAGATCGAGCGATCAAACGTCAACCCAACTCTGGCAGTAACGATGTCGATCGCCAGAGCCTTCGGCATGTCGATCGGTGAATTCCTCGAATCCCCGGCCGTCTCCTCCAATCTCCACGTCATCCGCAAAGAAGACCGCACTTACCACTTCCGTTCCGACGACAAGATCCGCATTCGCACTCTGTCCCCGCTCTTCCTCGAAAAGGATGTAGAGTTTTACGAAGTCACTCTCCAACCGGGAGGCGACCTCAAAAGCGCCGCCCACTTCTCTGGCACCCGCGAGTTCCTGACTGTAGAAAAGGGAAAAGTAAGAGTCACCTCGGGCGTTGACTCAGAAGACCTCAACGAAAGGGATTCGGTTAGCTACCGAGCCGACCTCCCACATTCGATCCGCAACCTTGGCCAGGGCGTAGCTCTGATTTTCCTGGTCGACATCTACCGGCAAAGCTAAGGCAGCTGCTACTGCCCTTAGCTGCTCTCTGGTTCCCTCGGAATCAAGTACTGAGCCGGGCCTTGCTGAGTAAGGCCGAAGCGTGCAGATCCCAAGAATAGTAAGCTTGTGGATTGCAGGTAAATGGAGAAATCACGGCGCTCCTGCTTCAGTGGAAAGCGGGTGACAGGGAGGCTTTCAATCGGCTTATGCCGATCATTTACCCCCGGCTGCGCGCCATGGCGGGTAGCCTGAACCGTGGCGAATCCGGCGAAAACAGCCTGCAAGCGACCGAACTTGTGCACGAGGCCTATGTTCGTCTGCTGCGGCAACGCCGCCTTGCCTGGGAGGATCGGGAGCATTTCTTTTCCTTCGCCGCAAAGGTCATGCGCATGATTTTAACCGACCATGCCCGCGCTCGCGTGGCGCAAAAGCGAGGCGGTCCGGCCGAGCGCGTTCCCTTAAATGAAAAAATGGCCTGGGTATCCCTTGGCGGGGAGGAAATTCTCGATCTAGACCGGGCGCTGGATGAATTGGAACTGATTGATGCAGGCAAAGTCCGCGCTGTCGAACTGCGTTATTTCCTTGGGTGCACCGCCGAGGAGGCGGGCGAAATTCTGCAGCGTTCCAAAGCAACCGTGGATCGCGATTTGCAGATCGCCCGCGCATGGCTATTCAGACGCCTCCAAGGAACAATTGCAGAAACTTCCCCTGACGGGTGAGGCATTTTTCCTCCGCTTTACGCTAACCGTTCGAAGGCTAGCAGGCTTGTGCTCTCGCAACACCTTCAATCCATCGGAGGTTTTCATGTATTCAAAAATTAGATCTGCCGCGTTCGGCGCGGCGACATTCCATTCCAGCGTGCGCTTTATGCTCACGTGCGGGTTGCTGACAGTGTTAGGCGCACCCGTGGCGCAGGCGGACTTTTTATGGTCGACAATCAGTTACCCGAGACTCAACTCTCCGGGCGTATCCGATGTAAGAAGCGTTTTCGACTCGAGTCTCATCAGCCAGACTGGACCCGGCTACACCGTCCAAGCGCAATCGTTTTATGGCGTAAATAAAGTGTTTGCGACGATCGGCGGCGTTGTCCAGAGCGTCCAAGCTACCGCGAATCAGGGAGTAAGCTTCGACTTACTGGGTGGAGTCACCGGAACACCCATTCAATTGTTGGTGAGTATCGGATATGAATTTTCGATTACAACCACGGGCATTGGCGGCGCGACGTTCGGCCTTTCTATAAATAGTCAAACTCCGACTCCCTACGTCGCCCTCACGACCGGGAACCAATTCTCTGGCGATATCTGCTTCGACCGGCCACTCGAGAGGAATGTAGGTACTTGCGCCGGCGCACGCTCCGGTATCATTACGGTAGGAATGCCCTATAGTTTTGGCCCCAATCAGAACTTGTCCGTTCAGGTACAGGCAAGTGCGATTTCCGACGCCAACTCAAGCGCCACCGTAGACGCATTCAACACGGCGAGGATACTCAGCGTTATCGTGCCGGATGGCGTTCAATGGCGCTACACCGCATCGCAAGGCAACCCGTTGAACTTCCGTAACGCCAGCGACACCGCAGTTCCCGAGCCTGCAACCGCTGGATTGTTAGGCCTTGGAATCTTCGGCGTTTGGATAACAGCCGCGCGTAAGAGAAAGTCACAATACAAACAGTCCATCTAGTGAAATAGATGCTATAACAACAACCGGCAGGAAAAACTATTGACTTCGCACAAGTGGTTAATCGTTGAAGAAATTCTCGTCGAGATCTGGGCCTGCCCTCAGGAGGAACGAGGGCAGGCTCTAGCACGCTATTGCCACGGCGATACCGAGTTGATCGACGAGGTGGCGTCGCTGCTCGAAGCTGACGAACGCGCCAACTCCTGGAAAGCTCCAGAGCCAATGAAGGGCTCTTCCGAGCCCGCCATCCGAAGCTTCGGACCCTACCAATTGGAACGGATGATTGGCCGGGGAGGCATGGGCACCGTGTATCTGGCCCACCGCGCCGATGGTAGTTTCGAACAAAAAGTTGCAATCAAACTTCTCAGCTTCCCGTTCGAATTAGAGGCGGTTCAAGAGCGATTTCGCCAGGAACGCCAATTCCTGGCAAGCCTCAACCATCCAAATATCACTCGCCTGATCGACGGCGGAATAACGCCCGATGGCGAACTCTATCTGGTGATGGAGTACGTCGATGGCGTCCCCATTGACGTTTATGCCCGCCGGGAAGCGCTTTCTGAATCGCAGTGCCTGGACCTTTTTTTAGAGGTGACCAAGGCGGTAATCTATGCGCACCAGCATTTGATCGTTCACCGCGATTTGAAGGCGCAGAACGTATTGGTCTCCGAAGATGGAGCACCCAAACTGCTCGACTTCGGCACCGCCAAGTTGATGAGCGGAGATGATTTCGATCGTGTCACAAGCAGGGGATTGCTTACCGTCGCCTCCGCCAGTCCAGAGCAGTTGCGTGGGGAGGAAGCGACCACGCTGAGCGATGTTTATTCGCTGGGAGTGCTCCTTTACGAGTTGATCAGTGGCGAGCGCGCCTTTACCGGCGGAATCGCAGCGCGCTTTGAAGCAGACGCCGAAGAGAAGTACCTCGGCGAACTGAAAGGCGAATTGGCACTGATTGTTCGCAAGGCGACGGCGCCTGCGGCAGTCGACCGGTATTCGTCAGTGGATTCCTTTGCCGAGGACGTGCGGCGCTACCTTAAGGGCCGGCCTGTTCTCGCGCACCCGGAGAGCGCAACCTATCTAGCCCGCAAGTTCATCCGGCGCAACCGTCTGCCCGTTGCCGCCGCCACGGTGGCGCTACTTGCCATTTTCGGAGGCAGCCTTGCCACCCTATGGCAGGCACAGCGAGCGGAGGCGCGCTTTCAGGAAGTACGCCAACTGGGCAACTACCTCGTCTTCGACATTCACGAAAGCCTGCAAGGGCTCCCCGGGGCGACCGCGCTACAGATGCAGGTACTCGAGCGGGCCCTTAAATTTCTGGATGCCCTATCGCTGGACTCTTCTGCAAGCCGGCAGTTGAAGCAGGAAGTGGCGGCCGGATATCTGAAACTCGGCGATGTGTTAGGGAACCCGAACCGGGCCAGCCTTGGAGACAGAAAGCGCGCACTCGAAACCTATGATAAAGCGCTCCTAACGCTCGCGCCGTTGCTAGCGGCTAACCCAAACGATTTAGTTATGCGGCGTTTGGCCGCTCAAATCAAAGTGCAGCAAGCGGGGACCCGCGATTTCGGAGGGCGTCCCGGAGAAGGTTTGCAGCAATTAAGTCAAGCCGTCGGCGATCTGCGGACCCTCGCCGCAGAGGGCCCCGGAGACTTACCGGCGATGCTGGCTCTGTCTGGCGGTCTGGAATTGTGGGCTAAAAGAAGCAGCGCTGGCGGCGGAGAAACGGAAAATAGCAGCGCGGCCAAGGCTGAAGAAAAGTATGGGGAAGCCCAGAGAGTATTGCAAAGCGCTTTGCAGGCCAATCCTGGAAATGCCGCAGTGCTTTTCGAGCTTGCGCGGATCGCATACGGACGGGCCATTTTGTGGGGCTCCAGCGATCCCGTTTTAGCTATTCAACATCACCGCGATACCGCCGGATGGCTTGACCGGATTCCCGCGCCGCAAAGCGAGCGATGGGACTTCAGGCGTCTTCGCGCCGGCAACCTCATGAACTTAGGATGGGCCCAGGGCCAGACCCAATCCTATAAGGAGGCGATAGCGAACATTAGCCGGGCAGGTGAAATCTTTGCGGCATTGGCGTCGGTTGACCCAGGGAACGTGCCCGCGCAATATCAACTCACCAGCGTCTTCCGCAGTCGTGGCATCGTACACAAATACAATCAAGACCCGAAGGCGGCGATCGAGGACTTTCTGACTGCCGCTGGCATGCACCGGCAATTATCGATAAAGGTTCCCGCCAATAAGGTCTACCGCTACCTTCGGGGCGAACTCCTCGCACGGGCTGGTAATTTGTTGCAAGCCACCGGAAAACCGGTTGAGGCCCGCGCAGCCACAACTGAAGGCTTATCGATCCTGGTTGCACTGGCCTCGGATCAAAATCCGTCGCTCTCTCATGTTTTTGGCGCTTGCCGTTGGCTCACCGAAACCGAAGTTCTTCCTCTCCAGAATCCCGCTGAGGCCGTCCGCTTCTGTCAGAAGGCAATCGACCTGACAGGCGGAAAAGATCCGGACGGCTGGGAAGGCCTTTCTCATGCACGCGAGCAGTTGGGAAACCGCGCTGGCGCGCTCGAAGCCGCCACTCGTGCGCTTACCCTAATACGTCCAACGGCACCCGGCACCCCGGTCTCTGTTCAACGGCGAAATATGGAAGCGACACAACGCAGGCTCCAGCGATAGTCCGCAACAACACGTGGCACAGGAAACTGCAAAACACTTCGGCAACGGCATTCCCAAAAGCTCGACTATCTGCAGTCTTTACTGCATCTCAGCGCTTTCTCAATCGGTTATCGCTTCGACGACGAACGATCCAATCTCCAACACTACATCCAAAATCGATTCCCCATCGACTTGATCTTGGATCGACATCGCAACCTCCGTCGCATGGTGCGACACCGTCTCGGCTGCGTTCTCTATGAATTGTCCCAATTGTTGCTGTAACTCTTCCATGGCTATTTCCTTAAGCTAGATTCTCCCAAAAAATCATGCGCGCTGCATGGCGCAATGTGCACTACGGATTCGCTATGCAAAGCAGAACACTTCCAGTTCGGCCTATCGTCACGGCTAACGCACAACCAGAGCGCCTCTGTACATCGCCATACCGCACTGAAAGCTCAGCTCCCTCGCTGCTTGCGGAGCAATCTCAATCAACACGCTCTTACCGGCGGGCAGCTCGCGATCGATGCCAAGACCTGGAAACACAACGCGACTGGCACAGTTCTGTGCATCAATCCGCTCAAAGACGAGCCGGATTGGCTTATTGGCTTCCGTCTCAATTCTCGCTGGACTAAACCCCTTAGCGCTAACAGTTATAACCTGCACATCGGCAATGGGACGCGACATACTAACTTCACGCTGTGCCGCGACCCGAATGACAAAGGGAAACGTCATCACTTGCCCGTCCCGTTGCACTTGCAGCCACAGCTTGTAAAGGCCGGGCTTCTTGAAGCCCGTCGCCGTTTCAATCAGATTGGGGCTCGGGCCCGGCATCGCATGACTATGAACTGCCGAAGCATTACCTTCAATCGGGTGCGCATGCACAACCTCATCGCCCTCCTCGCTCACGAACAGAATGTGCCCCCAGGCACCGAGATAAGGTTCGAGATCCCCAATCACTTTGCCGCTACCGGCATCGGCAAGCCCGAAGCGAAAAGAAATATCATTGCCAACTTCAAACGAACCCGTGGTCGTAAGCGAAGCCCGGATCCCCTCGACCACAACTTCCTTCGCCCCCGTCTCACGAAGCTCTCGCCGAACATAAGGCGCACCAGAAACCATAACGCGGAACTTGGCTATCGTTTGCGTCTGACCCGGCGGCGTATGATCCACGTAGATCCAGTAGCTACCAGCGTGCGGAAATACATGCGTCCCTGCATAAAACTGACGTGTAACCGGATCAGGATGAATGTGGCGAAACGAAGCTAGATCCTCAGAGATCGCAAGCACGTGCATCTCTTTCTCGTGTACCCGTTCAACCACCGGATAAGGGCTGGCAAAAGCGTAAGTGACAGGCTCCCCGGCAACCCAGGCTCCGCCCTTACTCAGCAGCCGCAAGCCACCGGCGGAACTAACGCCTTTCCAATCCTTTTGGTCCCCGTGATCGAATTCCCCGCGATAAGATGGGCCAACCAGATACGGATAGGCCATACCGCCGTCTTCTCGTGTAGCGAGAAAGTAAGCGTAAGTCCCATCGGGAAACTCCGGTGTCTTGGCAAAGCGGCCATTGTGATCGTCAAGGTCGCCATGGCCTTTAACGAATTCGTAGTCCTCGATAAACGCACCGTTAGGAAATTCAGCGTTGATCGCGGGCCCCTCCTGCACGGGAGTCAACTCCTCACCGTTCAACAGGCGCCGGCGCGTTACGTGACTCCGCACGCGATAGGATGACCGAAAACTACGCACCCCTTTCGCTTCGTCCCATCCATAAGGTCCATAAATCGGATAGCCATCCAGCGCAAACCCAATCAACGGCGAATGCCGGTCTTTCCGCTCAAGCAAAGCACCCAGTAGCGACGACAATGGGCCAAGATCTTTCGCTACTGCATCGACATGCCAAAGATTCCGATCCTGATAAGAACTAACTCCCGCCAGGTTATAGATGGGCACCCCATTGATAAAACTTCCAATAACTCCCAGGGGCACCGGCACTCGACGAACGGCAACTTGTGGCTGACGCGGAATCTGGAAAACAAAGCGACGAACGCCTTTGGCACCGTCATAGGGGCGCACCTCCAGAGCGCCAAATGATTGCATCGACAATCCAGCCGACTCAACGGTGACATAGTGATCATCGAAGCTTACCTTATGCACCTCAGGGCCAACAGCCCTCGCCCCGGTAGGCAACTCCGAACGAATCCACAGATCCACCTGCGGATCCGCCAGTGCCAGCAACGGGAAAACGAAGACGAGCGGAAGCATTACTGAATAGTGACCTGAACAGGGTTGGATGGTTTCTGGGACGCACTGACAACGACGTCAACTCTTCCACTCCGGGCCAGGCTTGCCGGCAACGGAATATTGATCTGGTCCAGACCGGCGTAGGTGCCTTGTGGTCCAGCGTAAGCAACCGCCACGACATTCCCGCCGATAGTTGCCGTAACGCTGGTTGCTGTATTCAGCCCCGTCCCATAAAGGACGAGCGTAGCCTGCTCCGCCGCCGGACCAATCACGATAGGCCCGCTAACAGCCTCATAAATCGTGCGACCGTCGCGAATGCGGGCCACTTGTGCCGCTGCCAGATTCTCGATGTTCTGTTTGAAGATTCCAGGATATACAGACACGATGTTAAGCGCGCTCATCACCGTGACTCCACCCGCCGTATGACGAACCGTCGCCAACCCCGTCGACGCTTCCGTCGGCACCCGGTAGTTCACCTGTTTAGGGGATGCGTAGGAGATTTGTGCAACCAATGCCGCCCCGCTCGAATCTACCACCGTGACAGTGCCCCCGCCAAGTGTCGTTGGCCAGTTTGCACTGGCTGCGGCTTCGGTGCCAGTGGCAAGCTTGGCGTCAAACTGTCCAAAGGCAGTCACCAGCGACCCCGGCGTCACAGGCCCGCCTTCGAGCGATGCCGAAGACCGGCTCACCGCATTGGCAACCACATTCCCGCCACCGGCATCGTCGCCCGAGGCATTGCGATAGGACGCTCCATCGGCGGCGTTAAACACAGCCACTCCGTTCACCCACACACCGATGACACCAAGACCCGTATTCGTTTTGGTCGTCGCCGGCTGTGGTGCGCGCGGTAGCTGCGCCGAGCCATTTAATGCTGCCGCCCAATTCATAAACACGCCACCGTTCATGCTCCCGGCAAACCAGGGGCCGATGACATAGCTCGGTAGGTTATTCGAATTGAGATAGATCGTACTCTCCGTAGTGCGAATGCGTTGAATGTCGGCGTTGGCGGGAGTCGTCACACCGCCACCAGGCGCACGCGCTCCTGCCGGTTGTACCCCCGGCCAAGTCGTTTGCGGTCCAGCCGAAGGATCCCACGCAATCAGCGCTCGAGCCTGAGTCTGGGAGTTTTTCGTCTGCAGGCTTTTCAACTGCGCGTCGGTAGAGTTGGGTTGTCCCACGAATTGTCCGTTGTTGAAGTAATCCAGAGCATCGCCCGGCACTGTGGCCGCGCCCTGCCCAGCCTGCGTCCGAACGCTTCCGTAATACTGCAAACCTATGATGTATGGAAATGCAGGATTACCATCGTCCTTAAGCGTGACAAAGTAGGCATAACTACCATTGGGGAAATCGGGAGTGATCGCAATACGCCCATTGAATGGATCCAGATCGCCAAGGCCACTTACAAACTCGTAATCCTCAACATAGCGGCCAAGCGGGAACCGCTCGTTCACCAGCGGCCCCTGTTGTGAAGCGGGAAGCACCTGCGCAACGTTGGGATGATATCCGAGAGCCCAATCCGGCAGCGAATCTCGACGCGTGATCTCACGAAGACGATATCCGGACTTCATCCGTTTCACTACACTCGAAGCATTCCTCGGATCGCTATAGCCATAGGGCCCGTAAATCGGATAGCCATCAAGCGACCAGCCAAGGATAGGCGAGTGTGTCCATGGTGCGGCCTTCTCTCGATAGACACTTCCAGCCCGCCCTGTCGCCACAATCTGCACATTGTCCCCAAGCTGCGAACGCAAACAAATCGGTTGAACATGGTTGTGATACTGACCCTGACCTGGTTGGTGCGCAAGGCAGGGATCGAAGGTCTCCACCTCGCCAAAGAGTGCATCCCGCAGCCAAACGCCGTCGCCTGCCTGCATGCCTCCTGGCTGCGCCAGACACGGCATCGCCGCGCATCCCAACAGCAGTCCCAAAATATTCTTCATTTGAAATTTCATGATTCGATTACCTCGCCTTATCGGCTATCCCTCTGGGATGAGCCCGTAGAATCGCTAGCAGTTCCGAAGCTACTTCCGGATACTGCGCCTTCACATCTTTTTCCTCGTTAGGGTCTTCGTAAATCCGAAACAAAGACTGAGCCGTAGTCTGCCCCATGGTCTGTTCCACAAACTTGTATTCGCCACTAAACACAGCTGAGCTGTTGCCCCCACCCAGAACCACCGCGCCTCGCTCGACCCCTTCGCCACCCAAGAGGTCTTTCCACAAGCTGACGCCATCAAACTCAATGCTACCCGTTTCGAACCCCGCAGCCTCGGCAAGGGTCGGCAACCAATCCACTACCGTGAACAAACGATTGTGAACTCGTCCAGGCGGCAATACTCCAGGCCAAACTGCCAATGCCGGAACCCGCAATCCGCCGTCGTAAGCGCCGCCCTTCCGGCCACGCAACGGCTCATTGCTGCCGCCGCCATTCATGGTCGCCTGGCCACCGTTGTCGCTCATCCAAAGGATCAGCGTATTGTCGGCGATTCCTTCATCCTTGAGTACCCCAATAACTTTTCCGATTGCTGCATCCATGGCATCGACCATCGCTGTAAACTTCCGCCGGTCTGGATCCTCAATGTTCGAATATTTGGCCAGAAAATCTTCCTGTGCCTCCAGTGGTGTGTGCGGCGCATTCAGTGACAAGTCGAGAAAAAAGGGCCTTTCCCTATCGCGTTCCTTGATAAACCGGATACTCTCGGCTGCAAGCAAGTCAGTCGTATAACCTTCCTCGTTCACGATGATTCCGTTCCTGTACCAGTCCACCCGGTTCCCGGCGCCCTGATGGGTAAAATAGCTCGTTTGGCCACCCAGAAACCCATAATGCAAATCGAAACCCCGGCGGTGCGGCAGATACTCTGGCGTGATCGTCCCCAGGTGCCACTTGCCAATGAGTGCAGTCTGATAACCAGCGGCGCTCAACATCTGTGGCAAGAGTCGCTCACTCGCCGGCAAGGCATCGGTGGCAGGAATAGCCGCCGGCACTCCCAGCCGGAATGCGGACCTCCCAGTCAGCAGTGACGCCCTCGTTGGGCTGCAGATCGACATCGTCCGGTACTGATCCAGCCGCACACCATTGCCGGCCAGACAGTTGAGATTCGGCGTTCGGATCGCCAGATTGCGAAATCCAACATCGTTCCACCCCAGGTCATCGGAAACAATCATGAGGATATTCGGGCGCGCCGCGCTGGCGGCCTTGACGCCCGTCACCATCAATCCAGTTGCCAGACCGATAAAGCTCCGCCGCGAACTGGCTGCCTTACAGGATTTGTTGAAAACATCGCCCATGACTACAACCATGCCATCGCACTGTAAGCACGTGATGTGATTGTCAGCGAATTTGTAAGCCGAGTGTAATAAATTGCGAATGCAGGGCCAAAACGCCTCCTGCTGTGGCGCTTAGATCTTCTATTCCACCTCCACCCCAAACCGTTTATGGTTCGAGAACGTGGCTTCCCATCCCAGCCGTCTTCACTTGGCTCGTTGCTTCAAAAACACAAGCAACTCCTCGACAGAAGCTCCTCTAATCTCCGGGATGCTGTCTCGCACGAACTGCGTCATCTCCATCCGGTAACGCCGATTCCCTTCGATAGCATCAACGATAAAGGAAAAACCTAAGCCACGCCCCGCCAGCACCAATTCCCGTGCGCATCCGGTCCGAACAAAAACGTATCTTGATTTCTGAACTCCCGCTTCAAGAAAAGGCAACGCCGCCTCACCGTAAGCATTCCGCAAGGCAGAGGGAAGGCTCGATAACTCTGTCTGAAGCAAGTCTCCCGACGCCGGCTCGATCAGCAATGATCCAAGCCCTGCCAAGTCCCGAACGTCCTTCCTCCAGGTGATTACGCTGAGAGACTGCTCGCGTGCCACCCCATGCCTCACGAAACTCCAAAGTAAATCGCTGGCGCGCGGATCTTGAACTGCCCCCAGTGTCGTCGCAAAACTCGACGCCAATTCGGGATCGCCTATTTTCACCACTCCCTCTGCGGCTGCCAGAATGGCAGACTCGGCCCGTGCCGCCACCCCCGCGCCCATGCCACTCCTGTCTGTCCGAAGCAGCGAGTCCAAGCCAATCAGCGCGCCGCGCATCAGCACCGGATTTGTGGACGGCCTGACGCGTCACTATCCATTTTATTGGCTTTTTTGACGGTTTTCTCCAAGATTGCCGCCAAACGGAGGCAATGAGTCTCTTCGGCTAAGCTAGGCTGTTAAGCGGCCAACTACTAAACATTAAACAACTTACGTCTGAATTGCATGTCAATTTGAGCCTTCCATCTCGCCCTCGGTAACGGCCCGGATTTTCTGAAAAGCGCAAAGGGACAGGTCGACTTTGCGTAATTTTCTCTCATTGATCACTGTTTTCCTGATCGTGATCACCGTTCTTGTTTTCGTTGATCAGGTCGGAGCGAAGCGACGTGGGTGTTTTGATTTAGCTTGAGGTGATCACGCAAAGGCACCAGCTTGATCCGTCATTGTGCGTTCTATTGGCTTTTGTGACTCTTTTCGCCAAGATAGGCGTCAACAGGGCAAAATCAAGACTTTCATCCAAGCCATACTGATTTGTGGCTAAGTAATCGAACAGAAAACACTTAAGGCCCACTTGCATCGCCATGTGAGTTGCCTATCAGGTCCTTGGTCTCCGTCCAAATTTCTCAGAAAACGCAAAGAGATGGTCAACTTTCTCTTTTCGGACAGGGCCCCTTCGGATCGAGTGATTGGCGGGGCTTTCGAGATCCGTCATCCATCACTCATACTCAAGTCATGAACCTGAAGAGTGCATCATTTCTGGCGTTAATCGGAACGCTCCTACTAACGATTCTGCTGGCCCTGGATTTTGTCAGGACTCTTTCGGGCGTCATGAGTGACGTGGTTCCGGTGATGGCGCTCCTGAGATCGCTGGTCTATCTGCTGGCAAGCCTCAGCGTCACGGTGTTCTTCTACGTCTTTCACAGATCGCAGTCCTGATCAGCGCATGCCGCTCCACTGGGCGTCTGCGCAGCGCACTGAAAGCATCTGTGCATGCTTGCTAAAACGGCCCCGAGCGGCCTGGGTTGTAGCGAGGTCTATAGTGGGGTCCCAAAAGCGAAAATCGACCATCGAAATTCGGATGATCGCCTTAACTTGTTAATTCAAATGGTGCGGACGAGAGGACTTGAACCTCCACGAGATTGCTCCCGCTAGTACCTGAAACTAGTGCGTCTGCCAATTCCGCCACGTCCGCATCAAACCGGCAACCTCTCTATGTTCCCAAAGCCCAACCGCTGTGTCAATTCTGTATCAGAACTTCACTTCCACTCGCAGGGCACCGCTTCTGTCCTTGCCAAGGCCACGCAACACCAATACCTTCTCGCTTGCAAGCCACTCCACTCTTGCCCCTTCACCTTTGGTCATCTTCGTCACCTTCACCAGAGAGTTGGCAAAAATTACCCCCTCTTTCATCTCTACCGAACTCGCCAATAATCGCCTGGAAAACTCAACATGAATCGCCTCACCACGAATGATCACCGGCCCATCCTGCCAGATCACCCTCTCTCCCCCCACGACAAAGAACCCGGCCTTCTCCGCCTGGAAGTGCAACTCCTTTACCCCTGCCGGTACCTTTACTTCCAGCACCCTAAAATGCTCATTGGCGAAAATCTGCTTCTCGCTCAACCGCGCTTCCTTGGAAGCATCGATATCGGGGGGCATTACATTCATATTCGGCAACTGCTCCTTGCGCTGGGCGAGCAACGCCATCAGGATTAGAGTCTTCATGAAGACATTGTACGAATCAGGGCGAGCGCCGTGTTGGTATGCAGCGTAACGGTGTCATCCAGTTTCTCCGCATAGCCGCCAGCCAAAGTCACAAAAAGTGGGATCTTTCGCTTGCGGGCCGCCCGCATCACCATCAAATCCCGCTCCATCATTCCATCCATAGTCAGACGCAGCCCGCCCAGTTTGTCCTCGATAAACGGATCGCTCCCCGCAACATAAGCCACCAGATCCGGCCGCATGCACATGAACGCCTCATTCAACCCTGCCGACAACGCCGACAAATACTCGGCATCCTCCACACGGTCGTTCAATTCAACATCGAGGTCGCTTCGCATCTTCTCGTGTGGGTAGTTGTCCCGCTGGTGAATTGAAAAGGTAAACACACTGTCATCCCCGGCAAAAATCTCCGCCGTCCCATTCCCCTGATGAACATCTGTATCGATCACCATCGCCGTCTTGATCTTTCCGCTTTGCTGCAATACCCGAATCGCAATCGCCACATCATGGATCGCGCAGAATCCTTCGCCATGCCCGGCGAAAGCATGATGAAAGCCCCCTCCAACGTTGAACGCCGCTCCGTCTCTCAGTGCCGCCTCGGCAGTCGCAATGCTACCGCCCGCGTGATACAGGAAGCCCTGCACCATCGGTTTTGAATACGGAATCTCAAGTTTCATCACCTGCTCATAGCGGATCGTCCCGTCCATCAGTGCCGCCACCCATTCCGGCGAATGCACCAGCATCACCTGGTCGCGAGTTGCCGCCTCTGGCACCAGCAAATTGCCCTGGTGCAAGAGCCCTTTCTGCTCCAGTTCATCCCGAACTCGCTGGAACTTTACTGATGGAAAAACATGATCGCCAAGCCGCAGATGGTAGCTCGGATGGTAGCTGAACTGAAAAGGTACTTTGCCCACGGATATACTTATAGTTTTACCCCCCGAATCGAAAGGAAGCAATGCGTAAAAAGGTAACAGTTGTTGGAGCCGGAAATGTAGGGGCCTCGTGCGCCCTCCGGATCGCAAATAAGGAACTCGCCGATGTCGTTTTGGTTGACATCATGGAGGGCGTCCCGCAGGGCAAAGCCCTCGATCTGCTGGAGAGCGGACCCATCGAAGGCTATGACGTCAGCATTACTGGCGCGAATGAATATTCGACCACGGAGAATTCAGATGTCGTCGTCATCACCGCCGGCTTCCCTCGCAAGCCCGGAATGACCCGTGACGATCTTCTGATGGCGAACTTCGAAATCGTCAAGACCGCCACCGAAGGCGTCGTCAAGCATTCTCCCAACGCGATTATCGTTGTTGTCACCAACCCTCTCGATGCCATGTGCTACACGGCCCATGTCGTATCGAAGTTCCCCAAGAATCGTGTCATCGGTATGGCCGGCGTACTCGACACCGCTCGCTACCGCACCTTCATCGCAGAAGAGCTCAACGTCTCGATGGAGAATGTCACGGCGATGGTTCTTGGTGGTCACGGCGACACGATGGTTCCCCTCGTGCGTCTCACCAGCGTCAGCGGCATCCCGATCACCGAACTGATCCCGCAGGATCGCATCGACGCCATTGTCAAGCGTACCCGTGAGGGCGGCGCTGAAATCGTCAAGTACCTCAAGACCGGCAGCGCTTTCTACGCGCCTTCTGCCGCCACAGTCGAGATGGTCGAGAGCATCCTCAAGGACAAGAAGAAAGTTCTTCCCTGCGCAGCCCTGCTCGAAGGCGAGTACGGAATCAACGGTCTCTTCGTCGGTGTACCCTGCAAATTGGGCGCTGCCGGTATCGAGAAGATCTACGAACTGAAGCTGAGCGAAGCGGAAACCGCTGAACTCAACCGCAGTGCCGATGCCGTTCAAGAACTGGTCGATGTATTGAAATCGAAGGGCGCTTAAGCCTCGATTTCCATCGAAAGTATCCCGCCGCCAAAGCTCTTGCCTTGAGCGTCGGATAACAAACTCAGTGTGCCGCCACCCATCAGGGCCTGGCGGCACACAAAGTTTAGTGCCCCAATATTGGGCAGCTCAAACCGCTCCACGCTGCCCTCAATCCGATCTGCAAAATGAGCCTTCACCCGCTCCGCCGTCACCTCACGCAGCAGCACCTCATAGTCCTCAGCGCGGTACGCAATCACTCCGATATTCACGAGGTCACCCTTGTCGCCAGACCTTGCATGAGCAATGCTTCCCAGTTGCATCTTCATCCCAACACCTCTAAGCGTGTCGCCACAGCCGTGCGAGGCAACAGCGCCGGCCAGTAAGCTACCACTTGATGAGCCTTCGGCCTTCCATCTCCATAGCCAGTCGCCCCAGGCGGCCCATTCAACACCAGCGGAATCATCTCTCGAGTCCACCGCTCGACAGGTCCACGCTCACTGGCTCGCACCGCCATCCGCAACATCGCCCACTCCTCGCCAAACACCTCGGTCACGGTGCGATCAAACTTCAATCCCAACAGTTCACAGCGCTCATTCACAATCGCTGCCCCGCGGCGAGCTTTCTCTGCAGCCATCGGAGGCCCGTAAACAAGCGTCCCCGCCGCCTTCCAGCCCCAATGATAAGAAATGCTCGCCTTTAGCATTTCGGGTCTCGGCAAGCCATGCGCTCCAGTCACCTTCACCCGATCCGCTCCGTCTTCTACCAGCGTCACGCTAGTAAAGTCCGCAATCACGTCAGGTGTGTAGTAGGCCCGTGGATCCCCAACCTCGTACACCAATTGTTCCTTCACGCTCCCAAGCGACACACGTCCCCCAGACCCAATATGCTTGGTAATCACAAACGTTCCATCCGCCTCGGCCTCGACAATCGGATACCCAATTCGCGCCAGATCTGGAATCGTCTTCCAGTCCGCCAGGCAGTTTCCACCGGTACACTGAGCCCCGCACTCCACAATGTGCCCAGCCGTTATCCCCGCCGCCAGTAGATCCCAATCCGTCTCACCCCAACCAAACTCAAAGATCATCGGCGCCAGCACCAGCGCTGCATCCGCACACCGCCCCGTCACCACAACATCTGCCCCAGTCTTCAGCGCCTCAGCCAGCGGGAAAGCACCAATATAAGCGTTGGCGCTCAACACATGCTCGCGCACGTTCGACAGTGCCTCACCCGTATCGATGTTCAGCAGCGGAAACTCATCCACTCGATCGAGGATGTCGTCCCCCAATACGACAGCGACTTTCAACTGAGGACAACGCCGCCGAATCTCTTCAGCACAGCCAAGCGGATTCACCCCACCCGCATTCGCAATCACCTTCACCCCACACGACTGAATCCGCTCCATCAACGCAGGAAAATCCCGCGCATATCCAAACGCCGGATTCTCCTTCTTCTGCTTCTGCAGAATCGACATCGTCACTTCAGCCAAATAATCAAGCGCGAGATAATCCAGCGGCCCATCCTCCACCAGCCTTACCGGAGCCTCCGACGAATCCCCCCAGAACCCTTGCCCACAACCAATTCGAATCATCGCGTACACACCTCAAACAGAAACGACAGCGTCTCACGCGTCTTCGCCGGATCCACAATCGCATCCACATGCCCGCGTGCCGCCGCATAACGAGCATCCAGCCACCGGTCGTAATCCGATCGAGTCTGCTCAATCTTCTCAGCCAACTTCGGCCCCGGATTCGCCCCATGAATCGCCACCACAGCCGAGTCCCCCTCCATCACGCCGATCCGCGCCGTAGGCCAGGCCAGCGCAAAATCAGGATCAAAACCCTGCCCCGCCATCGCATAATAGCCAGCCCCGGAGCTATGATTCAGCGTTAAGACGATCTTCGGAACTGTCGCGCAAGACATCGTCTCCACCATCTCTGCACCCGCTCGAATGATGCCACTCTCCTCTGCCTGCTTGCCTACCATGAAGCCCGACACATCCTGCAGATAGAGCAGCGGCAAACGATGCCTCGCCGCCACGTCCACAAAATAAGCAGCCTTACGGGCAGACTCCGTATAGATGATTCCGCCAATCCGAGGCCCCAGTGCGGTCTTCAAAAATCCACGGCGATTCGCGATCACCGCAATCGGCCTGCCCCCTAATCGGGCGCGGGCACAAATCAACTCTGGCCCATAGTCCGGTTGGTGTTCCTCGATCGACCCCTCATCCAGAATCCCCTTCAAGATCTCAGAAGTGTCGTAAGGTTGCCGGTGATCATCCGGCAATACATCATAGAGGTCACCCTGCGAGGCAACCACTCGCGATTCCACCCCAACGGGCAACTCTCGAAACCGT
>ENA-ORBV01005352-ORBV01005352.1-microbial-mat-metagenome-genome-assembly--contig:-NODE-5352-length-23710-cov-5.716710_pt1 | contig 23710 bp, 17 predicted proteins | sample MGYA00237777_ERZ505514 | MGnify/ENA primary metagenome ERZ505514 (study PRJEB26160, sample SAMN06269048) | microbial mat metagenome | isolation source: Oligotrophic lake microbial mat | place... | reverse complement strand
TCTCGTGGGCTCGGAGATGTGTATAAGAGACAGCTGATGCTGTGGTGCTAATTTTGGCAATGCCCTATCCTCTTTCCTTGTCCGTCCAGATGGGCATGGTCACCTGGTCAAGCCTGGGAAGCAAACCCCAATAATTGAAATGATTTAAAACCTCTGGTTTGCATGCCTACCAAAACTTTATGCTACAACTTGGTTCCCAACAGACATGTGTCATGCAATGTACAAATTGCTTGCAATGTGTGTTGTTCCAGTTAAGTGATTAATCTCATCATAGCGGAACAATCATTCTGATTGTTCCATTGCACCGGGCTTGACTATGACACAATGTAGCTTAGGAATCAATTGCTCCAACAATTCTATTGGAAGCATGTGCAAAGATGATCCCTTGTCACGTCAAAGACATGATCACAGCTTCAAGAATGGACTCCCCACATTGGTTTGAAGAAAGACAAACAATGCCACAAGACATGTCTTTCAGAAAAAGTGAGACTGAATGTCATGAAATTTTATGCTAAGAGATCCACTCTCATGTGGATTTGGTTAATTTCCTACCATTCTACTACTAGCATTACCAGCACCACCAGCACTAACTGTCTAATTGGCTTCCTCACAGTTGAACTTCATTAGTGTTGATGTTATGTTGTTGTTGTCTGTCAGCCAGCTGTCAGCCAGCTGAGTCTTTAGCGGTGCACCTTGACCGTGCCATGGAGGCTCTCACGGAAGCAGAGAGAGCCAACGCCTAGCGTCCCGCATACGGCACATAGATAGTGAACGCGCGGCCGCTCTTGGAAGCAAGGTTTTTCCTCACAAAATCTAAAGACGGAAAATTGGCGGCCTGTAAATCGGAGTAATAAAGTTTGTCTCGTTCACTTGTGTACGTATGTATGCAGAGTGTTTGCAAGCAGACAAACGAGCAAACAACTTCTAGTCAGCAAACGGAACGATAGCAACCAGAGATCCATCCAGATAGGAATGACATAAAACAAGCAACGCAAACTATGGACTTTCTTCACGAGAAGATTGAAATTGGATTGGATACACAATGCAATCAGATAACAATCGTTGTTGGAACGGAAGCAGAGGATGTTCAGAGTGTCGTTGTGTTGAACGCTAACTTTTCGTCTCGAGCAGGAGGAACCCCTCTACATCGTGTACGGTCCACCCCGAGAATAGTCACAAGAAGAAACTCTAATGCTTCCAACTCGTCTACATGTACAAACTCGGCCCGGCTTCCACCTAGCAACCTACCACCACCCAAATGTCGGTCAGATTTGCTCCGCCCAACCTCCCCCATCACGCACCGTTCCAGCCTGTTTGATGGAGAAAGACGGGGCGAACGGGAACAGCCCCCACGAGATAGCCGAGAGCGTGGCATGAGTACCAACAGCAGAATCCCTTACTACAGGGCACCCAGCAATACTTCCCTTGGCAGCCGGTCATCCACGGATTCTTCTCGCATGAAGCCCAAATATTCCTCCAAACACATGATGGATCCAGCGAGTACCAATTTGTTGCCTCCTATGGAAGAGGGCAAGATATACCGCTTCAAAAACAAGCGCAGCAAAGGGAAAGGCTTCTTGGGTCCGTCTGCTTTTCGCAATCGCAGCAGGGTTGATGCTGTCGTGTGGGTGGCAGATGTGTAACCCCATATTTTAGCTAGCTGCAGCTGCATCCGTAGATTTCCACTTCTTCTTCTCTTCACACCACTCAGGCATTATTTATATTACTTTTTTACTATATACTATACGTGCTCGAGTTCGATATCCGAGTTTGTGTGCATTCTTTTGAAAAGTCCGCATCAAACCACCGCTTCACAGGCTCAAAACACAAATCCTTTGGTGGTGTTGGCAATACGTATTGTCATAACCTACTATATAATTGAGTTTATTTATTTGTCTCCTTGGATAATCTAACTGTAGACTATACGTTCAGTACACTAGTGGCTGAAGAGGCATGACTGGATACTGGTACGTTGTTCTTCTGATTGTTTGTGCTAGGTTTCCGTTTCCGTTTCCTTTCCTGGTCGGGTTACTTCGAAGCCAGAGAGAAGGCCAGTGATTGCGCCTCTACTGCTGCAGCTCTCGAAAAACATCTAGTCAGTCGCACGGGTATGGTTTCTCAATACTCACCAGCTGCCCCAGTTCAAGGGCCGCCCCGTTCCAGTCGAGATGCTCTCCACCTTCACTGCAATGTTTAGCCTGCCTCAATGTGTGTGATCTCTCAGCCAGCCAACTACGGGCAATCTCGACAAACAAAGACAGGGTTATAGAGTGTACACCGCTAAGCTAGTTCAGGTCACTTCGCTCATCTGTCCATTGCAAAACCGAATGCATTCACCACAGCTCTTTCCTGTGCAATGTACCGGTGCAACGTTCTCCCTGGAGAGCCCTGTTTCAAGCATGCCGTCAAGAAAACGAGGGCGGGCACAGAAGCCCCGGCCAAGTTGGCTCGTGGTAGACATCACCGGTATATCCTGGGGACTGCATTGTCTTCGAAAATTATTCAACTTGACTGGCTGGTTCCTACCGTAATAGATTCTCTAAGTTACAAGGCCTTTTATGGGCCCGCCATTATAATGTTTTATGTCACAATTTGAGACGCACAGTTCTTCTCTTCATAAGAGGTAAGTACTAACTAACTATCGTTCAATCAATGATTGAATGAATGACTCAACCACTTGACTGATAGCTGCCGCATTACTACTAAGTACAAGCTAATAGCATCTCTGCAAATAGCATCTTTGCATATAGCTAACTGGAAAGGTCTTTGGGTTGCTCGCGATCTTCATTGTCACTCAGTTTCTTGCTTATCTTTTGAATTTTCTTGTTAAATAATCACGGAAAAGAAAATGACAGCATCCGAATCCATCCAAAAGTACGCTGCATTGCTTGGTGCCACAGGTGTAGCCCTTGGTGCCATGGGATCCCATGCTTTGAAAGATACCCTGACAAAGACTGGGCACTTGGAAAGCTGGAGGACTGGTATTTCGTACCAACTCTTTCATGCGACAGCTCTGATTGGCGTCGCTGCCTTGGCGAAAAACTGCAACCCCACCGAGGAATCCAACCTCTTGCGTGCGGGTCAATTCATGGCCATTGGCTCGTTGTTGTTCTCTGGCAGTATTTATGGGCTTTCCCTCGGCATTGGACCTAAAAAATTGCTTGGTCCAACAACTCCTATTGGTAAGATTTCCTACATATATCTTTTGAGGCTTTTCTGGAAAGTGGAAATGAATTGTGTTGGAAGCCATCATTTTTGTTTTGTTTTGTCTATCGAAACTTAATACTTTTCTTTTTTGGACTGCTCAGGCGGCCTGCTGATGATTGGAGGATGGATTTTCCTTGGCCTTGGAGCGGGAGGTAAGGAAAAAAGATAAATGACAGTATCTCGATAGTTTTTGCGGAATGAAATCTAGAAGCAAGCAAACTACCACAATAAATTAATAGACACAGAAAAGACTCGTGACTGAGCCCTTCCACTCTATGTCTCGATATGTGTTGCATTCATACGGGCACAGTTACTGTTTTTAGAAAAGTGAGATATAGCTCAAATCAATTATTTCCCTCTCTGCAGCTCTTTCATGAGATAGTAAGCTTCCAATTGCTTTTGGTGTGCACGCACTTTGTCCCCCACTTTTCGCAGCTTTTCATTCAAGATCGTCTCCAACACCATTTCCATGACGGGAAAGGCCATGACCACAAATAGAATCAACGCCAGTTCAAAAATCATAACAATCACATAATTCCAAAATCGACCTCGAAACCACAGTGCAAATACCGTCGAAAAAATGGCAATGGCACCCAAAACAATGGCGTTCGATGGTAGGGACGTGCTGATGGAATTGTAGGTAAACATACCAATCACTAGAGCTTCTCCTATCCAATACAAAATAGTCCACTGGGCCTCTTGCGCTTCCGTACCATCCGCGGCGGTGATTGTTGTGTAGGTGCGACCAAAGTACATACACATCAAGCCTAGAATCGTTAAGGCGGGGCCCAACAGGGTTGTGTTGTCAGCCTTTGCCGGATGGCTATCCGGTAGTTTGGTGGTCTGAAAATGTTTATAACCAATATAACACATGAATAATAGTGCCGGTACCAAAGTTATTCGATACCGAACCACGATGGTCGAGACAACACAAGTCATTGCTAAGGTCATAGTAAGTAGTCAGTGTAGGCAAAATAGGAGTGCATCATTTTGGATTTTGTGAGAAACAAAGTGAAAATACCGCTGTACATGAAATCACCCAAATCAAAGAATTTCTCATCATCTACTAAAATAAAAACATACCTGTCCGTACCCCCAAATGCATAATGGATGCCATGGCCATGGTTGCAATTTCATGAACAATTCCTTGCGATGTCGTGGAATCATCCTTATTCTCATCGTCATCATCATTACCGCCATGCAAATTGTTGGGATCATCATCATCATCCAAATCGAGACCCAAAATATCGTATTGTTTTCGCAATTTGGGATTCATCAATACTTTTTGCGCTCGATTCAAAACTCGAAAAGTCTCGGCATCTCCTCCCGGTTTATCTGGGTGGTGCTTTAAACTGAGTTTGCGATAATTCTTTTTGACCTGATCTTCGTCCACTTCATTTTTTTCTTTGCCTTCCTTGCTCGGAATAAAGGAAGACGAGACATTTTCCGCTGCGGCAGCAATATCGGCAGCACTTGGTTTGGGGATATTCAAATAGGTGTAATACCCATCGGGAGCAATGAGTTGAATCAAGGCTTCCGAAGGACCTGCCGTCTTCTCGGCCATTGTTTTGCTATTGCTGGAATTATTTCTATCTCGACTGGCACTCTGAACCATGCTAATACCCTTTACCATGCATAAACCGTGTTAAGAAGTAGCTTGAACTTTTTGGGAGTCAAATAATTTGGGCCAGAAAAGACTTGATGAAAAAGCTTGTTCGATTTCTTTAGATGAAGCAACAAGCCAAAAGAATCTACTTGGAACAGGATCGTCCAGAAAGAGAGACTGAACACCTACTGTTGTCTACGGCTACTGGACTAGCAGACCGCACCTGGAAGTTGAATAGTAAGGCGGCTTCAAACGAACTTCTTACTTTGGCCAAAGAAAGTCTTACAATGATGTAGTGGAATCAATGGATGGCGTCGACAACATGCTCTATCTTGCGCGGCATCGTTGGCAAACAAACTTCAAAACTGTTGGATAGGCGGACCTATTTCCCGGTACTTACTATACATGGCGAAAGGTAGCACTATGACCCGGTACCAAAATTGGAAGGAAACATTCAGAAAGGAAGTTAGTTACTTTTCTCTAGCTAAAGTATACTGGTAGTAACTACTAGTACCACATAATATCCTACTTCCTGTGCTAGTGTCCATACCGCCAGGGTACTATATGATCAATGTAATACATTGAACATAGAATGCCATCCATTATATTAGGCTTGCCTCTGTCAAGCTTTGACAAACATAAAGACTCAGAGGATGAAAATGGATTCCAAAAGCAGCAAGAAGGACGGCAGCCGCAACCCCCATCTCAGTTTGGACCTAGCTTGGAAAGAGATACAGAAGCATTGGCAAAAAGGGCATGGATTTTGGACCATTGCACAGATTTGTAGCTGCAAACATTGAACGAATCTGTCGCCCAGATCTCTCTTTCGTGAGCATGATCATGGCCTACCCGGGGCAATAAGCTAGTCCGCAACAGCCAAAACAAGAACAAGGCCAATGACAACAAGTAATAACAGAAACAAGTATGAATGTAAGTGTGTTATTTTACTATGATTTTGTTCTCTTGAAAACCAAAATAGAATCGGTAGCAGTATTCCCCCGCATGATCCGAAGGTCCTCGTCCAGATACGAAACATCCAACATGTTTGTGGGGCCCAGACTCTTCCAGTGATCTGCTCGCGTGGATGTAGGCCCATAGGTTACTCTTTCCGGTCTCAACGAAAGAACGACAGAAGGTTCTCCGGTGAAGATGGAGACGCTACTTTTAATCTCCCAGACGCCATTGACTGTCACGTCAAAGGATGCGGAATCCGGGACCACGTTGATGCGTTCCACATACTCCAAATCTGTCATGTACTTATTCGCGCTCAATTTCATCTTGAGACCGCCAAATTTTCCGTTGGGGAAGCTTCCTCCTAGACCACTGAGGCCTTTGTTATACGCCATGGCTGCGGAGCTGGAATAGACCAACTCCCACAAGCCCGCTAGTTCCGTCATTGCAATAGCGCCCTTTCGTTCGCGGATGATATTTGTTGCCTCGGCTTCCAACTTGGTGACAAGTTCTTGGACGATTTTCTGTTCACGTTCCGTTGCTTCAAGGCCACAAGGTAATCGCTTATCATCCTGATTCATGATCTCCAGACCCGCGAGAAGCTCGTTCTTTACAGAACTTGATTTTGCTGGCGCGGGAGCTGGCGACTTTGTTTGTTCGCCATCATCGCCATCTTCTTCAAAAAGCGCGTCAATTTTGTCGTAAAGGGCAAGGAAACCCGCTCGATCCAATTTATTTGGGTTCTTGGGGTCTTTCTTAATCGCATCATAAAAGTTCGCGAGCTCAAGGGGCATCAGTTCTTCTTCCGCAAGCATATTCTGGAGCTCTCCCCACCGATTGAGGTCTTCCATACCAACCAGACCATCGGAATCGGACAAGGCTTCGAACAGAGCTGCTGGGCTAAGATCTGCATCAGTAATCACTGCCGATGGATCACTTTCCACAACACTCGACGCGGCATCGCTAATTTCACCCCCCTCCTCTTCCTCCTCCTCTTCGGCTAGTAGCTCGTCTTCGTCGAAATCGAACAATTCGTCCAAGGCAGCATTGAATTTCAAAAATCCTGCAAAGTCAAGTTCCATTTTGGATCCAGGTGCCTTGGGTGTTTTTTGCCATATACTTTCAAATTCTTCTTCATCAAAAAGACCATCCTTTAAGAGATTCTGAACTTCCTCCCATTTCATCACGGCTTCCTGGGTCACGGTTTTGCCTTCGTCTCCTGCCAGTTCTATGAAGATTGGTTCTAATTCTGCAATGGTCGCTTCGTCGTCATCTTCCATTGTAATTTCATCGCTTGCAGAATCGTCGATTTTGGTAGAGGCTTCCTCTTCCTCACCGTCTTCTTCAAAGAGATCCTCAATCTCTTCATACATTTTCACAAAAGCCTTTACAGCAATCTTGTCTTTCTTGCCTTTGGACTTCTCCCAATATTCCTCTAACTCTTCTTCCAAGAGATCTCCGTCCTTCTAAAAAATCATTAAATGGTAGTTCAACAACAGATTGCACAATGGTGAGTTTCCAAATCATATTTGTATCCAGATTCTGGGAAAACTAACAAACATATAAAACAAAGTGTGGCCTCAACGAGTAGGGTGATTTTTATCCTGCATTGTCGCGGAGTAATTCTAGAGCATCTTAATTTCATCACTGGCCACACAACGAATTGATCCAACAGCAAGCGAACAGCCTTTTTCAAGCACAAAAACAAAATAAAACAAAACAAAGCTAGAGGCAAGCAAAAAAACGCTAAAGATATACATACCAGGAGACCCACAAAAAAGTCCAAGCCTTTGAGTGTATCAAAGGTCATGAGACCATTGCTATCACAATTCGCTTCAAAAAGGGTCTTGGCTGGTCCGGAAGCAACTTTACTGCTTTTACTACTGCTGCTTTTGCTCTTGGATGCTGCCAAAACCACCGAACTGCCTTGTTGTTCACGTTGTGGGCGATGAAATGGAAGAAGGTGTGCATGTCCACTATTTTCTGTTGTCCTTGTGCTGGAGACTCCATGATTATGTATCAGTAGTGGCGATGTAAATGCCGTCACTGGTTGGACGACACCACTCACTGTTCCAATCAGCCTTTGTAACATGAAGGCTGACGTGAAAAACAAAAGCCAAACCAGACATGGTGCATGCGGTTGTTGTCTTGAAAGTCTTGGCTGCATGATTCCTAGGTCTGGATAGTATAAGCTATGTCGGGTTTCAATAGAAATGTACTGTAAAAGGTTGGAAGTAGAAAAAGCAAAGACAATGATTGTTTTTCGCTAAGATAGATACGAAGAAGCTTGATAACAGATGGTTGAGGCTGGAGGATCTTTTGCCTGCTTCCACTCATTGGCATCACGCATTCGTTCGCCATGATGTTGATCGTTATTGACTCATCCCTCAGATTGTGAGTCCCTCATTCATCGTCTGTCATTCCCCCGGGAAAACAAAATTTCGGCCATGATGCTGACGTCACGCGCGACAAGACTTAAAGAGTGTGACAGCACTGCCGGCGCGGCCATTCATGCGAAAACATCCGTTTCCTCACCCGGGATTTGCTTCCAACATGTTCTCGTCGACCAATTTAATTACCAGGCGTCAGTCACCCAGCGCCATTTTCAACGTCAAAATAGACATTGTGTTATCGTCGAGTAGCGGGCAACGAACATATCGCTGCACATGCTCAGTAATTAACTTTTTCGCAAATGTACTGAGACTGCACAGCAATAACTCCTCCTCACAGCTATAGCAGGCTTCAACTTTCCTCTGTTGTCAACAACCACTTATCGCTCTGCCAGCTTGTACGTAGTAGCTACTAGTAGCTAGCTCTCATTTTTACTAGAAGTGTCTTGACCTTGGATACAGACTCGTCTACAAGCTGTTAGAAGGAGGATACTATATTAGCTACGAGTAGAGTGCTTCCGTGACTCTTTCTCAATAGCTGTGATTTTGTGGTGCTCACTTTTTCACGGATGCCTCCTGTGTTGTTAAAGCTTCGACCCTCCACACCCACAATCTGCAAAGCGAGACAGCACAGGCATCCTTACAAGCAGTTCTTCCAGCATGTCGACCTTTGATGAACAACCCGACACAACTGGATTATCCTACTTGAGTAGTTCCATGTTTGATGATGAAACCCCGACTCATGAAGGTCCTGTGGTTTTCGACTCGAACAACTTGACAGCGTATCCAGTGACTAGTAGTAATAATGAAATCAGCAATGTCATTAACAATATTGGAGTCAATGACGGTGGCGATGTTGGTGGCGGAGGTGGCGGTATAAACTTTGGCGTCACCATTGTGGATCCTTCCTTGGGTGGTGATGGAACTGGTGGAGTAGGTGACGGAACTGTCCCACGCAATCCCATGGGAACCTATGGTGAAGAACGCAATTGGGTGGTGGTGGGTGTACTGATTGCCTTGATTGTCGTCTTGTGGATTGTCTTGGGGTTAATGCTGTGCATTCCTCTGGGAAGATTCGTACGGCGAAGAATGCCAGTGAGCAAGAAACGTGTCAATCGTCGGTATGAAACCATAGAAGGTTGGCTCATAACCAAGGTGAGTGAGAAGTCAAAGAAATACTTGTTTTGAGTGTGTGATACCAACATGTTGTGCTCTGCTCTCTCATTCTTGTCGCAACTCTTTCTTTTCTGTTGCTTTAGGTTGTAAGATCCCACGATGAGAATTGCGAGCACATTCAGAAGAGATGCCAACACGATCCGACAACAACCAACAGCGGCGGGGACATTGAATCCCAGACAACGATATCGACGACAAAGCCCGCAGAAGAAGCAGAAGCAGTGCAAGGAGCGCACGAAGAAGTGGAAGGATGCGATCTTGATGCGAGTATAAAACACCACGAATCGTACGACACTGCAGAAACAACCATAGCGGCCGATGAAAGCTTCTTCCATGATGCTGAGGCGGAAGACGAACACAACCGAGAATGTCCTATATGCATGGACTCATTTACTGTAGGAGATGTCGCATCTTGGTCATCCTACGAAAACTGCTCTCATGTTTATCATCACCAGTGTATAAAAGAATGGCTCCTTAGGCACAACAACTGTCCCTTTTGTCGCGAGATCTTTTTGCCCGTGGATCGAGCGCAAACTAAGATCACAATGAAAGTATTCAAGCAATTGTCCGACTTGAGATCAAGGCGAGCAGAAAAGACCTTTTATTGTGTCCAAGACGGATTGGTTACTATTCAGTCGATACAATCGTCATCATCATCAAGACCATCATCCTCAGCAACAGAAAAAGTCATTCCCAATACCACAGAAACAGCCACGACTCCATCGATTTTGAGAAAGTGTGGCCACATCAAGGGAGAGTCAGCTCAACTCAAAGAAAAGCTCAAGTCCGGCGTCACTAAAGCAGATCTGCGAAAGCTGCGAGGAGACCGATGCGACAAAGTCAGCAACGTGGACGCCGAGCCCCTGGCTATCATTGAAGAACCGAACTTTGACGCGGAAGCATCCGAAGCAGCATCACATATCCCAGAAGATGGAACTCCTTTTATCCGAAGTTCGTCAGGCGAGAGTGCGTCTAATGCCCCAACCGAAGACCCAGAGGACTATGTAGGAATCGAGACTTCACTATCAGCTATTGATAGCCAAGATCATTCCGATTCCCAAGATGGCATCTTTGTTGGGCACAGTAAGGTCTCCGAACACAGCACCGCGTTGGCGGCTGCTGACTTCACACTGTTTTCGGCATGTTGCCCTCCAGCGGATACCCATGAGCCCACCGTACAGAAGATCGAGAAGAGATCAGAGAGTTTCTCACCTGAAGTCGATGGAGTAGAGGTTGACATTGAAAGCCAAGTTTGCCCGGCATCCTCTGAACTCCAACCAGTGCAAAGGGATAGCCCATGTGAAGAGACCGATCGTGTTGCTATGGAAGCCGCCGAGAAGGAAGAAGGTGACCTCGAGGAACAAACGGCCTCCAAAAAATGTTCGACACAATGCGAGGAGTCCTCCTTGACGAGCTCAACTAGCAGTATCGATTCAGCATCGGGCGAAGATGATAGCCGAAAGACTCCACTTTCTCGCCGTCGAGCACCATCCCGCTTGGCTTCTTTCTGATCATAGTGAATAATGTAATGTAAACTAGAAGAACTATTTTTGTTTTGTTTTTCTATTGGAGAAGGTCGACGGCTTCCATAGTTATGTAACTTGGCCATGGCAAACTTTTGTGAAAAAGACATCTATTGCTGTGAAGGCAGCGCCACGAATAGAAAAGTTGTGTTTATGCATGGGACGTGATTGGCTAGATTATTATTACGTCGCACGCTCATTCCTACAAAAGAATCCGAAGTAAACACACTGTGCTTTTCGAGCAAATTCCTAGCGACCGGCAATTTGAAGGAGATGCACAGATAAATTGATAAATAACTATATAGTTTCGATTACTTTGCACAAAGAACACGCGTCCATTCATGCACTTTTCAATTACTACAAACGAGGAAAACAGCGTCACGTGTGAGAGAAAAGAAAATATGCTTCATGATCACACTTTCAAAAGCCCTATGGACAACTTACCTTGGTGCTTTCTTCTCCAGCTTCGTTCTCTTCTGCTTCCGCCTCGTCTTCTTCGTCAGAAGCTCCGGCTTCGGGATCCACGGCCATGGCGTCCTCGACCACTTGATGCAAGCCTTCCTCAATTTCATCATGCCCAGATGCTTCCGCTTCCGGCACTTCCTCGGCCTCTTTGTTCAAAAGGTTGTCGAGATCTTCCTGTTTAACATCCTCGGGGAGAGCTCCCTCGTCGACCTCAGGGTCCTTGTCGACTTCGTCACCAGCTGCCTTTTCCAAAGCAGCGGCATCAGCCTCCTCGGTAGTTTCGGCTGGTGCCGCCTCTTCGCCTTCCTTCTTCTCGGCACCTTCTTCTTCACCTTCCTTTTTCTCAGCACCTTCGCCCTGCTGTGCCATGACCATCTCACCCAAGTCTACGTGGGGTTGAGCCTTCTTGGCGGCAGCGGCAGCCATGCTGACAGCAGCAAGGTTCTCCTCAATTTCATCCTCCGAGTCACCCAATTCAGAAACATCGTCGTCGTCGACAATCTTGGTATCGGCACCTCCAACCAATAGTTGATTCTCGTATTGCTTCATCTCCTCCTCCCAAGCGGCCTCCATGGCCTTGGTTTGTTCTTTGAAGGTCTTGTATCCTCGGAGATTTGGATCTTCGTCCTCGATCTTCTTACGGAGCGAGATCTTCATGGTTGGTCTCGATGGTCCCTTCAAGAACGTCGGCATCGATCGGAGTCCCTTGGGCAAGGCCAGGACGTTCTTGAGACGCTCCTTCTTGAAAGTGTGGTTTTCGGGATCTAGGAACTTGGGCATGATAGCATCTTGCACTTCAACTGTCTCCAAGTACATGATACCCATGGATTTGGCCGTAGCTTCGAGGACCATGATGCACATTTCTCCATCCGCCAACTTGTTATCCAACCATCCCTTGCACCTCTTGATGAAGGATTCGACATCGGTGCAAGCTCTCTTGGACATGGTGTACTGCTTTTGAACGGCCAACATACGATGCATGTTACGCAAGACTGCGGCTTCCATAGCTAGTGCTTTCTCTGACTTGTGCACCTTGAAACCCTTGCGTGCCAATCGTGCCGATGCTCTCATCATTGCTTTGGCGTATTCGTGACTGTTCATAGAACTATTGGAGAATGTCCAAATGGCCTTTTGGAGGCGCGCCGTGTTGGCGTCGAGTGTCTTTTGTTCCTTCTGACGTTCAAAAAAGTGTCTCTTTTGGATGCGATCGCCATTCAAACGCTGAACTTTCAAGTTCTTTTTAATCTTTTTGATTTTCTTTTGGAGCGCCTTGATATCGGGGTCGTTTTTGATTTCCTCCTTGTATTGTTCATGGATTTCCCGGAGTTCTTCCGCCTCTCTGCGCTGTGCCTGAGTGTCTTGCACGGCCGTGACGGCCTTTTTGACCACTTCGAATTCTTGAAGCTTCTTGCCCCATCCCACCAAGAGTCCTTCATCGTTTTCCGCTTCCATATCAATTTTTTCATCTTCGGCAATGGGTTTGTCGTCGCCTTCTGCTTCGCCTAACCCCGTGACCATATCCAAATCACTGGTTCCTCCTCCTCCTTGGGCTGCCGCAATGGCATTCGCTTCTACTTGATCCAAGTCGATACTCTTAATGTTGCGATTCTGGATTTTACCCTTGACCCAACCAATCACACCTTTGCGTTGACTAGGTTCTTCAGGCAAAGCCTGCTCTGCTGCAGGAGCAGGGTCATTCGTTCCTGGGGCCGCCATCGTGATCAGCCTACTCGAAAAACGATCGGATAAAGAAGATATATACTCTTCTTCTGGTTAAACTACCTACAACTTCTTGCTAGATAGTCCCACTTCCTCCATTGATGATGATAGGATTGCGTTCCTATCTAAATAGCAACCACCGAGGGTAACTAGCTAATAGCGAAAGAAGAAGTGTGCTGTAACTATCCTTCTTGGCTGTGCGGACTTTTTGGCGGGTTTTAACCAACACTTCTGGGCACGCGGTATGGTGCTGTTGGTTTGGCGCTGCTGGGTGTTGAGGATGCAAACGGGGTGAGCTATCCAACACAAAAAGATCCTGCTCGTTGCTATATCTTTACGCAAATTTGATATATATCTTTGAGACTCGGAGCGACAAATCGGGTCTTTGGCATGTCTCATACTTTGAAGTACATTGGATTGGGCCGGATGTCCCGTGAACAATGACTGATGAGTTCGACGCTCACTTATCCCTTTTGAACAATCGAGCTCTCATCCCGAAAACGGCGAGGTCTCATCTCGAACCCTACTGTATCAGCCTCGTCGACAAATCCATGTTCATCCCGAACCCTGGTTATCGCACATGTTCTTTCTCCCAGGTTGGAAAAGAAACCGAATGCTCAACTTTGTTCTGCGAGCTAACTACCCTACAAGGTGTTAGTTCCAGTTGAGCAGTCTACTACAACTACTAACTAGTCTTGATAAGCCAATGTTTTCAAGACTCAGTACAGCACTGGTCATCAGATGCATACGATAGAGGTGCCAGAACTGAATGCATGAATCAAGCAGCGTCATTGCAATACGAATGTACCATTAATTGGAGCGGGATACTACCCTTGAATACCGGTAGATTGGAACCACAGCCTGGGATTGGAATCACTATGATCGGGACAGGACTTGATCCATCTATGGTGTCTGGGTTTTCAGATATACCTCTTTCCAGTTACCCCTAACTACCTACTTCCATCCGTCGCTTTTCCCATGCAATCCCCCATGTGATACTATGCTTGCTGCCGCTAGTACGATCTACAAAGTCATAGTCTTGATGTCAATTCTCAATCTTCTATATTATACTCTTGTAACTTTGTAGTTAGATCTATGTCATATATGTATTGTGCGTCTGTACTGTATGTTATGGGCATGGCCGTGACAAGTTACTTTTTGAGCTGCTGCTGCTGTTGTTGACGGCACTGTTCCAAATAAGCAATGGTAGTCTCTGTCATGCCCGACACCAATCTCAATCGTTCAAAGCGTTGACGAGCATTCAAGTGCATCGCCATCTTGATGGTTTTGGTGCTATGACGGCTGCTCCAATCGTTCCTCTGGTATATGGAACTATAATCATACACATACGCATCATTGTCCTGATAATAGTATTGTAGATGCTCATGTTCACTTTTTTCTTGACGTCGTACCGCTTCATACTCTTTGAGTTTCATTTGAATGGGTTGGGCATGGGACCAATCCAAAGTCAAGGGAAAGTAACCCTTGCAGTAGGGATGATCGCCAACAGTAATGGAATATTCTTGGAGTTGGACTGTACGGAAACGAACACGGCGTTTATCTTTGCTCTTGTCTTTGGTAAAGTTGCTGCTTTTGAGGCTGCTCTTGCGATACTGTTGCGTTCGTGGTTGGCTGCAGCCCTCCGAATGATGACGACGGTGTTGTTTGCAATCGCATGTTTTCGGGAGGGCTGCCTTGTTTGGCTTGGTTGTCGTTTCAGTGGCTTTGGCCGTAGTGGTGGGACTGCCTTTGGTTGGCAAGGCAGAAGCTGTCTCATTGATATTCTCCTTGGCAACTGGCTTTGCTCTGGCTATTATTTCTTCTTTTTTTCTTTTTTCAAGTGTAATGGAAGCATTCGTAAGCTCAAGCGGTTTGCTTTTTGGCTTGCCATGGCCGATGTGTTGTGGTTTGGAGCAGTATAGTAGCATGTTGATGTTGTTGGTGTGATTTTTGTAAGCATGCTTTGGGAGTCTCAGGAGTCTTATGGCTGCTTTTGATTCGGTGATTGGGATTTGTTCTTTCCTTCAAATCCGATTGCTGTTGCTGTTGACGTTGTTGGTCAGGCGGTTCCTGCTTTCTAAGACTGATGATGCTTTCTGTTGGCGGTGATGTTCTTTGTGACTGCTATTGGCAGAATTTGTGAGAGCGATGATACGTAAGCTAGGCTAGTTGGAGGGAGAAAAACTGATATGACAGTGGCTGTTTTGTGGCTGGGTGGTCCTCAAGTCATGATGGTCTTTTGCTGGACGCCTATTCTATTCTCATTACGTTGCCGGTTCAATGTTCCCTCTGCAGGTGTCATGTATGCACGTTTGTTCTGGTCGGCCACCAACCAACAACGGTGGGGTCAACGTTTCGTGTACGATTGTGATGCAACGGCAAACCCGCCGCCAGTCACGAATTCGAATTCTTTCGATTGCTTCGCAACGCTTTTGTGGTCACAGGAACACTCTCATGTTCTCATTCCCGTTGTCCGTTTTGATTCACGTTCAATGGAAATTTCGGGAGTTCGCTTCCAAATAGAAAAGACGTCGCACACGAGCTCAATGTGTTAATACTTAAAGACGCACTAAGACGCACAATACCTCCACGTACAAGGAGCCGTTGAATAAATTGACGTGAAATTCAAACCAAACGAACTCAAAAATTAAGAATAAGCACGCCACAATTTGAAACCGGTTCGTTAGTAGATCGCTTCAGTAAGTACTCACCTTTCGTACAGTACTGTAACAGCAGAACAATCGGGTAATCAATCACCCAACAGAAATCCCCGTACAGAAATATATTGACAATGGGAAAACGCAAAGGAGACAACGTTTTGATCGCTGGAGCTCAAACCGTGGCGGCCAATGACGGACCTGCCAGCCGTAGTGGAGGAGGAACCGTAAGCCCTGAAATTCTCAACAGGGGAAAACGCAAGGGTGACGATGTCTTGATTGCTGGCGTTCAGACTGTATTGTCCAATGACGATACTACTTTGAACAGCACCGATCTTAGAGGAGGACGCGCAGCCGTAAACCTTTTTCCCACATCCACAGCACCGTCACCCCTCACCACTAATACACTGTTTACCAATACTATGCACTCTACTACTAGTAGTGGTAACGGGGGGTATACGGCTGTGGTGTATGATCATTCGGAACCATCATGGCTCGATTCTGCGTCGTTGGATCACAAGCTTTATGTGGTCCGCCAAAGTCTGAAATTGGATCCTTCTGCTGGTCACAATGCCGACGAAGATGATGTATTCATCAAAGATGTACGACAATGCCAGGCCAACATGCAAGCATTTCGTCAACAACAACAAGACATGATGGAATTGTCCAACCTCATCAAGGATGGATTAAAAGTCAAAATCAGTGAACAAGAAGAAAAATGTCAAGAAGAGTCTCAAGATGTTGCAGGCCTGGAACGTGTCTTGGAAGAAATCAAGCAAGAACGAGATTCGATTGCCAACGACATTGTCGACTTGGAGACCACGAGACAAAAATTGCAGCAATGTATTGCAAAGGCGTTAGAAGAGGCCAACCAGCAAGTCGAAGCGATCGACATGGTCGAAGAAGCTCGTAAGAATGAAGTGCCTAAAATCAAAAGAGAAATTGCTCTTTTTGCGAATACGACGGGAATCAAATGGGATTATGAAAATGATCATCTCTTGGAAGGCCATGTGGTACGAATGCTATGGATTGCTCCGTGTAATATTATTTTGATTTCCTAGAGTGCAATGTCTAACAAAGTCTTATTGCAATTACATGTGGCTTTTTTGTTCACCTCCAGTCCATTAAATCCAAGGAAGTCATTCGTTCCTTCTCGATTGACAAAGAGGAACACAGCAAATTTGAAATTGCCAACAAGCTTTGGGGAATGTATGATACTTCCGTAGGAGACGGCTGATCTATTGGGATGATTATTCAACATACACGTAGAGAAACTTCTTTTCTGAAACTGTTCGGTAAAGAATTGTGTCGGTATCCAGGAAATCTATATTGTTTATATTATAATACTGCTCAGTTTGTATATCCCAAAATAGATTGTTCCCAATCGAGAACCCTTAGAATGCAGTCTATTCTTATATTCATGCCCGTTTTCAATTTGTTCAGATTCTAGCTTGTTGCTCCCTGATCCTTTGGAAGCCCCTAATTTGCCATAGTAGTGATTGCATCAAAGGAAGACATCGTTTCACCTGTCGCAGATAGCGAAGGGGGAGTAGAAACAGATCATGTTAGGACGTGAGTGTCTGTTGGTCACGAGAGAATACCAAAAGAGAAAGCCGGCCTGGATCAATCTTGAAGGTTAAAAAATTATAACGTGTAATTGCCATCGTGATGATAGCTTACGCAATAGAGTGTAGCCTTCGTTCAACAACACTAACGGTGCAGTAAAACAGTAGAGCAGAAACATGCTTACCTCGATAATCAATATACTCAACCCAATGCCAAATTCTGCCTCAGAGGGTAACGAACTTGTCGAGATCCTGCAACGAAAAAGGCGACAAGATGTATGCGTGAGACCCACTAGGATACAGACAATTCAAACGTTGCCTACAGTAGGCCAGTCGATATCCACTCTCGGGCACGCGATAACGAGGAAAAGTGCACACACAAACAAAGCCGAACACTCAAAACGAGCATCCGAAATGCGTGCCCTCGCGAGACTCTACCACAAATGTAACAGACATTGAACCACTGATTCATTCAAGAAGGTGCGTGTCCTGACTAATTGTGGCGGTGAAGTGTGTTCTTTCTTTAGCAATACTTTTACTCACCTATAAGATCCTTTGAGTCGCAAAAGTAACAGCCAATGGAAACGGAACCACGCAGAGTTCAAACAAACAAACAAAGATTAGCATCACAAACGAATCAAACATTACGCATCAGGATTGTCGGCTTTGTAATGAATCTTCCTCCCATCAAAGTTTCGATAAGACAAAACACAAAGGAAAACTGTCTGAAAGCCGATACTCTTGCTGCGGCAAACACAACCATGGACTCATCAGCTGTGCTTCCTCCACGGTCCTTGCACAATCGGAATGATTGTGTAGGAAATGCAGCTAATTTGTTGCAACGAGAAACACACGAATCATACACTTACTGTTTCTTTGTCTATATGCAGTGCTTTGTTCAAGTCGTGGTTGTTAGTCGTCCTTTCACACTGTTCAATCCCCCAAAAATTGTTGCTTAAAATGTTGCCATCTCCACATCAAGTTAGCTAGTCACTCGCTGCCACTGAATCATGGGAACACCTTCACCCTTCTCTTGCCCTTGCTGGTGCGACAGCTCTTGAGGACTAAAGGCGAAGCAACCCCCGTAGAGTGGTTCTGGCGAGGGAGGAAGCATAGGAAAGGAGAATGTTGGCAATTCCGTTGGCAGTTCAACGTCGTCAAAGTTGGTAGCTTCGGCTATGCAATCATCCAGTCCCTGGATCATGGCTTCCAATTCCGCATCGGCCGCGGCGAAATCTTGCAAATTGTCTGCCACACTGCCAAAGAGTTTTTGACGTCGATCTTCCAAACTCAATCGTTTGGGTGGCGTGTACGATGCAAGACGAGAAGGACAGTGCGTGGTAGTGTTGACATAAATCGAGTCACTGTGGCCCCAATCCAATGCCAAGGGAATCGCACAGGCAGGATGATCGCCTTGAATGACATTGTATTCACGAATCTCGACGCGTGTGCCAAAGGAAACTCGCTTGGCCTTTTTGTTAGGTGACGACTGGCAATAGAGGTTGTCGTCATCGGAAATGCTAATGCAAGAAAGATCTTCTTCGTCCAAAGACATGGAAGGCTCTTGTTGCGTCAAAAGAAGATCGCGTAAGGACGACGAAGATCCCGCCGTGTGTTTGTCGTTACAGTTCAACCATTCATCGTCGTTACTATCGATCGACGACATGCTGTTGCTCCAAGAGCCTGAACGCTTGGTCGTGTAGGCAGAATTGGAAAATGTGTCTTTAGGACGCTTCATGACCAATGTTTGTGTTATTAGCTATGTTTGTTGTTGTCGTTGCTCTTGAAGACTGCTGCTGTGCTACTATTGGTAGAGGCAGCAGAATCGAATGAAGGTTGTCTGTCTTACAGCTGTTTGTTTAGTGAAAGCCAGTGAAACTCCAGTGATACTCCAACGCTTGGCTGGTTGCCCAATTTAGTCGTCGTCGGCGATTATCCATCAGCTTCACCATGGGAATTTCTTCGTCTCCGTTTCCCGTGTCACAGCGATTTTCTATTGGCCAACGACTCTTGCGAGGGTTACGTTGCTGACGTTGGCAGGTCTTGGGGCTTTTGTATTCAATCGAAAGGGCCGGCGTTGGATATTTTTGCGATGACTCTGGTTATGTGGGAAACATGACTCGGGTTTAAATTCCAGCACTTTACATACAAACAGAAAGAGTGACGATATTTGAGGCCATTTATCCCGTGATAGTGGAAAATTTACGCGACGCAGAATGACCCAACGTTATGTCTTTCAGTGGCGATATTCGTGAATGAAAGAATCAGTGAATGACTTTCCACTGGCTCAAATTCCAATGTCGCGCAAGAAAAAGATTGATAGTACCAGTAATGGGATAGCCAAAAATGTCAAAAAGAGCAAGTCTCATGTTGATGCAAACAAGAGACAAGAGATGAGACAAACACAGCAGGTGACATCTTGGATAGCACATTTCTTTTGAATCAATGGAATGCATGGCACTTCATTCAAAACAAAAAGAGAAATCTTCATTTGGAGATGTTGTGAGTGACAACTGCCAACACTGACACTTCCAAGCCAATGAGCAGGCCAATCAACATTAGAAAACATGTCACCTACTGTGACTTTTGGAATTGATGTCACCTCAATGATGGCCAGATGAAGTTTTTTTTAGAAAATTGAAACAAATGTGGTTCAAAAGTGTTTTGTTTTAAAATTCATTCGTGCGATTTCGTCCATTTCTCAATGCATGTTTTAGATGGTCATCAATGTACGACCCACATTGCTTGATGTTTTGTTTCTTTCTTTTTGGTCCCTTTCTGAGATTGCTGAATGACACATATCGTTCACCTGTTGCATTTTCTTGAGTTGGAGAAACATGTTGAATCATCGACATCTGCCACAACTTGAGATGTTCACATGCATCTCATTCTTCTCTTCATTGTTGCATTTTGATCCACCAATCTGGAGCCTTCTATGTCAACCTTTCTAGAAGACAAAACATTTTGTCAGGTGTAATGTGTTGCAATCTGTCACTCCAGCAGCAAGCTCCCAACCCTCCCTCTTTTTCTAGTAGAGTGGGTACTGGTAGGTCAGCCAGCAAAGTGCCCCTTCCACAGTCTGTCCACCCACTCCAATGCGCCTGTAAAATTAATTTCTGCACAGAGAGCGAACGGATAATTCAAGCAAAATCTTTTGAGGGGTGTGCGCGCCATCACTAATTATCGATAGCAGCGCGAGCGGTGAAACGCAGTAGTACGGTTTATTATCCGACAATGCTGAAAACAGCTCTTCCCTTTACAATTGTACTCTTCCCCTTCCGCAAACTGCTACAATTGTAGAATACAGTAGTACTAACTAGCCAGTAGTGCATAGTACAAAGTAGATCATTTTTCACCTCCAGCTAACAGACCACTTACTTGCGCTCGTCGTCAACATGATATCTACTACAAGGTCGTTGTTCCTTGCTTGGGCTGCACTAGCCGTACTCATCTTTCCAAGTGTCGTTAATGCACAAGATATTTCCGATGAGCAAATCGCAACAGAATGGGCCGAACTGAGTAATAGCGACACACGACGTGTCTTTAACTTTGGCATTGGAAGTCTCATGAGTTGGTCAAGCCGGCAACATACTCAAAACAGCAGTTTTCCTACAACTCCCGACTTGATTTATCCGTCCTATCCCACCAAAGCCGTTGGAATTCGACGTAGTTTCAACTTGTGTTGGAGATACATTCCCGTGACATCCAGCGCTTGCCAAGGCAGAGACTGCCCCTTGGTGGTGGGTGCCAGTTTTGAAGTCACCAAGGAAACCTATCCAGAGTTGCGACGACGTGAGGCCAGTTACGAATTTCTTCAGGTTGAACCAGAGCTTCCTCTGCCAGAAGAAATTGACCCGGAAGGCTACATGTTTGCCTGGGCGACTCTTGAGGCGTTGGACGAACCGCTGTGCACTCTCGATAATATTCCATCGTTTATTGAATCAAGTATCAACACAAATGTTTATCCGGCCGTTAGTCAAGCTTATTGGGGTGAGTCTATATAATGACATTGGCTTGGAATAATGTTATGAATCCTCGCTTCTTGCTGTTGGATTGGATGATGTGACGCACACAGTGCTTACCTGGAATGTTGTTCAGAAACCACTATCATTATCGGCTTTTTCCTTACTTTTTTTGTATTTTGACTCGGTTTGTTTAGACTTTATGATTGGAGGAATCTTAGCCTGGGATGGACAGCTTCGGGATACCAACCGCTACACGTGGGACTTGGATGCCGAGCTCCAGTATGGCGAGACGGACGACTTTACTTCCAGTGTAGCCGTCTTGCCTAGCATGTCGTTGGCGGATCGACGCCTCATGGCCGTTGATTTTGTGAGATCCACGGAATTTTCACCTACTTATCAGTGGATCGATGACCGACGTTGCCCCTTTACGGGAAATGCCATCATTACGCTTGGAGTCGACCTTGCCTATCCAGAAAGTGTCTTTGGCGAGAGAGGAACTCCTGAAGCCTTTGGTACTGTCTCCCCCATCGCATCCAATACCTTCTATGACTTTGTGGATGAAATCCTCATTGAAGGTGGTTGGGAATTCGGGGCTGGCGATGGCATTCATAACCGAACAAATCCTTGCATGGAAAGTGGGTTTATCAATCGAACCAGTGAGGACTGGTCCACGAACTTATACTACAGTGACATTATGGACTGGCGCTCGGGTACTTCTGATACAATGGTTCACGATTCGGGGCCAATCTTTGACGAGGAAGATAAACCATCCTCGGACCCGGATTCTTCTTCCGATGAATCTTCCGATACTAGTAGCTCTACAACTGGTACATCAGGAGCGACTCGATCGCTTTCAAGTGTAATCTTGGCACTTGGAGCAGCAGTTTTTCTTGGTGTCGCTTCACTGTAAATACTGATATGAATATTCTATCTGATGTAAGGCATTGTGATTTGATGGTCACTAATCCACGAAAAATACTGAAATAGATGATTTACAAATAGTGTTATATAATACCTTGCATCACCACGCGCTTCTGAGGGAACTGTACTAGTACTAGTATTGTCAATCCTTGTCTGCCACGTGAATGACAACTTTTCCTTTGCCGTGACGGCTTTCTTGTCGCTTAAAGGCAGCTCTTACACCGTCGGTGGTAAAGGGATATGGTCCGGCTGGGTCAATAACAGCCTTTAATTTTCCTTCTTTGGCAAGATCCAATGTCTTGGTCATGACATCACCACTGCTTGGTAATCCCATGAGTTGCGTAAATTTTGGCAACGACCATCGTTTCCAGGTACGAGTGGCAGCGGCACGTCCCAAGGGTACGAACAGAAAGGGCTTTAGAATACCCCAAAGGCTGTGAATTTCAAAAGTGGGCTGGTCGCCACTTGGAGTTAGGAATCTTCCTCCCTGCGAAGCCGTTTTGACAATGAGAGGCTTATCATTATTGTCTTGTGCTTGTTTCAAAAGACGAGACCATCCTCCACATGCCAAATCAATAATGGTGTCAAATGGATCGTTTCGAAATTCTTCCATGGCAAAGACATCCTCCTTGTTATAGTCAATGGCTCGATCACACGAAATGGGTTCCTTGAGCAATCGGTCGGGATCTTCGGACACTCCCACGACAAATCCTGCCCCCATATTTCGGACGTGTTGACAAAGATGACTCCCTTCGCCGCCTCCTGCACCCAAAATTAGGACACGCTCTCCCTTTTGAATACGTTCGGCAAATAACGTGGAGGGAGTGGCTCCTGCCAATGCGGCGGCTTCTTCGGGCGATACAGTATCGGGTACCTTGTCACAAATTCTGGAACTCACCAAGGCATATTCGCCCAAGGCTCCCATGGGTTTTTCGTTAAAGCGAGCTGCCACGATATCTCCCACTTGAAAGGGCAAATCCTTAGCATTGGGTGGTATTTCCACCACTTTCCCACAACAATCACCCCCTGGTACATAGGGAAAACTGGGTGGTCCCTGAAATTCTCTCGTGAGTCCCGATAGCACTCGACAATCGCCAGGAGCCAAGGCGACAGCATACGTCTTGATGACAATAAAGGAGGATTGCCTTTTGGGAGGCAAATCGGACAATCGTGGGACCTTGACATTTCCTTGCACCGACAACATATCCTCAATGGGTCCATAATCTTTGCCCTGTACGGCTGTCATGAATTCGGGAATCGTGGGAGCGACTGTTGTTGCCGCCATGTTGATGTTGGATTTGGAGACTGCCGAGGATGCGGTGAGGGTCGTTGTCAAGGTCGTTCTTAGATTGCGAAAAAGACTTCTCATATCCTCCGAGAGAATAAAAATGAATTGACTTTTTTTTGTTCTTGATCTAATAATATTATTGTGGCACCGACCTGTTTTTCATACCAAGATTCGTCAGTTGAGTGACAACTACCCGATGCGATGTTGGATGCTCAACAACCTGTCTCTTATACACATCTCCGAGCCCACGAGACTAAGGCGAATCTCGTATGCCGTC
>ENA-ORBV01005351-ORBV01005351.1-microbial-mat-metagenome-genome-assembly--contig:-NODE-5351-length-23712-cov-4.662492_pt1 | contig 23712 bp, 17 predicted proteins | sample MGYA00237777_ERZ505514 | MGnify/ENA primary metagenome ERZ505514 (study PRJEB26160, sample SAMN06269048) | microbial mat metagenome | isolation source: Oligotrophic lake microbial mat | place... | reverse complement strand
TCGGTATATCATTAGTCTCATCCCCGACCACAGTGACATGAGCCATGTCGAGCCCGACCATCTTGCATAAAGTCTCCAGCCCATGCCCTTTGGTCGCAAAATAATCATGGATCTCGATCCACCACCAGCCCGGCCCGTAAGGGTCTTCATACATGTGGGCGCGCAAACTCTCGGAGTGATTTGCCTCCACCCACCGCAAAATGCGTTCAACCGCCTGTTTCGGGCCTATCGTCGTAATACAAACAGGCTGGATGAACTCCCCCACCGTCAGCCGAGGTACCGCGCGTAAACGTGGATCACCCTTCGCCTGCCGGGCCTTGAGCCAAACAGCAATCCGCTCATTTGAAGGAGGAGCATGGAACATCAGGTCCTCTGTCCCGTCGTAACAAAAGAAAAAAGGCGAGATCCCCTCTGAGAGTGACTTTTCGATGACTTGCCCGGTAATTTCCCTGTCCATCGCCTGGACACACAAATGTTTGCCCGTATGGAAATCAGTGATATAGGAACCATTTTTCTCGACCACGGGGAATTCAAAGGGGATCCCCTTGATGACGTCATACATTTCGATTAATCCCCGGCCACTCGCGACGGTAAAAGGCATCCCTTCCCCGAGCAATTTGCCTAGTTCATCACGGCTGTAATCGGTTAATTGTGCTTGAGGATTGATCAATGTCCCGTCGATATCCGACACAAACAGGAAGTCATGCTTTAATTCACACGGGAAACTCATATATCCGCGCGATAAAAGGCCAAATGCCCAAGGAGGGCAATGGAAAAATTCATCTCTGATGACGAATCCCTCACCCCGGCACGGTTTCGAGACTGGATACCCTCCTGAGGGCATGGGCCGTGGATGATCCCCAGAAAACGCCAAAGCCCACGCCCTGTCAATCGCCACTCAGAGGTGTAAAGACTGTTTCCCTTGCCCGGCCAATACATCACTCATCGATTACAACGGCCAGATACAGATGGGATAAAAGCCGGATAATCTATGCCCGTTTTAAGCATGACAAAAAGGGTGCCGTCATCCGAGGATCACGAAAGAGTCTTTTCCTTTCTCTTTAACCACAACATCCACCCCACGGCAATCAGAAGACCTGTTAATCCTCCGATATAACCGGCATTATGAATATAGGCCACACACACAAAGGCCGGGATATCCGTGACCCCGAGGATCGTACACATACTCGACCAGTTCGAATAATCACTGGTATGATGCTTCCTGAGGAAATACCCAACAGTCCCGAAAACAAAGGCCATCGCGATAATCATCAGGAATCCTGCCAGACACCGCCGGTACACATCAGACACGGGCCAAAGAGGAACTTTGATGCGGGCCAAAAACCAGCCCGAGAAAAAACCGACCCACCAAGTCGCCAGAAAACCAATCTCCCGCACATAGACCCTCACGGGCAAACCAAAATCAGCATAATTGAATTGTTCGAATTTTCAACCGCGGAAAATACTCCGGAGAAATCGTGTAGATGACTTGGTCATGCAAAATGCCATAACCACCCGCGACCACTGCACCCACACAGGCAATTGCTAACATCCGGGGAAAGAGCTTGAAATCAAACTGAGGGAAAAAGAAATTCATCCACCCATCCTGACTAAATCTTTTTTTAGGCTTGGCTGTGGCCGGTGTCATCGGAAAGGGCGACAGCGAGTCCTTGCCTACGTTTCGATACAGCCCAGTCACGGTCGGGATCTTCCATATCGAGGCGGATCATCCCACCTTTGAATTGGGCGGCGATTTTCGCATACTGTATTTCCTGATCGGGATCGGGATACTTCCATTCGTGCAGGTAATAAATTTTAATAATTCCGGCCTGGAGCATTTCTTTGGAGCAACCGAAACACGGCTGCATCGTCGTATAAACAGCCCCCCCGGCCACTGAAATCCCAAACCGCGCCCCCGCCAACAGGGCATTTTGCTCGGCATGGACACAGATACACAAGTCGTAACCTTTTCCCGCAGGATACTTCTCACGGTTCGAGCACCGTTCACACCCTCCATCTAGGCAATTCTCCATTCCTACCGGGGTACCGTTGTAACCTGTGGACACAATCCTTTTATCCAAAACTACGATTGCCCCCACGCGGCTCCCCACGCAATTTGCGCGTTTGCGTACCGCCATGGCGATTCCCATAAAATACTCATCGTGGTCGGGTCTTCCGTATTGGTCTTTAGACATAATGATTCACAGGATTGAACAGGGAAACAACGCCAGGGAAAAGAAAGAAATAAAATCAAACGAACATGGTTTAATGGTCCCCTTCGGGTCAAGGTTGGGATGATCGGAAACTTTTTTTTCCGGGAGCCGGATCAGCCACTCTTTCGGGCCGTCATACGCGGTATAGAGGCTTTTGTGGGCTGCCCATGACATATCCCCCGTACGCGAGAGTAATATTCGGTTACCCACGAGAGAAGGAATCCCAGCTTTGAATCCTGTTCCTCCTTTGACGATTACTTAGGGGATTCCCACGGGCGTGCCCGGCAATTGATAAGACACTTTTCCAACCCCGGATCAAGAAAAAGGAACAGAGGTCTGTACTCAAATGCCGCTGCGATTAGTCCGGCATAACAACCTTCTATAACCCATGAATCGGACCCCGCGCAAAATGCTCGGATATCAGTAATCCCCTCCCCTGCCGGGCGCGCAACCGTGATTTTCCCCGGCACTCATGCGACGGTATCTAGGTCCAGCACTTTCCCATGCCCTTCAGAGGACAAACGTTTTGCGAGTGTTGATTTTCCGAAACCCGAATTACCTAAGATAACAATTTTCATATTTAAAAAGATTCACGCACAGCCAAGCTCAATCAAGGCGATTTCCGGGCGGCAGTTAAAACGGACCGGCGGGGCAATCGATCCAAGTCCCCGATTCACATACATCCGGGTATTATCCTTTTGGAAAAGGCCTTGGGCATATTTATTCCCGTACTTAGAAGGAACGATGGGGGCGCCAAAAAAAGGAATATTCACCTGTCCCCCGTGTGTATGTCCGGAAAGAATCATGTGGCTGCCGGGACGGTCCCACTTTTCGAAGGTATCCGGGTTATGCATCAGGACAATCTGAAATGCCCCTTGTGTCCCCGAGAAAGCCTTTTGAAAATCGAGCTTTTCGGTCCAGAGATCACCTAAACCCACAATCTCCAACGTTTGTCCAGACTCCTCGATAAGCGTGTTTTGGTTTCGTAAAACAGTGACCCCTTCTTCGGTGAGTGAACGGGTGACATAATCACCATTAAACCAGTGGTCATGGTTCCCTAATGAAGCAAAGGTGCCGTAACGGGTTTTTGCCCGGCCAATAGCCCCCGCACATTCACTCATGAACTCCTCAACCTCGACCCCTTTGCCATAAAGCTTCCTTTTTAATCCGGAAACATTCTGGCGTCCGGTAATATAATCCCCGGTCACCAAAAGTAAATCCGCGTGGAGGCTATTTACCTTTGCGACACAATCATACAGATAATCCAGTGAAACCAAATGACTCCTGTGCAGGTCGGTAATGTGCGCAAGCCTCATGCCATTAAAAGCTTTGGGCAACCCCACGATCTTTAAACTTTGCCGGGTCACCTCCACCAAGGTGGGTTCTACTCCTAACGTGTAGGCACTCCCTAAAGTAAAAACACCGGCTGTCCCAAGGCAAAGCTTGAGGAAATGCCTGCGCGGGAATCCCTTTGACGCAGGAGCAGTTTTTTCAGTCATGGAGTATAAACACAAAATGCCATGGAAAGTTTTTTCTCCCCTGCAAACGATCAGACCTAAAGAAAAGCCCCATTGGTTTGGGCCAATGGGGCTGGTTAAAAACTCTCTTTATTTTTATGTGGGACACCCTTTATTCGATAGGAATAACCGTCTCTGCGTCTTCTTCCTCTCTTTCAGAGATGACCGGAGCGATCGCTTGGAGTTTATCCTCGTTATCGAGATTGACGAGTTTGACACCCATGGTGTTACGACCGGCCTCGCGGATATCCTTGACCGGGGTACGGACCATTTGTCCACCGACAGTGATGAGCATAATCTCGTCTTCGTCACGGACAGTCAGGGCTCCGACGACACCACCGGTTTTTTCAGTAGTTTTCATCGTGATGATTCCTTTTCCGCCACGGGATTGTTTGCGATATTCTTCAAAGTCCGTGCGTTTACCGATACCATTTTCTCCTGCGACAAGCAGGGTGGCGTCAGTGACAACGAGGGCTAATGCGACCACCGCGTCGGTATTTTCGAGGGAAATACCCCTGACGCCGGCAGCTGAACGGCCCATGGAGCGGACGTCTTCTTCATGGAAACGAATACTCATTCCCTCACGGGTGATCAGGACGATCTCATCATGACCAGTGGTCTGGCGGACCTCGATCAAGGCGTCACCTTCATCGATGCCGATGGCGATGATGCCATTCTTATTAACGTTACGGAAAGCCGAGAGTTCGGTTTTCTTGACAGTACCCTTTTGTGTGGCAAAGAAAATCTGCCCGGTTTGTTCCCAAGTCACATCTTCATTTTGTCCATTTTTCTTCGACAAGATACGGATGAGTGCAGCGACTTTTTCACCTTCTTTGAGCTGGAGGAGATTGGCGATACTACGGCCTTTGGATGCGCGGCCCATATCGGGGATCTCATGGACACGCTCCACATAGACACGTCCGGTATTTGTAAAGAACATCAAATAATCGTGTGTGGAGGCCGTAAAGAGATGCTCGACGAAGTCGCTATCTTGTTCGGTCTCCCCTTCTTTTGTGGTCATTCCGATCACGCCTTTACCACCCCGTTTTTGGGCGCGGTAACTGGATACATTGGTCCGTTTGATCAGACCATTATGGGTCAAGGTAATGATCACCCCTTCATTCGGGATCAGGTCTTCGATAGCCATTTCCCCTTCATCAGGCACGATTTGCGTACGGCGCGGGGTCGCATGTTTGTCGCGGATGGCTTTGAGCTCATCCTTAATGATGGTCAAAACACGGGATTCTTTGGCCAAAATATCCAAGAGATCGGCGATCGTCTTGACTAATTCATCATACTCACCCTTGATCTTTTCACCTTCAAGTCCGGTGAGTTGGTAGAGGCGCAGTTCCAGAATAGCATCAGCCTGAGCTTCACTAAAACCGTAACGACCATTAGTCAAACGCGCTTCACTCCTGATCATGATACCGATATTCTCGACTTGGGCACGGGTAAAGTCGAACCCGAGCAATTTCGTGCGGGCCTCATCACGGCTTTTGGAGCTCCTGATGATCTTGATAAATTCATCAAGGTTAGACAAAGCAATCAAAAAAGCCTCGAGGGTTTCTGCACGGGCCTCTGCATGCCGCAGCTCATACCGGGTGCGGCGAACGATGACTTCGCGGCGGTGCTCGATATAACAAGCAATCATTTCTTTGACATTGAGTGTCTTTGGCTTCCCATGGTCGATAGCCAGCATGTGGGTACTGAATGAAGTCGCCAGCGAGGTGTGTTTATAAAGATTATTAATCACGACTTTGGCGATAGCATCACGTTTAAGCTCGACGACCACGCGGGTGTTTTCATCGGACTCATCACGGATGGCCGAGATGTCGGTCAGCACCTTTTCGTTGACCAGCCCGGCGATTCGTTCCACGAGTGTGGCACGGTTTAATCCATAGGGGATTTCGGTAATCACGATCCGTTCCTTGCCGCCTTTAACCTCTTCGAGGCCGACGGTGCCACGGACTTTCATGCTGCCACGGCCTGTGGAGAAATAATCTTTAATCCCTTGGAACCCGATAATCGAACATCCCGTGGGGAAATCCGGGCCTTTGATGATTTTATTAAGTTTCTCGATTTTGATTTGAGGATCATCGATCTGAGTACAAATCCCGTCGATGACTTCACCGAGGTTATGAGGGGGCAGATTCGTCGCCATGCCGACAGCGATCCCGACACCACCATTAACGAGGAGATTTGGGAATGCCGAGGGCAAAACCGTGGGCTCAGTCTGGGTCTCGTCGTAATTTGGCTGGAAATCCACTGTATCTTTATCGAGATCCTCCATCATCACCGCACCGAGGTGGGTCAAACGGGCCTCTGTGTAACGCATGGCCGCGGGGGGGTCTCCTTCGACCGAACCGAAATTCCCCTGTCCGTCCACGAGCATCTCGCGCATGCTCCACGGCTGGGCCATGTGCACTAATGTCGGATAGATGGCCTGATCACCATGAGGATGGTAATTACCCATGGTTTCACCGACGATCTTCGCGCATTTAAGGTGCTTACGGTTCGGCTGGAGGCCGAGCTGGCGCATGGCGTAGAGAATGCGGCGCTGGGAAGGCTTCATCCCGTCGCGCACATCAGGCAGTGCGCGGGACACAATCACCGACATGGAGTAGTCGAGGAATGACTGCTTGATCTCATCGGTGATATTAATCGGTTCGATTCTTTCATTACGTGTAAATAGGGATTCTTCGGCCATAATAATTTTTGTAGTTTCTTTCTTAATCTTTCGATTCAATCAATCTTCCATTTTTAGGGCTTTTTTTAAGCATCCAGATTTCGGACATTCAATGCATTGTCCTGGATGAATTGGCGGCGAGGCTCGACGACATCGCCCATGAGCTTCGTGAACATCTCATCTGCGTGTGTCTGATCATTAATATTGATCCTGAGCAATTTGCGTTTCACTGGATCCATCGTTGTGCTAAAAAGCTCTTTCGGATTCATTTCTCCGAGACCTTTGAATCGTTTGATCTGGACTCCTTGGCGACCGATTTCCATGATTTTTTCGAGGATACCCGGTATGGAGAAGATCGGGTGAACTTTTTCTTTTTCACCGGTGCCTTCTGTGACTTCAAAGAGAGGCTTGTCCTGGGCGGAGTAATGGTCAAGCTCTAGACCTTTTTTGGAGAGTTTCTCTAAGAGATCCTTGATCGCCTTACTTTCCGTCAATGCGACATGGATACACCGGCGGCTGATCGCACCTTTTTCGGCTTTCTCTTGTTTTTCTTCCTCGTCTGAGGCCGGACGTGCAGAAATGCTCAGGTCAGGATTGTCCAAAGCAAATTGCGCGAGTGTTTCATCGGAAAGGAAATAATGAACCGTCTCATCATTGCCCTCACGGATACGCAGCAAATGTTTCGGCAAATCATTGGTCTTGTGGTCACGGGCATTTAGATAAGACTCAAAGTCACCGCCGTGACGGCCGATTGCACGGCTGTATTTATCCAGTGTCTCTAGGAGGACCAGCATTTCTTCGACTTGTTTGGCGGGGATTTCTTTTCCATCAGCCATATTTTTCAGGCGGATTTCCTCCACACCGAGCTGGATCAGGATTTTATTGAGCTTCGCATCGTCATCGACATATTCCTCACGCTTTTTGCGTTTGATATAATAAAGAGGGGGTTGCGCCGCATAGACAAATCCCTTCGCCACTAGCTGAGGCATCTGACGATAGAAAAATGTCAGCAATAATGTGCGGATGTGTGAACCGTCCACGTCGGCATCGGTCATGATAATAATCTTATGGTAACGAAGCCGGCTGATGTCAAAGGCCCCCTCCCCTTCACCATCACCGATTCCGGTACCGATAGCCGTTATCATCGTGCGGATTTCGTCATTCTGGAGGACTTTATCCAGGCGCGCTTTTTCGACATTAAGGATTTTCCCCTTGATCGGGAGGATCGCCTGATAACGGCGGTCGCGGCCTTGTTTAGCTGAGCCACCGGCGGAGTCACCTTCGACAATGTAGAGCTCGCAATTCTCGGGACTACGGTCGGAGCAGTCGGCGAGTTTACCGGGGAGGCCTCCTCCACTCATCGCTGTCTTACGGACAGCCTCACGGGCTTTCCGGGCGGCCTCGCGGGCACGCGCAGCGGTGAGGGATTTCTCGATGATCTTTTTGGCAATCGGGGGATTCTCATCGAAAAAGCTCATTAACCCTTCATAGGTCGATGTAGTCACGACACTCTCCACCTCGGGGGAAAGGAGTTTGACCTTTGTCTGGGATTCGAATTTGGGATCACTATGCAAGATCGAGATGACAGCCGTGAGTCCTTCGCGGACATCATCGCCGGATATACTCGGGTCTTTTTCTTTGATCAGATTATTAGACTTTGCGTATTGGTTAATCGAACGTGTCAACGCTGTGCGGAATCCAGAAAGGTGGGTGCCCCCGTCGGGATTATGAATTGTATTCGTGAAACAAAGCACCTGTTCATTATAACTATCGTTATATTGGATCACTCCTTCGAAATGGATTTCGACTTCCTTTTCGGAATTCAGGGTCTTGGACTCCTTACGAATGACAATCGGCTTTGGATACAGGGCGACTTTGCTTTCGTTGAGCTGCTTGACGAATTCCACAACGCCGTCCTTAAAGAAAAATGTCTGGGCTTCACCGCCGCCTTCGCGCTCGTCCAAATAGACGATTTCTAAGCCCTTATTCAGGAAAGCAAGTTCCCTGAGGCGTTTGGTCACGATCTCAGATTTAAAAACAGTTGTTTCACGGAAAATCTCCGTATCCGGCATGAATGTAATCAGGGTCCCCGTATTTTTCGATTTTCCGATTACCTCGAGTTTTTTCATGGTTATACCGCGTTCAAAACCCATGTGATAAACTTTTCCGTCACGGGAGACCTCGACCTCGAACCACTCGGAAACGGCATTCACGCATTTTGCACCGACCCCGTGGGTTCCCCCGGTGAATTTATAACCGCCCTGTCCATATTTACCCCCTGAGTGCAGTGTCGTCAGGACCAGCTCGACCCCGGGTAATCCACTATCCTTATTGACATCCACTGGGATACCACGACCAAAGTCGCGGATGGAGATGGAACCGTCCACGTGGACTGTCACCTCGACAAGGGAACCGTGTCCAGCGAGGTGCTCGTCAATGGAATTATCTAAAACTTCTGAAACGCAGTGGTGAAGGGCTCTCTCATCTGTCCCGCCGATGTACATCCCGGGTTTTTTCCGGACTGCCTCCAACCCCTTGAGCTGGCCTAGCTTATCCGCATCGTATGAGCCTTCGATTTTTTTATTGCTTGATACCGTTTCGTCAATTACTGCGTCAGTCTTTTCAGCCATAATGAATTATCTTTTTCGTGAAGTTTTTTGTTGGAAAATGTTCTAATGAAAAACCCTTAACCCCGCAATAGCAAATTGTTGCCCCTATACAATTAGCAATTAGTTGTGGCCCCGAGACACCTCACCCCTTATTAGTGGTGTTTTTTTAAGTAAATAGATGTAAAAAGAGACACTAAAAGAACCTCCCCCTATTCAACCGACCACTCTTCACACGCAAGACCTTCAATCCCTGCAAAATCTCTTAAGTGACATGTCTCCAAAGTCAAATGATACGTGATCGCCGTGGCCGCGATCAAAAGATTAAAAAGCGGCCTCGGTTCCCCATTTTTATTCTGCTACACCCGTAACCGCGCAAATTGCTCCGAGGTTGACTTTCTCACCTCACTCTACCCGATTTGGCATACGCGGACACATTCCCCACATAATCTGTGACAATCTGCGTCCATCTGTGGTTAAAACCTTCTGTGTGTGTCTGTCGGAAGGCTGCATGTATCTGTGTTTTTCTTCCCCGTTTTCCAAAATTAACTCTCATCACCGAATATGCTTGAATTTAGGTCAACTCCCTATCACCAATCAACAACCCATCTCCCCCTTCTGGATAGGCAGAATTATTTCTGTCTAATACATATTAGGTAAAATAAAGATGAGCAAAGAACGTGCAGTCGTATTACCCGAGTGGCCTCAGCCTGATGCTGGCGCCCCGACCCCAGTGACGATAGCAGATGATACGACGCTGATAGTGCGTTATTGCACTCAGTCGGGAAAAGTTGGGGTTATCTACTTTCCGCTCTGCTTCGTCTTCACCTTCGGTTCGCCGAACGATGAGGCAGTGGAATTATGGATTGAATCTGGTGAGCCAGAGACACCGCAAAACTTAGAAGACAGGATTCTGGGGCTTGCCATTTGAAGCAGATTTCAGGAAAAGAACTGGCAAAAACCATCTAGAAAAAAGGATGGGTTTTGAACCGCATAAAAGGAAGTCACCACATCTTCACCAAGGCGGGAAAAAGAGAGAGAGAGAGAGGAAAAAAAAGTATTTTTGGCGAGGCCCCACTTTTACTCGGTGGCGGCTTCTTTGAGTTTTTTATTATACCTCATGGCCTTCCAATAGTCTGCACTATAATCAACGAATATCTCTTCGCCTGCCTTGATCTTTTTTGTGCTGTAAATGTACGCTTTACCTTTGAGCACCTTATAAACACAGTTATTTCTGAACCCTTTTAGCCGGGAGAATCCATTAGCATCATTGGCATAACGCCCGAGGGATTCGGGTCTATGGAAAGTGTCGATACATTTCTTGCGATTGATAAAAAAGAGGTAACCGTCCTGGTCTTTCTCTACCCGGGCCAGGTATTCCTTCCAGTCGATTTCCTCCCCAGTGTACTCGATGACCATTTCATCTTTACCGATATCTGTCCCGGTAAAGAGCCCCTTCCCCGCGCAGGGCAAGGTTGATTTTTTTACTTTAAGCTTTCGATTCATAAACGCAATTTGCACAGGTGTATAAACACAGTTCCTCCGGCATTATCAATGCAATTTGCGTGCCCACCGCCTCATTGCCACAGGGTGCGGTCGAGGGTGCGGTACTGGATGGCCTCGCTGATGTGGGCGCATTGAATATCCGAGCTGCCTTCGAGGTCGGCGATGGTGCGTGAGACTTTCAGGATGCGGTCATGGGCGCGGGCACTGAAATTAAGTTCATTCATCGCCATCTTGAGGAGCTCCTCGACATCCTCGTGTAATTTGCAGTATTCCCGGAGTTGTTTAGACGACATCTGGGCGTTACAAAATGTCTTGGTCCCGGAAAAACGTAGTTTTTGTCTATCACGGGCGGCTATCACTCTCTCGCGGATTTTGGAGGAAGGTTCCCCCGGGGCTTTGCTGGAAATGTCTGAGTATTTCACGGCAGGCACCTCGCAATGGATATCAAAACGGTCGAGTAATGGCCGGGAGATTTTATCAAGGTAACGCTTTTGCGCGACTAGATTCTCAGACTTTACCCCGGACGGGCTGGGATTCATCGCGGCAATCAGCATAAAATGGCAAGGGAAAGTCACGCTCCCTGTGGCGCGGGAAATCGTGATCCGCCCGTCTTCGAGGGGTTGACGCAGGATCTCAAGGGTCTGCCGTTTGAATTCCGGTAACTCATCGAGGAAAAGCACGCCGTTATGTGAAAGGCTCACCTCGCCTGGGCGCAAATTGCTCGACCCCCCGACTAATCCGATATCCGAGATCGTATGATGGCTAGAGCGGAAGGGGCGCGTGGTGACGATGGCCTGGCCAGGCTTCAGGAGTCCGGCGACACTGTGGATCTTTGTGGTCTCGAGTGCCTCATCGAGAGTCATCGGGGGCATGATCGAAGGAATCCTTTTGGCCAACATCGATTTCCCCGTGCCCGGTGGCCCGATCATCAGGAGGTTATGCCCCCCGGCGACAGCGATTTCTAGTGCGCGTTTAACACTTTCCTGACCTTTGACATCACTAAAATCCGCTTCATAATCCCCATCCGAGGCAAATAACAACTCCAAATCCTCTACTACGGGGGCAAGATGTTTTTCCCCGGAGAGGAAAGCTGCCGCCTCACGCAAATTGCCCACGGGATAAACATTGATTCCTTTGACCACTGCGGCCTCCCGGGCATTAGCCTCGGGCACGATGACACCCGCTATCCCTAGTTCTCGTGCTTTCAGGACAATCGATAGGACTCCTTGGACCGGACGGATCCCCCCGTCAAGGGCGAGCTCACCCACTACAAAAAACTGGTCCAGATGCCCGATTTTGAGTTGTTCCGTCGCCACCAGCATGCCCAGTGCGATGGGAAGGTCAAAGCTCGGGCCTTCCTTACGGACATCAGCCGGGGCGAGGTTAATGGTCGTGCGCCCGGGGTGGGTCCGGAATCCGCTATTGATCATAGCCGTCGTGACGCGGTCCTTACTTTCCTTGACGGCAGCATCAGGCAGGCCGACAACGACGATAATACCACTTTCCCCGAATCCGGCATTCACCTCGACTTCGACCTGTTCAGCCTCCACCCCTGTGACGGAAGCACTAAAGACTTTTGAAAGCATGGGATGATGCATAAACCAAAAAAAATATATATCAACTACTCCGATGTAGAAAAGAACCGGAAAAAGCTTTTGCCAAAGGGATTTTTCAGGATAACTATATAAGAACCATCCAAATATGAGTGAACGCGGAAAAATCCTATTAATCGACGACGACCGAATCATCGGCAGTGTGTACTCCCGTAAACTTTCTGAAGCGGGATATGATGTCCGGGTCGAGCGTGACGGTGAAGGAGCCCAAAAAGCCTTTGAAGAATATGTGGCTGACCTGTTTATTGTGGATATAGGGCTGCCAGATGTAAACGGGCTGGAAATCCTGCGGGCCATACGAGCCGTGCCGGAATATATCGGGGCTCCCGTGATTGTATTTTCTAATAGCCTCATGTTTGAGGATATCGAATCGGCCATGGAGCTCGGGGCCACCGAGATCATCGACAAATCGACTTGTCCCCCCGCCATGATGATCGAAAAAATCAACCGCCTTTTTAACCGGGTCCGGGAGCGTTCAGCCCAAACCACTGACCCTGCGGCGAGTCCGGAATATGCCGTCACATCCACCGACCATGAAATCCAGCAAGCTTTCCTGGAGTCGATCCCGCCTGTCATTCTCCGTATCAGTAAAACGGTGCGCGAACTCTCCCGCAGCGGCGGAAATAAAGAGCACCTCCTTCCCATCTATAATTTCATCCATCCCGTGGCTTGTAATGCCGGGAGTGCCGGATTCTCCCGAGTGGGCCGTCTGTCTGAGGCCATTGAGTCCTTTGTGAAATCCCTTTATGAAAAACCTGTCGCGGTAAGCTCTTCGGCGGTCCGTACCCTCGCCCAGGCTGTGGATGTGCTTTCTATGATTTTTTCCGACGAGAAAATCCAGATTCATCAGGTACTCTTTTCCCCGAAAGTCCTCATCGTCGAGGACGACCGGATAGCGGCAAAACTCGCCTGTAAATTCCTCGAGAAAATCCATATCAGTAATCTCGCTCTCGAAAGTGCGGAAACAGCCTTAGATATCCTGGACACTAATCACTTTGATCTGATCCTGCTTGATGCCGAGCTGCCCGGTATGTCCGGGGATGACATGTGCCGCCTGCTCCGTCAAAAACCGGCATACGCCGACACCCCCGTTATCTTTGTGACCTCCCTGTCAGATTTTGATTTCCGGGCCAAATCCGTCCTTTCCGGTGGGAATGACCTCCTCGGTAAACCGTATATCCCCATGGAGCTGGCGGTCAAAGTCCTCACTTATATACTCAAATCTGAATTCTTCTCGCCTAAAGTGTAGCAGGGATGGAATAATTTTCCCTTGCCAGAAAACAGGTTTGCGTTTTGTGTCGATCTTTCAATAAAAGAAATATGAATGATATATTAGTCATAGGCCACCGTAACCCCGATGCTGATGCGATTTGTTCGGCCATTGGTTATGCCGATTTCAAACGCCGTATCGGAATGGAAAATGTCGTCGCTGCCCGTTGCGGGGATACAAATGCCCGGATTGACTTTATCCTGAATTATTTCCAGCAACCGGTCCCCCAATTTGTCGCGGATATCAGCCCAAATGTGTCCGATATTATGAAGGTCAATGTCGAATATGCCGGGCCGGAATCCACGGCATTTGAGGTCTTGAGCCTGATGGACGAGAAAAACCTGCGCGCCCTCCCCATCGTGGACAAGGAAATGAAGGTCAAAGGCATCCTCTCAGTTTTTAAACTTTCCCATTATTATATGCCTTCACAAAAGCGCCTCTTGGACAGCCGTAAAGTCCGCGCTTCAGTGAATAATATCCTCAAAACCCTTTCAGCAAAACCGGTTTGCCTCGTGAATGAAGACAAGGAGGAAGACCTTTTCCTCATGATCGCCGCCATGGAGGCTGAGACTTTCTCCAAGAGATTTAAATCCTACGATCCGACCAAAGTCGTCATCATTGTCGGGGACCGTGTGGATATCCAATTCGCCGCCATCCGCCAGGAAGTCCGTCTGATCGTCGTCACTGGGAATCTCGAGATCGACGAACACATCATCGAGATGGCTAAACAAAAAAATGTCAGCATCCTCGTCACCCCCCATGATTCCGCGACGACATCGACATTGATCCGCGCCTCAGTGGGGATTGACGACATGATGGATCAGGACTTCCTCTCCTTCCGTGCCGGTGCAGACTTAGAGCAATGCCGGGCGGAGGCCTCGAATACAAACCAGAATGTCTTCCCTGTGACCGACGAGGGTGGACGCATGATCGGTATTTTCTCCAAATCCGACTTCCTCCAGCCGGTGGACAAACAAATCATCTTGGTCGACCACAACGAAATGTCCCAAGCCGTCCGGGGTGCCAACCACGCCACGATCTTAGAAATCATCGACCACCATAAAATCGGTGTCGTCGCGACGAATCAACCCATCCTTTTCCTGAATATCCCTTGGGGCTCGACTTCGACCATTGTCGCAGATCAATATTTAAAATACAACATCGATATCCCCTCACAAATCGCCGGGGTACTCATGAGCGGACTCATCTCCGACACCTTAAATCTCCGTTCCCCGACGACCACCTCCCGTGACGTAGAAATCCTCAAGCACCTCAGTAACCGCGCCGGCATCTCCGCCGATGCGCTGGCTGAAAAACTCTTTTCATCAGGCTCCATCCTCAGCGTGCGCACGGCCGCCCAATCCATCACCTCCGACTGTAAGGAGTACGGCGACCGCGGATTTAAATTCAGCGTGTCACAGGTTGAGGAACTCGGCTTTACCAAATTCTTCGAGAAAAAGGATGAGCTCCTGCTGGAGCTGGATAACTACGCGCGGCAGAATAATTACCTTTTCTCGTCATTAATGGTCACCGATATCAATACAAACTCGTCCTACCTCCTCGTCCGGGGTAGCGAAAACTTCATTAATACCATCGACTACGAAAAGACCGAACATTACATCTTTGACATGCCTGGGGTGGTCTCGCGCAAAAAACAACTCCTGCCTTACCTTTTGCGTTGCCTTAATAACGACAAGTTTAAACTGGAAGGTTAAATATATGACACAGGCTAAAATCGGATTTATCGGATGTGGACGCATGGCCCAGGCCTTGATCCTTGGGCTCCTCGAAAAGAAAGTATTTGCCCCGTCTGAAATCGGTGCCACCGATGTCTCCATGGACACATTAGAACCCTTCGCCCGCCAGACAGGGATCACGGTGCATGCGGACAACCAATCCTTGATCAAGCGACACGACCATCTCCTACTGGCGATCAAACCTCAGAATTATGCCTCTTTTGCGGGAGAAAATAAAAAGTTCTTCTCAGACGGGAAACTCCTCGTCTCCATCGTCACCGGTATCAGCCTCTCACGCCTCTCCGAGCTGAGCCCGCACAGTGTCCGGGTCATGCCAAATACCCCCGCCCTTGTCGGTGCCGGCGCTGCGGGATTCTGTGTTACCGCATCCGTCTCCCCGGAGCAAATTGCTTTTACTCAGCAGATTTTCCAGAGTGTCGGTATCGCTGAACAAGTCGAGGAATCCATGATGGACGCCGTCACGGGACTCAGCGGCAGCGGCCCGGCCTACATTTACCTGATCATAGAGGCCCTCGCCCAAGCCGCCGTGAAAGAAGGACTCCCGGAAACTCTCGCCCTAAACCTCGCGGTCCAAACAGTCAAAGGGGCCGCCCTCATGCTCGAAAAAACGGGGGAAACCCCCTCCAAACTCCGGGATCAAGTCACCAGCCCCGGTGGCACTACCCTCGAAGGCCTCAAAGTCATGGAATCCAAAGCCATCCGCGACATCCTCCAAGACACCGTCTCCGCCGCTGCTAACCGTTCCCGCGAACTCGGACGGTAATCCGGTATATACTAAAATAACTTTACAAGCTACAGGACTATTGGGAGGTAAATAGTCCGGCACCGGGGGAAATTTTACGGTGCATATCCTTGCGCTGAAAACGTATTCGATCTAATCAATTCACTAAACAAAACGAGAGAATCAATCAATCTTATGTCAGCAAAACCCTCCTACCCCGCCGGAACAAAAACACGTATCGAATCAGACAGCATGGGCGACATCGAAGTGCCCTGTGATGTTTATTGGGGAGCACAGACCGCCCGTTCCCTCATCCATTTTAATATCGGATCGAATCCCATGCCCCCGGAAATCATCAAGGCATTCGGTATCCTCAAAAAATCCGCCGCCCTCGCTAATAAAGACCTCGGCAAATTGCCCGCGGAAACCTGTGAACTCATCTGTAAATCTGCTGATGAAGTCATCACCGGTCAGTGGAACTCCCATTTCCCTCTCAATGTCTGGCAAACCGGCAGTGGCACCCAGACCAATATGAATGCCAACGAAGTCATCTCGAACCGCGCCATCGAAATGGCCGAAGGTGAGTTGGGCTCGAAAAAACCGGTGCACCCAAATGACCATGTGAATATGTCACAGTCCTCAAATGATACATTCCCCACAGCGATGTACGTCGCTGCCGCCTGTCAAATCCAAGAGAAACTCATCCCCGCCGTCCGCCTCATGCGTAATGGGCTCGCCGCCAAGGCCAAGGAATTCACCGGGATCGTCAAAATCGGTCGTACCCACTTGCAAGACGCTACCCCTGTGACTCTCGAACAAGAATTCTCCGGTTACGTCGCCCTCTTGGACGCAGACATCGAACGCATTGAAACCGTTCAAAAAGGTCTCTTCCGCCTGGCTATCGGTGGAACAGCCGTCGGCACCGGCCTAAATGCCCATCCGGAATTCGGTGACCGCGCGGCAAAGTATATCGCCACGGCCACCGGCCTTCCGTTCGTGTCCCACACAAATAAATTCGCCTCCCTCTCAGCCCATGATGAACTTGTCTTCGCCAGCGGGGCACTCAAAACACTGGCGTGTTCACTCATGAAAATCGCCAATGACGTGCGTTGGCTCGGCAGCGGACCACGCTGTGGACTCGGTGAACTCAACCTTCCTGAGAATGAGCCCGGTTCATCCATCATGCCCGGCAAGGTGAACCCGACCCAGAGCGAAGCCATGACCATGGTTTGTGTCCAAATGATCGGTTATGATACGGCGATCGGTATCGCTGGTAGCCAAGGTAATTTCGAGCTCAATGTCTTTAAGCCGGTGATGGCTTTCGACTTCCTTCACGGGCTCAAGCTCCTCAGTGAATCCTGTGTCTCCTTCCAGGAACATTGTGTCGAGGGAATCACGGTCAACCGCGAAGTCATCGACGGTTACGTGGAAAAATGCCTCATGCTCGTGACCGCGTTAAATCCCGTCATCGGTTACGACAAAGCCGCTAAGATCGCGAAAAAGGCACACAAGGAAAAAACCAGCCTCAAGGAAGCGGCTATCGCCTTGGAGTACCTCACCGCAGAAGCTTTTGACAAAGCTGTCGTGGCCGAAAGAATGACCCGCCCGTAATCATTTCCTACAAAAGGCCCGTGGGAACACGGGCTGTTTTATTTCCGCCGACAAACTCATCAAACATTTTGCCCCGATTCAAAATCTCCTTATGAATAAACTCAGAGTATAATTCCCCCTCATGAAAAGACCTTTTATTGCCATGGATACGAATTTCTTTACGGAGCTCGGCTGGTACACATTCGAGTCCCGTGCCGAGATGCTCGCCGAGCTGGGTTATGACGGCATGACCTTTACCATTTTTGAAACCGGTTACAAACCCCTCTGGCGTCAACAAGCCTTTGACGACATCGAGAAGATAGCTGCGATCCAGAAGAAAACCGGGATCGGAGTGGACTCGATCTATATGAATCTCGACTTGTCCAAAAGCCCTGCTGAGGGGGACAATGCCGATATTCCCCGGATACTCTCCCAAATGACCTCAGAGACTTGCGCGAATTTGGAGTTAAGCGTTTGTTTTACGGATAATTCCGTCGCCAAATCCGATGCCTCCGCCGACGGCAAATTGCTGCAATGGCTCGAACCAATCATTCCTGTCTTAGAAAAAAACAATTTGCACCTGCATCTCTACCCTCATTCCGGGTTCTGGATCGAGCGAGTGGAAGACTCCGTCCGCCTGAAAAAGAAAATCAATCACCCCCGGATCCATGCTGTATTCTGCGGGCTCCACTGGTTTTGTGTGGATGGTCAGGATATCGAGGGCAAATTGCGCGAAGCGGCCCCTCACTTGGGTTCGGCTAATATCTCCGGCATGCGGGTCACGGGTGAACACAAACAAATTGTTCCCTTGGACGATGGGCAACTGGATAATTCCCTCATCATCGGCCTGCTCGACAAATACGGCTACAAAGGCAAAATCGCCTTACAAGGTTTCGGTTGTGCCGGGGATGTCTATACTCATCTCAAAAAGTCGATCAACACCTTCCGCGACATCGACACCCGAGTCCGAAACCACCCGTCCTGGAGCCAGCGTTTCCCGGCTTAGATAAATTTTCCCTATTCATCATCCTCGATGAATGGTGGATTTTTTGTTTTAGTCTGCAAGCCGGGGAGAACCCATCCTTATTGTCCAACCTGATAATGCCTTCTAGCCCAAGCATAATACTGCATGTCACGCCAGACCCGGGATTCATATTTTCCCTCGATTTTCTGCAGGAGTTGTTTAGCCATTTTATCATCCTCTGCGATACAGGCCAAATAGGCGTAATCATTAAGAATTAGATTTGAATTTGGATAGTCCGCCACAGACCCATCAAAAGAGTCCTTAACAATCTTCCATTTAAAATCCGTTTCTTTAAAAAAATCACTGCCATAATAACTAATAATATAAGAACAGATTTTACTATAGATTAGCTTGCCTTCTGGGTGGGTTTTATAAAGTTCCAAAGCGAATCCCTCCATCTCCCCCCTTTCTCCATACCAACGTGGCATGAGATAATAGGCCTTATAGGTATATAAGGGAATATAGCCCGGCCATAGTTTTATCCCTTCCTGGTAAAAATTTTCAAAACCCTCACGCTCTACCCCCTGCCCCATGGCGATCACCATCATAATGCGGTAATACTCAGGATTTGAATCCGGCAGGGTAGAGGCTTCAAGCATGACTTTTTGGGCATTATCCAAGAATTGATGGAAGTATTTCCATCCGTCTTCACTCACTGAATGAGCATACCCCGATCCACGTGCTTCCCAAGCCATATCCACCCATATATCAGCCTCGACGAGTCTTGCTGTCATGGAGTTTGGATACTGTTCTTTCCATCGGTTGATCATCTCCAGCTTCTGCTGGTAGTGGGGAATGCCACTATTTGAATAATTACCTATGGAAATAAAATAATTAGTTAACTTCCATGACCCTGTTGTTGTTCTTGCTTGGGAATCTTTGAGATCTTTGGCGATTTGCTCAAGTTCATCAAATTTTTCAGCAGCTAAAAGAGCTCGAATGTAGGCTTCGGCTTGTTCCATTAGCAAGGTTTCCTGACTTAATCCTGCCTTCATTTTGACTTCCGGGACTACAAACTCTTTTGGTTTTGCTTCGGGAGGGGCTGCATTTTGAGCTACGGCAGCCGGAGCCGCAGGGAGGGGAGTGGGTGTGGGTACGGGTTTCGGCGGTGGCTCTTGGTCATTCTGGGCAACGAGATCCACCTCGATAACCTTTCCTTTTTCGATGGTTACATCCCCCCCTTTATAGGAGAGCACTTTCTTTTCCCCCTCTTCAATAATTCCCACTGGTTTGCCCAGCTCTTGAACGACTTTGTCTTCAGTGTCATCTATATATATCCATGCGTGAAGGGGAGAAAAGAGTGACACGAATAAAAGCAAAAAACTGGTAATGGGGAGAAGTCTCATAGTGGCTGGATGAATTTAATAAACAGTGTGACGCCAAGTAAAGGCCAATATTCCATCTTCAATAGATTGCCTGCCCGGTATTCGCCGGAACTCAAGTTTTCAAGACTCTCGACATACATATACCCTATATTACTTTCCGGGCGGGCGGGGGCACCGACATTGGACAACCACACTTGGGCATTTTTTTGATTGGTCACATTTGCAATCAACCCTGTGATCTGGACAATGTCCCCTTTGATCAAGGATTTCATTTTCTTTTGATCTCGGGATTAGCGGGAATGAATGGGAGGTCAATGGTGGAAGGAAATATTTGCGAAGTAGGAATCGACGGTGGGTCAGGATAAAGGATACTCATGTCCCTACTGCCTTTATTGATAATGAAATCTCACAAGCAAATGATTGATTTGGGTAAGGAATACTGTTAGTTGATACGTTATGGGGTCTGACAATTTTCGTACAAGAGGAAATCAACTGCGTATTTTTCTGTTAATCCTGTTATTTATCCCCCTGATTGTCCGGTCACAGGAAAATAATTACGATTCGGAATACCAAAAAGCTAAGGCACTCACTGAAACGGGGGCTTACTCACAAGCCATTGAAACTTTCAAAAAACTTGCCGAGGCCGGATTTGCCCCGGCACAAACCTCCCTTGCCATGTTTTATTTACAGGGGAATGGAGTCGATAAAAACCCTTCGCTTGCCTTTGAAAATTTCCAGAAGGCAGCCAACCAAGGTGATATCCAAGCTCAGGTTTATCTTGCAGGATGTTACGCAAATGCCATCGGGACCCCTAAAAACGTCGAGGAATCAGCTGTGTGGTTCAAGAAAGCAGCCGATCAGGGGAATGCTAAAGCCCAACACTATTTGGGCACCTATTACATGACAGGGACCGGTGTGAAACCGGACATTAACGATGCAATCAAACTTTTTAAATTTGCGGCGAATCAGGGATACCAACAATCCCAATTCCAACTTGCCCAAATCTATCAAAATGGACAAGGCACAGATAAAGACATCAAGGAATCCGTCAAATGGTATAAAAAATCCGCCGAGGCCGGGCACGCGGAATCACAATTCAAATTATCCCTCTATTATGCCAATGGCCAAGGAGTACCAAAAGATGAAATTGAATCCTTGGCCTGGATGAATATTGCTGCCAGTAGCGGTAATGAAACGGCCGCCCGTACCCGCACGGCGATGGAGGTAAATCTCGGCAAAGAAATCACGCTTTATGCCCAGCAACGCAGCAAGGAAATCCTCGACGATATCAAAATGTCAAAAAAATCCCATGACGAGTATAACTCCATGTCAAAGGCCAAGGAATTTAGCGGCAATGTCAGGGGATTTGGTACAGGGAGCTTTATTTCAAAAGACGGACTGCTCCTCACCGCAGCACATGTCATCGAAGACAGTAAAAGGATCGAGGTCATGACGAGTACCGGAAAAGTAAAAGCAAAAGTAATCCAGGTCGATTCATCAAATGATGTTGCGCTCTTGGAATGCTCCGGCACTTACGAAGCCCTCCCGGTGGTCACGTCAAAACTCGTCAAACTCGGACAAGGGGTTTTTACTATCGGGTTCCCAAATGTGGACATTCAAGGCTTTAGTCCAAAGCTTACAAAAGGCGAAATCAGTAGTATGTCCGGATTCAAAGATGATCCCCGTTCCTGGCAAGTAAGTGTCCCCGTCCAGCCCGGAAACTCTGGAGGCCCCTTATTAGATATGAATGGAAACCTAGTCGGCATCATTGTTTCCAAGCTAAGTGCCACCCAAATGGCGGCATCACGCGGGGATATCCCCCAAAATGTGAATTACGCGATCAAATCGAGTTATATCCAGCCCATCCTCGATAAATATACCAGCCGATTACAGTCCTTTGATACACTTACCCCAAATACATCTTTTGAGAAAATCGTCCAAAAAACCCAGAACTCCGTTGTATTGATCGTCACCTACGATTAAGGAAAATTATTTCCATCATCTGGATCGGTATTTTGCTTGATCGTGTTTTGGATTAATTTCTAAGCTCTCGACGTAAACGACTTCACAAGCTCCGCCATCCGCAGAGACTCTGATATGTTTCATGATCAATAATCCCCGAATATTTGGTTTGAGTATTTAAGTAATCCCCCCCACTCCAGCGGGCAAAGTAAAAAGAATCATGTGGATTCCCCGTGTTTTCGTGAATACAAAACCAAGGCTCTTCCTCCTTAATGGAATTTCCTTTTTTAGTAAACTTCCATTGACTTTCGGTTTGTTTCTGGGAAATCGGGATTAATCATGAAACATCTTTCTTCTCTCCCCTTAAAATCACAGTGGACAGCATTCCATAAAGACTTTTCCTCCTCCCTTCATTACGAATCCGTTGCTGGAAAAGAAACTTTTCTTTTCGACCTACCTATGGACACCCGGCAATTGATGTTCCTCCACGGAAAATGTCCCGACCCCAGAATCGGTGATCTCTCCACACAATCGGATTGGGTAGCGACCCGGGAATGGTGGTTCATTAACCATTTTGAAGGGGCTGCACTCGAAGAAGGACAAAAGGCATTCATCCGCATACGTGGCATGGACCAACTCGCCGAAATCTTTGTCAACGGCATACACCTCGGGAGTAGTGAAAGCTTTAACCAAGTCCATTATTTTGATGCGACTACGGCCTGGAAATCCGGCACGAATGAACTTTCCATCCGACTATGGACTTGTGATCCGACGGATATTCAAAGTACCGATGAAGCCGCCAAAAACCAACTCGGTGGGGATGCCGCCAATATGAATATGGGCATGGCAGGCCTTTTCAAAGCCACCACCCAATCCCTCAAGAGCCGTATGCTCTACGGAGGGGACCAGAACCCTTTTATGCTCTCCTGTGGTTTGGCCATCGCCCCGGAAGTCATCATCGCCCGTTATGTATTACCGGAATTCATCCGCAGTGAGTATGAATATCATGCCGATAATTACCACGTCAGCGGCTTATTCCTGATCCAAGCCCAAGCTTGGGGTGCCAGCGATTATGAATTAACCATCCGCCCGAAAAATTTCGAATGGGAAAGTTTCACCCTCCGCGGCAAATGGACAGAACCCACCTCTTTCCTCACGATCCCATTCAGTCATTTACCCCTGAAACCTTGGACGGTATTTGACCTTGGCTTCCCCCATTGTTATGAATTAATCCTGAAAACCGGTGGACAAACCCTCACGGTGACAACGGGATTCCGCAAATACGAAAGGCGCCTTAATACTGCATTTAAAAGTAGTCCGCCCGCCAGCGCCTTTGATTGGAATGGTTACGAGAATCAAAGTTACGGGCAGGATTATTATAAGGGGTATGAAACGGTCGAAGAAGGGGGAGATAAAGCCTGGCCAGAAGTTCCGCGGGAATATGGGACATACCATTTCGACCACTATCTCAACGGTCAAAAGTATTTCGCCAAAGGGGGATCAGTGGTGCCGACAAACCTTTTCTGGTCGGATTGGGACGGGGAACACCTCCGCCGCGTTGTCCGTCGCGCCCGTGAATCAAATAATAACACCCTCCGAGTCTGGGGTGGTGGCTACCTCTCCGGGGATGAATTCTTCGAGGAAGCCGACCTCCAAGGGGTCAGCATTTCCCAGGATTTCCTGAATTTTAGTGGGGGGACAGATAAAAGCCTTTTCCACCAGAAACGCCTCGAAAATGAATTCCGTAATGTGATCAGCCAGCTCAATATCCACCCGAGTGTGGTTGTCTTGAATGGGGGTAATGAACTTTACCAATTCGGCACTATTAACCGTCCGACGGACCCGATTTTCCAGATGATGGAACGGGTCATGAGACAGATGGGGCAAAACCAGTATTTCCACCGTTCCAGCCCGATCAACCC
>ENA-ORBV01005350-ORBV01005350.1-microbial-mat-metagenome-genome-assembly--contig:-NODE-5350-length-23716-cov-9.566098_pt1 | contig 23716 bp, 23 predicted proteins | sample MGYA00237777_ERZ505514 | MGnify/ENA primary metagenome ERZ505514 (study PRJEB26160, sample SAMN06269048) | microbial mat metagenome | isolation source: Oligotrophic lake microbial mat | place... | reverse complement strand
GAGGTGGGCGACCGAACGTGTGACGCGGGCGGGTTGCTCGGGGCGCAGGGAGGAACCGTAGTCGGCGCATTGCGGGTCGTGGAAAATGAGCATGGGAGGGGAATTTCTCTCTTGGGGTAGACGCATGATGATTCGCGCTGATTCAGGACCTTGGAGAAAGAGAAAGATTAAGAGAAAGAGGAAAGATTGGCATGGCGGGGAACGCGGGTTTGCTGAGGGTGATGAATGTCGTGGTGCTTTGTTCGGGAGGGATGGACTCGGTGGTCGCGCTGCATTGGGCGCGGCGGGAGCATACCGTGGCGGCGGCGGTGAGCTTCGATTACGGGGCGAAACACAACCACCGGGAAATTCCGTGCGCGGCGGCGCACGCGGCGGAGATCGGGGCGCGGCACGAAGTCATCCGGCTGGATTTCGTGGACCGGTTGTTCGCCTCGGCGCTGCTGAAAAGCGGCGGGGAGATTCCCGAGGGGCACTATGAAGCGGAGAACATGAAGCAGACGGTGGTGCCGTTTCGGAACGCGATCATGCTCTCGATCGCGTGCGGGTTTGCGGAGAGCGCGGGCGCGGACGGGTTGGTGATCGCGGCGCACGGCGGGGACCACGCGATCTATCCGGACTGCCGGGAGGATTTCATGCGGGCGATGGGCGACGCGATGCGGCTCGGCACGTATGCGGGGGTGCGGTTGCTGCGACCGTTTATCGCGATGACGAAGGCGGACATCGCGACGACGGGTGCGGGGATGGGCGTGGATTTCGCGGGGACGTGGTCGTGCTACAAAGGCGGGGAGATTCATTGCGGGAAGTGCGGCACCTGCGTGGAGCGGCGCGAGGCGTTTGCGCTGGCGGGGGTGGCGGACCCGACGGTGTATGCGGAGACGCAGGCGCTGCCGCCGAAACCGGGGATCAACGCGCCATGTTGATCGCGGAAATATTTTATTCATTGCAGGGCGAGGGCGGGCTCTCGGGCGTGCCCTCGGTCTTTGTGCGGACCAGCGGGTGCAACCTACGCTGCGCCTGGTGCGATACGCCCTACGCTTCGTGGAATCCCGAGGGCACACAGCAACAAGTGGAGAAAATCGTGGCCGCAGTGCAGGCCCACCCGGCGGCGCGGCACGTCGTGTTGACGGGCGGCGAGCCGATGATCGCCAAGGAAATCCGCGAGCTGGCGGCGGCGCTCAAGGCGTTGGACTACCATATCACGATCGAGACGGCGGCGACGGTGGCGCCCGACGGGATCGCGTGCGACCTCGCTTCGCTGTCACCGAAGTTGCTCAATTCGGCCCCGACCGGAGCGGAGCATGCCGTATGGCGAAAGAAGCACGAGGCCACGCGCTGGCAGCCGGCGGTGGTGCGGGCGTGGCTGGACCGGGGCGGCGACTATCAGTTCAAGTTTGTCGTGGCGGCGCCGACCGACGTCGAGGAGATGGAGGGCATGCTCGCCTCGTTGGGCCGAGAGATTCCGCGCCATAAAATCCAACTCATGCCGGAGGCCCGCACGCTGGCGCTGATGCGCGAGCGGTCCGCCTGGCTGGGAGAACTGTGCAAGGCGCGCGGCTACCGTTACGCGCACCGCCTGCACATCGAACTCTACGGAAATCGGCGCGGGACGTAGGCTTCGGGCCGGACCGCGTATCGCGATTGCATCGCCCCCACCCCACCCTTCACAAAACTGCCATGGAATCCCCCGAACCCGATCCGCTGAAGAAATTTTCCGACGCGCTGCACGCTCTGGCCGAACGCTTCGCGGAGCAGCCTGTGACGTTGCGGGACGTGATCGCGGCACTCGGGGCGCGGGCCTCGGCGCTGCTGGTCATCATCCTCGCCCTACCCTTCTGCGCGCCGATCGCGATCCCGGGCCTATCCACACCGTTCGGCCTCGCGATCGCCGTGCTTGCGGGGTGTTACGCCTTCGGCCTGCCGCCGTGGCTTCCGGCCAGGCTTCTATCCGTAAAGCTACCGCCTCGTTTCTTTCGGGCCGTGTTGGAAGGTGCGAGCAAACTCCTGGGCTGGATCGAACGTCGTCTCCGCCCGCGCTGGTCATGGCTGACCGACAGCGCCGGCATGCGGTTTATGCACATGGGAACCATCGTCGCAGGTGCGGTGCTCCTGTTGCTGCCGCTGGGTGGCATTCCCTTCACGAACACGCTGCCCGCGCTGGTCATCGTAATCGGTATGCTCGGCGTGCTGGAGCGCGACGGCGTCGCCATCGCGGCCGCCTACGGGTTTCTGGTCGCGACGCTGGCCTATTTCGCGCTGTTCGCGACCGCGATCGTCGAGTTGGTGGCGAGAATTAAGAGCTACCTGGCGTCTTAACCGGCGCGGCCTTCGGAGGGATCGCGAGCGAGGCGACGACCGAGGTCGTGAGCAGGGTTGCGATGATCGCTAGCGACCAGACGATGGGGAATTTTCCGCCGAAGGCTTCGTTGAGCCAGACCATTTTAAGACCGACAAAGACGAGAATGAGGCCGAGACCGTATTTCAGGAAGCGGAACTTGTGCATCACGCCGGCGAGCATGAAGAACATCGCGCGCAGACCGAGAATCGCGAAGACGTTGGACGTGAAAACGATCAACGGTTCCTTGGTGATCGCGAAGATCGCGGGCACGGAATCGACGGCGAAGACGATGTCGGTGATTTCCAAGAACACGAGACAGACGAAAAGCGGCGTGGCGTGTAGAATCCCGTTTTTCCGGACGAAGAAACTCTGACCCTCGAGCGTCGGAGTCACCGGAATCATCTTTCGCAACAGACGGATGACGGGGTTCTTCTCAGGATCGATGGGCTTCTCCGGGGCGAAAAGAATCTTGATGCCGGTCAATATCAGGAAAATCCCGAACAGGAGAATGACCCAGTGGAGCTGCATCAGGGCGGCGCCGAGCGCGATGAAGATGATGCGGAAAACCAGCGCGCCCAAGATGCCGTAAAAAAGCACGCGGTGCTGATACTTGGCCGGAATGGCGAAGTAGGAAAAAACGACGACGAAGACGAAGACGTTGTCGACGGAGAGGGATTTCTCGACGACATAGCCGGTGAGGAATTCCAGCGCCGTCTGATTCGCCAGCACGCTGGCTTGGGCGGCCGTGAGGCCGGCGGCAAGCAGACGGGGATCGAGCGGAAATTTGTAGTGGGCGTATTGCCAAAAACCCAAACAGAACAGCATCGCGAGGCTGATCCAAACCATAGTCCAAACGAACGCTTCCTTAAACGAGACCTCATGGGCGGCGCGATGGAAGACACCCAAGTCGAGGGCCAACATGCCGAGCACGAACAGCGTAAACCCGGCGTAGAACCACCAGTAGTCGGCGAAAGGGAAAAGGATGACGGAAGGGTCCACGGAGATAAGGAGAGCGAGCGAGGAGGATGCGAGGGAGTGAGGAAACCGGGCGTGCGGGGCGCGACAATGCGAAGGTGTTGGAACGGCGCGGAGTTGTTTCCAGCGCGCTCAGCGCTACGCTGCGGGCATGTGGGCACTCATGCATGCTTTCGCGACGTGGAGTCTGGTCGGCCTGATCTGGGTGGTGCAGTTGGTGATCTATCCGCAATTCGGGGCGGCGGGACGCGCGGGATTCGCCGCGTATCACGCGGGCTACACGCGCCGGATCGCGTGGATCGTGGGGCCGCTGATGCTGGCCGAAGCGGCAACCGCAGGCATGATGTTTTGGCAAGGCGAGCGAGCGGCGTGGTTTTTGGTTTCACTCGGGTTGCTCGCGATCAACTGGCTTTCCACGGCGCTCGTGCAGGTGCCGTTGCATGGAAAATTGGAGCAGGAGTTCGCCGAGGACGCATGGCGCGCCCTGGTGCGGACGAACTGGGTGCGGACGGTAGCGTGGACGGCACGCGGAGGGTGCGTGGCGTTTGGGCTGATGCGAGGATGAGCGGCGCGCTCAGGGTTTCAGCTTCGCCTTGATCTCGCTCGACGGACAGCCGCAGTCGCCGCCGCAGCCGGGCTGCTTCTTCTTAGCCAACGAACGCACCACGAGCCACGTCGCCGCGATCGCGACGATCAAGAGGGCAACGAAAGTTTGGATTTGCGGGGACATTTTATTTATGCGGCGGCGCGATCAGAAGCCGAGGGCGCGACCGCCCTGATAAACAACGAAGCTCATAATCCACGCGGTGCCGGTCATGTAGAGCGTTTGGAAGATCGGCCATTTCCAGCCGTTGGTCTCGCGTTTCACGACGGCGATGGTGCTCATGCACTGCATCGCGAAGACGTAGAAAATCATGAGCGTGATGCAGACGAGCGGGGTGAAGAGCGGGCGCCCGTCGGGCCACTTGGCGGAAACCAGCGCGGTGCGGAGCGGGGTGGTGTTGTCGTCGGTGGCCTCGGCGTTGAAGACGACGCTCATCGTGCTGACAAAAACTTCACGCGCCGCGAACGAGGTGATCAGGCCGATGCCGATCTGCCAGTCGAAGCCGAGGGGTTTTATCAGAGGCTCGAGCGCGTGACCGGCGCGGCCGGCGAAGCTTTGGGCGAGTTGTTGCGTGGGCGGCGTGCCTCCGGGGGCTTTGGGATAGGCCGAGAGGAACCAGAGGATGATGCTGATGCCGAGAATAACGGTGCCGGCGCGGCGGACGAAAAGCCAACCGCGCTCGAACATATGCAGCGCGACGTCTTTGAGGCGCGGGAGGCGATACGGAGGCAGCTCCATGATCATAAGCGGCGGCGCGCCTTTGAGGAGCGTGCGTTTGAAAAGCCAGGCGAAGAAGAACGCGCCGAACGTGCCGAGCGCATACATCGTGAGCATGATGCCGACCTTGGTGAGCACGGGCACGCGGCCGTCGGGCACGAGCGCGGCGATCATCAGCAGATAAACGGGGAGGCGCGCGGAGCAGCTCATCAGCGGCGCGACGAGGATGGTGACGAGCCGGTCCTTGGGATCCTCGATGGTGCGCGTGGCCATGATGCCGGGGATCGCGCAGGCGTAGGAGCTGAGCATCGGGATGAAACTTTTGCCGTTGAGTCCGACACGGCTCATCAGCCGGTCCATAATGAAGGCGGCGCGCGCCATGTAGCCGGTGCTCTCGAGCAGCCCGATGAAAAAAAACAGGATCAGAATCTGCGGGAGAAAAATGAGCACCCCCCCTACCCCGGCGATCGCCCCGTCGGTGATGAGATCGCGCAGGTCGCCGGGCGGCATCGCCTGTTTCACGCTGTCGGCGAGCGCGGCGAAGTGACCGTCGATCCAGTTCATCGGCCCTTCGGCGAAGGTAAAGATGCTCAAGAAGAGCAGGATCATCACCACACCGAGGAGGCTCCAGCCCCACAAGGGATGGGTGGCAAACGCGTCGATACGATCCGAGACGCTCGGGCCGACGGCCGCGGTTTGGCGGACGGCGTCGGCCGCGATCCGGCCGATGGAATCGTAGCGCGAGTTCACGAGCGAGCCGGCCCAATCGGTGCCTTCGCCAGACCAGCGGGTTTGCCAGACGCGGAGAATCCCGGCGGTGTTGGGACTTAGCGGCGACGAGCCGGCGACGCGGATACTGTCCGAATCGGTGAGCAACAGAAGCGCCTCGGCGCGGGCGAGCAACGGAGCCTTGCCGTCGTGGGCGACGAGCGAGGCCTGAAGTTCCGAGACCGCAGGAGCGATGGCGGCGGGGACGGTCCAGGCGTGCCGCGCGAGCGGGAGATCGGCGCGGCTCATCGCCAGCTTAAGCTCGATCAGGCCGTGGCCGCGCACGGCCTCACAGGCAATGACGGGAATACCGAGGGCTTGTTCGAGCGCGGCGACGTCGACGGTAAGGCCGGCGCGGGCGGCGAGGTCCATCATGTTGAGGACGAGAATCACCGGGCGTCCGAGGTCGAGGACCTGATGGACGAGGTAGAGGTTTCGCTCGAGGTTGGTGGCGTCGACGATGCAGAGAATGCGATCGGGCGGCGCCGTGTCGCGGCGGCGACCGAGGAGCACATCCCGCGTGACGGCTTCATCGGGCGAACGTGCCGCCAAGGAATAAGCGCCGGGCAGGTCGATGACGGTGATCGGCTGACCGTGTTGGGAATAAGCGGTGCCGACCTTCTTCTCGACGGTGACTCCGGGGTAGTTGCCGACTTTTTGTTTCAGGCCGGTGAGGGCGTTGAAGAGCGTGCTTTTGCCGCAGTTGGGATTGCCGACGAGCGCATAGACCGGCTGGCGCGAAGCGGCGGCTGGCGAGCGAGCGGTAATGTGTGCGGGCAGGGCCATGGCGTTCCCCGTCAGCCGACCGGCTCGACGAGGATTTGCGCGGCTTCGGTTTTGCGCAGGGTGAGGCGATAACCTCGGACCTTGATCTCAATCGGGTCGCCGAGGGGTGCCGCGCGGACGAGGGTGACGACCGTGCCGGCGAGCAGGCCCATTTCGCGCAGACGGAGAAAGGCGGAGCCGACCTTCGGCAATTCGCGAACCGTGGCGTGGCAGCCAACGCCCAGCATTGAAAGCGGAATGGGCGCGGCTTGGCCCGGGAGCAATGACTCGGCCGGGGGCGGCAAGTTCATAGGGACGGGACTTTCGAGCGGCCTCGCGAGGACGCCGAGACTATCTGGCGAAAACCGGTTCGACCATAATCCGGCTGGCGGCGGCATGACTGAGGGCGATACGGGTGCCGTGAACCTGGCAGAGGATCGTCGCGGTGCCGGAGACTTTCGTCACGTAAGCGGATTCGCCAAGGCCCATTTCACGCAAGCGCTGGCAGAAGTGAGTGTCGCCCGTCAGCGAACAGACGCGTCCGGCGGCACCAGCGGAAAGCTGACACAACGGCAACGGCTCAGCGGGCGCGGCGCGGTTCATAAGAGGACGCGAAGGTGATTCACTTGAGATTGAGTTTCAAGGTCGATTGCGGATCTTTCGCGTGATTTCACAAAAAAACGCAGTCTCTGGACTGCGTTTATCGGGGTTGGAGTATCCGCAACTGCGGGCACGGCACTTGGCACGAGTGCCAGAGGGGTTACCGGCGGCGACGCTTGAGGGCGAGTTGAGTGCCCGAGAAGCGCACCATATTTTGCAGGTGCTCGAATTCATTTGGATCCATGTCCTTCGCATCCTTGATCGCCTGCTCGGCTCGCTGCATGGCCGCCTCGACGGCTTTCTCGTCGATTTTATCCTCGGTGATCGCGCGTTCGGCCAAGACGGAAATCTTATCGCCGGTGATTTGGGCGAAGCCGCCGCCGACCGCGAGGAACGACACCGTCGAACCCTTGGTCACGCGGAGTTCGCCGTGCTCGACTTGGGTGAGCAGCGGAATGTGCCCCGGCAAGATGCCGATTTCTCCGTCAACCGTCGGGATGACGACGGTGTCGACGGTGTCGGAATAAACCCGGGCCTCGGGGGTGACGATTTCGAGAGTGAGCATTTGGAGAGGTGTAAGAGGAGTAAGGCGGATAGTAGGAGTAAGCCTTCGAGGTTCTGGCCTCACTTCTCTCAAAGCTTACCCCTCTTAGGGCTTATTTCTTCGCGGCGGCGATGACTTCGTCGATGCCACCCTTCATGTAGAAGTCGCCCTCGGGAATGTGATCGAGTTCGCCGTCCAAAATCATCTTGAAACCGCGGACCGTCTCTTTGACGGGAACGTATTTGCCGGGTGAGCCGGTGAACACTTCGGCGACCGCGAACGGTTGCGAGAGGAAGCGCTGGATCTTACGCGCGCGATAAACGGTCTGCTTGTCCTCGGGGGAAAGCTCGTCGAGACCGAGAATGGCGATGATGTCCTGCAGATCCTTGTAGCGTTGAAGGACGCGCTGAAGTTCGCGGGCGACGCGGTAGTGCTCTTCGCCGACGATGGAAATTTCGAGCGCCTTCGAGACGGACGCGAGCGGGTCGACGGCGGGATAGATACCGAGCTCGGCGATGGAACGCTCCAACACGATGGTCGAGTCCAAGTGCGCGAAGGTGTTGGCGGGCGCGGGGTCGGTCAAATCGTCGGCAGGCACGTAGACGGCCTGCACGGAGGTGATGGAGCCCTTCTTCGTCGAAGTGATGCGCTCCTGAAGGAGGCCCATTTCGTTGGAGAGCGTGGGTTGGTAACCGACGGCGGAGGGCGAGCGGCCAAGCAGCGCGGATACTTCGGAGCCGGCTTGCGAGAAGCGGAAAATATTGTCGATGAAGAGCAGCACGTCCTGGTTCTTCTCGTCACGGAAATACTCGGTCATCGCGAGCGCCGAGAGGGCGACACGCATACGCGCACCCGGGGGCTCATTCATTTGGCCGTAAACGAGCGCGACCTTGGACTTGCTGAGATCTTTCTGGTCGATGACGCCGGCCTCGGACATTTCGTGGTAAAGATCGTTACCTTCACGGGAGCGCTCGCCGACGCCGGCGAAGACGGAGTAACCGCCGTGGGCTTTGGCGATGTTGTTGATGAGTTCGAGAATGACGACGGTCTTGCCGACGCCGGCGCCACCGAAGGCTCCGGCTTTGCCGCCCTTGATGAAGGGGGCGATGAGATCGATGACCTTGATGCCGGTCTCGAGGATCGTGGCCTTTGTGTCCTGATCGGCGAGCGCGGGGGCGGGACGGTGAATCGGATATTTTTTCTCGTGCGGGACGGGGCCGCGGCCATCGACGGGCGAACCGGTGACATCGAGAATGCGGCCGAGAATGCCGTTGCCGACGGGCACCGAGATCGGGGAGCCGGTGTCGACGACTTCCATACCGCGCTTCAAGCCTTCGGAGGAAGACATGGCGATGGCGCGAGCGAGACCGCTGCCGAGATGCTGCTGCACCTCGAGCGTGAGGTTCTCCGCCTTGCCCGCGACGGTGAACGCGATGGTGAGCGCCTGGTAGATGGGCGGGATGGCGTTCTCCGCGAACTGCACGTCGACCACGGGGCCGATGACTTGGACGATTTTGCCGGTATTCATTGAGAGAGGGATTTTTTAACGACGAACGAGATTGGGGATCAGGCGGCGAACGCGGAGGCGGCGATTTCGAGGATTTCCTGCGTGATCGCGGCCTGGCGGGCCTTGTTGTATTCGAGGGAAAGTTCGCCGACGAGTTTGGTGGCGTTGTCCTTCGCCGTCTTCATGGCGACCATGCGGGAACTGTGCTCGGAGGCCTTGGCGGAGAGAACGAGTTGGTAAATGTGGCGGTTAACGTAAAACGGGAGGAGCGCCTCGAGCACTTGAGTGGCGCCGGGTTCGAAGAGCATCTCGCGATCATCATCGGCGTGCGGCACGCGGACGGTGCCGGTGTCGGCCTGCACGGTGGCGACGAACTCTTTCAAGCTGTGCAACGGAAGGACCGGGCGGACGACCGACTCTTGGATCAACGTATTCTTAAAACGCGGGTAGATGACTTCGATGGTATCGATCACCCCCTCCAAGAACTGCGAGGTCATGAACTCGGAGGCGGTCTTGACCTCGGCGAAAGCGACGCGGTCGGAAACGGTGAAGTCGGCGACCATCGCGCGCTTGGTGCGGGCGATGAACTGGGCGCCCTTGCGGCCGATGACGTAGAATTTGACCGGCGTCTTGATATCCATGACCAACTTGAAAAGGTTGGCGTTGAGCGGACCGCACAGGCCTTTGTCGGTGGTGACGAGAAGCACGCCGCGGGTCTTGACCTCACGCTGGGTGAGGAACGGGTGTTGCGATTCGTCCACGCGCGAGGCGAGGGCCGCGAGCATGTCGGCCATGAGTTGGGCATAGGCGCGGCCGGCGATCGCGGCCGCCTGGGCCTTCTTCATCTTCGACGCCGCGACCAGCTCCATCGCCTTGGTGATCTGGCGGGTGTTCTTGACCGACTTGATACGGCGGCGGATGTCGCGGGTGGAAGCCATGGGGGAAAAGTAGCGGGTAGGGCGTAGCGAGTAGTGAGCAGGTCTAGGAGAGATTTTTACAATGCTCGCTAGTCGCTACTCGATGCTGGCTACTGATTATGCGGTATAGCCGGATTTCCATTCTTCGCAGGCCGCCTGGAGTTTCGCCTCGATGTCTTTATCCAGCGCGGCTTTGGTGCGAATTTCGGTGAGGAGGGCGTCTTTGCGCGTCGTGAAGAAATTCTTCATGTCGGCGGCGGCGGCGACGACCTTCTTCGCGTCGATCGGATCGAAGAAACCTTTCTGCATCGCGAAGAGGACCGAGACCTGGAGTTCGATCGGCGACGGGCTGAACGCGGGCTGCTTGAAGAGTTCGACGATGCGTGCGCCGCGGTCGAGCTGACCCTTCGTCTTGGCGTCGAGGTCGGACCCGAATTGGGCGAAGGCCGCGAGTTCGCGGAACTGGGCGAGCTCGCCCTTGAGTTTACCGCCGACTTGCTTGGTGGCCTTGATCTGCGCGGAAGATCCGACGCGCGAGACGGAGAGACCGACGGATACGGCGGGACGAATGCCTTGGTTGAAAAGGTCTGTCTCGAGGAAGATCTGGCCATCGGTGATGGAGATCACGTTCGTAGGAATGTAAGCGGAAACGTCACCCGCGAGCGTCTCGATGATGGGGAGAGCGGTGAGCGAGCCCTTGCCGTCGAGGCGGGCGGCGCGTTCGAGGAGGCGGGAGTGGAGATAGAACACGTCGCCAGGATAAGCTTCGCGGCCGGAAGGACGCTTCAGGATGAGCGAGATCTGGCGGTAGGCGACGGCGTGCTTGGAGAGGTCGTCGAAAACGATGAGCGCATCCATACCGTTTTCCATGAACCATTCGCCGATGGCGGCGCCGGAGTATGGGGCGATGTATTGGTTGGCGGGATTATCGGCGGCGGTGGCGGCGACGATGATCGTGAACTCCAGCGCGCCGACGGCCTCGAGGGCGGCGACGGTGCGGACGATGTTGGAGCTTTTCTGGCCGATGGCGACGTAGATGGAATAAACCGGCCGGAACTTCGCGTCGCCGCCGGCGATGCCGACTTTGTTTATCTTCGCCTGATTGATGATGGTATCGATGGCGATGGTGGTCTTGCCCGTGCCACGGTCGCCGATGATGAGTTCGCGCTGGCCGCGGCCGATCGGGATCATGGAATCGATGGCCATGATGCCGGTAAAAAGCGGTTGGTTGACGGACTTGCGCGCCATGATGCCGGGAGCGATGCGCTCGACGGGATAGGTTTCCTTGGAATCGATCGGGCCTTTGCCGTCCACGGGATTACCGAGCGCGTCGACGACGCGGCCGAGCAGGGCTTTGCCGACGGGGACGGAAAGGAGTTTGCCGGTGGTCTGGACTTCGTCGCCCTCTTTGAGCTTCGAGACGTCGCCGAGAATGACGCAGCCGACTTCGCTTTCCTCGAGATTAAGGGCGATGCCGATGGCACCGCCGGGGAACGCGACCATCTCGTTATACATCACGTCGGAGAGGCCGTCGATTTTGGCGACGCCGTCGGCGATGGTGCGGATGTTGCCGGTGTTCTTCTTGACCGCTTTGGTCGAGAGCTTGGCGATCTGTTGTTCGATTTGGTCGAGGACGGTGCTCATCTCGGGAAAAGGCGTGAAGGGTTGGGCGCGAAACAGGATTTTTTAGACAGAAAGCGAGAGCGCGGCGAGTTGGCCGGCGACGGAGGATTCGTAAACGTCGTCACCGACCCGGACGCGAATGCCGGCGAGGAGCGCGGGATTCGGACGCGCGGTCGCGACGATGGCGCGGCCGTATTTTTTGCTCATGGCTTCCGCGATGGCCGTGAGTGCGGGGGCGGCGACCATGCCGGCGTGTTCAACGCGAGCCTCGCTCTTGGCGAGTTCCACGGCGACGAGGCGATGATAGGCCTTAAGCACGAGCACGGAATTAGAGGAGGCGTGCTTCTCGACGTAGGCGAGGACCCCGGCCACGCGATCGGCGGACACGGCGCCATCAACGACGCTGAGCTTGAAGAGCTGGCGGGCGAGTTGCTGGGCTTGTTTGGCGGCGGCGGCCATAATGGGCGGCGTGGGAGATTAGACGCCGGAGAGTTCGCGGCCGGCGGACTCGTTGTAGGCGGCGCGGTCCGCGTCGTTGAGTTTCTTGGCGAGCACGCGCTCGGTGGTCGCGACGACGAGGCGGGCGATCTCGGTGCGGGCTTCGGCCAGCATTTTTTTCTTTTCGAGTTCGATGGCCTCCTGAGCCTTGGCGATGAGCGCGGCGGATCGTTCGATCGCCTCTTTCTGTTGCTTGTCCGCAAACTCCTTCGCGGCCTTCTGGGCTTCGGCGACGATCGCTTGGGCTTTCTGTTGGGCCTCCTTGAGCGCGACTTCGGTCTGCTGCTGGGTGGCCGCGAGTTGGGACCGCATCTCCTCGGCGTATTTGAGGCCGGCGTCGATCTTGCGAGTGCGCTCATCCATCGCGGCGACCGTGGGCTTGATCGCCTTCCAATAGAGGACCGCGAACAAAATCAGGAAGCTGATGATTTGAACGACGACGTAGCGCCATTCGAGGCCGAACTTCTCGGCCACCGCGCCGAAGGTGCCGGCTAGGCCGGTGTCGACGGCGGCAGCGCGAGCGGCCGCTGCGGGGGCTTCAACGGCGGCAAAGATCAACGAGGGCAGCATGGCGGAAATGGTTGAGGGAAAAGGAAGGGCCGCGCACGGTTTGGCCGGGCGCGGCCGCTGGACAAATTACTTGGCGAGGAACAGCGCGAGCACACCGAGACCTTCGCAGAGCGCCATACCGATGATGGACTGCACGAGGATCTTGGTCGAGGCACCGGGATTACGGCCGACGGCTTCGGCCGCCTTGGTGCCGATCAAACCGACGCCGATGGCGGCGCCGAGGAGACCGAATGCGCTGGCAATGTTGCCGGTGATTTCAGCGAGGATGAGGGTCATGGATGTTGTCTTTTATTTGGTTGTGGTTGCCGCCGTGCGCACGCTTTGGCACGCTCCCGGCGGAAAAGGGAATAAATCAGTGAGCGGCCTTCGCGTGGTCGCCTTCAGGGCCATGATCGTCGCCATGGTTACAGATCAGGCCGATGTAGACCGAACTCAGAAGGGTGAATACGAGCGCCTGAATCAGCCCGACGAGCAGCTCCATAAAATAAAAGGCGACGAAGAACCCGGTGCCGTGCAGGAGGTTTTCGCCGCCGAAAACATTGCCGAACAGCCGAACCGAAAGGGTGAAGGGACGGATGACGATCGAAATGATTTCGATGAAACCCACCACGATGAAAACCAGCGAGAGAATATAATAGAGCGCCTTCGGGGTCTCGGTTTTATCGGCCTTGTTGCCGAAGATATCCTGCCAGATGGCCTTCGGCCCGGCGAATTTGAAAATGATGATCAACCACGCACCGAAGGACACCGCGGCCAGCGCGATCGTGCTGTTGAAGTCGGCCGTGAAAGGGCGGACGAAAGGCGCCGTCAGATGAAACTTTCCATCGACGTCGTGGCCCATACCGACTGTGCCAACCCCGGGCAGCAGTCCGGTCCAATTTTGGAGCAGAATGAAGATGAAAAACGTGACGAGCAGGGGAAACGCGAAGGGGAAGGCTTTCCTGCCGACGATCGGCTCCAATAAATCGCGCAGTCCGCCGATCAGGGTTTCCACAACCGCCTGGCCCTTGGTGGGCATCACGGCGGGTTTCCCGATCAGCCAGACGATCAACAAAATGATCGCCGAGGATACCGCCCAGCCGGTGACCATGCTGTTGGTAATCGCCCAACCCCCGCCGAAATCGAAAAGCTTGCTGGCCGAAGGCGAGACACCGCCGCCTTCGCCCGCAAACACGGCTGTGCCGCTGGCTAGGTAAAGGAGATTTAAGGCGAGAGTATGGACCCGTGACATGGCGCGCGGAACAGCTTGAGAGGTTTTGAAAGATTTTGACGTAGGCAAACGCCCCGCCCTCCGTCAACCCCTGAAAAGCTCGCCAAGCCGGGTGTAAGCAAAACCGACCAACCAGCGGCAGGGAAGTAATGGCCGGCAGGTTAAGACCCGTTCTTCGGATGGGCCACCAACGAGAAATAGGTGTCCGCTCGCTGCTGAAAGACCGTCTCGCATTCAAACGGCCATGTTCCAGCGCCCAAGGCCCACCCCGGATGCTCGTTCAATATTTCCTCTGAGGACGCGTAATACTCCTTATCGTCAGTCCTGAAGAAGAGCCGCGACCCCTGAGCCATCATCGGCTGAAGGCGGGAGAGAAAATCGGGTTGCAGCAGGCGATTTTTATGGTGTCGCCGTTTCGGCCAGGGGTCCGGGAAAAGCACGTAGACATCGAGAAAGCGCAGACCCGCGGGTGCAGCGACCAAAAATTCCTCGGCGTTAGCGTGGAGGAAATGGAGGTTGTTCAGGCACCCACGCTGCTGCTTGCGGCGGGCACGATCAATGCGGTCCGAGATGATGTCCAAGCCGAGGCAAAATTTCTCGTTATAAGTTGATGCGTATTTGTTTAGGAAGTGACCGTGCCCGCAACCGATCTCAAGCACGCAGGCCTTGATGCCGGCAAATAGTTCGGCGCTTAGTGCCCTAAGCTGGCTTTGGCGTTCGTCCAGTTGAGAGTGATAGAAGGCGGTGCGGTGAGCGTTTTCCACAAAGACGGAGGATTTAGGTGACGGGGGCAGCATGGCCCCCCTGCCCTGCTCTACCGGCTTCGATCAAGATCATCAGCACGCTGATGTCCGCAGGATTAACCCCGCTGATGCGAGCCGCTTGGCCCAAGGTTAGCGGCTGAATGGCCGTCAGTTTTTGGGCGCATTCCCGCCTAAGCCCGCGCACCGTGAGGTAATCCAAACCGGCGGGAATTTTAACGCGCTCGATCTGGCTCAGTTTCTGGACGTGACGATACTCTCTATCGATATATCCCTTGTAAACAGTGTTATACAAAACTTCCTCACGCACCTCAATCGCTGCAGAAGTGAAATTATCGGGGGTTGGAGCAGCGTTGAGCTCCCGGCGAGTTAGATCGCCCCATGTTACTCCGTTAGTTCGCTGAGATTCAAATATTTCCACCCAATGGGCAATACTGTCGCGCTTCGCTTCTATGCGGCGGATCCGACTCGGACTAATTAGTCCAAATTCACGGGCCAGATCCAGCAACCGTAACTCGGCGCTGCCATGATTCAACAAAAGCCGATGCTCGGCCCGACTGGTAAACATCCGATACGGCTCGGTCGTGCCTTTAGTCACGAGATCGTCGACCAATACCCCGATGTAACTCTGGTGTCGCTGCATCACCAGCGGCCTCCCTCCCCTGCCCTTCTGCACGGCATTCACGCCGGCTACCAAACCTTGCGCCGCTGCTTCCTCATAGCCCGAAGTGCCGTTGATCTGCCCGGCGAAAAACAAATTCTCAACCCGCTTTGATTCAAGCGACGGAAAGAGCTGCGTCGGCGGCGCAAAATCATACTCCACGGCATAGGCCGGTCGCAGCAACTCGGCTCGCTTCATACCCGGAATACTGCGGACCATCTCGATCTGAACGTCAAAAGGCAGACTTGTTGACAAGCCATTCACATAAAATTCGTTGGTGCTTCGACCCTCCGGTTCGAGGTAAAGCAGGTGCCGGGGTTTGTCGGCGAAGCGCACAAATTTATCCTCGATACTGGGGCAATATCGAGGGCCGACGCCTTCGATCTCGCCACTATACATCGCCGACTTGCCTAAATTTTTCCGGACAATTTCCGCCGTCTCTTGCGTCGTGTAGGTCAACCAACAAGAAACTTGTTCACAACCGGGCTGCCATCCCAAGCGACGCTCACCCGTCTGTTCCACGTGGAACAAGTCTTCAGAATCCCGCGTGTCGTGAAACGCAAAGAGAGTAGGGCGCTCGTCGCCTTTCTGCTCCTGCATCTGGCTAAAATCCAAGCTCCGACCCAAAAGCCTCGGGGGTGTCCCGGTCTTTAGCCGCTCCAACTCTATGCCCGCCTCAAGAAAACTCGCGGAAAGCGTCTTGGCACTAAAATCCCCCAGCCGCCCGCCTTCGTTCTTATTCTGACCGATGTGCATCAATCCCCGAAGAAAAGTTCCGGTTGTGACCACGACCGTCCGTCCATAAAACTCGATATCGAGGTTTGTCCGGCAACCCAGCACCTTCCCGTGTTCAAAAATCAGACCTGCGACCGTGGCTTGGAATATCTGGAGATTCGGCTGTAACTCCAAAGTGTGCTTCAGCCGGTATTGATAGGCTTTCTTGTCGCATTGGGCACGGGGTGATCGCACCGCCGCACCCTTGGACTCATTGAGCAGTCTAAACTGGATTCCGGTGACGTCGGTGTTGATCGCCATCTCACCGCCCAAGGCGTCGATCTCGCGCACCATTTGGCCCTTCGCCTGTCCACCGATCGCCGGGTTACAGCTCATCTGGGCGATCGTATCGATGTTACCCGTCAGGAGTAGGGTAGAGGCACCCATCCGCGATGCCGCCAAGGCCGCTTCCACTCCTGCATGACCCGCCCCACAGACGATCACATCAAACGGTATCTTGTTGTAGGTCATTACTAAATGTAATTTATTCTACTTTCCTATACAAAAATTAGCGAACAAAGTATCGAGCATTCTCTCGTTATCTACTTTGCCGGAGATCTCGCCCAGAGACGAGAGGGCGCTCCGCAGATCACTCGCCAATAGCTCCGCCGGTGCGCCGACGGATAGTTTTTCTACTGCGCAGGCTAAATCCATCTTGGCCGAATTCAGCGCATGAGCGTGCCGCGCGTTGATCGCAATGAGGTCCTCGCCCATGTCGGGGGCAAAGCCATCCGCCAGTCGGATGAGCGCCGCGCGAAGCTCATCAAGCCCAACTCCCGTCTGCGCCGAGATTGCCAAAACTCCCAGCCGCGCGCCCAGATTCGGCGGCGCGATCTCCATGGGCAGATCTTGCTTGTTCAAAAGCACCAGGGTGTTTTCCGGCTTAAGTTTTTCCAATAAACCCCGGTCGAACAGCGGGGTGGGGCGTGTCGAGTCGAGCACTACCAAGAAAATGTCCGCCTCTGCCGCGACCTCGAAGGTCTTGGCTATACCCAGTTGCTCGATGCTCCCCGGCATTGGATTTAGCCCCGCGGTATCGATCAACCGCAGCGTGTGCGGACCGATGTTCACCAACTCTTCGATAAAATCCCGCGTGGTTCCGGGCTCGGCGCTGACGATCGCCCGGTCGCGCCCGACCAAGCGGTTCAACAACGAGCTTTTCCCGGCATTGGGTTCGCCCAAAATGACCGTTTTGATTCCGCCGCGCAGAACTTCACCATAATGACTCGTGGCCAACAACTGCTCGGTTCCACGTAGAACCTCGCCGATCTGCCGCACAACCAGTGCCCGATCTTCCGGCGGCAAATCTTCATCGGGGAAGTCAATATAGGCCTCCACCCGGGCCAACCCGAGAATCAACAGATCTATCATCGCCGTCATCTGCCTGCCCAAAGACCCACGCAATTGACGATTAGCCACCGCCAAAGCCCGCTCATTACGGGCCTGAATCAAATCCATAACCGACTCTGCCTGAGATAAATCCATCATCCCATTTAGGAATGCCCGCTGCGTAAACTCTCCCGGGCCGGCCGGGCGGCAACCCCGCGCGAACAAATCCTCCAAGAGGCGTTGCGCAATGTAGGGATTTCCGTGGCAAGACACCTCCAACGAATCCTCACCCGTGTAACTCGCCGGCCCGGCAAAAAAAGTGAAGAGCACATCGTCCAGCAACATCCCGGCCTTGTCGCGGTAGTCCGTGTGTCGAGCCACGCGGGCCTGGGGCAATTCGCCAAAAATCTCCTTCGTCAGCCGGATCACCTCCGGCCCGCTGACGCGCAACACCGCGATCGCGGCTGTGCCCACGGGTGTGGCGAGGGCGGCAACGGTATCGGTTTGACGGGACATCTCACCGCGACCCAACGCCCGCCGCCCGCCCGCGCCAAGTCAAAAGCCCCGACAGCGCCTCGGCCAAGCGTGCCGGTAGACCGAGCAGGAGCCAGCCGCGGAAGGTGCCGCGGAAGGGTAGGAGCAAATTTATTTGCGATCATGCGTCGGCGTCGCTCTCGCCCGCATCGCAAATAAATTTGCTCCTACGCTCCGCTTTGCGCGGCTCGCCGCTTGCCCGTTTCACTGCGCCACGGTGATCGCGACGACGCGCACGCCATCGCCAACTTTGTCGCCGGGATAAACGATCACCTGTTCACCTTCACGAAGTCCCTCCAGAATCTCGGTCTCCAAACCGTTCCCCTGACCCACACGCACGGCCCGTAACCTCGCCGTATGCCCATCGAGCACGTAAGTCTGCCAAGCCGCGCCACGTTGAAACAAAGCCCCGGCGGGCGCCTTGAGAATTTTCTGGGCCGACCACGTCTCGATGCGCGCCTCCACCCGATAGTTGTCACCCAAAGTCGGCCGAGCCGCCAAGGGATCGATAAGATCCACCAACACGTAGACCAGCTGCTCTTCCACGCCCAGCGCCGATACCTTGGTGAACGCCGAAGGCTCGACCAAGCGCACCCGCGCGTTCAAGGCCTCCGGTCCGCCCCATTGCTCCAACTTCACCCGCGCACCCGGCTGGATCGCCACGCCGTCACGCGACAGCACCTCGATCCGCGCCTCCAAATCCGTCGGATCGCCCACTTCCAACAAGGGAAACCCCGCCGGCACGAGCCGCTCGCTCTCCTGCATCACCCGCAAGATTCGCCCGCCGACCGGCGACGTGATCACGAGCGGCTCGCCCCGCGCCCCCGCACCGGCCGGCTGACCGCGCAGCAACAGCGCCCGCGCCTGCGCCAGTTCGAACTCCGCGATCTGCCCCGCAAACTCCGCCGCGCGCTCGTCCTGTGCGGTCGTCGTGGCGCGCATCTCCGCCGCGTCGAATTCCTGCCGCGAAAGCGTGCCTCCGTTGAAAAGTTTTTTTTGCCTCACGAGATCGTCGCCTTGCATCTTGGCGTTTGCGCCGGCGCGCGCCCGCTGCGCCGCCGCCTGCGCCACCCCCGCCTCCGCCGCGCGCACCCGCGCATCCGCTTGCGCGAGGCTACGCGCGTCGAGCAGATCCGCGCCGCCCGACTCCAGCACCGCGAGCACGGTTTGACCCGCCTCGACGATCGCACCGGCTTTCCACTCGATCCGCCGCAACTGTCCCGCGACCGGACTGGCGATCACGTAACGATTTTTCACGCGGGTCATTCCCTCTTCATTCACCGTCACCGTGAGGTCGCCGCGCACCACCGTCGCGAGCTCCGCCGGCAGCGGCTTTGGGATCAGCCCGATCACGATGAGCACGGCGAGCAACCCTCCGCCGATCCAGGGCAGCCACCGTGTCCAACGGCGTGGCGCGGCGCCATTTTTTTTTCGGACGGATGGCGGGACGGCGGGCGAGGGGAGGGGAGCGTTCATTCGCTGGACGTTGGTTGAAAATCAATCGCGGGCCTTGAGCGCGCCTACGAGATCAAGTTGATCGAGCCGGCGGCACGCGAGCAAGGCCGAGACCATCGACGCGACCGCCACGACCATCACCGCAAAAGCATAGTTGGACGCCGTGAGGATCAGCGGCAGGCGCACAAACTCCGTGTTTACCGTGGTCAAAATCGCCTTCGCGAAGCCCGAGCCGATCACCAGTCCGCAAGGCAACGCGACCAACGTCAGCATCGCCAACTCGCCGACCAACACCGCCGCCACCTCGCCCCGCGTAAAACCGATGACGCGCAACGTCGCCAGCTCGCGCTGCCGCTCGCTCAGCGAAATTCGCGCGCTATTGTAGACGATCCCGAACGCCACCACGGTGGCAAACGTCAGGTAGATCTGCTGGAGCAAGCCGATGCTTTTCGCCGTCGTCTCCCTAAAGCCTTCGCGAATCCGATTCTTGATCACGACGCTGCCCGCCTGCGGCGATTGTTTCACCGCCTGCAAAAAATCTCCCCAACGCCCCGCCGCGACCGACAGGTAGGCCCCGCTGATCCGATCGCCTTCACCCATGACGCGGTTGAGTGCACCGATCTCCATGTAAGCCGCCGTGCCCGCGAAATCCTCCGAGAGCGCGACGATGGGGGCCGTGAACTCCGGCCTCTTGCCGTCGAGCACGCGCACCGTCACCGCCTCGCCGGGCTTCACCCCCAGCACTTCGGCGAGCTTCGCCGAGACGACCAATCCCGTCGGCGGCAGCACCACCCTCCGGCCGCTTCCGTCGATCACGCGGAACAACTCCGCCTCGGCCGGCAGCCCCGTGATACCGATCCGCCGGAAACGGTTCCCCGCCCGCAACTCGACGGCCGCACCTCGCACCGGCTCGGCCAGAATCACACCCGGCAACGCCGCGAAATCCGCCAGCGCCCGCGCCGGCCCCGGCTCGATCAGCGTGACGAAGGCGGTCTGCCGTTGGATCAAATCCCACTGGAAATCCAACACGTGGTTTACCCCGTCGCGAAAGGCGTTCGGCACGATGAGAATTCCGGTCGCCAGCGCCAGCGCGCCCACCGTCAGTGCCGCCCGCACCGGTCGGCGCTCGATGTTGCGCAACGCCATCCGCCACGTCGCCGCAAACGCCCGCCCCCAGCCGAGCCGCTCGATCAACGCCGGCCGGTAGCTCGACGGCGGCTCCGGTCGCATCGCCTCCGCCGGGGGTAGCCGCACCGCCGCCCGCACCGCGCCGGCCACGCCGATCACGGCCGCCACGACGCTCACCGCCGCCGCCGCCCACACCACGGAGCCCGCGAGCCGGAACTCGAGGGACGGGAAGCGATAAAATTCATGATACATCTCCACCAACCGGTGTCCGAGTCCGATTCCGCCCAGCACACCGAGCGCCGTGCCGCCGATCACAATTATCAGGGAGAACTTGAGGTAGTGGCCGCCGATCTCCCGGTTCGAGAAGCCGAACGCCTTGAGGATCGCGATCTGCTCGCGCTGCAGGGTGATCTGCCGGCTCATCACCGCGTTGGTCATGAACGCCGCCACGCCGAGAAACACCAAGGGGAACCCCACCGAAAGCCCTTGAAGAATGGTGATCTCGTCGCGCACCCGCGTATGCGAGGGATGCGACTCGCGCCCGTAGGCCCCGCGCCCACCGTAGGGCTTGAGCACCCGATCCAACGCCGCGATCACCTCCGCCTCCGAGGCCCCGGGCGCGAGCCGCAGCGAGAGATTGTTGAACGCCCCGTCGAGATTGCTCGCCGTCGCGAGTTCCTTGTAGGGCATCCAAAACACCCCGTAGGTCTTGTTGTTGGGCAACGCCGCTCCCGGCGGCGCCTCGAAGACGAACTCTGGCGAAAGCACGACGCCCGCGACACGAAACGTCTGCCGGCGCCCGTAAAGCACCGCCGCGATCCCGTCCCCGGGGCGCAAGTTGTTGGCCTCGGCAAACGCCTCCCCCGCCAGGAGCTCGCCGGACGATCCGCGCCCCACCAGAATCCTTCCGGCGCGGAGATGCAGCCGGTTAAGCGTCAGTTCTCCTTGCTCCGGCAACGAGAGGATCAAGCCCGTCGCCGGCTCGATCACTCCGGGCAGATCGAGCTTCACCGGCAGCGCAATCCCCGTCTGCACCGCCGCGACCCCGGGGATCGCCGCAACCTGGACCGCGACCGAATTCGGCGCGCGCTTGAGCTTGGCGAAAACGTCCGCGAAACGGTTGTCCCGGTAGTAGGCGTCGCGCGTGTTTTCCAACGAAGCGATGAGACTTCGCGTCATGATCATCATCGCCAGGCCGCACGCCATCACCAGCGCCACCGCGAGCGCCTGCGACTTCAGGGCGCGCAGGTCACGGAGCAGCTTGAGATCGAGCAACGACATGGCCGGATGCGGCGGACCCTACCAAACGAGCGACGCGGCTGTCGCGCGGGTCGCGTTGCGCTTTTCTCCGGTGATATGCCCGTCGGAAAGCGTGAGCACGCGATCCGCCATCCCGGCCATCACCGAGTTGTGCGTGATGATCAGCGTGAGCGTGCCCAACTCGCGATTGATCTGCTCGATGGCCTGAAGCACCGCCATGCCCGTGCGCACATCGAGGGCGCCGGTGGGCTCGTCGCACATCAGCACCGCCGGACGCTTCGCGATGGCGCGCGCGATGGCCACACGCTGTTGCTCGCCGCCGGAAAGCTGCGCCGGGAAATGATCCATGCGCGCCCCCAGCCCGACGAGTTCAAGCGCCTCCTCCGGCGACATCGGATCGGCCGCGATTTCCGTGATGAGCGCGACGTTTTCCCGCGCCGTCAGGCTCGGGATAAGATTGTAGAATTGAAAAACAAACCCCACGGCCTCGCGCCGATAGCGCGTGAGCCCGGCCTCGTCCGCGCCGCCCAAGTCCCAATCACGATAGCGCAACGTCCCGCTCGTCGGCGTATCGAGACCGCCGAGGAGATTCAGCAACGTGGATTTCCCGCTGCCCGACGCACCGAGGACGACGACAAACTCCCCCTCGTGACAGTCGAGATCGACGCCGGCCAGAGCGCGAACAACCGCATCACCGTCGCCATAGGTCTTGGTGAGCGCGCGCGCGTGAAAGACCGATGAGGCGGAAGGCGAGGACGGTGGCGTGGCGGCGGCCATGACAGGACCAACGTTTGTCAGCCCACCCGGGCTCGCAATGTCCAAACCCACAATACCGGCCGAAGGTAGGCGGCACGCTCGGCGAGAGCCGCGCCTGAGCCTCCGTGCATCCAGCGCACTGTCCAACCACAGAAAACAAAAAAGACCGCGGCTCATCGCCCGCGGTCTTTTGTTCTGGACCAATCGGCGCAATGGCCGGGATTTAGAAGAACGTGTAGTATTTGTTTTCCGCGAGACGATGGATGAGGAGCGCCAACTCCATCGCGTGGTAGTCGCCCCACATCGAGGACTCGCCGCACGGCACCTTTTGGCCCTTCGGGATGTGATCCCAACCATTGGGGCGGTGATAGACGCTGTGGAGCAAGAGGCCCTGATGCTTCTTGTCGGTCGAGAGATACGGCTCTTCGAACAACGTGTCGGCGATCGTGAGGCCCGCTTGGAAATATTTTTTTCCCGCGGCCTTTTCGCCGTTGGCGTCGAGCCAGCGACCGAGACGGAGCATACCCTGCGCGGCGATGGCGGCGGCGGAACTGTCCACGGGCTCGTGCGCGTTGAACGGATCGGCGTTCTTCTTAGTGTAATCGCCGAGCTTGTGCGTGTTGAGCGCCATCGAATCCCAGTAGGGAATGCCGTCCTTCGCCGAATAGCCGTCGATGTAATAGTCGCTCGTCGCCTTCGCCGTCTCGAGGAAGAGATCGGTCACCGCGCGCCGACCGCCGACGGCGTCGAGGTCGGAGCCTTTAACGGTGTCGAGAAACTCCAACTGCTCCGCGTAGCCCGTGATGATCCATGCGGCTCCGCGCGTCCACGTCGTGAACGGCGAGTATCCTTGCTGCGAGGACGGGCAGCGGAACTGGCCGTCGTTGCGGTTGAACACGCTCTCGTGCGCCACCCGGCCGCGCACGTCGTAGCTGTCGCGGCCCAGGCCGAAGAAGACGTTGAACCGCGCCGTCGTCGCCGCGTGCTCGATCGCGCGGTGGAGCAGGTTGGTCGGCTTGTCGCCCTCGCCCATGAGGACGTGACCGAGTTGGTGCGCAACGACGAGCGAGCGCATCGAGCGGATGGTGTCGGCGAAGAGCGACTGCGGGCCGTTGAAGGAATAAACGTAACCGCTCGGCGCGACACCCGCCGCACCGGGAATCGGCGACCACGGCTGCTTATACTGCGTCGTCGCGTAGCGCGCGGCCTGCACGGCGCCGGACGCCTTCAGCGCGATCTCGGTGTAGTCGAGCTCGGCTTGGTTGAAGCGCGTTTTGCCCTCGAGCATGAGGCGGCGCTGGTTGCCGTAGGTGGAGACGTTGTTGAAACCGTGATCGTGCACGCCCACGTCTGTCTCTTATACACATCTCCGAGCCCACGAGACTAAGGCGAATCTCGTATGCCGCCTTCTGCTTGAAAAAAAAA
>ENA-ORBV01005349-ORBV01005349.1-microbial-mat-metagenome-genome-assembly--contig:-NODE-5349-length-23717-cov-6.310025_pt1 | contig 23717 bp, 13 predicted proteins | sample MGYA00237777_ERZ505514 | MGnify/ENA primary metagenome ERZ505514 (study PRJEB26160, sample SAMN06269048) | microbial mat metagenome | isolation source: Oligotrophic lake microbial mat | place... | reverse complement strand
ATGGTGTAAGTCAAAGCATACTGACATTACATTGGTATAACTAGTAGTCATTCATGTGTACACCGGGCCGTGTTACCAATGGTAACATTTTATACTTTATGTACAGTAAGAGCTACAGTGAGTGACTCATGTGTGTTGTCATAACTTGGGAGTGTTTTGGTTGCCGCCTGCTGGGTTTGTTCGCATTTTCTACAGATGGTTTCTACCGCGCCCACTTCGTATCGAGCGTGTTGGTGTTCACTTGCTCACATTGTCCCATCCGGGTACCCGCATACCGGAGTTTGATATCAGGTATCGAGACCCGAATGCCCACTTTTTACCCAAGTTTCGAAAAAAAATCTTACATACCGCAATACTCAGTCACATGGGAGTGTCATTCGTTCGGATGGCAACCCAGCTAGCACCTGGCAGCAAGAGAAATGGTTGATAGCACCGTTGTAAGAAACAACGACAACGGTCACAATAACCAACAAAAGAAAGCTTTCTTTTACTCTAAGGAGACACCAAAGCAAAGCACTTTTATGACCACCTTGCAATATGAAAGGCTTCAACCGTCTGCTCACTCTCGTCAGTGTCATCTTTTACCTTCCTGGCAGCTTTTGTCGTAAGTTAGAGTGCCGCTATGTTTTGCCCTGTCTCGGTTTTCGTTTTCCCGGCTGAACTGATCTTTCGTCTCATGAATTCTAATCATGCAGAGGCACCTGAAATGGCAGTGACCGTCACAAACGTCGCTGGGCAAACCTTTAGTTTCGACACTGGGGCGGGAATGTTCGGGGAAACCAATACTGTCACTATCTATGTGTTCAACAAGTGTCGACTTGACCCCGGAGGAGGACGAATTCCTGTTGGGGAGTTTTATCCAGCCTCAAGTGTGAGTGGCATTGACGTAGATGCCTCTGGCATTGTTAGCGCCCCAGGAAGCGGCAATACGATAGCCATCACGTTTGTCGAGGGAATCGCTCAGAACAGCGATATTTTTACTGACCACGGGGACGGCACTGCCACTGTGGAATTCTGTGCCCAGGTTTGTCTATATCTGGGGGACTTCCTCTGCAACTGGGAAGAAGTCAAAATCACCTATCAAATCGACCTTGTGACCAATCTTCCAACAGCCGAGCCAGTTTCGTGGGTCTCGTCTGCTGTGGGCTTTTTGGATTCTATAGGTATCTCGACAGGGCTGGATGGAACTCTTCAAACATTTTTTTGTGACCCCAACACCTTTGCGCTGCTAGGAGAAGGCGTAACGGCTCACCAAGGAGGTATCATTAGTATTTGTTTCAATATCGAAGACGGTCAGTTCGAGGTTGAAGACATCATCGATTTGATAGTGGAGGATCTGGGAGCATCCGGTGCAACTCAAGCTGTCATTATGAATCAAGGCGAAAGTGCCTACGCTGAGAAGTACTGTACAATATCGTCTCCAACCACAAAGACTTGCGTGGTGTCATTTATCTTGACGGCGCAGTTTTTTGACTACAACGCATTTACTCTCACCGGGGAAGGGGTACTACTTTTGCAACTTGGTGATCACGATACAACTAGAGAAAGGGAACGGATTCTCCGCCGAGTTCGAACAAGACACGTGCCTGAGAACCCCTCCAAGAGTTTTAGTGACAAATCGTTCTCCCGTGCACTCCAGTCGACATCCGCAACGGACTTTCAAGTCAGAGCTCATCAATTCATAGTGGACAAACCTGTGTCTGCCGCGAACTTGCCCGGCGTGGCTTCCGCCATTATTTCGGTCATCTCCCTGATCTATCTCTTTGAGTGACTTTCGTGGCTTTCAGAACTATATGAATAGATAATTATGCATAATTACAGTTAATGATATACATCATCGGTTTTGTCGACAAGAGTCGTTAGAAACACGCCATGAGAAATCTCATGGAATGTTCTGTCAGGTCCAAGAGACGGCAACAATGCTCCTCATCTTGTAAGTTATTAAATATGTAGACTTTCTCGGAGATTGGCATCGTCTTTATAAACGGCTGGGGTAAAGCATAAACATAGATATGAAATTAAGAGATCTCACCCGGCAAGTCCTGTAATGCATGACTGTCTCCGAAGAGCGTCCAGACATTGCGAAGGAGTGTGTATGACTAGAACCTTCATTCGAGAAGTCAATGAACAAGAAGCCGGCCCTGTACGGTGAGCACAGAAAACAATTGTGTTTAGCTCTCGATCTTTAGAAGAGCTTTATCATTCGTTGCTGCTGTTTGTAATTGATTTCTGGTTCTTCCATCTACATACAAACTTTCCATACACTTTTTTTCATTTTTTGGCGACTCAGAATATGGAAAAAAGTGTCAGCCTGATGCTTTCAGGGATGACAATCGATTCGAAATGCAAAAAGGGTTTTGCGGCAAGCTCAAGAGCTGATCGTCATAGAGAGGTGGCCTTGCTGCATTTTCTCTTCGCCTCACAAACTGCTCTCAGGTTCGTAGTCCCCAAAGAGGTGTTTGCTACTGCGTTTTTTTTGTATCGCTTTTTTGACCCCTTGTAAAGCAAAGATGGTAGGTTCCAAACAAGACGAGGGGTCCGAGATTGAATACCACCAAGCCAAAATTAAGGAGCGCCGTTGTCTGCAGGATCCGCGCCAGCACGAACACCAGTGCACACGTCCCATACCAGAGAAAACAGTTGACAAAGGTCAGTTCTAGCGCACGACAACCACTCTGCGTCAAAGTGGCTTGGTGCTTGAGATAGTGCACCTTGAGAGACGAGACCGTATACACAAGTTGACCCGACATAATCATACAACAGGCTAACCAATAGGCACCTGTTCCAAACTTGTCGGGATAGACCAACATGTAGCTCATGAGGGCCTGATTCCAGATATAAGAATCCATCAGATGATGCGGCATGGGACTGATCCAAGGTTTGATTCTCCAGTATTTTGTGTCTTGTCCAAAGATATCATGGTTTGGAACGTGTGACCCAAGAAGAGTAGAATGGCCCATGTCATGGCAAAGGAAGAATATCTCAACACGAAAAAGAGAGGCGCGAGCACGGTCGGACCTGCATATTCGTTAAGCACTTGTTGACGTTCTGTCAAGGATGGAACAAATTGGTATACGGCCATACTGAGACGTTGTCGCTTATTGCCGCTGTTGATCGTCGGATCACAATCACCACTCCTGCCATCATCTTCATGTCCCTGAAATCGTTTCAAGGGTTCGTGAATACGAGAGTCGTCATAGTAATGGTTCTCTCCAGATTCACGTTCCATGGAAATATCTTCTTCGCGACAGTCGACCTCATCATGACTGCTGTTGACGTTGGAAGACCACAACGTTGTGCTGGTCAAGTAAGACAAGTTGTACCAAGAAGAGACAGGGGTTGTACTACCATTCGTGGAACTGTCCCGGCCATCGCCGTCTTCGTCCATCCGGTCATCGTCGCGATTGTCAATCCCTTCACGGGCCGCCCTCTCCGACGAGCCATTCAGGATCCTTTGGAGTTGGCGCTGTGATGAAGGGACTGCCATGGTGGCGTCATCTTCCATCTTTGTCGGCATTGCAATTGTCTGTCAGAATAGATGCTGTAATCTTTTGCACAGCGTTGCTGTTTGAAAGGTGTTTGCCTTTGCTACGATGTAGTACTAGTCTACTAGTAGACGCGCCGGTCTAGCTAGTAGTTGCATGCACAATTGAATAGTTAACTCCGCTAAACGTAGGTGCGAATTCTGTTGGATGTACCTTTGCTCCGCCAAACGTAGGTGCCGATTCTGTTGGATGTAAGGAAGGTGCTTTTTGAGGATAATCAGAAGTCAAAAAGGAAGCACATTTGCCCCTTAACTCCAACCCTACTGGCTTTGGTTAAGAAATTGCTAATGGATTGTTGTGCGCGACAGCAGTTCGATTTCATTTTGCACAACTGACCCCTTTGCAAATCCCCTCTCACAGTTGTTCGAAAATGGTGAAGGGGTGCAGCTTGGCCTGCTGGTGGTGACTTTGTTGTGTCGCACGGACAGTCGGCTCGCTTCCTCGCTTCGCTCGTCACTCCCCCCTGGAAGGTGGAGCTTTGGTCCCTGTGTGACATGCGTCGTTGAGCACAGTGTCTTTTCTCATCATGTCTCAAATGAAGCTGTTTCAGGTCGGAAAACGTCTTTTTTGCCGCAACATTGTGCACATTTGCACTGGCATGTTTTAACATGGTTTTGGATAAGACATTTTTGGCTCTGCGCTGCACATCTTGAATTGCACAGCATGTGCTGTTTTTGCGCAGTGAGGGCCTGCCATTTTTTTCACAACTGCCCCCTTTGCAAATCCCCTCTTGAAGTCGTTCAAAAATTTGAATGGACTGCCACTTTCAGTGCTCATTCACACATCATTTTAAGTGCACAGTTGCTCCAATGTTCTGGTAGGACACTTGCTCAAATTCAATCTGAGCCAAAAGCCTTGTTTTTTCACAAACAACTGCATCATTTTGTGCTGCTGTTGTTTAGCTCCAGAAGAATCAAATTGATCATGTGCACATTTTTTGTCATCTTCTGGCTCTCAGCTGGTCAGTGTGCAATTGTTGTAGCAGTTGTCAGCTGGTTAGACTTTTTCACATTGTGAATCAGTTGATGTCAGTCATGTCGTTGATGACATCTGTCATTCTCCAATGAACATTGCAATTCAGCTTGACATTGCTTTGACAATTGTTAGTCAGTCAAAACATTTCATCTTGTTGAGTCATTGATCTCAATCACAACTTGTTGCTTGAGAGGGGACATCTGTTGCTTTCCAATGAACATTGCAATCAACAGCTGCTGCTTGCTAGCCAGCTGAATAAATCATTGCTTGTGCAGAGGTTTGTGGTGGAGTGAAAGTCTCTTTCAAGTTTCTTTTTAGAGGAGATCTCCAGCTCCACTGCCTTCTTGTCAAAAACGCAGCTTCCGAGTGCTGCATGACGTACCTCACGTGACTCATGCATGAGTTGGCCGTTTTGTCATTGGGTGGCTGATGAGATCCTCGATGATGATTATTTTGCCCATTCAATGAATTTCTCAAACCAGGGCTGCCGCCGAGGAAGCTGAAGCTGTAAGTATTATCACGAGCAGGAGCTCGCGCAGGTATAACAATTGAATACTGTACAAAAGGATAACCCAAGCCGTCAATTAATATCTGGAGTGGATAGGAGGCAAGTTGATATATAGTAGAGTGCAGTACGACGTAGCCGCAATTCGTAGGGCAACTATTTTTGGTTTTTGTCCACAAGAATCCGAACCGAGAAAATGGACGACACGACCTCCAAGGTAGATGCGTCGGCTCATGTTGCCCAAGACGACAGGGGGGCAGCGCTTGTTGTGGAACAAAGCACACATCAGCGAGAGCAGCAAAGCAATGACCATGCTAATAATGATAAAGGTGAAGATGAAAAAGAAAATACAAACGAGACAATGGACGAGACAAATGCCACAATGGTAGGTTCGTTTCATACTACACAAGAAGAAGGGGAGGCAACGCTTCCCATGGAACAGCACATGCCACTAGAACCGCAAAACAAAGAGGATGATGCTAGTAGAATGGACGAGACAACCACCACATTTGTAGGTTCGCCTCCTCAAGAAGAGGGAGAGGCAGCGCTTGAGGAACAGATCCTGCAACAAGAACCGCACACCAATGCTAGTATGGAAGAGGAGAAAAGGGAAGAGGAGACAGAAAATACTAGTGGTATTTGTGAGCCCCAAAACCAAAATCAAGAGCCCCTGATTAATCTAGAAGAGGAGAAAGTGGAAGAGGCGACAGAAAACCCTGCTACTAGCATTTGTGAGCCCCAAAACAAAAACCAAAATCAAGATCCGCAAACAATTATGGAAGAGGAGAAAGTGGAAGAGGAGAAAGTAAATACTGCTACTAGCATTGGTGACACCCCAAACCAAAACCAAGAGACACAGAACGATATGGAAGAGGAGAAAGAAAATCCTGCTACTAGTGCTGGTGAGCCCCAAAACCAAAATCAAGAGCCCCAAAGCAGTATGGAAGAGGACCAAGGAGAAGAGGACAAAGGAAATACTACTAGTAATCGTGATATTGGAGAGCCCCAAAACCAAAACCAAGAAGCAATCCCAAGATTGCCGCAGGAGCCCACCAAAAAACAAGACCAAATTGATACTTCGTGGATGTCTCCGGACGAGCGCGATTTGTTGCAGGCATATCGATTGCGTTTCTCCTTTCAACATGTGACTTTGCTCAGAGTGTGGGTTGCCTTGCAAAAGGCAGGATGGATCTATCACGCCAATCAACGCCAATATCGTCCCCCAGATGTCACTGCCGAGGAGGCGGCTGCCGATCTTAGCCTATTAATGGGAGCCAATGAAGTAGAAGAACATTTGGATTATTATTCCATTGAAGCAGATGTGGTCAGTGATTTACAAGTCCCACCGGGGAGCCATGCTGCTATTACTACGTCAGAAACTCCTCGACTGGCCAAGGGACAAGAAGATCGGTGGAGAAAACTACGAGATGATGCCATTTATCATTATTTGGTCGGACTCCTCAATAAGCAGAAGAAGAGAGAACAAGCCAAAGCAGCATCTGCCTCAGCCGAAAGCAACAATGACAACGGCAATGAACAGCAACAGGATGGAGGAGGTGATGTTGTTGAGAAATCAAACAAGGCGTCGTCAAAGCAAAAAACAACGACTGCCGCTACTAAGAAACTCAAGAAGAAAATTCAGCCCAGGTCAAGTGCACGCCGCAGCCGAAACAGCAACCACAACAGCTCCATCACGACGGCCGATGTAGGTGCCGATATGTACCATAAAAAAGATGCCATCAAATCCAAACACAAACGTAAGAAGGCGCAACAAGACAAAAACAAAAACGACAATACGCAGCCGGATGAAAATTTGCCAGTATTTGAACGCTTGTCATTGGAGGCGTGTCAAAACATACTCGTCGACAAAAAAGACGACGAGTTATACAGTTTGGAGCAAGTAGAAGCAGTCGAGGCGGAATACAGACAAGACTTTAAAGAGTGGCGGTTTTTATCGGCTACCAATCATTCCCTTTTATTTCATGGCTATGGATCCAAACTCCAATTACTCAATGACTTTGCCCGGAAGGAATTATCCCGTGAGGGCTATGTCCTTGTCCTCAATGGTTTTGATCCGGAGATTACCATGGATTCGATACTGGATTTACTGGTTCAAGTCTTTTTGGATCGATTAGAGCCTTCGGCGAATGTCTCGTCCTTGCCGGGTTTTGAGGATGAGGCTTCCATCCCCATGACGACGCTGCACACGGACTCGAAAACGGGCGAAGTCCAACAACGCGAGTACCGAAAGATTCGAAACCCCGTCCAACGTGCCACAGCCATTGCGCAAATGATTGCGTCCAAAAAGAGGCAAGCACATGGCTCAAAAGAGCTGAAACCTATTTATCTGGTGATTCATAATTTAGAAGGTGCTGGCCTGAGGAATCGATTGGCACAAGAAACCCTCTCGACATTGGTTGCACATAGCAAAGTGCGCCACAACAACGACAATGACAACGTAGGAGGCGTCAATGCCATTCGGTTGGTGGCAAGTTTTGATCACGTCGATGCACCTGCTACCTTGTGGAATGTCCAAACCTCGGCCAATTTTCGTTGGATTTGGAAAGAAGTGCATACTCATCGACCCTACACGCAAGAACTGGTCATGCTAGCCCAGGAGGAAGCCCATATTAGTAACACGGCCAGCAAGAAACGAAGAGCTGCCGCCTCTAGCAGCATTGGTGCTAGCACTACTACAACTACAGGTGGTTCCCGGAAACCAAAAGCGCATCTCATTGATGGAGAAGGAGCGGATCGGGTCATGGAAGTCTTGCGCAATTTGGCGGCACGGTATACCGAAGTGATGCAAATTCTGGCCACTATGCAGCTCGAGGTCATGGCCGGCTCTTCGAGTACCACCGGTCCTGGGGGCACTGTTAGTCAACAACAGCAACACCAAAAAGTGCCCTGGATTGATGCTGCACAATTGTTGCAACGGTGTTTGATTCGGTGTACCGTCAAGACCGATTCACAACTACGAACTTTTTTGGATGAATTGAAGGATCATGAACTGGTTGTGGTGCAAAAGCAAGGTTCCACGTCGGTGATGGTTCGTATTCCCTATTCGGAAAAGAAGCTTCATGAAATCTTGTCCTATCAACCATTCAACAGGAACTAGTCTGGCTAGTAGTAGTAGCTACTGTAATGTGGCGGCCTACCATATAGAATCTAAGAAAAAGAAGCACGATCTTTTTCCACATTGTGTATGTTTGTCTGTGTCTTTGACTGTTCAAGTCCGCTATAAAATTAGTGTAAGGAAAAATAGATATGAATGATGATACTGACGAAATGTATACCCCATGATTACAGATATTGAGACGAGAAGAGAAGATCAAGCTAAGTAGTATAGCAGCTTGTTCCCGACTTCAGACTGCCACTCGATTCCCACTCATTCATACTGTGTACAACCGCACACATCCCTTCATCTCTCGATGAAGGAGTCGTTGTCATTCCGATGTCGAATGGGCATTCTAGGAGGACCATGGCTTGTGCTGCTTGAGCTTTTCTCAAAAGATGATGATCGCCTTCTCCGATGGTTCTCGGCGCCTCCTTCATGACGGTAATAGGCACAGCTATCCCATCGATTGGAGGAGGATTCATCATCACTGATGGAAACTTCTGAATCCACCGACACACTGGACGAGGTGGAGTTGTTATCACACAGCAAACCAGCAGCATCACCGCCATCCTTTTTAGTCTGTTTGGATCCGTGCATTCTGGCGTTATCTTGAACAATCTGGACTTGAAGAAGAAAGGATTGTGGCTGCCGTTGCCGTGGTGCCTGTACTATCACAAGCGACGACATGAATTGTTCCAGAGCCGAGCTCATCTTCAAGGTTTTGTACTGGTACTGCAGTAGCTGGAAGCTTCTGATCCAGCAAAAAGTGTGAAGGCGCTAGTGGGTTACTGTGAACACGATGCGTGAATTATGAACAAATGAAGGAACCGACCCATCCTCAACCGACAGAAGGAACCAAAAGATAGCCGCGTGTTCCAAAAGATGTACAGTACAATTGTACCAGTCCAGTAGTCGTTCCTGGAAGTGCCGGTAGGTAGTCCATCTACTACTACCAGTAGTATGGTGGTAGCAGCGTACTTTAGTATTGTAGCGTACTGTCGTAATGTAACAAAACGGAAAGTTCTTCGATGCCACTAGAATTCGTGTGAATATGTCTGTGCCATCTATTGCATCTTTTCGTTCGTGTAAGAGAATGTCCTGGAGATTTAACGCAATCGGATGAATAGTTCAATTATCTGCTGAAGTTTCCATCGAAAAAAAACAAGTTCCGGAACACTTGTTTGTAGAGTACGCTAACTAACCAGTGGTTAAATCTGGCGAGGTATAAAGTTGTTCTTCGTGACCTGTAGGGAAAAAAATTATTTAATTAGGTCTGCCCCCGGAAGGTAAGTTACGCGCGATATGTGATATGTGAACGTTGGTCTCGTTGGAGTAAAGGTATGGATTGGTGATGGTAGTCATGGTACAGTGATTTATCAGTCACTGAGTCTCTGCGTGTTTGAACATTTTGGGTGATATGAACATTTTGGGCGATTCTTTTTAATAATAGAAAAAGAAGGTTACGGGACTCTGTTTACTGTGTCTTTCGGGCTTTGCCAGTTTGCAATAAGATCCCAGGGTCACTCTACTGTAAGGGTGACTAGCATAGTGGTTAAGTCACTTCATGCTGCCGATAGTTTCATCGACCAATCCCAACAACTACTGTAAGACCTCATCACTTCATCAGGAGCAGACATAAAGCGCGTCCAGGTCTGGCGGTGCGACTCTGTAAACTCACTAAACTGCCGCATGCGCACGATACCACCGAAACGACTACTGAACGTTTTCCCGCTGGTCACGAGGTCTTCTCGCCTGTAATCAAAGCAATTTCAACATCCCAGCTACGGTAGCAGCAGCACTGTGCTGTGGTTAGCCACAAGCAGTCATTGAATCGAAGGCAATGACAAATGGGCAGTTGTTGTCTTGGTAGATAGCACAGTAGCCACTGAAGTGTGACCAAAACATTGAAAACATTGCCCCAACTGTGCAATGACAAAATCGATGCAACACCCTGTTGCCTTTGGATGTGTGGAATCTGATGCATTGTGACATGAGTCCTTCGGACTCACCAACAACCGATGTGGCTCCCGGAACTGAGTCACAATGCAAAAGTTGTCATGTTCACCTTTGGGGCGATGAAGAAGGCTTCTGTGCATGCCAATGTCAGCACTTCCACTTGAACCAGTGTTTGAAAAAATCAATCTTTTTGTTGTTCAATCTGTCTTGGAACATTTTGTCCTTTCGCAACTGGACTTTCACATTGCATCCCTGTCTTGAACATGTCACGCACTGTCTGCTCCACATGTGATCAACAACTGAGTTGATGCTTCAATGAAGTTCAGTTTCTTCCTTGAGGAGCCTGAAGAACAGAAAACAAGTTCATTTTCATCAATTTTGTTTGCTTTCATTTTCCTCACCGACAAAAAGTTTGTTGTTTTTCAATTGACATCATTGGTGTCAGAAAGATTCACATCAATTGGTTGGCTTCCATGACTGGCAATGTTTTCTTGAACTGGTTCACCTGTGGTCCAGCGAAATGCATCTCTTGCCAGTGTCCCTTCACAAAAAAAACAGACACTGAATTGACTGATGGGAACGCCTGCGCATCAATCCTGTGTGTCTGTCACAAACAATTTCTTTCCCTCTGTGTCTGACTAAGTGGATGGGAACCATCTTGCAGTTGTTTTGCTGGTCATTCTGCTGCTGTTCTCCTTTGTTTGCCTCAAGAGAGACACATGACACTGCTGTCATCCTGATGGAATTGTTGTCATGCTTGCCAACGATGACTGAGTCATGTTCGCAAACAATGATTGAGTGACAGCAACTGAAACAACGCTGGACAATTGTGCATTGAAAACTGTTGGCATCTGTGTCCATGCCAATGCCATTGATGTTGGCAACGCCTCTGGTCCAACTCTTGACGCTTTCATGGAGTGGACGGCATTCAAGTCACAGAGAAAGAAGTCGACACAAACCGCGTCATGATTCTCAGATCATCGACCACTTTGTCCCAGCTCTTTCTCTCCCAGAATTCCCTCTCCATGCGACCATGCCTGTCAAAACCTCACCCATGTTGACCTTTCTCAGAAGCGCCTGCACCATCTTGGCAGTTTGAACTGGCAATCTGCTGTTTGCTCTTGCTGATGACATGCAGTGGAGTGATGACGTCATTCGTCATGTGCATCGTGAGCATGCTGTCGGGTTGAAAAAAACGCACACTTTCTCGCGACCCCAAAAGTGAATCGCTTGCATCTCGCACTTGACAAATGGTCACACACAAACTAGCTGTCCGACGGACTTCACAACACACAGACGCAGTCCACTAAAGCCATCTTGATTAATGAACACAAGTTAGCTGTCAAGTCACAAGCAATCCACATTGCGCTTTTCGCAAAAACCACAAGCAACTTCGCCAAACGTCCGATGTGACATGCGTTTTAAATCGAAGACGATTTGCGAGCGCGACGAGCCGCCAAATGTGAGAGTTGGCACCAACTTTTCGAAATTTCGGAGAGTCGGAACAATCGTCAAAGCACTCAGTGCTGCGCACGTGCTTTAACGCTGCTGCGCGCTTTGACACGTGGCGTGACAGCACGCTGCTGTCATTGTCCAACAGCATTGGTGACTGTGGCTAACAACAATGATGAACAAGCGCCTGGCGGCGCCGCAGACACACCCCGTTCTCCTTCAAAAAAGAAGAGACGCAAGAAAGGTTCGGCGGCGTCGGCTTTGGCTCGAAAGCCAACCAACAAATCTCACAAGAACACACACAATCATCCGCGGATGAAGGGATTGAAACGCACCGATGATTTCGCTGCGATGCTGACACCACCGCCTGGCAACGATGGTGGCACGCGCGCAACACCCGACGATCCTGCCCCGGGTGAATCTCCGATGACACGAAGAACGCTGGATGTGGATCACAAAGAAGAATCGGAGGAAGAACATCTAGAGACGGACGAAGAGGACATCGTGACACCCATGACAAAAAGTGGAAAGCATTGTGTGTCAACGGATCTTGCTCGTGCTAGACGCATGGCTACTTGTCACTTTTTCTCTGCGACATGGAAGTTCGAACCAAACGAAGAGAAATGGAAGGGGTGCAACGGCATTGCCGCGGACACAGCCCGCCAAATGAATTTTCCTTCGTGGTCTGGATTGCGGCACGTCAAGGATTGCATGCGACACATCCTTTCATGCAACGAAGAGGGTGAGGTCTGCACTGGTCAAACACCCCCACGGCGACAACGAAATGATCATTTGATTCCAATTGGTTCTTGCCAGGAACAATTGATTGCTGACTTAATTGAGGATGGCTGCTCATTTGCGCAGGCTGCACACATTCTGAACGAACACCGCAAAGAGGAAGGCATCACCACGTGTGTGGGACGAACGACTGTGTGGCATGCCATTCAACGATTGAAGCCGAAAGTGACTGCCATCCGCAAACGCCAACAAGGATCTCTGGATGAAAACAGCAATTGGTGTCGCGTCAACGTCAGATGGGCAACGCAGTTGATGACTAGACACGGAATGTTTCCCGCCGAAGAGTTAGAAAAACTTAAGGATGACGACGGAGAATTGCCTGATTGCTGCAACATTGACAAGCTGCGTCCGCTTGATCTTAGAGGGGTGACGTTTTGGGACAAAGTCCACAAGCAAGTTAGAGGTGGCAACAAGGTAGGATGCGCCGGGTGCCGCAAGGAGCGACGGTTCAAGCGAGATCCTGTGACGGGGAAACTGGATCCTAACGGCGAGCATGCTGATCCAACCATGGAATTGAAGATGAAGTGCACAGAAGAAGCGCGTTTTAGCTTCGGTGTTGCAATGAAAGTCGATGACGAAGGGAACGAATTTGGTCACAGGCTCGAACCATTCAATTGCAGTGGCAAGAAACTCGTGACGCAGAAAGATTGCATGAAAGCGTTCAACAAAGAACTCCAACGACCAAAAGAGCTAACGAAGGATTGTTGTCCATGGCATGTGGCAAACCCTCGCGAAGCAAGCGCTGTCTGCGCCGCGGATCCAGTCACCGTGTTGAAAGGGATCGGAGCGGCAGGTGCCGACGTTTTGGAATCATTGGGAATCAACACAGCAATGGAGTTTCACGAAGTGTTGGACTCTGACGCGACAAAATTGGATGAACTGGTGAGACGAACGAGGTTGTCAGCTGTCAACGTTAATGCCTTGATTGAGGAGTGTCGAAATGCAGCAGAAGGCCCTCCTGATCCCATCGACTTTCGACACGCCGAGAATCCATGTGAAGCAAGGTTTGGTGCTGGCTGGGAAGACGAAGTGCGCAAGAGTGGTGCAATGAGTGGACTTGTCTCGGTGCAGGACATGATCAAACACATTGTCGACACTTCACGAGAGTTCTTTAAAGGAACCGAATTCGAAAACAATTGGTTCTTCCATCGCTGCGCATTGAACTTAATGACATCGAACGAGACGAAAGAATGGATGGCTCATCCTGATCAGGATCACTTGAAACATTGGATTCTTCCTGAGCATGGCTTGAACGACCACATCAAAGGATTCAAAGGACGACCACCGGGCAACAATGCCAATCTTATGCCACTTGACAATTCACTCAACAAAGACCACCACGACATTGTCATGCGACATGCAGCAGTGGCATCAAAGATGCCGGAAGACGATCCGCGGAAATTCTCAATGACGACTCCATTGCGTGTCGAAAAGGCTTGCTTAAAGATTTGGAATCATCCAAACATGGAGGAGGGTGGACCACCCGGCAAACGAATCGTTCAAGATGTTAAAAAGACAATCAAAGCAATCGAAGGCGTGTGTGCAAGCAACGGCAAGAACACAAAGGTCAATGTCGATGGACACCGCGGCACTGAAATGCGAGAGAAAACACCGGATCGACGCGGCGGAAAACGAGAGAAGAAGAAGCTTCCACTCCACCAATGGTGCCACGAGGATGCGGTTGACGCTGTGCAGGTGTTGATGGAACGAAGCCGAGTGGCATGCTGCGCTGAGGAACTGACCTCTCACACCAACAACGAACTCGAGGACGATCGCATGGCATTTGAAGACGACAACAACGACAAATGACAAGCAGATTTTTAACTAATTGTTCATTGCTAGTGTTGTGTTGATGCATTGTCATTGGTTTGTTGCTCTGTGCTCGTCATTAGCTAGTCGACAGACTAGCTTTGGGTGTGTTCGTTGAATTGTTTGATTTTCGACGATTTTGCAAGGCTGCCCCCTTGGGACCCTTTTTGGGGGGTGCTTTTAACAGTGATTCGATTGCAAAGGTGTCATCATGCCAATTAGGAGGGCACAGTTTAACATCGTTTTAAACCCCATTTTTTCGATTTTTGATTAAAACATTTTTGACTTGACTGCGCGACTCGCGATTAAAATCAAACTCGTGTTTAACTGTCTGATGATGTGAGGTTGTGAGAAAGGCACGACTGAAAACACGTTCTGAAGAACATCGATCACTGACGCATGCGAAGCATTAACACGCAGCATCTAGCGAGCACCATTAACAACAACCGACGATGTTGGCGAGCTAATTTGACAAGATAGCTAATTGAAAGTAGTTAACTTAGACATCGTAGATGAATTCTACATAGTCGACTTGGTTAAGATTGATAGTTGCAATAAATCGAAAGCTAATTTTTAGATGACCTAAAATCGCGATCGCGCTGGGGTTTTTCAACCCGACAGTAATAACAAACAACTCGTTTCCTCATTGATTTGGCAGAAAGATGGAGCTGCTGACTCACATATCTCATGCCAACGACATGAAACAACATAGATAAACAACCTCAAATGCTACTTCGTACATAGTTTTGAAAGTACCAGTGAACAAAATGATGTCGAGGAAATCTCGCTTTGGTGGGCTGCCGCTGTTGGTTGCAACAGCAGGGTCTTTCAAGTTGCTAGCCTGCGTCTGCATGCTGCAAGTCGGTGTAGACAGTTTCACACCCCAGACGGCCCTTGCATCTCATCGAAACTTTGGTGCGCCAAAACTCCAACAGAGCACCTCATTGTTTGCATTGGCATCGGAAATCTTGGAACTTCTTGATTCAGCTCAAGTGATTGATCCTCGCAACAATAAGCAATGCACAGCATTGGACGGCCTTTTCTTGAGTGGCAAAAGCAACAACAAGAACAATAATAATCCTCTGGCATCCATTTTGTCCCGTACTACCGATCCAAACCAGAAAGCACTCATTGTGGTCATGCCACAACTGGGAGATTTTGACAGTGCCGAGTATGCCGAACAGTTAGTGGCGATACAGAACGATTTGGACAACGCCAAAATGTCACTGCGCATCATTGGCATTGGCGACACAAACTCCGCCAGGCGATTTGCCAACTTTGCTGGCTTGCCCCTCGATACGATTCGTGTGGATCCACAAGGGAAATTGCATCTGGCCCTAAATCTTCACGGCGGCCCCGATTGGGACATTCCCTCCTTTCTTCCAGATGGGATACTGCAATGGTTTGCCAACTACGTGGGAGCTAACAACGAGGACACCCAGGAAGGTCGACGATTGGTGGCCCGATCATGGCTGAATTACATGGCCATGTGCGCTGGAATCGCTGCACCCGATACATTGCCGGAAATTCTACGGGGCTACTTTGGTGATAAATCCGCACCCGAACGACTTCGACCGGATGAAACGGTGCGTGTGGGGGATGATTTGATTGCGGTTACCGGTGTCACAGATGTCAAGCTTGGCCCCATAGAATACCAAAGCTTGTGGAAAAACGAAAAAGGATACCAACGGCCTGCAGAGCTGGCCACGGTAAGACTGAGAGCTATGGTTGAAGTCTTGTCAAATTTTAAGGAATACGTCCCCGATCAGAAATACTTGCATTTGAGAGGCGCAACCTACATTCTTGATAATAAAGGACAAGTGGAATACGAGCACAGGGATACGGGAGTCTTAGCATACAGTGCGACTATGCCACGACCGCTTACGTTTCTCGAGCCTTATCTTGGCGAAAAGGCTCTAAACCCTCTTGAACTTGGCGACAACGCTAGAGCTGAAGGGTCCAAGATTTCACGTGTTGAGTATGGGTAGTTGTACTTTCATAAATATATCAATTATTTTACTATTCTAAACTATATCCATACCACAACTTCCGATCGCCGAATACGACCCCGCAACGGTAGACGACTTCCAATTCGCCGCTGGTCTTATCTTAGTGATCTTGAACTTGCGCAAAGGGGTGAGAGAGCAACCAACATCCCTCATAACGACCATAATGTGAGGACCGAAACATCATCATTGCCATCGCCAATCAGAGACACCGAAGTAAGGCTGACCGATCGGTCGGAACCGTAGTCGTCACGTACGTCGGCTTCCTTAGTGTCCTCGTCGTCAAAACGCTTGCACACTCGAAGGAGCTTGCCATTATTATAAAACGCAGAGAAGTTTATTGCTGCCCTCAGAAGAAAACCAGTGGACCAGGGATCATTTCCTCCGTCCCGTTATAGTACTCTCCAAGATCGATCGTCAAAATATTCATTTCATTAAGTTGATATCGTCCTTCAAGACAGGAACGAGAATTTTGCCGCCGGCTTCGCCCTTCAGTTTCTCTCGCAATGTCTTTAAATCCCCTAATTTTCGTATCAAAATCCGTACGCTTTTGCTTTGTTGATGCTTCCGATTGAGTCTTTTCATTTGTTGGTGCTTCAGATATAGTCGACTCTTGCTCGGGAGTTCCTCTAGACTTCTTTAGAAGCTGGCCGAGATGATTGCTATCTTGTGCTTCAGGTGCTTCAAGCATGGATGTGCTCATTTCCTCGCCGGACAGCTGTTCAGCTATGGCCTTCATCATCAAGTTGACTTTTTCCAGCGAACCTGCAATGTCGTCGTCTTTGTACGCCTTGCCAAGCCACGCGCAGTTGTCAAATTCTTTCTCCGTGAGGACCCATTTTACCATAAACGTCTGAAGAATTGGCGGGCGAGAGAAGTTTGCACGGCATTCCAGGCTTCCAAGAATTCATCCCCTCTTTCCAAATAGGTAAGAGGACAAGCGTGCCTTTGTTGAGGTTATCGTAGTATTGAGCATAGTCCGATGGCAGTTTGAAATAATTCAAAGCTCGGTTTGATACCATGTATGCTTTTCGGATTTGTGTTTTCCCCTTCAATCAGATGTTGTAGCGGCTCGGAGCGGAGGGAGCTTCGCTGGCCCACCTCCACTAGGTGCTCGCCATTGCTGAGAAGGAGGAAAGCTGGCCCATAGAAAAGAAAGCATGTTCTAGCTTCGGGGAAATGATGAGCGAGCGAAGGCTTCTTTTGAGTCGTTCCCGGAAACAAGGGGCTTTGACGGGAAATCGCTTTTCGCACGTTTTTCCCCGTTGGTAAGCCACGAGCCATCGCCGCACACAGGAGGCACATGCTTGCGACAAGTTTCTCGTAGTTCTGCTTCGCCGCTTTCGTAAGGCACTACCACAACAGATCCGCAGCAACTATTTCAGTACGTTGAGACTTTCACCTAATGCCACAGGATGACTTGAGTTGGTACTTTAGTAAGAAACGTTTTGATTTGTCTAATCGTTTTTAGTAGAGCATTTTATAAGGCTAATAATAGTACAGAGTGGGCGAGTGCTACTGATTACCAATCCCAGTAACCTTGGTCGGCGGCTGCTACAACAGGTGTAGACTTGGCATTCCAGTCCCAGTAATCATTACTGTCTCGGCAGGATGATAGCCCTACGGATTCTGCAAGTTGGTTGGCTTTCAAATGTTCCACCAGCCGTTCCACAGAAAACATCGCCCGAATGTTTTCGTTTTGCAGAATGGACCGGACCACAGCATCGTTGTCTTCGACTACTGCTGCTTGGTTCACATCATCGGATCGCCATTCCCAGTAAGCCTTGGAGTAGGCTTCCTTGAGTGCTTGCTCTTCTTCGGAATCTGTGGTAGCAGTCTCCTCGGCGGGTGTTTTCCATGCCCAGTAGTTATCACTGGCAATGCGGCGGGTTTCTTCTTCTTGGGGACCAGTAGTAGTAGCAGCAGGCCATGTCCAGTAGTCGTGAGATGACTGGCAGTCATTCTCATCGGCATTTACAACAGCAACATTGCTGCTCTCTTGTTGACATTCCTTGATGAGGTTGGCTTCAAGGAACGACGCGGAAAAGAGATCTTTCTTGGGTTCTTCGACGGCTGGGACATCGGCAGGCCAATCCCAATACGAGACGGATTCGATGGAGGAGGAAGCAACCACAGCAGGGGTCGCGACAACTTCTTGAGTTGTCTCTTGCGTGAGTGGTGCGTATTTGGATGTAACAATCTCAAGATCAGCAAGAGAGTGTGCGAGAAGGTGGAGTTGTTTGACGTTGGGAGCCATTGTGTAAAGTTTGGTTGGTTAGTTATTTATTTGGTTAGTTGGTTGTGTTTTGTTTAGTTTTGAAGTTTGTGAGGATAGTTCAATGAATGTTATGTTGGTTTCTGTTTTGTCGTCCTTCCCATTTTGGCTATTTTCATCTTCCATCGCGGAGAAGCTTGCTTCTGCAACTACAAATTGGCTTACTTCAAGGGTTCCTTGAGATGCAAATGCAAATCTCATGCTTAACGATTTGTTCTCCCAAGTTGACACAAAGAGCCTAGAATCTTTTCAAATTCTTAGGGCGGAAGCCTTTACTCGTAGACATTGCATTCCTCGATTGATTCTTTGCAAGTGCAGTACGCCAGTACCAATACGCAGTCCCGAGCGAGAAGGCCCAAAACAACATTGTAAATTTTCATAGAGCGTTACTGGTATTCGGAGTACACCTGTGGACACAAACGGCAGCTGTGAAGTCAAGTGTCAGACAACGCGCCGTGCAATTTCAGTAAACAAACTGTGAGCCATATCCCTACTGTGCTGCACGTACTAGCTAGCTACTAGAGCACTAGTACAGCAGTAGGCTTATCTCTAATGAATTCGAATGGGATTGCATCAACTGCCAATCATGGAATGAGTGACTCAACCACAAAAAACTCACAATGCAAGCCAAATGAGTGCTCTAGCTAGTAGCCAATCAATCAGGACTCAATTGTTGAACCCAGAACAGCTCCAAGAACAGCTCCAAGAACAGTGCAACAAACCACGGTCACTTAGCAAATGCTTCATGATAAAAGACTGATGGCATCACCAAAAACTCTGACCTGCAAAATCAAAAAATGTTGTTGTTTGTTGTGTCATTGCAAACAAAAATTAGACACAATGCAGCTGCGACAACATTTTGCAAAGTCGTGTCTTCCTTGATTCACTAATTTGGCATTGTTGTCAACTGAGTTTTTGTTTGTCTGTCATTGCAATTTCAGATGACCCTTAAAAATGCAATCTCTGTGAACCATGCAGGCATGCTTAGATTCACGCAACACTGAAAAATTGCTAACAGGAAATACTTCAGACATGCACAGAAGCATGATGACAACCACAGCTCAAAAGTCAATGGTCCTCATTCAAGGAAAAAAAATGTCGGGAAATTTTTAATTGTGTTCTCTGGAGCAATCAGATGTCATTGAAACTTGTTGACACAGGATGAACCAAAACAACAATGATCTTCCTTTGAAGTCTTTCCACCAGGCCTGCAACTTCACGGCACTGAAAAATGGATGTTGGCAGCAAAAATGACAACATTTGTTGAGTGCACAACAATTTTTGGAGCAAAACAAAGATTTGACAATCATTGCATTGTCTTGGTCAAGTTCAAAATGTAGAGTCAACAGATAAAATCCAGTCTAGCACAAAAACACAGTGCCATTTTTTCACGCAGGCACATTGTTTTGTGTTTGTCACATTGACAATTTTGTAAATTCTGTGTTTCATTTGCAACTTTCACTTTTGTGTGCAAGTCAGTTTTGTGGTCCAACTTTCCACTGCTGCACACCCCTTGATGTTGATCACAAAACAAAGAGTCAAAGGTGTGCAGATAAGTGCAGTCCATGATGCTGAGCAAATTTTGAAGGAGTTTCGAGCAAAGTGATTGATGTGTTGTGCTCTTGCTATGATAACAAGCCAACACTTTTTTTCAAACAGAAGCTAAATGTCAACCTCATCTGACATGATGGTTGCTCCCAATGCCTCATGTTTGATTGGGGTGAACAAGATGCAACAACTGCCACAATTCCTATGCATTGGCAATGAGTCACATTCACCAAAACTGCCAGAATTTTGTATTGATGTGACTCTTGTGGCAGCAACAAACAGGGATTGCAGAATCACGCAATGTGTAGAAATGGCTATTAGATCAAGATGCAACCAGCATAGTGAAAAAGATGCAACCAGCTAGTAGCACTGCTTGTCTCTGTTGCTCCATGCCTGTGGACTTTGTGGCAGAACAAACTTCCACCGCAAACATGTGTTACAGAATCATCAAGCCATGCACACGACTGCAGCTTATTCAAAGGCTCAAACACAGTTGCTCACAGTGCTGACACACATAAAAATAAAAATAGATAAAAAATGATGATCAGCTAATCATGGAACCCACCGAACAGATCCCCTGTCCCGCTTTTCCATGGGACACTACTGACACAGTTTCTGGATCTAACTCCTCTGCTCGCTATCATCCCTTGGAACCTACAACGAATGGGCATGAAGATCTTCCGCTCACATTGCTTCGCCTGCTTCACTTTCTTCTTCTTGGGACCAGCATCGGCAGCATTGGCACCGCAGCACAAGGAGCCAATTGTGTGATCGAGACCCAAAGTGGTGGTAGGAAAAAATGCAATGCAAGCCGATCGAAAAAATACAATGCAAGCCGATCGACACCATGTAGTCGTCGATCCCAAAGCACCGTGTCCGTGCTGTTTCTCCCATGCCTTGCAGTGACCTTTGGGCACAAGAGAGCCGGTGTAGCAGCAGCAGGGGTCGTAGTCACCCTCCAGATCGTCTTGGCTTTGTTCCGCAATTTCGTCGAACTCCTTCAAAAAACCATCTTCGTCCAAGAACAATTTGTTTTGACACCACACTGGACTAGCAGACGTGATCTTATTTTTCTTCTCCGAATTCAAGTCAAAACAAGTGCCATTCTCCAGCAACAGCTTCTCGATGCCAGATTCCTCACACCGGTCATGTGCGCTGCAATGGGATTGGTTGTGGAAAATGGCAAGGGCGAAGTCGAAGAGACGGGCGCCAGTGGCATCTACAGCATGACGCAAAACATTCATCACGACGGCATCTCTCCTGATCAAAGAACGAAATCCAAAGTTTTCATCCAACGTGGTGTGTTTGTGATTGAGAGGATAGCCTAATTTTCCGGTCTTACTGGCCAACCACTTGGTGCACTCCACCTGCAACTCCTTGCCGGCACGACGAATCACATTGTGGTGGCCATTGCTGTTAGGTACGAATCCCATCTCATCTGGCTTTGTCACGCACAAAATTGAAGACAAGATGGAACCGAAACCCTTCCACAATGGGCCAGATTCGGTGTTCGCAGTCGGCGTGAACGGCCGTGCACAAAAAATGGGACTCGCAGCCTGCCTCCATGTCAAAGCTCACAGATTCTCCCTGATGCGAAACGATGCTTGCACCTCCACGAAACTGTCTTGGCAACTGGATGACCAGAGTCCCAAAGATGCCAGGTGCCTTGACCGCATCCTCGTAAGTCTTGAAATGCCCCCCTTCTTCGCAGAGCAATGCGTTGTAGAGATGAGCTTCGATGCATAGCTTGGTCACGTCCTCATTGGAAATTCCAAGTTCGTAGCAGGCTCTGCTAACTAGCTTATTCATGGTTGTACCCCAGAGAGTTCCTGTCACAGAAATTTGCGCGGGACTCAATTTCCAAGTTTGACGACCACGACCATAGGAGGCCCTTTCCGCCTTTTCCTTGATGGCTAATGGCATTGATGGGTGCAAGGGAAGTCCTGCGATGCCTAATCCATCAATCACAATCTTGCCAGACAAAACAGCAGGAGTCGAAAAGGATCCAACCGTTTCGAAGGAACCCCAGGCAGAATCCAACAATGTTTTGAGGTTTCCTGTTTTGTACCGAAAAGGGTCTTCCTCCCCCCCATAGCTGCTGCCGCTGTGTTTGCAATGTTCATCTGATGACATGGTTATGTTTGTCATAGGAGCTAGATGATCAAAAGCTGTCAGAACCATTGTAACAAAAACAATTTTTTTTGTTCTGTTTGGAATTTTATCTTGCTCGAAAAGTGAGAGGATTGAACATGAATCAATCTTTGCTGCGGCACTGGTTGAAAGGAGGGAGCCTGGATGGACTCACTCGACTTGACTGCTACTAGCAGAGCTTGCCAGACCCAGTTCCTCACTCGATGACTCACCAATCTGTGTGTGCGGCGCACGGGGGCTCAGTTCCAGTTGCATGCGGAGCAGGGGCTGCCTCTCTGGCTAGCTCCTCTCATGCTGTCTCCTAACAAGCATGAAACTTCGCGTCAAAAATCCGTTAGTTTGGTCATCCATGCAAAAGTTTCTAGCTAGTCACTGCTAAGCTGTTGATTTGACATGCAGCTAGCTAGCTAGTCAAGTTCAACAACGGCCACATCATTGTTGGTTGGAGCGCATCCTGATGTGATTTTGTCACAGTGTGTGACCTTTTGTGCATGCAATGAATTTGGCTAAGCATTCCATGGATGTTCTTGGGAAAGCAAACGACAGCAAAGACAATGGTTCTGTGTCCCAAGAGTTGACAGATTTTGCCCATCAAGCACTCGTTGCAGATGGGTTCAATTGTTGTCTTGCAAAATCTAACTAAACAGTGTCCAGACATGGCTGAAGATTTCAAAACTAGGGGCGGCTTGGTCTGAACCAACTCATGGCGATTAGACTTCTGCAATGCACCAATGTCAAGCAGCAACACATCCCAGACAAAAGACAGAAAATGACTGCAATGACAAAAAATCCTTGAGCTCACATTCCAAATGAATTGTTGTTTGAAATTGTGTTGGCAGATCAAAAATGTTTTGTTGTTTTATCAAAAAGTTAAAGAGTTGGAGTTTCTTGGTTCCAAAGATGTTGTTATCCCCCAAATGGAATGGGTCATGTCATCCAATTGACCAAGCAGTTCAGAGCGATGCAGTCTTGGATCATTTAAGGAATCTGTTGAATGTCTTGCTTTGAACAACATCATCTCATGCAACCATCATTAACTGAGAAGACAAGAAAGCACTCACCTGTTAAGACAAAGCAGTTGGCATCATTGAATGTCCTCGCGAAATGTCAGTGTGGAAGAGATGCATGTCTTTTGGGGAATGACTATCTCCATCAACTTTGGCCTTAACATGACAGTGTTTGCTGTTCAGACTTCTTAAGGGGCAATGTGAACAGATGATGCATGGAAGCAAAAGGGACAAGAGACTTTGCCTGCAAGTGCTCGAAGCTGCGGTTTCAATTGTGATGATGTGTTGTCAAATGTTGAGCATTGACTTCGGCAATCTAACCAGAAGAAATGTTGCGTGTGCGTTGAAGGCTTGCAGCAAAAGTGACACATGATGCACGGGTTCTCCGTCATTCTCCAGATGATTTTCATGATTGCATGCATCGTGATAAACGACATTTCTTCACCGTAGAATCGCCAAACAACAAGGGGCGAATCAAGCAAAGATTACCTTAAAAAAAAGAAACTTTCCAACTCTAATGTTTCACCAAAAGAACTGCTGCTATTACATGCAAATTTGAAAGTTATAAGCAT